>RCUR01000125.1_pt1 | contig 25364 bp, 18 predicted proteins | sample 2166151 | NCBI WGS metagenome assembly RCUR01 (sample SAMN09932785, study PRJNA488358) | compost metagenome | isolation source: compost soil in an enriched community | place: Germany: Experimental Botanical Garden
TTGATGCATCGGTACAACTGGATTCGACCCCATCAATTCAACGGTGGGCTGGCGCTAGCTCGGGCCGAAGAAAAACTTAACGTCGTGTCCGGGATTAGTTGGCCACTACAAAAGCATCGCCATGCCATTCTGTTGCCGCTGACCGAAAACTGAGCCAGTAAAGGCATTACTGCGTTCACAATGCCGTCACTCGATACTCGGATTCTTCAAGGAGCAGATTCTGGAGGTTAACATCCAGAATCCCATCGCATCCCTCTCGCCATTTTTTCTGCTAGTAATTCAAGTCGACCGCTTTGCCGCTAGTCCATCTGGACTCGGTCTGCAACTTCGGATGCCGTGAGTATTTCCAATCGGCTATCCGCCTTGGCCTTTCTGAGCAATCGTTCGATTACTGATAGGTGCTCGTCGTCCACCCCAGACACAAACGCATGGATGATGAAAGTGATGAGTTCCGCGCCTGCGGCGGCTTGCTCCAACTGTGCACTCCAGTAACTCTCTAGCTGGGCCGGAGTACGCGGGCCATCAGGGTGCATGTAGTACTGGTAATAGTCGATCAGCGGCCACTGCCATGGCACATTCACAATGCCGCCCTCAAGTAGTCTAGGGGTCATGGTCACTGCGGGGTCTTCGACGCTGCTGTCGTATACAAGGCCAAGTTTCTGCAGGATTTCCACCGTGTACTTCCCACGTGTACCGCCTGGGGCCCGGAAACCGCGAGGTTCGACGCCAATGTTTCGAAATGCCGCCAGTGCATCAATGAGCACGCGCTCGGCGTCGATCCTGTCGAGTTGGTGAAAAACCTCATGAGCCCATCCATGCAGGCCCACCTCGTGGCCGCGCTTGATCAGTTCAGTAACGTGCTCTGGATGATGCAAAGCATTCCAGCCCTCAATGAAAAAGGTTGCCTTGAGATCCAACGAGTCAAGTAAATCAAGTACGCGAGGATAACCAAGAACAAGATCTCTATCCTTGGGGTCCGGACCACTCACCTCCCGACGTCCAACTTTCGCAGCGCTTCCCATATTGTCAAAAGTCAGGCAAAGCACCCCTTTTTTTGTTAGAATCATGTCATTACATCCTCTCTTGGGTAACGCTAGGTGATCTTATACCCAGCTACTACTTGAACCGCAATTTACCTAGTACAACACGTCGTTGCTGAGCTACTGTTTAAGACCTAATGACTTGGCTGGCTGATCTGCGCTGAAGATCCGCGAATCACCTTGGTTCCAATCAGAAATTTGCACCTTCCGATTGTCCTTCATGGAAAATTGCTGAACCGATAATTGCTTGGAATTGGGACATAGCAGGCGCCAGCGATTCCGCTATCTGTACTGCTTTTGGTGTCGGCTCCACGTATTTGCCACGGGGTATGAAAAGACGATCGTCAAATCTACGGCGTAGCTTGCCCAATGAGTTGCTCACGGCAGGCTGAGTGACATTCAACATCCGAGCGGCGCGGGACACACCTTTTTCCCGGTATACAACCATGAAGGTCACTAAGGCATTGAGATCAAACTTGTAGAAGATCTCCTCATCGAATGGCATACACAGGCTCCTCGCAGTTGAAATCGGAGAAACTGTTGAAGCAAATCCTCACACCGTACTTATCGAGTGTTTTTGCTAGGCCTGGGATTTGATCGGATTGGAAGTGCCGATCCATCTCGTTCCGATTCGACCAATAGCCGCTTAGTACCCATAAATCTGGTTTGCGGATACTGCGGGCCAGCCCATATGCCAGGCATCCAGGAGCATCTCGAAATCGGATTGAAATTTGCGCAACACAACGCTCCAAGCCTACCTCTGCCCATCGAGGAACAGTTTTCTCCAGTATGCTCACCGCTTTGATCAACATGGCATCACCTATCAAGGAACCCTGTCGCCAGAATGCTTCAACAGGGCAGCCATCTCGTGGATTATTCCGAGGGCGCTGGCCGTCAGGTCAACGCCCTCGGTTCGTTGGGTACGAGGCCGGAAGCCGTCAAGCGCATGAGCTCTGACGTGGCAGCAATTGGGGGTGGACAAGCTTCCTGATATCTAAGTCGCTACCGCATCAGCGAATGCCATCGATATGCTGAAAGATGGTCAGCGCCGAACTCTCGCAAATACGCTCGATGTTTATTCTTCGACGATCTCTACGTTGAGGTGTCCGAGCCCGGTAATTTCCGCTTCGATCTTGTCACCGAGTTTGAGGTAGGTGCCGGTGACGAAACCAACACCTGCCGGCGATCCTGTGAACAGGAGGTCGCCCGGTTCGAGAGTGAGATGTTGGGATATCGCGGAAATCTGCTCCGCAATCGACCAGATCATTTCACGCGTGTTGGAGTTCTGTTTGAGCTCACCATTCACCCATAGTTTGATATCGAGGCTTTCCGGATTGATGTAGCGCGACGGGACGATCTTCGGGCCGAACGGGCTACTGTCGTCGAGGACCTTACCGCCGAACAGATCAAACTTCTTCGGATGGCGGTCACTCATTTGCCAGTCGCGAGCAGACAGGTCCAGGCCAATGGCATAGCCGGCCACATGGGACATCGCGTCTTCAAGCTGGATACGCTTGCCGCCTTTGCCAATCACTACTGCCAGCTCGACTTCCCAGTCGAGGGCGTTCGACTGGATCGGATAGCGCACCGACTTGCCAGAACCCGTCAGCGCGGTGGCGGGCTTGAGGAAGAACAGTGGGTCGAAGTCCTCCTTTCGAAAGTCGGTCATCTTCATGTCTACACGCACGTGATCCCAGTAGTTCGCGCCGGTCATAATTATCTTCGACGGGAACTGCAGGGGGGTGAGGAAGTCATCGTCCTGTGGGTCGACTTCGAGGGCGCGAACCGGATGGATGCCTTCCAACAGCTGCAAGGCTAGCGCCAGCAGTTTCGTCTCGTTAGCTTGCCAATTTTTGAAAATCTCGATCAGCCCGCATCCGTGCGGTGGCAGAAGCTCGGGGGCGACTTCGGCGAGGCTCCAGTATTTGCCGCCCACCTCTATAACTGGAGTGGGCTGGCCTTGATGGCGAATTGTAGATAGGGAGTAGGACATGATGTGGGGTCTCCTAAAAGTGGTTCAAACAGGCTAGTTGCAAGCCACGTTCTGACGGGTGTTCCTGCCCAGGCCGGCGGCACCGATGAACTCCAGACTTTGGTCTTCTTCAATGCGCAGCAGCTGGTTGTACTTGGCCAGGCGCTCCGAACTGCGCACTGAGCCGATCTTGATCTGTCCAGCGCCGGTACCCACTGCCAGGTCGGCGATGAAAGTGTCCTCAGTTTCTCCAGAACGGGCCGAGACAACGGTGGTGTAGCCCGCGCGCCAGGCGGTTTCCATTGCGTCGAGGGTACCGCTGAGGGTGCCGTTCTGATTAACCTTTATCAGCACGCCGTTGGCAGCACTGCATTCGATGCCCATCGTAATGCGCTTCTGGTTAGTCACGAATAGGTCATCGCCGATGACTTGCACGCCAGGTACTGAGGCCGTGAACGTCTGCCAGTTGAGCCAGTCGTCCTGTTCGAGGGCATCCTCTACCGAAATGATCGGATACCTCCTGACGCATTCAGTGATAAAGCTGGCCATCTCTTCCCCACTGAATTGGAAACCGTGGCGGACTAGCTCGTAGCGACCATTAACGAACAATTCGCTGGCTGCAACGTCGATGGCGATGGCCATGTCCTGGCCCGGCACTAACCCGGCCGCCTCGAAGGACTGCACCATCAGGTCCAATGCTTCATGCGCATGTTTGAAGCCCGGACTCAGGCCGCCTTCATCGGCGAGCAGCACGGAGTAGCCCCTATCGGCCAGCAGGCGGGTGGCGCTCACGCGCACACGGGAGATCATTTCCAGTGCTTCGCTGTAACTGGAGGCTCCCATAGGTATCGCTAGGAAGTCCTGGAGATCCATTCCGCGCCCCGCATGCGCCCCGCCGCTGAGGATGTTCACCATTGGCAGTGGCAGGCTCATCGGGCGGCCGCGGCAGAGGCTATTTATGTAGCGGTACAGAGGATTGTGCGAGTGAACGGCAGCGGCACGACATACGGCCATGGATGTGGCCAGTACGGCATTGGCACCTAGGCGACTGAGATTGGCTGAGCCGTCCAGCGAAATGAGCAGTCTGTCGATTTGACGCTGGTCCAGTGCGTCCTCGCCCAGCAGTCGGTCGGCTATCTCACTGCGGACATTGTTCACCGCCTGACCTACTCCTAGGCCATCATACTGACTGGTGTTGTGATCCCGGAGCTCTATGGCTTCATGCCGCCCTGTGGAGGCGCCGGACGGAACGCAGCTACGACCAAAGCTACCGTCAACGAGCTCCACTTCCGCCTCGACCGTTGGGCGGCCGCGCGAGTCCAAGATCTGGCGCGCATGCACCCGTGCTATTCGAGAGGCTTTGTAGGTCACAGTGCAAACTCCTGCATTAGAGGGAAATATGCTCCAGGTCCATCCTGGGGCTCACAAATCATGCTCGTGGCGATCCGGCGTACCGCGGCGGTGTCGAGTCGGTCGAGGTAGTCCACCGGTGAGTCGCCATCGAGCCGCGCCAGGATCAGGCAGCCGAGAATGCCGACTAGTGCGCAATCGAGTACGGCAGGGCCATCCGCCCTGTACGCCTCAATGAAGGCATGGGCTGTAGCCGCGAGCTGCTGGCGAGGGGCTCCGAGGATGTGGCTCTTAAGAAGTAGGTGGGACAGGCAGAAGGCCAGGTCGAAACGCGGATCGCCCCAGTGGGCAACTTCGCAGTCGAGCATTACTACGTCAGCGCCGTCGGCGAGGATATTCTTCGGACTGAAATCGCCATGCACCAAGGCGTCGCGACGCTTGGACATGCCCTCGACGATATTCTGGATCTCCTCGGCCAGTGAGGGGTTCTTCTGAGCGACGCGATGGAAATACGGCTCTATGCGCAGCGTCTCGAAATAGCTAAGGTCGTCGAAGCGATCGCGAAGATCGTGATCCATTGCGGAGCGCGCATGCATGGCGCCGAGCAGCGCGCCAACCTTTGTCGCGGTACGGTCGTCAATGTGTCCTGCGAGCAAGTCCTGTTTCCAGTTGCGTAGGCGCGGGTCGATCAGGCGCATAGCGAAGGAGTTGGTTGCCGTGTCGGTCCACAGTACCTCAGGAACCGCATCTTGGCCGATCAGGTCGGCGATAGCGCATAGCGCCGCCGCCTCGGTCGACGAGCGTGCCGGATCGGATAGCCACTCCGCTGCGACCCGCAATTTTTCCAGCGCCTGCTTAACCACATAGGGTCCGTCTTCACCCTGGACCAGGCGGATATCGCTGGCGACCCCACCGGCCAAGCGCTGATCGGCCAGAGAGGATGCGTCCGTGGGCGTGTTACACGGATGCAAGGGCTGCTCGCCACGCAGGACTCGTACCACCTCCTCGCAGGCGCGGCGACGCAACTCGATCAATGAGGCGTTGGAGAGAAAAGCGATATGCGGGGTGGCAATGACCCGCGAATGCGCAATGACAACTTCCGGTGGCTGAGGCTCGCCCTCTACGACATCAAGGGCTGCACCTGACAATTTGCCGGAATCCAGGCCACGTAGCAGCGCATCGTTGTCGATCAAGCCTCCACGGCTGACGTTTACCAGGAGCGGTCGTCTAGTGCAGCAGTCGATGAAGGCATCGTCGACCAGATGATGAGTGGATTCCTGAAGTGGCAGGTGCAGGACGATCGCATCGGACTGCTGGCGAAGAGTCTGTAGGTCGACGACCTCGACATTGGCTGGAGCCTGCGCTTGAGTCAACCGCGGCCCATGGGCAAGGACGCGGCAGCCGAATGCTAGGAGCCTGGATGCGGTGGCACGGCCGATCCGTCCAAAACCGATGATACCCACTGTCAGTTCGCTGATGCGCTCAGGACTGGCGCCTTCGATAGCCCAGGTGGAGGACTTCTTGACCTGGCGGTCGTACTGAACGATACGGCGGAAGTGGGCCAGTAGCAGCGCAACGGCGTGGTCGGAAACCTCCTGCACACAATAGTCGGGCACATTCGTGACCCATGCGCCGCGCTGAGTGGCGCTATCGACGGCGATATTGTCGAGACCTACGCCCAGGCGAGCGACGATGCGCAGATTGCGGGGAGACTCGATGGCAGCGGTGGAAACCGGTGCCCAACAGGTAATGATGGCGGCAGGGTCGGTTCGGGCGATCAGGGCTTGTACCTCTTCGGCGCTGGTTGCCGTTGCCGGTCCAGTGATCAATTCGATACCCGCCTTGTTGAAGATTGCCTGCTCGACGTCCAGATCGGGCCAGGGGTGGTCGGTCAGCACGACTCGGTCGCGGCGGGTTTCCTTGTTCGTTGTCATTTCGGATGCACTCGCTGGGTTGATATCTAATATTGCTAACGATAGCATAAGATTATGAAAGTGACGCTGGTTCGTCAATACCTGAGCTTTCTCTTGTGTTATAGGCCAGTCCGAGGCATTTCAGGTAACCTTCGGGAATCGATAGAGTCGATGCCTTTGCAATGCATCTGCGCATTCGATTGCATCAGTGAATGCTGCGAAGAATTTTGAGGGAGGAGAGTCAATGGTCACGGCGAAACAGGTGGCGGAACAATTGGGAATCGCGGTATCCACTGTCGGCAGAGCGATGTCGGACGATCCGCGCGTCAGCGCCGAAACCAAGGCGCGGGTACGAAAGGCCGCCGAGCAATTGGGTTATGTAGGTAACACGGCGGCCCGGGTAATGCGTGGCGGCTCGAGTAAACTGATCGGTTTGCTGCTTCCGGACGTCACCAACGATTTCTACGCCACCATCGCCCAGGCGTTGTCGGAATGCTGCGATGCGGAGGGCTACCGCCTGATCCTGTCGATACACAACGATGATCGCGAAGTCGAGTTCCGACATATCAAAGAGTTGGTGGCCGCGCGCGTTGCGGGCGTCATCGCGGTGCCCACAGCTGCGCCGCGGCGGGAGAGCATTAGCCTTATGCGCACGGTGCCGCACGCGCAGTTGCTGCGAAGCGTTCCGGCGCTGGCGCCGATTTGTTTCGGCATCGACGACGAGATGGCATTGCGGGAGGCTACTACCCATCTGCTCAATCTCGGCCATCGGCGCATTGCCTATATCGGCGGCCGCGAGATGCTTTCCACTGGGGCGGCGCGGGTTGCCGGTTTCCGTCGGGCCTACGCCGAGCTAAATATCGATCGGGATCAGGCAATCGAAAAACTCGGCCAGCCGAACCGGATGTTCGGCGCGCAATCGATGACCGAGTTGCTGCGTGCCAAGCAAAAGCCCACCGCCATCGTCATGGGTTCCATCCATGCCACGATGGGGGTACTGGAGGTGCTCAGCGAACAACGTATCGCGATACCTGACGAACTGTCTCTCATCGGCTTCGGTGATCCGTCATGGTTCACTTGGTGGGGGCCGGGGGTGACCACTGTTCGCCCGCCGATGCAGGAACTGGCCACTACCTGCGGGTTGTGGTTTCTGCATCACCTGAAAAACCTCGGCAAAAAAAGTACAGGGGACTGTCACAAGGCTATTTCTAGTTCTGCTCTAGTGGTTCGTGGCACGACAGCAGTTGTGACTACGAGCTCGAATGGCAGGGCAAAGACACCGGCCAAGGCTAGGGTGAGCTGATCACCGGCCTCTCTTCATTCGTTGGTTTATAAAAGACCTTTTCCGTACTTCGCTGGTCATGCCATGACCAGCGCCTCCAAGCTACCAATTTTTTGATCGTTAGCAAAATTTCTTCATCAAGAAGCTTGCTGACACGTTTGCCTGCGTTCGTACATCGGTAGCTTTTCGGCTCTCTCTGCCCATCACTAAGTATCGTTGAGCGCGCCGTCTAGTCATCCTGGCGATTGCTTAAAGCATTGTTTTTGCTTGGCTTCCATATCTTTAGCTGGCTCGGTCCGCGAATCGTGTTCAAACATTTGACTTTCTGAGTGGGGTCTTTCACCGCGTACGCAAATTTTGTGTTGACGGTCTCTGAGCTGTCTTTTAGTCTATTGCTATCGATAGCATTTATCTGCTTAATATGTGCTTTCGATCGTGAGCTTGCGCAGGTGTGGAGGCATCGAATTCCCGGGAGTAGGAAGCTTTAGAAGTGGATTTCGAGGTGGTGGCCTGCTGGATATGCGAAAGAGGCGCAGCGGGCTAGCTAGGTGAGCGTGCACAACAACTACAAGAAAAAGAGGTGTGTCAGCATGAAATCGATTGCGCAAAGGTCTTTCCCGACCCCAGCAGGCCTAAAAAAAGGCCTCGCTACGAAGCCGGCAAAAATACTGGCTCTCGCTATTGCCTCCCTAGGCGCACAAAACGCGGCGATGGCGCTTGACCTGGATCTCGGCAACCCAGACCTGAAGCTGTCTTGGGACAACACCATCAAATACAACACCGCGTTCCGTGTGGAGGGGCAATCCAAGAAGCTGACTTCGAATCCCAACCTGGACGACGGTGACCGCAATTTCGACAAGGGTCTGATCTCCAATCGGATTGACCTCCTGTCGCAAATGGATCTGTCGTACAAGAAGGACTACGGTGTGCGAGTCAGCGGTGCCGCTTGGTACGATGATGTCTACAACCAGGGCAACGACAACGACTCCCCGGAAACCAGCAACAATTACTCGAAACGCCATGACCAGTTCGTCACCAAGACTCGCGACTTGCATGGCCGCGATGCTGAGTTTCTCGACTACTTCGCCTACGGAAGGTGGTCGCCGTTCGATATGGCGACCACTGTACGTTTCGGCAGTCACGCGCTGATCTACGGGGAGAGCTTGTTCTTTGGAAACAATGGCATAGCCGGTGGGCAGTCACCGGTCGACGTGGTGAAGCTGCTTTCGGTACCTAACTCACAGTTTCAGGAAATCGTCCGCCCAGTTAACCAAATATCCACGCAGATCCAGTTGCGCGATAACCTGGCGATCGGCGCCTATTACCAGTTCAAATGGGATGAAACCCGTATCCCGGGAAGTGGCAGCTACTTCTCTTCCGCTGATGTGTTTGAAGGCGGCGAACGCTTGCTGTTCGGCCCAGTCGACCCAGCAACTCGGATCGGCCCGGCCCTATTCCGCGGCAAGGACATTACCGCTAAGGATTCCGGCCAGTTCGGCGGGCAAGTCCGCTGGAGGCCGGAGGGCTCCGATTTGGAGTTCGGCTTCTACGCGACTCGCTACCACGACAAGACGCCGCAGGTTTATTTGACCCCTGGCGAAAATCTGGATCCCACTATCGGCAAAGTCGGCGAATACCGGCTGGTGTATCCCGAGGACATCAAGGCCTACGGGATGAGCGTAAGCACGCAGGTGGGCGAAGCCAGTGTGGCGGCGGAGTTTTCGATCCGTCGCGACACACCGCTGGTCAGTGACCCGCAGACCGTCTCCCCGGGTTCGAATGCCGACAACGACAAACATGCGGCCTATGCCGTGGGCAATTCCGCCCATGCGCAAGTGTCCAGCGTCTACATCTTAAATCCGAGTCGTTTCTGGAGCAGTGCTACCGCGCTTGGCGAGATCGCCTGGAATCGTCGTACTAGCATCACCAAAAATCCGGACGCGGTGGCCGCGAACTCCTCCCGCGATGCTTGGGCGATGCGTGGCGTTTTCGAGCCGGCTTGGTATCAGGTTGCGCCCGGCCTGGACCTTTCTGCGCCAGTCGGCATTGGTTTCAGTACCCATGGCAATTCTTCGGTCGTGAACTCATTCAACCCTGGTGGCAAGAAAGGAGGAGATCTCAACTTCGGTATCGCAGGCCTGTACCAACAGACCTACAAGTTCGGTGCCAGTTACACCCACTTCTTCGGCGACAAAGGTAACGCTCTGAACGACGCCAATGAGCTGTCGTTCGACCAGAGCTTTGCCGATCGCGACTTCATTTCGATGTATGTGCAGCGGTCCTTTTAAACATTTGAATTTGATCCAGGAGATGACAATGAACAATTACAAGAGTGTCTCTTACAAGGCCGGCGCAATGTTCGCCGTTCTGTTCGGCCTTGCCACCTCCGTGCACGCCGCAGTTACTCCGGAGCAAGCGGCGCGACTCCAGAAAGACCTCACTCCGCTGGGCGGTGAACGCGCGGCAAACAAGGATGGCAGCATTCCTGCCTGGGATGGCGGCTACACCAAGATTCCAGCCGGCTATAAGTCGGGGCAGCCGCGACCTGATCCCTTCGCCAACGAGAAGCCGCTGTTCACCATCACGTCGAAGAACATGGCGGAGCACGCTGACAAATTGTCCGCCGGGCAGAAGGAGCTGTTGACCAAGTACCCGAACACCTACCGCATGGATATCTATCCGACTCACCGTACCGCATCGGCGCCGGATTGGCTCTACAAGTTCACCGTTGAAAACGCCACCCGTGCGAAGTCATCCGCCAACGGACAGTCGATCGAGGGTGCTTATGGTGGCATCCCGTTCCCCATCCCGCAGAGCGGCGCCGAAGTGATGTGGAACCACCTGCTGCGCTGGAAGGGGGATTCCGTCCTGTACCAGGCAGGTAGTTACGTCGTCTCTGGCGGCAAGCCGGTGCTGGCAAGTGCTACTCGCAACGAGATGAACTATCCCTACAACTTCGAGGACGGCTCGCTGGCGAACTTCAATGGCGACTTCTGGCACTACTACATGGTGACCACCGCGCCGTCGTTCAAATCCGGTGAGACCATCCTTATTCGCGAGCCGGTGGATTTCGTCGGTAAGGGCCGCCAAGCCTGGCAGTACTTGCTAGGGCAGCGCCGTGTGCGGCGAGCTCCGAGCATCGGTTACGACACACCAAACTCGGTGACCTCCGGTGCCGACTTTTTCGACGAGGTTTCGCTATTCCTGGGTGGGCTTGATCGCTACGACTGGAAACTCGTCGGCAAAAAAGAGATGTACATCCCCTACAACATGAACAACTTCCACCTGCAAAAGGTTGACGATGTCCTGGGGCAAAATCACCTGAATCCGCAATTTGTGCGCTGGGAGAAGCATCGGGTCTGGGTGGTCGAGGCGAACCTGGCGGCCGGACAACGGCATACGGTGCCGAAGAAGGTGTTTTATGTCGACGAGGATACCTGGAATGCCTCGCTGTATGACGGCTGGGATGCTCAAGGCCGTCTGTGGCGTACGGGTTCCGCTCTGCCAATCCTTGCTTATGACTTCCCTGGTCAACTGCTCAATCCCTTCATGATTACCGACTTCGTCAAGGGCTCTTATGAGGCGACCATCATTAACGAGCAGTCGGTACAGTACGGACGCGTTCCAAAGTGGCCAGAAGACAACTATACGCCTGAAGCCGTAGCCGCCCGGGGTGTGAGGTGAGTTCAACTCGCCGGGTATCCGGCCTGTTCGCTTGCGTAGTGATCGCATCGTTGCACGGTGTCGATACCTTCGCTGACGACGCCGTGATTGATCCGTTGAACCGCGCCTCAATCGTCAGTGCGCGCGCAAGTATGGCGCTGTTGACGGCGGTAGAGCCGACTGGCGGACACTTGGTTGCGGTCGGCGAGCGGGGCATCATCCTGCTCTCCAAGGACGATGGGAGGACCTGGGTGCAAGCCCAGGTTCCCACCAGTTTGATGCTCACCAGTGTGCGTTTCGCCAACACAGAAAACGGTTGGGCGGTCGGACACGGAGGGATCATCTTGGCGACGTCCGATGGTGGCCGCGCCTGGCAAAAGCAGTTGGACGGCATCTCAGCCGCCCAGCTGCTGCTCGAAGCTGCACGCGCCAATCAAGACGCTGACCCACGCCAGCTCGCTTACGCTGAACGCATGGTCAGCGAGGGCGCGGACAAACCGTTCCTCGATCTGCTCGTCCAGGATGAACGGACTATCACCGTGGTCGGCGCCTTCGGCCTGGCGTTTCGCAGCAATGATGGTGGGCGCAGTTGGCAGCCTTGGAGTTCGCACATTCCTAACGGCCAGGGCAGCCATCTGTACGCGATCCGGCAAATTGCTCAGACCCAATACATTGCTGGTGAAATGGGCGCAGTGTTTCGCTCAAACGATGGTGGCGAGAGTTTCACTCGCATCGAGACTCCATACGAAGGCAGTTTTTTCGGCCTCGTCCTGGTTTCTCCAGAGCATATGTTGGTCTACGGCCTGCGTGGCAATGTCTATCTCTCCAAAGATGGCGGGGCGAACTGGCAGAAATCCCAGCTCGATACCGAGGAAAGCCTAACCGCGGGTTCAGTGCTGAAGGATGGTTCGATCGTTCTGGGTAACCAGGCGGGCGGGTTGTATCGCAGCACCGATGGTGGGCTCTCATTCGCTTCTGTTCCCCTCGGCAATCCAGCACCCATCGTCGCCTTGGCAGAGTCCGCCGGCAACAGCCTGATCCTGGCTGGCGCGCGTGGCACTGTCCGCCTGAGCGAAGCGGCCCTAAATGTAGGTAACAAGCAATGAACGCAATTCCCTCGACCGCTCCGAAGCAGGGTGTTGTCTGCGAACTCAACCAGTTCGACCAGAATTCGGGCTCGTTCGCCGAGCGGCTGTTTTTCAACAACCGTATGGTGGTCGTCCTGTTGTGCTTGCTTGCAACACTGCTGCTGGGTTATCAGGCGACGAAGCTCGAACTCAATGCCAGTTTCGAGAAGATGATCCCTATTGATCATCCCTACATTGGCAACTATCTAGCCCACAAGGCCGATCTGAGCGGCCAAGGCAACGTATTGCGCATCGCGGTGGAAACTCGCAAGGGCTCAATCTTCGATGCGCATTACCTCGAGACGTTGCGCAAGATCAATGACGAAGTGTTCCTTCTGCCCGGTGTCGACCGGGCCTTCATGAAGTCGCTGTGGACACCCAATACGCGCTGGATGGCAGTGACCGAGGACGGTCTTGATGGCGGCCCGGTAATCCCGGCCAGCTACGATGGCTCCGGGCGCAGCATTGAGCAGTTGAGCACGAACGTCGAACGTTCGGGCGAAATCGGCCAGCTAGTGGCGCCGAATTACCAATCGTCGATTATTTTCGTACCCTTGCTGGACAGTGATGCCGATACCGGCAAACCGCTGGACTACAAGGCACTGTCAGACCAGCTCGAACAAATACGCGGCAAGTACGCCTCGGACGACCTGAAGATACACATCATCGGTTTCGGCAAACTGGTGGGTGATCTGATCGATGGGCTGCATCAAGTGTTGGTGTTCTTCGCCTTCGCCATCATCATTTCTGCTGCGGTGCTGTACTGGTACACCCGCTGCATCAGAAGCACCTTGCTGGTAGTGGTGTGTTCATTGGTGGCGGTGGTCTGGCTGCTAGGGCTATTGCCGACTCTAGGTTACTCCCTCGATCCGTACTCGGTCCTGGTGCCGTTCCTGGTCTTCGCCATTGGCATGAGTCACGGCGCGCAGAAGATGAACGGCATCATGCAGGACGTCGGCCGCGGTCTGCATCGACTGGTGGCGGCGCGTTATACCTTCCGTCGACTGTTCCTTGCCGGCCTCACTGCGCTGGTGGCGGACGCCGTGGGATTCGCTGTGCTGATGTTAATCCGCATCGAGGTGATCCAGAGCCTGGCAATCGCCGCTAGCATCGGTGTGGCGCTGTTGATCTTCACCAACCTTGTATTGCTTCCGATCCTGTTGTCCTACTGCGGCGTCAGCGAGTCTGCGGCTCATCGCAGCCTGCAGGCCGAGCAAAGCGATTCCGAAAGTGGCGACCACCGAAAGCACGTCTTCTGGGATTTTCTCGACCGCTTCACCACGCGTAAGTGGGCGATACTGGCGCTGGTTGGCGCCACGCTAATCGGCGGCTTGGGCTACCTTGTTAGCCTTAACCTGAAGATTGGTGATCTTGATAGTGGAGCCCCGGAGCTGCGCGCGGACTCGCGCTACAACCGCGACAATGCTTACATCGTTTCCAACTACGCGGCAAACAGCGACGTTTTGGTGGTCATGGTCACCACGCCCGCCGAGCAGTGCGCATCCTACGGCACACTGGTCAAGTTGGATGCTCTGGAGTGGCAGTTACAGCAACTGCCTGCGGTAGAGTCGACCAACTCGTTTGCCGCGTTGACCCGCCGCACCATGGCCGGGCTCTCGGAAGGCAACATGAAGTGGGGTGAGATCCTCAACAGTCAGGACTCGATCAATGCCGTGACTACCCGCGCCCCGCGGGAACTGTTCAACCAGCGCTGCGACTTCCTGTCCCTCTATGTCTATCTGAAGGACCACAAGGCGGACAGCCTGGAGCAGGTGGTCGGAGTGGTGGAGACATTCGCCAAGGCCAACAACACCTCTGACGTGCACTTCATCTTGGGTGCGGGCAATGCGGGTATTGAGGCGGCCACCAACATTGTGGTGAAGGCTGCCAATCGGCAGATGCTGTTCCTGGTGTTCGGTGCTGTGACCATCTTATCGTTCATTGCCTTCCGCTCTTGGCGCGCTGTGGTCTGCGCGGTATTGCCGTTGCTTCTTACCTCGATTCTCTGTGAAGCGTTGATGGTGGGATTGGGTATCGGTGTGAAAGTCGCCACGTTGCCTGTGATCGCGCTTGGTATCGGCATCGGAGTCGACTACGCGCTGTACGTGCTGACGGTAACTCTGGCGGGTTTAAGAGCGGGACATAGTTTGTCGGAGGCCTATTACCGAACGTTGCTGTTCACTGGCAAGGTAGTCGTACTCACCGGCTTCACCCTGGGAGTCGGTGTGGCAACCTGGGCGCTGTCGCCCATCAAGTTTCAGGCGGATATGGGCATCCTGCTGGCCTTCATGTTCATCGGCAATATGCTCGGCGCTCTGATCATCTTGCCTGCGCTCGCCTACCTGCTATTGCGTGATAAGGAACCACAACCTGACCAAGTTTCAGATGGTCACGCTGTCTAGGTTCCGAACGACGCGCCTAACCCCGCTGATATAAAACCGTCCCGCATTCCGGCGGGCCGGCCCCCTCCAGCTTTGATCCAAGAGTAGAGAAGGCAATCGCATGGAAATCAACGCACGCTTGCGTGAAGACGTTCATCAGTTGGGCGAACTGCTTGGTCATGCAATTTCCGACCAAATGGGTGGCGCATTTCTCGACAAGATCGAGCGTGTTCGCAAGGGGGCAAAAACGTCGCGTCAGGGCTCTCAGGAAGGGCACCGGCAACTTGCGGAAACCCTTAGTGAGCTGGATGACTCGGAATTGTTGCCAATGACGCGGGCGTTCAACCAATTCCTCAACTTGGCCAATATCGCCGAGCAATGCCACCGGGTGCGCAGACGCCGCCCGGGTGAAGCCGAGCCTAGCGAGAATCAGGCCTTCTCGGCGTTGCTGGAACGTCTGGGCCTGGCAGGTCATAGTCCCGAGGTGCTGACGGAGGAAATCTCCAAGTTGGACATTGAGCTGGTCCTCACCGCTCATCCCACGGAGGTTACCCGACGCACGTTAATCCAAAAGTACGACAGCATCGCAGTCCAATTGGCACGACAGGATCATTCCGACCTGCCAGAAGTTGAGCGTCAGGAAATTTCTCGACGCCTGCGGGAAATCATCACCGAGGCTTGGCACACCGACGAAATCCGTCGCCAGCGACCCACCCCGGTGGATGAAGCGAAGTGGGGCTTTGCGGTCATCGAAAACTCGCTGTGGCAAGCCTTGCCAAAGTTGCTGCGCAGTGTGGACGCGGCACTCTTCTCTGCCACCGGAAAACGTCTGCCGCCAACCGCTGCACCAATCCGTTTTGCTTCCTGGATGGGCGGTGATCGGGACGGCAATCCCAATGTCACCGCAGAGGTCACTCGCGAGGCCTTGCTGCTGGCTCGCTGGATGGCGGCTGATCTGCATCTCAAAGATGTCGAGCAACTAACCGCCGAGCTGTCCATGCAGGCGGCCTCCGCCGAATTGCGCGAGCGGGTTGGCGACCACCCCGAGCCCTATCGTGCACTGTTGAAGCAGTTGCGCGAGCGCTTACGGGAGACGCGTGAGTGGGCTCACCTGCGGCTGCGCGGGGAACCTGGCGAGGGCCTGCGTGTACTGACCGACAATACTGAGTTGGTCGAACCGCTGCTGCTCTGTCATCGCTCGCTGCAAGCGTGTGGCATGGGTGTAATCGCCGACGGCCTGTTATTGGACTGTCTGCGGCGCGCCAGCAGTTTTGGTCTTTTTTTGGCCCGCTTGGACATCCGCCAGGATGCCAAGCGTCATGCTTCGGCGATCGATGAAGTTACTTCAACGTTGGGCCTGGGGCGCTACCTTGACTGGAGCGAAGCAGAGCGCCTCGGGTTTCTCTCGCGAGAGTTGGCCAATCCGCGGCCGCTCTTGCCTACGAGCTTCGCGCCCAGCCCAGAAGTGGCGGAAGTACTCGATACCTGTCGGGTGATCGTCGAGACCCCGCCTGCAGGACTTGGCTCCTACGTGATATCGATGGCCGGGCGGGTATCTGACGTATTGGCTGTGCAACTGCTACTCAAGGAGTGCGGGGTAAAATGGCCGATGCGCGTCGTCCCACTGTTCGAGACGTTGGACGATCTAGAGAACGCTGGAGCGGTTATCCACGGTCTACTCGCTCAAAGTGATTACCGTAACCGCTTGGCCGGTCCGCAGGAAGTGATGATCGGATATTCCGACTCTGCCAAAGACGCCGGTACCTTGGCCGCTGCCTGGGCTCAGTATCGCGCCCAGGAACACCTGGTGGAGGTGTGCCGAAACCATGATGTGGAGTTGGTGCTCTTCCATGGTCGGGGAGGCTCTGTTGGGCGCGGTGGCGGTCCCGCCCGAGAGGCGATCATTTCACAACCTCCTGGATCAGTGACTGGGCGCTTTCGGGTTACCGAACAAGGGGAGATGATCCGCTTCAAGTTCGGCCAGCCAGATATTGCTCAGCAAAATCTCACTCTCTATTTGGCCGCAGTTCTTGAGGCGGTGCTGTTGCCTCCAGCCGCTCCACCAGAGATTTGGCGAGAGGCCATGCAGAAACTTTCGGCGGACAGCCTGGAGAAGTACCGAGGCGTGGTGCGAGAACGCCCGGGATTTGTCGAGTACTTCCGTCAGGCTACGCCTGAGCTCGAGCTAGGTCGCCTACCGCTGGGGAGCCGCCCCGCCCGCCGTGGCGCTGGTGGCATCGAAAGCCTAAGGGCGATTCCTTGGATATTCGCTTGGACGCAGTCCCGTTTAATGTTACCAGCCTGGCTGGGCTGGGAGTCCGCTTTAGCGCAGGCCTTAGCGAGAGGGGAGGGGCCAATACTGAAGGAAATGCGTGAGCATTGGCCGTTTTTCCGAACGCGGATTGACATGCTAGAGATGGTACTGGCCAAAGCCGATGGAGAAATTCAGCTGCTGTACGACGATCGGTTAGTGGATTCGTGCCTAAGGAATTTGGGTACGGAGTTGCGCACGCTTCTATCTCAGGCTAAGGAGATTGTCCTGGGATTATTGGATATCCCCGAGCTCATGGCCGCTCATCCGGAAACCCAGGCGTTCATCAACGTTCGCAACGCTTATTTGGACCCTCTGCATCGGCTACAGATCGAACTGCTAGCACGTTCCCGCAATGCTCATGGAATATCCGACAGCGCGGTGGATCAAGCATTGCTGGTTAGTGTCGCCGGTATTGCTGCGGGGCTACGCAATACTGCATGAACCACATACGAGGAGTATTGGTTGACAGTCAGATAGGCAGAATTTAGTATAATTGCTATCGTTAGCACAAAGTAATTAACAACCATCAATCGAAGCCACACCAAAGACAAGAAATGCGTCAGGAGGGTTATATGAACAACAACATCAGCCTCGTCGATCGTACCGATTCAGCTCGCCACACTGCGACTCAGCGTCGTTCAAAGACCAGCATTCAGCAGCTTTCGCATAGCGCCGTGCGGGTTCGCGATATGGAAAAGACCCGCTGCTTCTACGAGGACCTCTTGGGGCTGCCGCTGACGTCCTCTCTGGTAGCCCAATTCGATGTGGTGACCAACGCACCCTCCAATTACATTCACTGCTTCTTCGAGCTGGCTGACGGTAGTGCAGTGGCGTTTTTCCAGTTCGAAGAGGGGTTTCGTGATGAGCCTTTCCCGCGTATCAGCGATCCGTACGAACGTCATACGGCGTTGCGCGCTGATAGCGAAGAAAGTGTTATCCGCCTTCACAAGCGCGCGGAATCCGCGGGCGTGGAGTGCTTTACTGTCGATCACGAGTGGTGCTATTCCCTTTATCTCACCGATCCGGATGGCGAAATCATAGAGATCACCGCTCATCGACCGTCCGCCGAAGAAGTTTTAGATCATGAGGGCGCGCGCGACATTCTCAAACAGTGGCTGGCTGCTCAAGGAAAGTAACTTCCGTTCTCTTTGTAACTGCGGGGCTGAATAGCCAGGGTATCTGTCCGGTTGAGGATACGCTTGGCTTAACGGTCATCTTGGGTCTTCCACTTGGGACGGTGCAGTATGAGACTGAATATTGCGAAATTTTACGAAGTAGTCGATTCCGGGGATTTAGAAGAGTTCTCCAGCTATTTGGCTGGAGATCTGGTATTTCAGTTCGGGAACTCTCCAGAGATCCACGGGATTCCGGGAGTTATTGAGGCTCTCCGGAGTTTCTATCTACGGATTAGCGGCGTAAAGCACTTCCTATATAAAGTTATTGATTCCGGTGATCACACCTTCATTACTTGTGACGTCGAATACTGGCGTCTTGATGGAACAGTGCTCAAGGTTCCTGCTGCTGTACTGTTACGTCATGTTGATGGCCAAATAAGCGATTATCGCATATTTGTCGATAATAGCAGTCTTTGATTTTTTAAGTGCTTTTTATTCGGTTTCCTTCAAGGCCCGATAGGCATAATTATATCGGACTTTTTTATAGTTAGCGCCTGCTCCAAACTGGTTTTTTAATATGAGTGCGGTAACTTTCAAATATAATCGACGAGTTCAAACTAAAAGTTTTTGCATTTATGTTGGTGGATTCATGTAGTCATTCTGTGGAGAGTGGACGCGTGGGTCTGTGGCAACTGTATTCACTCGCCTGGTCTCAGGGGGGCGACAGGATGTCGGAATCGGAGTTTTCGCTGCTATAGGAGCGGCTAACACTCCGCTGTCATATGCGGGAGGCGTATGCGATCGCCCGGCGCCACTACCGTCTGGCGATATACTAAACCACACGCGCCAGTGGGCAGCGGGTTCCGGTCACAAGCCGGGGCCCGCTAGCCTTAGCCGCCTCCAGCGGGAGCGAACCCGCCGTACCCGGCCACTTGGGTGAAATAGTACAGCCCGTTGAGGTTTTCCGTGATGGTTCACAAATTAGAACTCTACGACCTATTTAGTTGGCTTGGCCGATAGTTGCAGTTGTAGTTTTTTTGCGTCCTATCTTAGCTGTGAGCTTTGTGGCCTTCTCGGTGGCGACACTTACTGCAGCTTTTTGTGTGGTCCGGATGGGCTGGAGTATCAGATGAAAATAAGCACGAAGACATACCCGCTGGTTTCCAGCCGAGCGCCGAGGTATGAGCAATCCTTTCGACTCGTAAAAATGAAGAGTAGATACGGGCAGGCCACTTTGCTTGGCTACTTCTCCCACGCTCAGGCTCTGGGCTGACGTGATTTCTTCTTCCATGGTTGTTGACCTCAACTATGGTTTGGGTTTTATAAAATAGTCGCCGCGTCAGAGTTAGGCAATCCCCCACCTTTATCTAATTTTGGGAGAGACCACCGATGAAAAAAAGCTTATTGCAATATCTGGGAGTCTTGGGAAAGCGTCGGTGGATACAGCCATTCTTCGTACTGTCGCTGAGCGTGCGCCAGCAGGTGTGGAAGTAGTAGTTTGGGATATTTCAGATATACCGTTATATAACGAGGATCTTGAAACGAATCCGCCGGCTCCAATCCAATCCCTATAGCTCGCGGTTAAAAACTCGCACGGCGTTATCCTGGCTTCTCCAGAGTACAACCATGGAACTCCGGGAGTTATGAAAAATGTGCTTGATTGGTTGTCCCGGCCCTACGGTGAAGCACACTGACTGGAAAGAAGGTGTTAGTACTCTTCGTCATCTGCATTCACCGGGGGAGTGCGCATTTATCCTCAGCTCAATGCAGCGCTGGATGGTATGAGGGCTGAACGAATTGACTATCCTCTAACTTTAATTGCACGTGCCGACAGCAAAGTCGTTAATTCCATATTTGTTGATGAGGAAAACTTGTCGTTTATCCTATTGGCAATCGATCATTTCTTGTGCCTCGGTTCAAGGCGATTGTTATAGGTTCAATATTTTTTTGGTAACAATTAAGCTTCGTCACTACAATTTCGATAAATTACCAGCGCACACGCAAAAAAACTGCCGTATGCGCCTCCTGATCACTTTAGGTTTGATGGACAGCGCCTTTGAAGCTGCCATAGTGACTCTCTAGGTTACTACAGGGATTTACAAGTTCATGCACGCCAGCAAATCATTTATAGAGAGCGATTAATGAATATACGAGATATGAGTATCGCACCGCGAGCCTTCCTCAGCTTCGCATTTATAGCCGTATTGGTGATCGCGCTGGGTGCTTTCGCGCAAAACAGAATGACCGTAATTCACCAGGCAACTGTGGATATGGATACAAATATGCTACCAAATATTGTATACCTTGGTGACGTCAACGAAAACCTCCTTCGTTTACGCATTACCATATCGGAATTGCTAATTGATCGAGACACTACACGCCTACAAGGGGCATACACCCTAATTCCGAAACTTGTAGAAAAGCTGCAAGAGGCAAAAAATGCTTATGGTTCGACCCCTACTCAGATTGAAGAAAGAGCAGTATTTGCACGGTTTAATACCGAGTTTGAAACCTATGTTTTCTTGCAGAACCAGGCACTTGAATTGTCCAGGCAAGGCAGCATCGACCGATTGAACTCCCTAGTAAGTGGCCAGATGGAAAGCACTTCTGAGTCCCTGGCGAGATATTTGGGGCGATTGATAGTAATAAACCAAAACGCAGCCAAAGCCTCTTCGAAAGTCGCTGGCGAGCAGTATGAAAGGGCATATTTTGCGATCGTTGGCACATCCATTGTGGCCGCTCTGTTGACCATTTTGTTGGCATTGCTGCTTACCCGCAGCATCGTCAAACCGCTTGCCCTTGCCGTCCGAGCCGCCGACGACATTGCCGACGGAAACCTGACAATACCCATACAGGTTGTCGGCAAAGACGAACCTGCAAAGCTTTTAGCTTCGTTAGCAATCATGCAAAAAAAACTGAAAGCGACTATTGAGGAGATTTCTGGCTCTGCCATACAACTGGCCTCGGCTGCCGAGCAATTGACCACCCTCGCGGACGACGCCACCGAGGGCGTGCATCAGCAAAATAATGAGATAGAGCAGGCTGCCACTGCGGTCAATGAGATGACTGCTGCAGTCGAAGAGGTCGCTCGAAATGCTACTTCTACCTCAGAGGCCTCAGAAAAATCCAATCAAATTGCACTTCACGGACGTAATAAAGTTGTTGAGACCGTGGAGGCCATTCAAGCCATGACACGAGATGTGCAGTCGACGTCTGCTTTGGTTGAAGGGCTTGCATCTCAAGGTCGTGATATCGGAAGAGTACTGGACGTTATCCGCTCGATTGCTGAGCAAACCAATTTACTTGCGCTAAACGCTGCTATCGAAGCAGCTCGTGCAGGTGAGGCGGGAAGAGGTTTCGCAGTAGTTGCCGATGAAGTCCGAGCATTGGCGCATCGTACAGCGCAATCGACAGAAGAAATTGAAAATATGGTTGTCGGTATTCAAAACGGCACCAATGAAGCAGTGCAGTCTATGTTTCTAAATGCTAATCGAACCCAGTCGACATTGATTTTAGCGCGTGATGCGGGCGAGGCACTGAAGCAAATAGCCGATTCAATTTACCAAATAAATGAGCGCAACTTTGTAATCGCCAGTGCTTCTGAACAACAAGCTCAAGTGTCCAGAGAAATAGATCGAAACTTGGTAACAATTCGGGATCTATCTATCCAGTCGGCATCTGGAGCCAACCAAGCTAACTCGGCAAGCCATGAGATAACACGCCTGGCAGCTAATCTTAACACTATGATTTCGCGATTTGTGATTTAGGCACAATAGGAATTGACCTTTTTCTGACGAAGTAGCGTCACCAAAAGCCAAATTGGTGACGTTACTTTATCAATTAACTATCACACTAAAGCTAAGAATCGGATTCTTGTGAATGGGCAATTCGGCCCAGCTGAGCTTCCAGATCAAGGTCTGATGAGTGGAATCTAGCTTATTAATATTAGTTACTGATCCTCGGTATGGGAGGCTGGAGTCACATCTCGTTGCATCTCTCCCCAATGACCGCTATGGAGGCACAGCGGTTGTACCGGGCTCTCACCTACAATCAACACTGATATCGATAAATATGTCCTGATGTGGCAGCCGGCGCTGCTCTGGCACTGCATTCCACGACGCTGCACGGTAGCAACCCTAATCGGAGCGGACAGGAACGAGACGTTATCGTTATCCAGTTTGGATTGCGTGCATCGACTCTTCGTTGCCAAGCGAACGAAGCCTTGTCCCTATCGGCTCGTGAGGATCTTCTGGAATTCTATCGGGATACTGCAGAGAAACGAAATACCGATTCCTGAACGTCAGCTATTGGCTGTCCGTCGCGAATGGCAGCAATAGGAACTGCGGGCGAGGTAGTCGATCCAAGGTCTTGCATTTTCTGCCCAGGTTTCATGTCGGCTGAAGTATTGACCTAGGAACGGGGCTAGTCCTATTCCTGGCTTTACCTCCAAAGGTTGATGGGGCGATGTGTGGATATTTAACAAGTTTACCCCTAGCGCCATAGCCAGGTCCGCTGTGCGTTTGAGATCCCGTGGACTGAACGCCCAAGGCTGCAGGAATGCTCCAAACCTCTCGGCGCCGACTTGTTTGCGCTCATATAAGTGTGCTGCCGATGCAGCCCCCATTACATCTGCTAAGTAGGTCGGACGACCCTCACCGTCTGGGGGCAGTACCCACATCGCACCCATCGGGACATCGGCGCGACCTCGCATGCTTATGTCTTCACCTAACTGTGGGCGGTTATCTTCGAGTGCTTCGCTGTAAAGCTTCAAACCTCGTTCATGCGCCACATCTGCCAGCGTCTGGAAATACTCGCTGGACACCAATTGCGTTATGGTGCGTCGCCAATCCCAGAGAAATCGATCACTGGCTTCAGAGCTTTCAATCACAAAACCGGCAAAAGTCGGTAGCCATGGCGTCGCATCGTAGCCGCGCAGATGATTGAATTTCTCGAGCAGGGCGGGGGGCCAATTCTGCGGTCCCGATTCGATACTATCGGCCAATAACCCGCGAAGAGCGTTACTTTGATCGCCCATCGAATTGCGATACAGATTCAGATAGTGCTCCAGATACCCCCGTCCCATCTGGTTTGACCGACGTTGGGAGGTAGGTAGCTCTTCGCATTCCGGAAGCTGTCGATTGGCACAGGGACGTCGTATGAGCTGTTGCGGCACTTCGGCAATGACGCAACCGAAAACCGCACAGGCGGTGCACAAGCTAAACGTGGGACTGATGTTCTTTGTGTGCAGTTTTTATCAGGTGTGAATGGCGAAAAACAGCAAGCGACCGACTAGGTGACCGTAACCCCAAACGACTGGCGAGGCGCTAAGATCCCTGCCTCTCCTGCCTTTCAAATGAATTTGCAAGAAAGTCGATTAGGGCGCGCACGGAAGGCAGTAGACCTCGTCGAGAGGGAAAGACTGCGGTGATTACACCTTCATCTGGCCTCCATTGTGGGATAAGCGTTAACAAACGACCGTCGGAGATTTCTTCCCTGACCACGGCTAGCGGCATGCTAGCGATGCCCACCCCCCGACTCACTGCACTTTTGAGTACCGCCATATCGTCGCTGACTAAGCGCGGAACATGGCTGATTTGGGCGGTGGCCCCGTTGGGATCATTCAGGTGCCAGTGGTAGTGCGGTTGAGGCGCTCCCCAATGAATACTCGGAAGATCCACCAAATCCGCCGGTACCATCAACAGCGGGTAGCGTTGCACAAAAACAGGGTTGGCAACCAGTACCTGTGGACTTCTGGCCAGGACTTTCATCACCAATTCGCTACTTTCCAATGGAGGAAAACATAAGCTCAAGGAAATGTCATATCCCTCGCTGATAACGTCAACACGACGGTTGAAACTCTTCACATAGAGTTCCACTGATGGGCATTGCTCCATGAACTCGCCTAGTAATGGGGCCACCCAGAAGTTCAGTAGTGGAGTGGTGCAGCACAGGCGAATAACGCCTCGGGGTTCCGACCGGCTCTGTTCAATGACATCTTCCGCCGACTCAGCTTCCGCCATCATGGCCACGCAATGGCGGTAATAAGCCTGACCGATATCGGTCACTTGGAATTGCCTTGTAGAGCGCTGAATAAGGCGCACACCCAGCCGCATCTCTAGTTGACTGACCCGTCGACTCAAGGTGGATTTTGGCATGTTGAGGGCGCGGCCTGCGGGAGCGAAGCCTGCATGTTCAACCACTTTTGCGTACAAAAAGAGTTCATTGAGATCAATCACTCGTGGCCCCTATCGTTCCATATTTGAGACTGTGAAGTCTAATCCAGCCACTACCGGCATCCAACCTCCACGACTAAGGTGAATCGCTCGGGTCCTTGGCAGGCGACGCAACATGAAGAAAATTCTGGGCATATACAGCAGCCCCAATCGGCATTGGGTAGGGGATGGATTTCCGGTCCGCTCGCTTTTCACTTATGACACGCTGGGCCGTCATATCAGCCCGTTCCTGTTGTTCGACTACGCAGGACCTGCGGATTTCCCGCCTTCAACGCACCGGCGTGGGGTCGGTCAGCATCCGCACCGGGGTTTTGAGACGGTCACCATTGTCTATAAAGGTGAACTCGAGCATCGGGATTCCACTGACGCTGGCGGCAAGATAGGACCAGGCGATGTGCAGTGGATGTCAGCAGCGTCGGGCATCCTTCATGAGGAGTACCACTCACCAGAATTCAGTCGCGCTGGTGGAACATTGGAGATGGTGCAGTTGTGGGTGAATCTACCCGCAAAAGACAAGATGTCTGCGCCTCGATATCAGACGATTTTGAACCGCGACATCGTGCAAGTCAGCCTACCTGACGATGCCGGTTTAGTGCGCGTGATTGCCGGTGAGTACGCCGGGCGCAAAGGTCCCGCACTGACCTTCACCCCCATGGATGTATGGGACATACGTCTGAACGCAGGCAAGAGCATTTCCCTGCAATTAAGAGCTGGCTTCACCTGTGCAATCGTCGTGCTCAGTGGGGGTGTTGAGGTGAATGACAGTGCAGTTTTGCAGGAGGCACAGGTCGCGCTGCTTGACCCTCATGGAGTCAAGCTGTTGCTGGAGGCCAGTAGCGACTCAAAACTGGTCCTGCTCTGTGGAGAGCCCATCGATGAACCCATCGTTGGCCAGGGTCCGTTTGTCATGAATACCCAAGCAGAAATAGTCCAGGCCATCACGGACTTCAACAGCGGCCACTTTGGACAGATTA
>RCUR01000126.1_pt1 | contig 25294 bp, 21 predicted proteins | sample 2166151 | NCBI WGS metagenome assembly RCUR01 (sample SAMN09932785, study PRJNA488358) | compost metagenome | isolation source: compost soil in an enriched community | place: Germany: Experimental Botanical Garden
CGGTGCATCCGATCTCCCAGGCCATCGTCCGCGCCGCGCACCAGCAGCAGCTGACGCTGCAGGCCCCCCAGGGGGTGGAGGAGAGCGCCGGGGCCGGCCTGTCCGGTCAGGTGGGCGGGCATCGGGTCCGGCTCGGCACGCTGTCATTCGCCCAGGCCGAGCAGCCGGACAGCCAATGGGCGGCCACCATCCTGCGCCGCATGGACTACGCCGCCTGCGGCGGCAGCTTCGTCAGGGTCGATGGCGAGCTGGTCGGCGCCCTGCTGTTCGCCGACAGCGTGCGCAGCGAGACGCCGCGGGTGGTCAGGCGCCTGCGCGCCGCCGGCATCCGGCGCATCGTCATGCTCACCGGCGACCGCCTGGAAACCGCCGAGATGATCGCCCTGGCCGCCGGCATCGACGAGCTGCGCGCGGGGCTGTCGCCGGCGGACAAGGTGCGCGCCGTGCAGGACGGGCGCAGCAGCGGGTCGACCCTGATGGTCGGCGATGGCATCAACGATGCGCCGGCGCTGGCGGCGGCCGACGTCGGCGTGGCCATGGGCGCGGCCGGTGCCACTGCCTCGGCGGAGGCGGCGGGGGTGGTGCTGCTGGTCGACCGCCTCGACCGTCTGGTCGAGGCGCTGGAGATTGCCCGGCAGACCCGTGCGATCGCCCGCCAGAGCGTGCTGGTCGGCATGGGGCTGTCGCTGCTGGCCATGCTGGTCGCGGCCTTCGGCTACCTGCCGGCGCTGGCCGGCGCGGTGGTGCAGGAGCTGATCGACGTGGCGGTGATCCTCTATGCGCTGCGCGCGCTCGGCCTGCACAGGCCCTCGGTGCAGTGGCTCAGCGGCGAGCAGATCGATCGCCTGCAGGACGAGCATGCGCAGCTGGCGCGCCTGCTGGCCAGCCTGCAGCAGCTGGCCGGGGAGTTCGCCCGGCTGGAGCCGGAGGCTGCCCGTCAGGCGCTGGTGGCGCTGGTGGCGGATCTGCAGGTGCTGCTTGCCGAGCACGAACACGACGACGAACGACAGCTATACCCGTGGCTCTCCGCCCACCTCGCCGGCGACGATCCGCTGTCGGCCCTCAGCCGCGGCCACCGCGAGATCTTCCGGGCGATCCACCTGCTGGCGCGCATGCGCGATGATCTTCTCCAGGACCCTGCCGCGGTCCCGGCCGATGAGGTACAGATCCTGCTGATCCGCCTGGATACCCTGGTGCGCCTGCACTTCGAGCAGGAGGAGGAACTGTTCCAGTACCTGGACAGGCGTTGACCGGTGCGATTCTTCCCGGGGCGATAAAGAACGCCCGCTGTCTCCAGCGGGTATTGCAGTGTCGTACCCGCGTGGTGGCTGGATCAGCAACGTGGTCACGCTTGTCGGGCCCGAGCCCCTGGAGAATCGCCAGTCCCCCATCGACTACGATCACGACGTGACGCGCCAGCTCAAGCCGGTGGCGGACGCCATCCTGCCCTTCGTGCACAGTGATTTCCAGCGTCTGCTGGATGGGCAGATGCAGCTGTTCTGAACCCGGGCGCGCGCCGATACCGCAGGCGGTCTGGCCTATGGCCTTACGCGTCGGGAGCGGCCTGGCCCGGTTGCGTCGGGCTCACGGCGGCCGCGCACCTCGGACACAGGCAGGCCTTGTCGACGAGTTCAGCCGGAACGCGTGCCAAGGCTTCCGGACTGATAGAGACCGTTGAGCACCAGCATTCGACATCGAGCGTGCCGGCCTTGGCTGGTGCGCACTGATTGGCGCCACCGCAGAGTGGGCAGACATGGTTGGCTAGCGGCTGCATGACGGGTTCCGATGGAGGTGATCCAGGGGGAAGGCTATCGCAATTCGGGCGACGTTGGACGAGCTGCCGGCATTGGTCCCGACGCCCGCCGCCGTTGGTCAGAGGGGGACGTTCGGTCCCCGCCCGGTGCGATTCTTGTTCTTAACTTGATGGCTACTGCATTCACGTATGCGGCTTCTCGATCCGAGTCGGGGAAAGGAGCTGACGTGACCAAGAGCACGTGGTCGCGTTCCTGTGGCTTGACGCCTCGCTCAACGGATTCATTCCCCGTCCCTGAGCAAGGAGCCATGGGCAGCGGCCGGACGACACATCACGACTGCGGAGAACTGCATGATCACGCTCAACATCAATGGTAAGGAAATGTCGGTGGAAGTCGCCGCCGATACCCCTCTGCTGTGGGTGCTGCGCGACAACCTCAAGCTCACCGGCACCAAGTTCGGCTGCGGCATGTCGCTGTGCGGGGCATGCATCGTGCACATGAACGGGCAGGCCGTGCGTGCCTGCGTGACGCCGGTGTCGATGGCCGACAAGGCGAATGTCGTCACCATCGAGGGTGTCGCACAGAGCCCGACCGGGCGTGCGGTGCAGCAGGCCTGGAAGAGTCTCGATGTCGTGCAGTGCGGCTACTGCCAGCCCGGCCAGATCATGAGTGCGGTGGCGCTGCTGGAAGGCAATCGCAGCCCCTCGGACAGCGATATCGACCGGGCCATGGGCGGCAATGTCTGCCGCTGCGGCACCTACGTGCGCATTCGCGCGGCGATCCATGAGGCCGCCAGGTCGCTGGCCTTACGAGCAGGGAGTTGAACATGAGCCGGTCCATCGTCAACCAGAGTCGTCGGCGTTTTCTCCAGGGGGCCGCTGGCCTGACTCTGGCCATCTACTTCCCCTGGCCGCTGGCGCAGGGGGCGGTCGGCCAGGAGCAGGCCGAGGCGTTCGAGCCCAACGCCTTCCTGCGCATCGGCGAGGACGACAGCGTCACCATCGTCGCCAAGCACCTGGAAATGGGCCAGGGCACCTATACCGGTCTGGCCACCATCCTGGCCGAGGAGCTGGATGCGGACTGGGCGCAGGTGCGGGTGGAGAGCGCACCCGCCGATGCCTCGCGCTACAACAACCTGTTCTGGGGCCCGGCGCAGGGCACCGGCGGCAGTACCGCGATCGCCAACTCCTGGGAGCAGCTGCGCAAGGCCGGTGCCTCGGCGCGTGCCATGCTGGTCGCGGCGGCCGCAGCCCAGTGGAAGGTGCCTGCGGACGACATCACGGTGGCTGGCGGTGTGGTCAGCCATGCGGGATCCGGCCGGCAGGCAACCTTCGGCCAACTGGCCAGGGCCGCGGCGCAACAAGCGGTGCCCGAGCAGGTCAGGCTCAAGGAACCCGGTGAGTTCAGGCTGATCGGCCGGCATATCCCGCGCAAGGACTCGGACGACAAGGTCACCGGCAAGGCGATCTTTACCCAGGACATCCAACTGCCCGGCATGCTCACTGCCGTGGTCGCCCATCCCCCCAGGTTCGGCGCCACCGTCAAGGCATACGATGCCAAACCAGCGCTGGCGGTCGACGGGGTGGTCGAGGTGGTGCAGATCCCCAGCGGGGTCGCGGTGCTCGCGCGGGATACCTGGAGCGCCAAGCGCGGCCGCGATGCGCTGGTGGTCGAGTGGAACGAAGCAGCCGCCTTCAACCAGAACTCGGCGCAACTGCTCGAGCACTATCGCGAGCTGGCCAGGTCGCCGGGGCAGGTGGCGCGTCAGGAGGGCGACAGCGATGTGGCGCTGGCGAAGGCCGCCCGTACGCTGGAGGCCGAGTACGACTTTCCCTATCTCGCGCACTCGGCGATGGAGCCGATGAACTGTGTGGTCAGCCTGACCGCGGATGGCTGCGAGGCCTGGTACGGCGCGCAGAGCCAGACCTACGACCAGACCGTGCTCGCCGAGCTGTTCGACCTCGCGCCTGCGCAGGTGCGGATCCACACGCTGTACGCCGGCGGCAGCTTCGGCCGGCGCGCCAGCAAGAACGCCGACTACAGCCTCGAGGCCGCTCACATCGTCAAGGCCATCGAGGGCCGCGCGCCAGTGAAGCTGGTATGGCTGCGCGAGGACGACATGCAGGCCGGCAACTACCGGCCGATGTTCCATCACCGCCTGCGCGCCGGCCTGGATGCCGAGGGTAATCTGGTCGCCTGGCAGCATCGCCTGGTCGGGCAGTCGGTGCTGGGCGGGTCGCCGTTCGCGTCGTTGATCAAGGACGGCATCGACCCTGCTTCGGTGGAGGGCGCTGCGAGTTTGCCCTACCGCATTCCCAACCTGCGGGTGGACCTGCATTCCCCCGAGGATGGCATGGTGCCCGTGCAGTGGTGGCGCTCGGTGGGCTCCTCGCACACCGCGTTCTCGACCGAGTGCTTCCTCGACGAGCTGGCCCAGGCGGCCGGCAAGGACCCGGTGACCTGGCGTCTGGCGATGCTCGGCGAGCACCCGCGGCATGCCGGCGTGCTCAAGCTCGCGGCGGAGAAGGCGGGCTGGGAGCAGCCGCTGCCGGCCGGCAAGGAGGGCGAGCGGCGCGGACGCGGCGTTGCGGTGCACGAGAGTTTCAGCTCCTTCGTCGCCCAGGTCGCCGAGGTTACCGTGCAGAGCGACGGTCGTTTCCATGTGGACCGCGTGGTCTGTGCGGTCGATTGCGGCGTCGCGATCAACCCCGACGTGATCCGCGCCCAGGTGGAGGGCGGGGTGGGCTTCGCCCTGTCGGCCGCCCTGCGCGAGGCGATCACCTTCACCGACGGCAAGGTCGAGCAGTCCAACTTGCACAACTACGAACTGCTGCGCATCAGCGAAATGCCCACAGTGGAGGTGCATATCGTGGCCTCGGCCAGTGCGCCGACCGGTATCGGCGAGCCGCCCGTGCCGCCGCTGGCGCCGGCTGTGGTCAACGCCCTGGCGGCGGCCACCGGCAAGCGCATCCGCCGTCTGCCGATCGGCACGCAGCTGACGAGTTGAGCATGCAGCATCTCGATCTGCAGGTCGTCGAGCGGGCACTGGACTGGACGCGCAGCGGCGAAACGGTCTGGCTGTGCACGGTGCTGGCCACCTTCGGTTCGTCGCCACGCGAGCCCGGCTCCCTGCTGGTGGCGCGCGCCGATGGCCACCATGCCGGTTCGCTGTCCGGCGGCTGTGTCGAGGAGAATTTCCTGGAACGCCTGCAGGCGGGCGCCTTCGATCGCAGCGTCACCCTGCTGCGCTACGGTGACCCGGAGGGCGGGGCAGCGGGCGCGCGGGTGGCGCTCCCCTGTGGCGGCATCCTCAAGGTGCTGGTCGAGCGTCTGCCGGCGGATGCGGCGACGCTGGACCAGCTGGAGGTCATGCGCGCGACCCTGTGCGGGCAGCATCATCTGATTCGCCAGGTGCAGCTGACGGATGGGCAGGTGCAGTTTCTCGACGATGATGGACTGGGGCCGCGGGTCGTCGAACGCGGCGATCGCGAGTCCGTGCAGGTGCGCATCGGCCCGGCTGCCCGCCTGATCCTCGCCGGGATCTCGCCGGTTTCGGTGATCTGTGCGGAGTTCGCGCGCACCCTGGGCTTCGAGGTGATCGTCTGCGACCCGCGAGAGGAGAGGCTCGCTGGATTCAGCCTGCCCGGGATTGCCGTGCAGCCAGTCCTGCCCTCGCTGTTCATCGCCACGGGAGGCTGCCATACGGCCACGGCGGTGGTCGCCCTGACCCATGACCCGCGCATCGACGACCTGGCGATGATCGAGGCCGTGCGCACACCGGCGTTCTATATCGGCGTCATGGGCTCGCGGCAGACCTCCCGGGCGCGCGCCGAGCGCCTGCGCCGCTCGGGGGGACTCGGCGACGCGGATATCGCGCGCATCCACATGCCCATCGGCCTGGCGCTGGGCAGCAAGACCCCGGCCGAAATCGCCCTGGCGGTGATGGCCGATGTCGTGCGCGTGCTGCGTGGCAGGCCGCGCGATGCGCTTTAAGGAGACGACTGATCGCCCAGCCGGCGTCGGCATCGTGGGGATGGGCGTTTGACTGCCGCAGGACAGGGCTGCTGCCGGGTGGCCGGGCTGATGCTCGCCGCCGGCTTCTCGCGGCGCTTTGGCAGCGACAAACGTCGGGCCCGCCTGGCTGGCGGGCAGACCCTGCTGGCGGCCAGTCTGGCGCTGCCCTTTAGCGAGTTGCCGGAGGTCTGGGTAGTGCTGCGTCCCGAGGACGATCCGCGTGAATTGAGCGTCCCGCGCGGAGTGCGGGTGCTGCACAGCGCGCATGCCGCGCATGGCATGGGACATAGCCTGGCCGATGGGGTTCGCAGTCTGGCGCCACACTCGGAGGCCGAGGTGCTGGCGATCTTTCTCGGCGACATGCCCTGGATCGGCGCCGACTCCCTGCGCTGTCTGCTGGCGCAGGCCGCGCCGGACGCCATCGTCGTACCGACCTTTGCGGGGCAACCTGGCCATCCGGTGCTCTTCGGCCGGAGCTTCTGGCCGGAGCTCCAGCTCCTGCGCGGGGACAACGGTGCGCGCGAGGTGATCCGCGCCAATCCGCAGGCAGTGCGCCGCGTGGCAGTTAGCGATCCCGCCATCCTGCGCGACGTCGATACCCCGCAGTGCATCGAGTGACGGCAGCCGCGCGGGCGGCAGTTGCCTGTCAGCCGAGCGCCGCATCCTGGCAACGCTTTCCGGTCAGGTCATTTCTCTCGAAATGCAAACGCCCACTGTCAGCAGCGGGCGTTTGCGTTGCAGCAAGCGGATCGGCGGCTTACTGCCCGGCGCGCACCTTGTCGATGGACTCGTACATGGCCTTGACCAGCGCCGGGTCGAGATCCTTGGAGAACTGCTCGACCACCGGCTGGACCTTGGCGCGGAAGCGCTCGACTTCCTCTGGGGCGATCTCGTTGGCGGCGATGCCTTCCTGCTTGAGCTTGTCCAGCGCCTCGGTCTGCGCCTTGGCGGTGATCTCGCGCTGGTAGGTCTGCGCCTCGCTGGCGGCCGCGCGGATCAGCGCCTGCTCGTCGCTGCTGAGCTTCTTCCAGGTCTTCTGGCCGATCACGAACGACTGCGGGTTGTAGATGTGGTTGGTAGCCGACAGGTACTTCTGCACCTCGTGGAACTTGTTGCCGAGGATCACCGTGTAGGGGTTTTCCTGGCCATCGACGGTGCGCTGCTCGAGGGCGGTGTAGACCTCGGGGAAGGGCATCGGCACCGGGTTGGCGCCGAGCGCCTTGAAGGTCTCCAGGTAGATCGGCGACTGGATCACGCGGATCTTCAGGCCCTGCATGTCTTCGGGCTTGGTGACCGGGCGCTTGCTGTTGGTCAGGTTGCGAAAGCCCAGATCCCAGTAGCCGAGGCCGACCAGACCCTTGTTCTCCAGGCTGGCGTGCAACTGCTGGCCGACTTCGCCGTCGATCACCGCGTGGGCTTCGGCGGTGTTGTTGAACAGGTAGGGGAAGTCGAGCATGGCGAATTCCGGCACCTGGGCGGCGAGGATGCCGGAGTTGAGCACGGTCAGGTCGAGGGTGCCGCCCTGCAGCGCGGAGACGGTCTGCAGGTCGCCGCCCAGGGTGCCGCCGGGAAACAGGCGCACCTTGATCTTGCCGCCGGACTTCTCGCCGACCAGCTCGGCGAACTTCTGCGCGCCCTGGCCCTGAGGGTGCTCCTTGACGTTCTGGAAGGCGAAACGCAGGGTGCGCTCCTTGATCTCGGCGGCGCTGGCGGCGCCGGCGACCAGCAGGCCGGCGGCGCAGGCGGTGGCGAGCAGGGTTTTCAGCAGTTTGGTCATGTCATGTGCCTTTCTATTGTTGTTGGAGGGAACGACAGGGTAGGGCCGGTCAGCCGGCGAGGAACTTCATCGGTACGAGCACCAGCGCCGGGAACAGCACCAGCAGCACCAGCACCAGCAACTGGGCGATCAGGAACGGGCCGACGCCGCGGACGATCTCTTCCATCTTCAGCTTGGAGACGCCGCACACCACGTTGAGCACGGTGCCCACCGGCGGGGTGATCAGGCCGATCGAGGTGTTGATCAGGAACAGCACGCCGAAGTACACCGGGTCGATGCCGGCCTGGACCACCGCCGGCATCAGCACCGGGGTGAGGATCAGGATGGTCGGCGCCATGTCCATCACCGTGCCGACCAGCACGATCAGCAGCATGATCACCAGCAGCAGCAGGGTCGGGTTGTCCATGAACGGCTCGAGCAGCTCGGTCAGTTGGCCGGGCAGGTCGGCGATGTTGACCAGCCAGGCGGAGACCATCGCCGCGGCGACCAGGAACATCACCACCGAGGTGGTCTTGGCCGCGCCGAGGATCACCTCGTAGAGCTGGCTGAGCTTGAGCTCGCGGTAGATCACCACGGCGACGAACAGCGCGTAGACGGCGGCGACCACCGCGGCCTCGGTCGGGGTGAAGATGCCGAACTTGAGGCCGACGATGATGATCAGCGGCAGGCCCATGGCCCAGCTGCCGTCGAGCAGCGCGTGCAGCACTTCCTTGGGCGAGCGCTTGGGCGGCATCTCGACGTTTTCCTTGCGCGCGACGAACCACCAGGCGATGGCCAGCGCGGCGCCGAGCATGATCCCCGGCACGATGCCGGCCATGAACAGCTTGGAGATCGACACGCCCGAGGCGACACCGAAGATGATGAAGCCGATGCTCGGCGGAATGATCGGCGCAATGATGCCGCCAGCGGCGATCAGACCGGCCGAGCGCTCGCGGCTGTGGCCGGCCTGCACCATCATCGGCACCAGCAGAGCGGCCAGCGCGGCGGCGTCGGCTACCGCCGAGCCGGACAGCGAGGCGAGCAGGCAGGAGGCGATGATCGCCACGTAGCCCAGGCCGCCGCGCTTGTGGCCGACCAGGGCCATGGCGATGTTGACGATGCGCTTGGACAGGCCGCCGGCGTTCATGATCTCGCCGGCCAGCATGAAGAACGGCACGGCCATCAGCGGGAAGCTGTCGGCGCCGTTGAGCAGGTTCTGGGCGATGATCTGCGCATCGAACAGGTCGAGGTGCAGCATCAGCGCGACGGCGACCAGCAGCAGGGCGAAGGCGATCGGAATGCCCAGGGCCATGCCGCCCAGCAGGGTGCCGAGGAAGATGGTCAGGGTCATCAGGCGTTCCTCACGGCAGGGGCTTGCTGCTGTTGCAGGTGTTCGATTTCCTCGGCGGCCTCGTTGCCCTTGACCATCACCAGTTCGGCGTCGGCCAGGCGGCAGGTGAGGGCGAGGAACAGTTCATAAAGCAGGATCAGCCCGGCGGTTACGCCGAACACCACGCCGATGCCGTAGAACCAGGCCATCGACAGACCTGAGGCGGGGGCGACCACGTCGAGGTTGATCGCGGCCTGCTGCCAGCTGCCGCTGAGGATCAACCAGGTGACGAACAGCATCAGCAGATGGCCGACCACCAGACAGAAGCGCTTGCCCAGCGGCGGCAGGCGCTTGACCAGACTGTCCAGGCCGATGTGGGCGCGTTCCTTGAGGGCGACCAGCGCGCCGAGGAACACCATCCACACGAAGAACCAGCGCGACAGCTCCTCGGACACGCTGATTCCGGAGTTGAAGGCATACCGCAAGACCACGTTGCCGAAGACCAGCACCACCATGCCGAGCATGCACAGCACGATGAGCAGCTTGAGCAGGCGGAAGTAAAGGTCGGCTATTTTTTTCATGATTGACCTCGTTGGGTTGTCCCGGGGCTGGCAGGTGCATGGCCCTCCCTGCCATCGCTGCCTGCCCCGGTTTGCGTGGCCGCCGCGGCGGCCACTCGTGGCGCGCCTCAGCCCATGCTGGCGAAGTGCGCCATCATCCGCTCGGCATCGGCTTCTCGGCCGGTGAACAGCTCGAAGGCCTTGACCGCCTGGAACACCGCCATCTTGCCGCCGTCGAGGGTCTGGCAGCCGAGGGCGCGGGCGGCGCGCAGCAGCTCGGTTTCCAGCGGGAAGTAGATGATCTCCGCCACCCACAGGTCGGCACGCAGCAGCTCGGCCGGCAACGGCAGGCCCGGCAGCTTGGCCATGCCCACCGGCGTGGTGTTGACCAGACCCTGGGCCTCGGCCATGGCGGCGGGCAGGTCGCTGCCGGCCTGGGCGCGGCCGGCGCCGAAGCTGGCGTTGAGGTTGGCGGCCAGCTCGGCGGCGCGCGCCGGATCGACGTCGAAGATGGTCAGCTGCTGCACGCCGTCCTGCAGCAGGGCGTGGGCCACCGCGGCACCGGCGCCACCGGCGCCCATCTGCACCACGCGCTCGCGGGCCACGTTCGGCAGGCCGCGGCGCAGGCCTTCGGCGAAGCCCAGGCAGTCGGTGTTGTGGCCGATGCGCTTGCCGTTCTCGAACACCACGGTATTCACCGCGCCGATGCCGCGCGCTTCCGGCGACAGCTCGTCGAGCAGCGGGATGATCGCCTGCTTGCACGGGAAGGTGATGTTCAGGCCGGTGAAGCCCAGGCGCTGGGCGGCGTCGAGCAGTTCCGGCAGGGCGGCGCTGGTGACGCCGAGCTGGTCGAGGTCGATCAGCCGGTACAGGTAGCGGATGCCCTGGGCGTCGCCCTCGTGCTCGTGCATGGCGGGGGTGCGCGAGGCCTGGATACCGGCGCCGATCAGGCCGGCGAGGATGCTGGAGGTCTGGGTCATGGGTGTTCTCAACCGTTGAGCAGGTGGGCGAAGTGGGTCAGGCCCATGCGGTAGCCGTGGGTGCCGAAACCGCACAGCACGCCGACGGCAACGCCGGAGACGAAGGAGTGGTGCCGGAACTCCTCGCGCTTGTGCACGTTGGAGAGGTGCACCTCGATCACCGGCAGTTCGGCGGCGACCAGGGCGTCGCGGATGGCCACCGAGGTGTGGGTCCAGGCACCGGGATTGATCAGGATGCCGGCGCAGCGGCCACGCGCCTGGTGGATCCAGTCGATCAGCTGGCCTTCGTGGTTGGTCTGGCGGAACTCGACTTCCAGGCCCTGCTCGGCGGCGCTGCGCTGGCAGAGGGCTTCGACGTCGGCGAGGGTTTCGTGGCCGTAGGTGGCGGGTTCGCGGGTGCCCAGCATGTTCAGGTTGGGACCGTTGAGGACGAGGATAAGGTGCGACATGCTCGCGCTCTCCATTGTTGTTTTTGTCACCGGACGTAGGCCGGCCTTGAAATAAAAATGTACTAACCAGTTAATTCAGTCAATGGCGCAAACAGCCCGCGAAGGTGAGGCGAGGAGGGCGGTGCGGGGGCGGGAATCGTCGGTGCAACGCGTCAAGGCCGCGGCTTTCGAGGGGTTGAGGCGTTTACTGGCGGGGGTTCGGCGCAGCGATCGGGCGGGCCGGCAGGGCTGACAAAGTGTTCGGTTATCGAGCGAAATGGCGGCAAGGCCAGACTGCGGCCAACCGCCAGGGTCAGCCGGCGCCCTGGTCGACCGCCAGCAGGTGGCGTACCAGCGGAGGCCGCTCGCCTATGTGAAAGCGCAGCACCTCCTGCTGGATATCGGCGTCGGCCCTGGATACCCGACGATGCTGGCGCAGGTGCTCGGCCCAAGACTCGACCTGGAACCACTCGAGCATCACGCCGGGATCAGCCGCGTCCTCGGTGAGTCCCCACGCATAGGCGCCGTCGCGCCGGCGTGCGGCGGACAGCCTGGAGAGCGCCGCCGCGAAGGCGGCCCGCTCGGCGGGATCGATGCGGTACTCGATGAGGATCAGCACCGGGCCGCGGTCATGCTCGACCGGTTCGGCCGTCAGCGGCTCGGGCCAGTGGTTGGACGGCACCAGGTCGGCCTCGCCGCGGGGCAGCTTGACCCGATGGGCGAGCAGGCCGACCAGCACCAGCCCGCCGGCGCCGGCGAGCAGCGCGAACGGCACGCCGCTCCACTGGGCGATGGCGCCCCAGGCCAGGCTGCCGGCGGTCATCGCGCCGTTGAACACCGTCAGGTACACCGCTAGCGAACGGCCGCGCACCCAGTTGGGCAGGATGGACTGCGCCACGCCGCTGAGCGTGGTCAGCGCGGTGATCCAGGCCGCGCCCAGCACCAGCAGAGCCGCCAGCGCCACCCACTGCGGCGGTGCGCAGGCCAGCACCACCATGACCAGCGCCGCCAGCAGCGCGGAGAGCAGCAGCAGACCGTCGGCGCTCAGCCGGGCGCGCAGCCGGGGCATGACCAGCGCGCCGCCGATCGCCCCCAGGCCGACTGCGCCGAGCAGGATGCCGTAGAAGCCGGCGCCGCCACCTAGCAACTGGCGCGCCACCAGCGGCAGCAGCGCCCACACGGAGCTGGCCAGGGCGAAGAACAGGAAGGCCCGCAGCAGCACCACATGCAGTTCGCGACTGGCGCGGGCGTAGCGCAGGCCGGCGCGGAAGGCGCCGGGGAAGCGCTCGGCGAGCTCGTCATGGGCGGCGACCGGGCGCCGCCACCAGAGCAGCGCCGCGATGACGAACGCATAGCTGACGACATCCACGCCGTAGGTGAATGCCGCCCCCAGGCTGGCCAGGATCAGGCCGCCCAGCGCCGGGCCGATAGCCCGCGCGATGTTGATGCCCAGCGAGTTGAGCGCGACGGCGCTCTTGAGGTCTTTCCGGTCCACCAGTTCGGGCACGATGGCCTGCCAGGCCGGCGCCATCAGAGCCGCGCCCATGCCACCGAGGAAGGTCAACGCGACCAGCGAGGCGACCGACTGCAGCCCCGTCGCCGACAGCAGCATCAGGCAGATGCTGACGCCGGCCAGCAGGAACTGGATGGCGATGAGCAGCTTGCGGCGGTCGAGGATGTCGGCCAGCACGCCCGCCGGGATCGCCAGCAGGAAGATCGGTAGCGTCGCCGCCGCCTGCACCAGGGCCACCGCGGCCGGCGAGGGCGAGAGGTCGGTCATCAGCCAGGCGCTGGCGACGTCGCGGATGAAGCTGCCGGTGTTGCCGATGATGGTCGCCGCCCAGAGGACGGCGAACAGCGTCTGCCGCAGGGGCGCAAGGCCGCCCGCCGATGTCTCGCCCGCGCGGCTCATGGTTGCACCTGCCGGGCATCCGGCCGGCGGGCGAGCGAACGGGATCTCGACATGGCAGCTTCCTCCTACACGGCCCAGCAGGAGCAGCCGAGGGCGCCGAAGAAGCCCTTGAGGTCGGCCACCGGGGCGCTGGAGGCCCAGGCCCGGGCGTGGTCATGGCCGTGCAGGCCGCAGCTGCTGGCGCATCCGCAGCCGGCGACGGCCTGCTGACGCAGCAGCTGCAGGGAGTTCCTGCCGGCGCCCTCGGGCTCGCCCCAGGCGCCGTAGCCCTTGAAGGTGCGGGTCGGCGACCAGTCGGGCATGGCCGGCGGCAGCGGGTTGTCGTCCAGCGGTGCGAAGTCGCCCGCGCCGTAGACCACCTTGCCGCCGACCACGGTGAGGTCGGAGGTGAGGAAGGAAATCTCGTCCTCGGGCACCGTGAAGTAGTCCTTGCTCGGCACGATCAGGTCAGCGAACTGGCCGGCCTGGATGCGCCCACGTTTACCTTCCTCGTTGGAGAACCAGGCGACGTTCTCGGTCCACATGCGCAGCGCCGTTTCGCGGTCCAGGCAGTTGCGCTGCGGATACAGGCGCAGGCCGCCGACGGTTCTGCCGGTGACCATCCACGCCAGCGACACCCAGGGGTTGTAGGAGGCCACGCGGGTGGCGTCGGTGCCGGCCGAGACCTTCACGCCCTTCTCCAGCATGCGGGCGACCGGCGGGGTCGCCTCGGCCGCCGCGGCGCCGTAGCGCTCGACGAAGTACTCGCCCTGGTAGGCCATGCGGTGCTGCACCGCGATGCCGCCGCCGAGCGCGGTGATCCGGTCGATGGACTTGTCGGAGATGGTTTCGGCGTGGTCGAAGAACCAGTTGAGGCCGGCCAGCGGCACCTCCCGGTCGACCTTCTCGAACACGTCCAGCGCGCGAGAGATGGTCTCGTCGTAGGTGGCGTGCAGGCGCCAGGGCCAGCGGTTCTGCGCGAGGATGCGCACCACTTCCTCCAGCTCGCCCTCCATCTCCGCCGGCATGTCCGGCCGCGGCTGGCGGAAGTCCTCGAAATCGGCAGCCGAGAACACCAGCATCTCGCCGGCGCCGTTGTGGCGGAAATAGTCGCTGCCCTGCTTGTACTTCACGCTGGACGTCCAGTTGAGGAAGTCTTCCTTCTCCTCCTTGGGCTTCTGGGTGAACAGGTTGTAGGCCAGGCGCACGGTCATCTGGCCGTCGTCGGCCAGCTTCTGGATCACCGCGTAGTCGTCCGGGTAGTTCTGGAAGCCGCCGCCGGCGTCGATCACGCCGGTCACGCCCAGGCGGTTGAGTTCGCGCATGAAGTGGCGGGTGGAATTGAGCTGGTAGTCGAACGGCAGCTTGGGCCCCTTGGCCAGGGTCGCGTAGAGGATCATCGCGTTGGGTTTGGCCAGCAGCAGGCCGGTCGGGTTGCCGTTGGCGTCGCGGGTGATCTCGCCGCCCGGCGGCTCGGGGGTGTCCTTGCCATAGCCCACGGCGCGCAGCGCGGCGCCGTTGAGCAGGGCGCGGTCGTACAGGTGCAGCAGGAATACCGGGGTGTCCGGGGCGATGGCGTTGATCTCGGCGATGGTGGGCAGGCGCTTCTCGACGAACTGGTGCTCGCTGAAGCCGCCAACCACGCGTACCCATTGCGGCGCGGGAGTGATGGCGACCTGGCGCCTGAGCATGTCCATCGCATCGGCCAGCGAACGCACGCCGTCCCAGCGCAGTTCCAGGTTGTAGTTCAGGCCGCCGCGCACCACGTGGGTGTGGTTGTCGAACAGTCCGGGCAGCACGCTGCGGCCCTTGAGGTCGATGACCCTGGTGGCGGGGCCGGCCAGGGCCACGACCTCGGCGTCGTCGCCCACGGCCAGGAACCTGCCATCCTTGATGGCGACCGCGCTGGCCTGCGGCTTGCTGTGGTCCAGCGTGGTGATGCGGCCGTGATGCAGGATCACCTCGGCAATGTCTGGCGTGCTCATGACTGCTTCTCCTCTGCGGATTGCGCCTGTTGCCCGGCCTGCTGGCGGCCGGGCAGTTGCCCGCATACATGGTTGACGGCCTGCGCCTTGGCGCAGGCGGCAGAGAATGCCGTGCCGCTGAGCCATTGCTTGCCGACCGGGATGACCTGCTCGCCGATCAGGATGCCGAGCAGGCCGATCAGCGCGACCAGTGGCGGCGCCGGCGAGCGTACGTTGAGCAGACTGTAGATGATGCCGACCAGCAGGCCGGCCCCAGCTGACAGGACGTAGAGTTTCATGCTTCACCTCGCTACATGTACGGTGCGCAGCGGTGAGCGCACGGCGGGCGCCCGCGACTCCGATCCGTACCAAGGCTAGACGCTGCGCCCGCCGCTGCTGGGTTGCAGAGGCCACCCGGGCGGGACATCGGGACCGGCGGAGTTGCCGCCGGTCCGACGCGGCCCCGGCGGCTTGTGCGCCGCGCGCCTTATTTGGCCGGGTTCGGGCCGATGCGCTCGCCGTGCTGCACGCGCTCCGGGGCCTTGTGAACCATGGTGTAGGCGTAGTCGACACCCATGCCGTAGGCGCCGGAGTGCTCCTGGACGATGCCGATGACCGCGTCGTAGGTTTCCTTGCGCGCCCAGTCGCGCTGCCATTCCAGCAGCACCTGTTGCCAGGTCACCGGCACGATACCGGCCTGGATCATGCGATCCATCGCGTACTTGTGCGCATCGGCCGAGGTGCCGCCGGAGGCATCGGCCACCATGTAGATTTCATAGCCGCCCTCCAGCGCCGCGCACAGCGCGAAGGTGGTGTTGCACACCTCGGTCCACAGCCCCGAGACGATGACCTTCTTGCGCCCGGCGGCGGCCAGCGAGTCGCGCACGTTCTGGTCGTCCCAGGAGTTCATCGAGGTGCGTTCGAGGATCTTGTGCTCGGGGTACACCGCCAGCAGCTCGGGATAGGTATTGCCGGAGAAGCCGTCGGTCTCGACGGTGGTGATGGTCGTCGGCACGTTGAACACCTTGGCGGCCTTGGCCAGCGCCACGACGTTGTTCTTCAGCACCTGGCGGTCGATCGACTGCACGCCGAAGGCCATCTGCGGCTGCTGGTCGATGAAGATCAGTTGGCTGTTCTGCGGGGTGAGCACTTCGAGGTACTTGGACATGGTGTCTCTCCTTCATGGGACGAACATCGAGGGGCGGCGGATGGGACAGTTGTGCATGCCGGCGACACCCGGCGTACCGACGTCCGAGGCATCGGTCCCCGTCTTGTCGCATGCGGCGGGCGCCAGGGATGCCGCGAAAATCCCTGGTGCCGCTTTGCCGATGGCTCAGCCGGCCGCGTCCACCAGGACCAGCTCGCTGTCCTCGCGGGCGGTGACCCGAATGACTTCCTCGCCGCTGATGGCCGCGCCATCCCGGGCCTGCAGCGCAATGCCGTTGATCTCCACCTGCCCGCTGGCCGGCACTAGGTAGCCATAGCGGTCCTTGCCGGCAAAGCGGTACTCGGCGGTTTCCCCGGCCTTGAGTGTCGCGCCCAGCACCCGGGCAGCGCTGCGGATCGGCAGGGCGTCCTCATCCCCCTCGATGCCGCTGGCCAGGGCCACGAACCGGCCGGAGCGGTCGGCCTTCGGGAAGGGTTTGGCGCCCCAGGACGGCTGCCCGCCGCGCCGGTCCGGGAAGATCCAGATCTGGAAAATGCGCGTGATGCCCGGCTCCAGGTTGTACTCGGAGTGGCGGATGCCGGCCCCCGCGCTCATCACCTGCACATCGCCGGCGTTGGTACGCCCCTTGTTGCCCAGGTCGTCCTGGTGGGTGATCGCACCTTCGCGGACGTAGGTGATGATCTCCATGTCCGCGTGCGGATGCGCCGGGAAGCCGGTGCCCGGCTGGATGATGTCGTCGTTCCAGACCCGCAGCGCGCCCCAGTGCACACGTGCCGGATCGTGATACTCGGCAAAGGAAAAGTGGTGTTTGGCATTGAGCCAGCCGTGATCGACTCCTCCGAGGCTGGCGAAGGGACGACGTTCGATCATGGTGATTCTCCCGCTGCTGAAACATCGATGGGAATCACTATAGACGCTGCACATGTTCGCCAGAATGGAAGGTATGGAATACCATTCTTTCCATTATTGATGTGATCGTGGCGCGCAGCGGGGTAGCTTCAGCATGAGCAGATTGCCGGACCTGGAAGCCTGGGCGATCTTCGCCAAGGTCGCGGAAGCCGGCTCTTTCGCCAGAGCCGCCGAGGAACTGTCCCTGTCACAGGCCACGGTGTCGAAAGCCATCACGCGACTGGAAAAACGCATGAAAGTCATGCTGTTTCACCGCACGTCGCGGCGCATGTCGCTGACCGATAGCGGCCTGCTTGCGCTGGAGCATGCCGCGCGCATTCTCGAGGCCGGCGAAGCCGTCGAGGCCGAAGTGGCCGAGCGATCGGCCAGCCTGCGCGGACCGATACGCATCGCGGCGCCCATGTCCTTCGGACTCTCGCGCCTGGCCCCGGCGCTGCCGCAGTTCATGGCTCTCCACCCGGAGGTCACGCTCGACATCGAGTTCGATGACGAACTGGTCGACCTGGTGGCGAATCGCTTCGACCTGGCCTTGCGCATCTCCACCCTGGCCGACTCCAGCCTGCTTGCCCGTCGCCTGTGCACCGTGCGCATCCATCTGGTCGGGGCGCCGGCCTACTTCGCGCAGTATGGCCGGCCCCAGCATCCCCGTGACCTGGCCAATCATCGCGCCCTGCAGTACGCCTACTCGCGCAGCGGCCCGAGCTGGCGCTTCCGTCACCCGCGCCACGGCGAATTCACCCAGGCGATGAGCACGCCGCTGCGGGTGAACAACGCCGAAGCGCTGGCGCCCGCGCTGCACGCCGGGCTGGGACTGGCCCTGCAGCCCGAGTTCTTGGTCTGGCAGGACCTGCAGTCGGGCGCGCTGGAGACCGTGATGGACGACTGGCAGGTGGAGCCGATCGCCCTGCACCTGGTCACCCCGCCCGGGCGCAGCCGCCCCGCGCGCGTGCAGGCGCTGATGGATTACCTGGTCGAATACTTCGCCGGCGCCCCTTGGGCACGGCACATCGACTAGCGCTGTCCAGCGGGGCGATGAAACCTTCGCTCCGATCGCTGGGATGCCTCAGCGCAGCCCCAGCCGCTTGGCCAGGCGGTGCAGGTTGGCGCGGTCCATGCCCAGCTCGCGGGCGGCGGCGGCCCAGTTGTGCTGATGCTGCTCCAGCGCGGCGCCGATCTGCTGGCGCTGGAACTGTTCCACCGCCTCGCGCAGATCGCCGACCGCCAGGGGCGGGCTATCGGCCGGACTGTTGAGCGGTGGAGCGGCGGCGTGCCTGGCCTGCAGATCCAGCAGTTCGACACCGATGCTGAGGATGCGCCGCCGTTCGCCGCTGCCGGCCATCGCCTTGAGGGCGGCGCGGCCGATCAGGTGTTCCAGTTCGCGCACGTTGCCCGGCCAGTCGTAGCCCAGCAGCGCGGCCTGGGCCTCGCTGGTCAGACGCAGGCTGCGCAGGCCGAGGCGGGCGCGGTTTTCCTCGAGGAAGAAGCCGGCCAGCAGCAGCACGTCGCGGCCGCGCTCGCGCAGCGGCGGCACCGGCAGGGGATAGACGCTGATCCGATGATAGAGGTCGGCGCGGAAGCGCCCGGCGCGCACTTCCTCGGCCAGGTCGCGGTTGGTGGCGGCGATCACCCGCACGTCGACGTGGTGCTCGCGGTCCGAGCCGACCCGCTGCAGCTGGCCGCTCTGCAGCACGCGCAGCAGCTTGGCCTGCACCGCCAGCGGCAGCTCGCCGACCTCGTCGAGGAACAGGCTGCCGCCGTCGGCCAGCTCGAACTTGCCGTGGCGCTCGCTGACCGCGCCGGAGAAGGCGCCGCGGGCGTGGCCGAACAGCTCGCTTTCCACCAGGGTGTCCGGCAGCGCCGCGCAGTTGAGGCTGATCAGCGGCTTGCGCGCGCGCGGCGAGGCGTTGTGAATCGCCTGGGCGACCAGCTCCTTGCCGACGCCGGTTTCGCCGCTGATCAGCACGCTCAGGTCGCTGCCGGCGACCACGGCGATTTCCTCGAGCAGGCGCCGGTGCTCGCGGCTCTGGCCGACCAGTTCGCGGCTGGCCTGCTGGCCGGCAGCCTCGCGGTAGACCTCGACCAGTTGTTCGTCGTGCTCGGCGCGGCGGGTCAGGGCGTCGATCCGCTCGGCGGCGCGCACGGTGGCGGCGGCCAGGCTGGCGAAGGCTTCCAGGTTGTCCAGGTTGAGGTTGTCGAAGCTCGCCGGGTCGAGGGCATCCAGAGTCAGCAGGCCCCAGGGCTGCTCGTCGACGTACAGCGGGCAGCCCAGGCAGTCGTGCACTTCCAGATGGCCGTCGAGACCCTCGACCAGACCGTCATAGGGGTCGGGCAGCGCGCAGTCGGCGGCGAAGCGGGTCAGGCCGCGGTGCCCCAGCAGGCTCTCGAAGCGCGGGTGCTCGCTGACCCGGAAGCGCCGGCCGAGGGTATCGGGGCTCAGGCCGTCGACGGCCAGCGGCACCAGGGTGTCGCCGTCCAGGCGCAGCAGGGCGGCGGCATCGGCAGGCAGCAGCGCGCGCAGCGCGCCGAGCAGGCGGCGGTAGCGTTCCTCCTCGGGAAGGTCGCGGGACAGGTCGGCCACCAGTGGGATCAGGGCGCGCAGCAGGGGATGCGTTGTCATTTTGATAGCTTGTTGTCTGTTTGACAGCGAATTTATGTTGTCATGATGACTTTAGAAAACAATAAGTCATTGATTTTATTGAATAAAAAACATGGCACGAAAACTGATATATCCATTGTGCTTGCAGTATCGCGGCCTGTCGATGGCCGCTCACCGATTGATCACTTTCAGGAGTCGTCCATGCTGTCCGATCAACATCGCGCCATCATCAAGGCCACCGTCCCGCTGCTGGAAACCGGCGGCGAAGCGCTGACCAAGCATTTCTACAAGATCATGCTCGGCGAATACCCGCAGGTGAAGGTGCTGTTCAACCAGGCCCACCAGGCCAGCGGTGACCAGCCGCGCGCGCTGGCCAACAGCGTGCTGATGTACGCCCGCCACATCGACCGCCTCGAGGCGCTCGGCCCGCTGGTCGGCCAGATCGTGCACAAGCACGTCTCCCTGCAGATCCTCCCGGAGCACTACCCGATCGTCGGCGCCTGCCTGCTGCGCGCCATCCGCGAAGTGCTCGGCGAGGAAATCGCCACCGACGAGGTGATCGCCGCCTGGGCTGCCGCCTATGGCCAGCTGGCCGACATCCTGATCGGCGCCGAGGAGGCGGTATACGCCGCCAACGAGAGCAAGGAAGGCGGCTGGCGCGGTTCGCGCCAGTTCCGCGTGGCGCGCAAGGAAGCCGAGAGCGAGGAGATCACCTCCTTCTACCTGCAGCCGGTCGACGGCGGCGCGGTGCCGGACTTCGTGCCGGGCCAGTACCTGGGCCTGCGCTTCGTCATCGACGGCGAGGAAACCCGCCGCAACTACTCGCTGTCCGCCGCGCCGAACGGCCGCGAGCTGCGCATCAGCGTCAAGCGCGAGGAGGGCGGGGTGATCTCCAACTTCCTGCACGACCAGGTGCAGGTCGGCGACGAGCTGGAAGTCTTCCCGCCGGCCGGCGATTTCGTCCTCGCCGACAGCGACAAGCCGCTGGCGCTGATCACCGCCGGTGTCGGCATCACCCCGGCGGTGGCCATGCTCGAGCAGGCGCTGGCGAGCGGCCGTGAAGTGCGCTTCATCCACTTCGCCCGTCACGGTGGCGTGCATGCGTTCCGCGAGTGGCTGGACGCCAAGAGCGAGCAGCACCCGCAGCTGACCCGCTTCTACTGCTACAGCGAGCCGCGCGAAGGCGATGCCGCCGACGCCGAGGGCTTCAGCAGCACCGCGCTGCTGGCCGACTGGCTGCCCGAGCAGCGCGACCTGGACGCCTACTTCCTCGGTCCGAAGCCGTTCATGGCCCAGGTGAAGAAGCAGCTGAACGAGCTGGGCGTGCCGGAAGCGCAGTGCCGCTACGAGTTCTTCGGCCCGGCGGCGGCGCTGGAGGCTTGAGCTAGGCTCAGCGGGTAGGGCGTACTCGCTGCCGGCGGCGGACTGTCGCCATGCGCCGAGGGCGCCCTACCGGCGGTGTAGGGGCGAATTCATTCGCCTTTACGAGGCCTTTTGGCGAATGAATTCGCCCCTACAGGATGGTGCCCCGCGTCCCCAACAGGGAGGCGGGGCGTCCACCCCGGTGCCCACGCGGGGGCGTGCGCACCATCACCGTTAAGGAATCCCCATGCAATTGGTCGACCGCAAGGCCCTGTTGCAGATCGCGCCGCTGTGGCGCCTCGGTTTTCGTCCCTTCTTCCTCGCCGGCGCGGCCTTCGCAGCGCTGGCCATTCCCCTCTGGCTCGGTGTGCTGGCTGGCTGGTGGCCCGCCTGGCAACCGGCCGGCGGCGCGCTGGGCTGGCATCGTCACGAGATGCTGTTCGGCTTCGGTGCGTCGATCATCGCCGGCTTCCTGCTCACCGCGGCGCAGAATTGGACCGGCAGGCCCGGCCTCAGCGGCCCGCCGCTCGCCGCGCTGGCCGCGATGTGGCTGGCCGCACGCCTGGCCTGGCTGCTCGGCGCGCCGCTGTGGCTGCTGATCCCCCTCGAACTGGCCTTCCTGCCCACGGTGGCGCTGCTGCTCGGACGCATGCTCTGGGCGGTGCGCCAGGTGCGCAACTACCCCATCGTCGGCGTGCTCACCCTGCTGACCCTGGCCGATCTGCAGGTCGTGCTCGGTCTCGCCCAGGGTAACGAGGCCTGGCAGCGCCAGGGCGTGATCGCCGCGCTGTGGCTGGTGGCGGCGATGATGGGCCTGATTGGCGGGCGGGTGATTCCGTTCTTCACCCAGCGCGGCCTCGGTCGTACGGCGCAGGTGCCGGCGCTGCCGTGGCTGGAATGGAGCGCCCAGGGTGGGCTGGTGCTGCTCGCCGTGCTCACCGCCACGGGGCCGGCCCTGCAGGCGCAGGCCTGGCTGGGCGCGCTGTTCGCCCTGGTGGCGCTGCTGCATGGCGTGCGCCTGGCGCGCTGGCACGACGCCGGTCTGTGGAAGGTGCCGCTGCTGTGGTCGCTGCACCTGGCCTACGCCTGGCTGGTGCTCGCCCTGGCCGGGCAGGCGCTGTGGCACTTCGGTCTGCTCGCCAATGCCAGCCTGGCGCTGCACGCGCTGGGGGTGGGCGGCATGGGCGGGCTGATCCTCGCCATGGTCGCGCGGGTCAGCCTCGGCCACACCGGCCGGCCGCTGCAACCGCCGGCAGCCATGGCCTGGGCCTTCGCCCTGGTCAACCTCGGCACCGCGGCGCGGGTGTTGCTGCCGCCGCTCTGGCCGCAGGGCAGCCTGCTGCTGGCCGGCGCGGCGTGGACCGCCGCCTTCGGCCTGTTCGTCTGGCACTACGGACCGATGCTGTGCCAGCCGCGTGTGGATGGCCAGCCGGGGTAGGGCGAACGTCTGTAGGAGCGAATGCATTCGCGACCCTGTCGCGAAGTCGCGAATGAATTCGCTCCTCCAGGCTCAACCGTGGCGCGCAGACCTCCCGCCAGTCTGGTTTTGTCGCCCCGGCTTCTTTATGGTGTCCGCCCCCTTTCAGCGGAACCAGGACCCGTGAATCAGCGCGCAGTGCCAAGGCAGAAGGACACCATCTCCATTCGCATGGTCGAGGAGGCCCTGCAGGCCTTCGCCCGGCGCGGCGAGCCGCTGGAGGCGTTGCTGCGCGAGGTGGGTCTGGAGCCGGCTGTGCTGGCCGATCCTGCGGCGCGGGTGGAGGTGGGCGTGTACAGCCGCCTGTGGCTGCGTCTGGCCCGGCGCTTCGACGACGAGTTCTTCGGCATGGACCCGCGGCGCATGCGCTCGGGCAGCTTCGCCTTCCTCTGCCGCACCTGCCGCAGCCAGGCCACCCTGGAGGAGGCGCTGCACACCGCCCTGGACTTCTTCGCCCTGACCTTCGAGAACTTCCGCGCCACCCTCAGCCGCAGCCAGAGCCTGGCCGAGGTGGTGCTGCACGAGCGCGCCGGCGAGCCGCTACGGCCCTTCACCTATTTCACCTTCTGGCTGATGCTGCACGGCCTGGCCTGCTGGCTGGTCGGCCGGCGCTTTCCCCTGCTGGCGGCCGAGCTGCGCTGCGCTGCGCCGGCGTACACCGACGACTACCGGGTGATGTTCTCGGAGAACCTGCGCTTCGGCCGGCCCTCGACGCGCTTCATCTTCGCCGCCGAGGTACTGGACCTGCCGGTGCGGCGCAGCGAGGCCGAGGCGCAGGCCTTCCTCGCCAAGGCGCCGTCGAACATCCTGGTCAAGTACCGCGACACCGGCAGCATGGCCCACCGCATCAAGGTCCATCTGCGCAGCCTGCCCGCCGAGCAGTGGCCGACCAGCGAGGCGCTGGCGCAGGCGCTGTGCATGTCGCCCTCGACCCTGCGCCGGCGTCTGGCCGAGGTCGGTCAGTCCTACCAGGCGATCAAGGATGCCGTGCGCCAGGAGATGGCCACCGCCTGGCTGGCCGACGCCGAGGTGACCTTCGGCGAGATCGCCGAGCGCCTTGGTTTCGCCGACGTCAGTGCGTTCTACAAGGCCTTTCGCAAGTGGACGGGGACCAACCCCGGCCACTACCGCACGCTGATCCTCGCGCCGGCGATTGGCCAAAACGGTCACGCAGATTGAGAAGAACGGCCATTGTCGGGCGGGCGGTGGCTGACCAATATGAAGTCAACACGCTTGCCGTGCTTCCAAGGCTCTAGACGACAACTGCCAGCGGTTGCTGAGTGTGCGTCGGGGCCCATAACAAGAAAGGAAACCGCCATGCCGCCCTGCTTCCCGATCGTGCATCCCCCCGCGGGCCTGCCCGACTAGTCGTTCGCCACCTCCCAAAAAATCCAGATCAAGACGTTGCGCCGTCCGTGCGCGGGCACCCGGCTGCACGCAGCAAGGCCGCTTCGCGGCTGTTCGAGAGAGATTCGCCATGCAAATCCACAACAAGGTTTTTCTAGTCACCGGCGCGGCCTCCGGGCTGGGCGCGGCCACCGCCAAGGGGCTGATCGAGGCGGGCGCCAAGGTGCTGCTGGTCGATCTCGCCGCCGCCGTCGAGGCCCGCGCCGCCGAGCTGGGCGCCAACGCCCGCGGCCTGGTGGCCGACATCACCAATGAAGATGCCGCCCGCAATGCCGTGGCGGCGGCGCGCGAAACCTTCGGCGCGCTGCACGGGCTGGTCAACTGCGCTGGCGTGGTTGGCGGCGAGAAGGTTCTCGGCCGCAATGGCCCGCACGGCCTGGAAAGCTTCAGCCGCATCGTCGGCATCAACCTGATCGGCAGTTTCAACATGCTGCGCCTGGCCGCCGAAGCGATGGCCGAGGGCGAGCCGGACGCGGGCGGTGAGCGCGGGGTGATCATCAATACCGCCTCCATCGCCGCCTATGACGGGCAGATCGGCCAGGCCGCCTACGCCGCCTCCAAGGGCGGGGTGGTCGCCATGACCCTGCCGGCGGCCCGCGAGCTGGCGCGCTACGGCATCCGCGTGATGACCATCGCCCCGGGGATCTTCGAGACGCCGATGATGGCCGGGATGACCGACGAGGTGCGTGCCTCGCTGGCCGCCGGCGTGCCGTTCCCGCCGCGCCTCGGCCGGCCCGAGGAGTACGCCGCGCTGGTGCGCCACATCGTCGAGAACAGCATGCTCAACGGCGAGGTGATCCGTCTCGACGGCGCCCTGCGCATGGCCGCCAAATGAAAGGGGAAAAGTCCATGAAAGAAGATCCGATCGTCATCGTCAGCAGCGCCCGCACCCCCATGGGCGGCTTCCAGGGCGACCTCAAGGGCTTCAAGGCGACCGAACTGGGCGCCGCCGCCATCCGCGCGGTGGTGGAACGCAGCGGACTGCCGGCGGACGCGGTGCAGGAAGTGCTGATGGGCTGCGTGCTGCCCGCCGGCCTCGGCCAGGCCCCGGCGCGCCAGGCCGCCCTCGGCGCCGGGCTGGCCCGCTCCACCCTGTGCAACACCCTGAACAAGATGTGCGGCTCGGGCATGCAGGCGGTGATCCTGGCCCACGACCTGCTGCGCGCCGGCAGCGCCGAGGTCATCGTCGCCGGCGGCATGGAGAGCATGTCCAACGCCCCCTACCTGCTGGACAAGGCCCGCGGCGGCTACCGCATGGGCCACGGCAAGGTGCTCGACCACATGTTCTTCGACGGCCTGGAGGATGCCTACGACAAGGGCCGCCTGATGGGCACCTTCGCCGAGGATTGCGCCCAGCAGTACGGCTTCAGCCGCGAGGAGCAGGACGCCTACGCGCTGGCCTCGCTGCAGCGCGCCCGCGATGCCATGGCCGACGGCTACTTCGCCGAGGAGATCGTCCCGCTGCAGACCCAGGGCCGCGAGCAGCGCCTGGTCGCCCACGATGAGCAGCCGCCCAAGGCCAGCCCGGAGAAGATCCCGACCCTGCGCCCGGCGTTCCGCGACGGCGGCACGGTGACCGCGGCCAACTCCAGCTCGATTTCCGACGGCGCCGCGGCGCTGCTGCTGATGCGCCGCTCCGAAGCCGAGCGCCGTGGCCTGCGCCCGCAGGCGGTGATCCGCGGCCATGCCGCCTTCGCC
>RCUR01000127.1_pt1 | contig 25278 bp, 19 predicted proteins | sample 2166151 | NCBI WGS metagenome assembly RCUR01 (sample SAMN09932785, study PRJNA488358) | compost metagenome | isolation source: compost soil in an enriched community | place: Germany: Experimental Botanical Garden
CGCGTGATGCACTACAACGGCTTCATCACCGCTGAAATCAACGGTGCGGCAGCCCCCGGCTACAGCTCCGGCCAGGCCGAAAAAGCCATCGAGAAACTGCTCAAGGAAGAACTGCCCAACGGCATGACCTACGAGTGGACCGACCTGACCTACCAGCAGATCCTGTCCGGCAACACCGCGCTGTTCGTGTTCCCGCTCTGCGTACTGCTGGCGTTCCTGGTGCTCGCCGCTCAATACGAAAGCTGGAGCCTGCCACTGGCGGTGATCCTGATCGTACCGATGACCCTGCTGTCGGCCATCACCGGTGTGATTGCTTCGGGAGGCGACAACAACATCTTCACCCAGATCGGCTTGATCGTACTGGTGGGACTTGCCTGTAAGAACGCGATTCTGATCGTCGAGTTCGCCAAGGACAAACAGGAAGAAGGTCTCGATCCGCTCGCGGCGGTACTCGAAGCCTGCCGTCTGCGTCTGCGGCCGATCCTGATGACTTCCTTCGCGTTCATCATGGGTGTGGTGCCACTGGTGTTCTCCAGCGGTGCCGGTGCCGAGATGCGTCACGCCATGGGTGTGGCGGTGTTCTCCGGGATGCTCGGGGTGACCTTCTTCGGTCTGTTGCTGACGCCAGTGTTCTACGTACTGATCCGTAACTTCGTTGAACGCAGTGAGGCCCGCAAAGCGGCCAAGGCCATGAAACTGGAGGCGCAACAATGAGTCTGAAAGTCTTCCTGCCGAGTTTGCTGGTGCTGGCCCTCAGTGCCTGCGCCGTCGGCCCCGACTACAAGACCCCAGCCACGGAGGCGGCCAATATCACGGCCGCCACCGACGGCGCCGCCGGGCAAAAGAACTTCGACCGTTCTAAATTCGAAGGCATCTGGTGGCAGCAATTCGACGATCCGACCCTCAACCAGTTGGTGACCCAATCACTGCAAGGCAACCGTGAACTGCGCGTGGCGTTCGCGCGCTGGAAAGCCGCCCGGGCGATCCGCGACGACGCCAGCAACGATGCGATGCCGACCATCACCAGCCGCGCCAGCAGTGATCTGGCCAAGGGGCAAATCCCTGGCCAGACCACCGACCGGGTCAATAGCGAACGCTATGACCTCGGTCTGGACATGGCCTGGGAGCTGGACCTGTTTGGCCGCATCCAGCGCAATCTGGAAGCCAGCGACGCCGACCAGCAAGCGGCCGAAGCCGATCTGTACCAACTGCAAGTCACCATGATTGCCGAACTGGTGGACGCTTATGGTCAACTGCGTGGTGCGCAACTGCGCGAAAAGATCGCCGTGGCCAACCTGAAAAACCAAGAAGAGTCGCGCAAGATCACCATCAGCCTGAGAGACGCCGGTGTCGGTGATCAGCTCGATGTCGAGCGCGCCGATGCGCGTCTGGCCAACGTTGAAGCCACCGTGCCGCAGTTGCAGGCGGAACAGGTTCGGCAGAAAAACCGCATCGCCACCCTGCTCGGTGAGCGTCCGGACAAGCTGACCGTTGATCTGAGTCCAAAAGACTTGCCAGCGATTGCCAAAGCCTTGCCGATCGGTGACCCGGGCGAACTGCTGCAACGTCGTCCGGACATCCTCAGCGCGGAACGCAACCTGGCTTCGGCCACAGCGCGCATCGGCGTCGCGAAAGCCGATCTGTTCCCACGGGTCAGCCTTAGCGGCTTCCTAGGCTGGACAGCCGGGCGTGGTTCGCAAATCGGTTCCTCGGCGGCCAACGCCTGGGCACTTGGCCCGAGCATCACATGGGCCGCGTTCGACCTTGGCAGCGTACGCGCGCGTTTGCGTGGCGCCGATGCTGAAGCCGAAGGCGCATTGGCGACTTACGAGCAACAAGTGCTGCTGGCACTGGAAGAATCGGAAAACGCCTTCAGCGATTACGGCAAGCGTCAGCAACGCCTGATCTCGTTGATCCGTCAGAGTGAATCAAGCCGCAAGGCGGCTGACCTGGCTGAAATCCGCTATCGCGAAGGCACCACGGACTTCCTAGTGCTGCTCGACGCTCAGCGTGAACGTCTGAACGCCGAAGACAGTCAGGCCCAGGCCGAAGTTGACCTGTATCGCGGCATTGTCGCGATCTACAAGGCCCTTGGCGGCGGCTGGCAACCGGAGACTGTCGCCAGCAAGTAATCGATTGTTAAAGAGCTCCTTTGGTTGGCCGCAACCAACCAAATTTTTTGCCCCGCGTATCATTCGGTCGCGGGGCTTTTTTATGCCTCGCCACATCACCCGAACGCCACTGTTCCTAAAGGGATCAGTTTTCCAGCACAGTGACGGTCGCTGTGGTGCCCGCACGCAAGCGGTTTTTGCCAGTGTAGTCGCCATCTATTTCGATCCGTACCGGCACCCGTTGCGCCAGTTTCACCCAGGTGTAACTCGGGTTGATGTTGGCCAGCAGCCGACTGCCCGGCGCGTTTTCGCGGTCGGCAATGGCGAAGGCAATGCTCTGCACCGTGCCGCCGAAAGTCTCCCCGCTCATCAATTGCACGCGGACCCGATCGCCCTCGCCGATTCGTGGCAGTTTGGTTTCTTCGAAATAACCACTGATGTAGAACGAGTCACTGTCGACCAGCGCCAACAAAGCACCGCCGCTCACCGCGTAGTCACCTTCACGGGTCAGGAGGTTGGTCACGTAACCGCTGACTGGCGACTCGACGCGGGTGCGCTGTAAATCCAGTTCGGCCTGGGTCAGTGCGGCAATCGCCAACTGCACGTTGGCCTCAGCGAGGCCGAGATTGGCTTGATTGCGCAGCAGATCCGCCTGGGCCACCGCCACATCGGTACTGGACTTCTCCCACTCCTCCCCGGAAATCGCAAAACCCTGCTTGAGCGTACGCCGTCGACGTTCTTCGCTTTGCCGCTGCTTGAGTAAGGCTTCGCTGGCAACAATGGCCGCTTGCGACTGCCCCAGCGTTGCCTTCGCCACTTCCACCGAACGCCGCGAGTGCTCCACCGCGAGGCGATAGCGCGCCGGGTCGATCTCCATCAACAGTTGCCCCTTCTGCACATGCTGGTTGTCCTGCACCGACAGACTGACAATACGCCCCGACACATCCGCCGACAGCGTCACCACGTCTGCCCTGACCCGGGCATCGCGAGTCCATGGCGCGCGCGTGTAATGTTCCCAGGCAAACCAGCCGAGGACGATCGCCAGCAGCACCACCGCCAACGTGATCAATCGCGTGAATAGCACTTTCAAGGCATCAGGCTCCCATCAGCAAAATCAGCGTGGCACACACACAGGCATACAAGGCGCCCTCGAACAGCGCCTCATGCCAGACCAGACGCAACACGCCCAAACGCCGCAATCCCCAGTCCAGCAGCATGAATATCGGAATGGCCAACAATAACGCCTGAGCAATGGGCGGCAGATAGACACCGCCAATCTCGAAATCAATGGGCAAGGGCTGCTTCTCCTTCCGGAACAGAATGCTGGATGGCGTCACCGTGGCGCTGCAGGAATGACACCACGATCAGCAGGGCCACACGCATACGAAACAGCGACCACACATGCTCATGGCTGGCGACGTGCAGTTCATCCAGCTCGTCGCCCAATGTGTGCAGGGTGGCCAGCAATGGCGCCAATTGAACGTCCTGCCGCCCGGCGACAAAGCGCCCGGTCTTGCGCACGGCCGAAGCCAGACGCTGATTGAAAGCGTCCGTCAGCAATGCATTGTTGTGTGCCTGCTGCCTCAATTGATGCATCGCTACACCCAGAGCTACGCAAGCCAGGCTGATTTCATACAGTTGCTGCATGGGCCGGCTGTTCACCGCCGGCAGCAGGCCGAGCATGCTGGTCAGGCGATCGACCATGCGGCTTTCAAAGGCAAACTGTTGCTCATCGGTCGCGGGCGTTTTGGTCAGCGCATACACCTGCTCACGCGCTTCGTTATACAAACGGCGAAGGCGCCACGCCGGGCGAAACGGGAAAATCCACGCATAAACGATCAGGGCAAGCATGGCCGCACTGACATAGGCGCCGGCAAATTCGAACCATTGAATCGCCGTGTTCTGCCCGGTACCGACATTCTGCGGGCCGAGCATCAGGAAACTCGACAACCCCAGCCCCATGCCGATCCCCGCCGTCGCCGGGCTGGCCAGACCGATTGCGATCACATACAGCAGCGGCGCCAGCAGCATTGCCAGCAGCTCGAAATCACTGATCGCCGGCACCAGCATGAATTGGTAGAACGCCGAGACCACCAGCGCCAGCCCCAGCCCACGGGCGTAACTCTGCGCGGCCATCAGCGGACGCGGGAACGTCGCCATCAGCGAGCAGAGGATTCCCACCAGAATCATCCCGCCCCGCGCGCCGTCCCACGCGGTTTCGATCCAGATCAATCCGGCGACCAGCAGCGCGGTGAACGCACGGATCGCATTCATCGACGCCAGGGTGAAATCCAGATGCAGAGGGCTGACCTGACCGCGATAAAGACAACTGGCCTCACGCCCTTCCTGAATCGCATCGCTCAGCTCAAGGATTTGCTCCAGTTGCTGCAATAGCCGCGCCTGTTCCCAGCGCAGCGCCCAGGCCAGCGAGCGCAAGGTGGCGCTCATGTTTTCAGTCAACTGCTCGGCCTGATACGCCAACGCCTCGAACTGTTGTTGCAGCTTGACGAAGTGCTGGCGTGCGGGTTCGGGTAGCGCTCGCCCTTGCTCTGCCAACTGATCGAGCAGCGCTAGCTCTTCGGCGCGCAAGCGCTGGATATCCAGCGGCAGATCGCCTTCCCAGCGTTCGGTAAGCAGTTCGCGCTGATGACGTAATGCGGTCAACCGAGAGGTCAGCAGCATCAGTTGGTTGCCCAACAGCAGCACCAGATGGCTGGCGCTGCGCAAGCGCGGCGCATCGAAATACAAGTGCCGCCGCAGGCCTTCAAGGGCGCTGATCTCGCCGAGCAGTTGCATTTGCCGGTGCTGGAACTCCGCTTCGCTTTCTTCCGTACGAAGCACGGCGGCGGCATGGCTGGCGGCCAGTTTGATCACCTGATCGACTTTGGCGAAATACCCCTTGGCCACCGCTTGCGGCCTCGCCGTCAGCAGACTGACCACACATACACACGCCACGGCCAGCAAGGTTTCCGTGACGCGGGTTACCGCCAACAGAAACGTGCCGTCCTGGTCGGGAATTGCCAATAGCGCCACGACCACAGCGGTGTAACCACTCAGCACAAACGCTTGCGAGCTGGTGTAGCGCAGCAACGTGCCGCCGGCCGTGCACAGCGCCAGCCACAGTGCCAGAGTGGTAATGAATGGCAGCGGGGCCTGGGGAAAGATCGCCATGATCACTACTGCCACCGCTGCCCCAAGCGTCGTGCCGATCACCTGGCCGAAACTGCGTGCCAGCGCCATTCCGGCCAACGGCTGGCTGACAATGACCACCGCCATGATCGACCACTTGGGCTGATCGAGATCGAACAGAAACGCCAGATACAGCGTCAGCAACCCCGCCGCAATGGTCCGCAGGGCAAACAGCAGGACGGCCTGACCGGGGTGGATCACGGCCTTGAAGTAATTGAACAGGGCTTGCATGGGTAGACTCATCGAAGCGACTTCTGCAAGCGTAGACACTGCAACGAAAGCCTGACGGGTAACTGAGTCGACGCAGTTTGTAGGGCGATTCGCATGCAAGAGTTTGACTCATGGCCGAAGCTGACCGAAGCTTGCCGCTCTGCTCAAGAACGCCTGTTTCGGAAACCTGCATGCCTCAGTCTCGCCGCTACTTGCTTATCAGCCTGGGCCTTGTGCTTATCGTCATTGTCGCGTGGTTGTCCGTGCGCAGCACCGTGCCGGTCATACCCGATGCGATCAAACACGGCTATAGCGAGGCGTTGGATGCCGCGCGCAAGGGGCAACCGGGCGCGGCGCGTCAGTTGTATCAACAACTGGGCCGTCCGGACATTTCGGTCAAGCGCCGCGTGTGGCTGCATGGCGAGCTGCCTAACTATCCGAGTCCACAGGCGTTGAAGCTGGCCGACACAGACCTGCAAAACGAATCCCCCGCCGTGCGCCTGGCGGCGATCAAAAGCGTGGTCGGACTGGTGCCAGGCGGGCAACGAAGCCTGTTGCTCGGGCCAATGCTCGAGGATGAGGATCAAACTGTTCGCTTCGCCGCGATCAACGCCCTGCTTGGCTTGACCCCGGATGAGCTGGGGCTGTATTTCGCGCCGCTGCAACAAGCGATCGACGGTTGGGAGCAAACGCTCAAGGCCCTGCCGGAAAGCGCTGCCAACTACGCGCAACTGGCCCGACTGCATCTACACAACGCCGAACTCAAGGAGGCACAGGTCGCGCTTGAGAATACCCTGCGCATGGATCCCGGCAATCTGCAGGCGCTGGTGATGCAGATCGATGTCCTCGATCGCCAGGGCCAAACCGATGCCGCCCGCCAATTGCTGGGCCAGCAACTCAAGGCACAACCTGACTCGGCTTATCTGCAACATGCCTTGGGCCTTTGGCTGTTGCACCACGATCAGCGCGAATACGCCCTGCTCGGTTTGTCCAAAGCGGTGGAGCTTGAGCCGGACAACAAGGATTATCGCTACGACCTCGCCACCACCCTGCACAGCGCCGAAGAACTGGAAGCGGCGCAGAAGCAGTTGCAGGAAATCGTCCAGCGCCACCCCGCCGACCGCAAGGCGCGGGTCTTGCTGATCAATTACTGGAAGGAAAGCGGACAACTGCAGAATGTGCAGATCCTGCTGGCGCAACTGGAACAGCTGAACCCCGATGATCCTGCGTTACAGCAAGGCCTCTGAAGTACTTTTGACCGCTCGTTGGAAACATCCGGCAAGGAATTTCGGAACTGCCATCACGCCATAGGGTCAAGTTAATCAGGCCGCTCAATTAGTTGGCGGCCTCGCTTCCCTTAGTCATGAGAGGGCATTTTTTGTCTACTTCTAACGAGTTGATCAGTGCGAAAGCCGCTACCGGCATTGTGGGTCTGGATGACATCCTGGCCGGTGGTTTGTCTCGCGGTCATGTTTTTTTGCTGGAGGGTGAGCCCGGAACCGGCAAAACCACGGTCGCTTTGCATTTTCTCCTGGCCGGCGCGAAAGCCGGCGAACGCTCGTTGTACATCACGCTCTCGGAAACCGAGCGCGAACTGAGGCAAGGGGCGTCGTCCCACGGCTGGACGCTGGATGACAACATCAAGATCTTCGAGCTGACGCCCCCGGAAAGCCTGCTCAATGCTGAGCACCAGCAGAGCCTGCTGTATTCCTCCGACCTGGAACTGGGCGAAGCCACCAAGCAGATTTTCGAAGCGGTCGAACGTTTCAAGCCCACGCGTGTGGTGCTCGACAGCCTGTCGGAGATCCGCTTGCTGGCACAAAGCTCTTTGCGTTATCGCCGGCAGATTCTGGCCATCAAGCATTACTTCGTGCGCTACAACGCCACGGTACTGCTGCTTGACGACTTGACCACCGAATCCCTCGACAAAACCGTGCACAGTGTGGCCCACGGGGTGATCCGCCTCGAAGAGCTGACGCCTAACTACGGCGCCGAGCGGCGACGCGTGCGAGTGGTCAAGTACCGGGGCCAGAAATATCGCGGCGGTTTCCACGACTTCACCATCATGGGCGACGGCGTGCACGTATTCCCGCGTCTGGTGGCGGCTGAACACCGTGGCGACTATGCGCGTTTGCAACTGTCCAGTGGCATCCCGGAAATGGACGCCCTGCTCGGCGGCGGCATCGAGACCGGCTCCAGCACGCTGATTCTCGGCCCTGCCGGTACCGGTAAATCGCTGATCTCGATGATCTTCGCCGCCGCTGCGGTGCTCCGTGGCGAGAAAGCCGCACTGTTTATCTTCGATGAAGAACTCGGCCTGCTGTTCGAGCGCATGAAAAACATCGGCATCGACCTCAAGGCCCTGCAGGCGACCGGCAATCTGTTGATCGAACAGGTCGACGCCGCCGAACTGTCACCGGGCGAGTTCTCCCACCGCGTGCGGCGCTGCGTCGATGAAGGTCAAATCAAAACCGTGGTTATCGACAGCATCAACGGCTATCAGGCAGCAATGCCGGAAGAAAACGCGCTGGTGCTGCACATGCACGAACTGTTGCTGTACCTGAACCGCAAAGGCGCGGCGACGTTCATGACGGTTGCCCAGCATGGTCTGGTCGGCGACATGCAAGCGCCGGTCGACATTACTTATCTGGCTGACACGGTGATTCTGTTGCGCTACTTCGAAGCACTGGGCAAAGTCCGCCGCGCGATCTCGATCATCAAGAAACGCACCGGCAGCCATGAATCGACCATTCGCGAATACCGCATTTCCACGCAAGGCATGACCATCGGCGAACCGCTGGAAGCCTTTCAGGGCGTACTGCGCGGTGTCCCGACCTACCTCGGCGCGAGTAATCCGTTACTGCAGGAAGAGCGCTTGTGACGGTTCAAGTGCCGCTGGCCGAACGGGCGCTGATTCTGGCGCCCGTGGGTCGCGACAGCCAGATTGCGCTGATGATCCTCAACGAGGCGGGTTACGGCGGAGTCGTCACGCCAAGTCTGGGTGCGCTGTGCAAGGAAATCGAAATCGGTGCCGGCCTGGTGCTGGTCGCCGCCGAAGCCTTGCGCGGGCCGGAACTGGAAGCGCTGTTCCTGTATCTGGAAGAGCAACCTGCCTGGTCGGATCTGCCGATTGTGCTGTTGACTCATCACGGTGGCCAGGAACAAGGCCCCTCCTCACGCCTCAGCGATCTGCTGGGCAACGTGACGTTCCTTGAGCGACCGTTTCATCCGGCGACGCTGGTCAGTATGGTTTCCGCCGCATTGCGCGGCCGCCGACGACAATACGAAGCCCGCGACCGGCTGATCGATCTGAGTGAGAGCGAACGGCGCCTGCAGTCGACCCTGGAAACCCTTGAGCAACAGGTCGAAGAGCGCACCGCACAACTGCGCCACAACGAAGAAGCGCTGCGCCAATCGCAGAAAATGGAAGCGGTCGGCCAGCTCACCGGTGGTATCGCCCACGACTTCAACAACATGCTCACTGGCATCATCGGCAGTCTTGAGTTGTTGCGTCGACGTCTGGCCCGTGGTCGCACCGATGACCTCGACAGCCTGATTGATCTGGGCGTGACTTCGGCCAATCGTGCCGCCGGCCTGACCCACCGCTTGCTGGCGTTTTCGCGTCGGCAGTCGCTCGATTCAAAAGCCGTGCAGATGAACACCCTGGTGCAGTCCATGGGCGAGTTGCTGCAACGCAGCCTCAACGAAAGCATTCAGCTGGACATGCGCCTCAACGACAATCTGTGGGTTGCGGAGGCGGATCCCAATCAACTGGAAAGCGCCCTGCTCAACCTGGTGATCAATGCCCGCGACGCGATGCCCGACGGCGGCAAACTGGTGGTCGAGACCAGCAACCAGGTGCTCAAGCGCGAATTCACCGAGGCTTACAACAACCTCGAACCCGGTGATTACGTGATGCTCAGCGTCACCGACAACGGCAGTGGCATGCCACAAAGTGTCATCAACCGTGCGTTCGATCCGTTTTTCACCACCAAACCGATCGGCCAGGGCACGGGACTGGGCCTGTCGATGATCTACGGTTTCAGCAAGCAGTCACGCGGCCATGTCTCGATCGACAGCGAGATCGATGAAGGCACCACAGTGAGACTGTACTTGCCGCGCTTTCGCGGCGAAGAACTGGCCAGCCCCGTCGCCGATATTCCGCAATTGCCGGATGCGCTTGACGGCGAAACCGTGCTGATCGTCGAAGACGACCCGGCCGTGCGCGTGCTGGTTTGCGCAGTGCTCGGTGAGTTGGGTTATGCCTTTGTCGAGGCCTGGGATGCTGACAGCGCGGTGCCGATTCTGAACTCGACGCAGCGCATCGATCTGCTGATCAGTGATGTCGGTCTGCCGGGCATGAACGGTCGGCAACTGGCGGAGGTTGGTCGACAATATCGGCCAGGTCTGAAGGTCCTGTTTATCACCGGATACGCCGAGCACGCGGGAGTGCGTGGCGGGTTCCTCGATTCGGGGATGCAGATGATCACCAAACCGTTCACTTTCGACCTGTTGACCGCCAAAGTGCGGGAGATGATCAAAAGCTGATAATACTGAAACTGTAGGAGCTGCCGCAGGCTGCGATCTTTTGATGTTGATCGTAAAAAAAGATCAAAAGATCGTCCGATCGCGGCCCGAGCCTGCGGCAGCTCCTACACAGATATCAGGCGAGCAATTCCTGAATCTTTTCCTGCAACACATCCAGGTCAAACGGCTTTTCCAGGATCGGCGCCTTGCGCGTGATCGGGCTGCCGGTTTCGCGGATTTCCTGCGGATAACCGCTGATGAAAATCACTTTAAGGTCCGGGCGCAGCTTAACGGCCGGCTCGGCGATCTGCACACCGGAGATCCCGCCGGGCAAGCGGAAATCGGTGATCAACATGTCCAGATGTGGCTTGCTCGCAAGAATTTCGAACGCCTGCTCGCCGTTTTCGGCCTGCAACACGCGATACCCCTGCCCTGACAGGTAATCCGTCAGGACCATCAAGATAACCGGTTCGTCCTCGACGACGAGTACTACATCTTGTGCATCTACGCTCATGGGAAGCCTTTGTTCGGTCAATAGCTGCTGATACGACCGTGTGGTCACTCAGAGGTTGCGTCGGATTTGCCGTTTTCCTGGATTGGCAGACAAACGCGAAACAGGGCGCCTTCGTTGATTTCACTCTCGACGACGATGGAGCCGCCATGGGCGGCGACGATCTGCTCGGAAATGAACAGACCCAGCCCGAGCCCGGCCACTACCGTCTTGGCGGAAACCCGTTCGAACTGTTGAAAAATACGCTTCTGGTTGTCCTGGCTGATGCCGATGCCACGGTCCTGCACCTCGATCCGCGCTTCATCACCTTCACAGTAAACCCGCACCTGGATCGGACTGCGACCGCCGTAACGCAGAGCGTTAGTCAGCAGATTGGTGACTACCTGCTCGATGCGGAACTCGTCCCAATGGCCTTCCACCGGTACTGGCGCGGTAAACGACACTTCGGTTTCAGCGGCTTCGATCTGTTGCGCAAAATTTTGCAGCAGGTTGCTAACCAGTTGCACCAGATCGAAACGACTCGGTCGGATCGACAATTTGCCCGTGCGAATGCGCGACACGTCGAGCATGTCTTCGATCAGGCGGATCAGGCTTCTGATCTGCCGTTCATCGCGGTCGACCATGGCGTGCATCTTGTCGAGGGTAAACGCCGCAGCGTTGTCCCGAGCCAAGTGCATCTTGCGCAACTGGGTTTCGAGGATCAGGCCGTTGAGCGGCGTCCGCACTTCGTGGGCAACGATGGACATGAAGTCATCACGCATGCGCACGGCCTGCTCCAGTTCCAGCTGAGTGTTCTGCAGTTGTTGCAGCAGCGCTTCCTGCTCGCGACGGGCCTGCTCCAGGGCTTCGAGCTGTTGCTTGAGCGCTTTGCTCTGGCGGTACAGATCGACGAAGACATTGACCTTGCTTTTGACCGCATGGATATCCAGCGGCTTGTGCAGAAAGTCCACCGCCCCGCTCTCGTAACCCTTGAACGCATAATTCAGTTCACGGCCGGCGGCGCTGACGAAAATGATCGGGATATTCTTGGTTTTCTCGGTACCACGCATCAACTCGGCGAGTTCGAAGCCATTCATGCCCGGCATCTGCACGTCGAGGATGGCCATGGCGAACTCATGTTGCAGCAACAACGACAGCGCTTCATCCGCCGATAGAGCTTTATAGACGGTACGGTCTTCGCGCTTGATCAGCGCTTCGAGCGCCAGCAGGTTCTCCGGCAGATCATCGACGATCAGCAGTTTGGCTTGGATATTACTCAGCATGCGATTCGTTCCAGCTCGACAAGCAGACGGCCGATGCCGTGTCCAGAAATGATCGGAAGTGCATAGCCTTCGCGCAGCGGGCCGGGGATGTTCAACAGCGCCTCGACGCCACCGGCGCAGGCACCGATCACGATCGCTTCGATAGCCGGCAATTTCGTTGCACTTTTCATGATTTTCGATAGATCCGTTCTTGTTTGACCAGCGGCTCGAACTGATCGCCGAAGGCTGAGAAATCCGGGGTTTCCTTACTGCCCAGCACCAGGAAACCGCGATGGCAGAGGGACTCATGAAACAGTCCGAACGCCCGATCCTGAAGTTTTTTATTAAAATAAATCAATACGTTACGACATGAAATTAATTGAGTTTCGGAGAACACACTGTCCGTCGCCAGGCTGTGATCGGCGAAGGTCACGTTCTCGCGCAGGGTCTTGTCGAAAATCGCGTACCCATAGGCCGCCGTATAGTAGTCGGCAAACGAACTCTGGCCACCGGCCTGCTGGTAATTAGCAGTGTAGGCACGGACGTTCTCCATCGAGAAAATCCCTTGCCTGGCCTTTTCCAGCGAGCGCGGATTGATGTCGGTGGCGTAGATGATGGTACGGTCCAGCAGGCCTTCTTCGCGCAGCACAATGGCCATCGAATACACCTCTTCACCGGTGCTGCATCCGGCGATCCAGACCTTGATCGAGGGGTAGGTTCGCAGCAGCGGCACCACTTCCTTGCGGATGGCCAGGAAGTGCGAGGGGTCGCGAAACATTTCGCTGACCGGAATGGTCAGCAATTGCAGCAGTTGCATGAACGCGGCGGGATCGTGCAGGACCTTTTCCTGCAACGCCGAGATGGTGTTGCACTCGAACTGACTCAACGCATGGTTGACCCGGCGCTTGATCGAAGCGCCGGAGTAATCGCGAAAATCGTAGCTGTACTTGAGGTAGATCGCCTCGATCAACAACCGCAATTCGATTTCGCTGTTTCGCTCCACTGAGGAATTGCGCTCCACTAGATCCGTTCCATCTTCGGTAACCACACACGAATCAGCGAAAACAGGCGATCGAGGTCGATGGGCTTGGCCAGGTAATCGTTGGCGCCGGCCTGCAGGCAGCGCTCCTGATCGTCCTTCATGGCCTTGGCCGTCACCGCGATGATCGGCAACTTGCGCCAGCGCGGGTCCTTGCGGATTTCAACGGTGGCTTCAAAGCCATCCATTTCGGGCATCATCACGTCCATCAACACCAGATCGATGTCTTGCACCTCATTCAATCGTTCAATCGCTTCGCGGCCGTTGCGGCCAATGACCACGACTGCGCCCTTTTGCTCCAGCGCGCTGGTGAGGGCGAAGATGTTGCGCACATCGTCGTCCACCAACAGCACTTTGCGACCCTCGAAGACCTTGTCGCGGCTGCGCGCGGTCTTGAGCATCTTCTGCCGTTCATGGGACAACTGCGATTCGACTTTGTGCAGAAAGAGTGTGACCTCGTCCAGCAAGCGCTCTGGCGAACGTGCGCCCTTGATGATGATCGAGCGCGAGTACTTGCGCAGTTCGGCCTCTTCATCGCGGGTCAGGTTGCGCCCGGTGTAGACGATAACCGGCGGGAACGAGCAGATGTCCTCGGTGGACATGCGCTTGAGCAGGTCATTGCCGAGCATGTCCGGCAACTTCAGGTCGATCACCATGCAGTCGTAGATCGTCGTGCGCAGCAGCTCCAGAGCATCCTGCGCGAGGCCGACGGCGGTGATTTCGATGTCTTCGTCACCGATCAGACGGGCAATGCTTTCGCGCTGCAAATCGTCGTCCTCGACCAACAGCACGCGTTTGACCTTTTGGGTCAGCTTGGCTTCGAGACGGGCGAACACGTCCTTGAGCTCTTCGCGGGTGGTCGGTTTGACCGCATAGCCGATCGCGCCCATGTGCATTGCCGCTTCGACACGGTCCTCGACGGAAATCACATGCACCGGGATGTGCCGGGTTCCGGCGTGTTCCTTCAGGCGTTGCAGCACGGTGAGGCCGGAATGATCCGGCAGGCGCATGTCGAGCAGGATCGCGTCCGGCACAAACTCTTTGGCGAGGTCGTAACCTTCGTCCGCGCCATGGGCCACCAGGCACTGATAGCCCAGTTCATGCGCCAGATCGTAGAGGATGTGCGCAAAGTTCGGCTCGTCTTCCACCACCAGAATGCAGCGCGTGGCGAATGGAGCCTTGTTGCGGTCATCGGCGAAGCGCGGAATATGCACCGGCGCCAACGGCGAAACAACCGGCGCCAGTGGCGCGCTGGCCACCGCCGCTGGCGGGGTAAAGGTCAACGGTGCGAACGCAACTTCATTGGACTCGTTGAACTGCTGCGGCAACAGCAATGTGAACACACTGCCCTGCCCCGGTGTGCTGCTGACGCTGATCGAACCGCCAAGCAAGGTCGCCAGATCCCGCGAAATCGACAGGCCCAGACCGGTGCCGCCGTACTTGCGGTTGGTAGTGCCGTCGGCCTGGCGGAAGGCTTCGAAAATGCTTTCCTGCTGGTCGGCGGCGATGCCGATACCCGAATCGCGCACGATGAACGCGACCCGATCATCCGGCTGGCCAGCGACGGTCAGGCTGACCGCGCCCTTCTCGGTGAACTTCACGGCGTTGGACAGCAGGTTCTTGATCACCTGCTCCAGCCGCTGACGGTCGGTGTAGAGCATGCCCGGTGCGCCAGGTTGCACATCGACGCTGAAGGTCAGCTGTTTGTCTGCCGCCAAAGGTTCGAACACGCTGCGCAGGCCATCGGCCAGACGCGCCACGCTGGTGTTCTCCGGAATCACTTCGAGCTTGCCCGCCTCGACCTTGGAGATGTCCAGAATGTCGTTGATCAGGTTGAGCAGATCGTTGCCGGCGGAGTAAATCGACTCGGCAAACTTGACCTGTTCGGCGCTGAGGTTGTCCTGTGGGTTCTCCGCGAGCAACTTGGCCAGAATCAGCGAACTGTTCAGCGGCGTGCGCAGTTCGTGGGACATGTTGGCGAGGAATTCGGACTTGTACTTGCTCGAGCGTTGAAGCTCTTCGGCGCGCTCTTCGAGTTGTACCTGAGCCTGATTGAGTTCGGTGTTTTTCAGATCCATGGCGTCGCGTTGTTCGGCCAGCGTCTGCGCCTGTTCGGCAAGTTGCTCGTTGGTCTGTTCCAGTTCGACTTGCTGGGTTTCCAGATGCGCCTGGGATTCCTTGAGAATCCGCGACTGCTCTTCCAGTTCTTCGTTGGCGGTTTTCAACTCTTCCTGCTGCACCTGCAACTCTTCGTTGAGTTGCTGGGTTTCCGCCAGCACTTCCTGCAAACGCTGACGGTAGCGCGCAGCTTCGATGGACGTACCGATGTTGGCGGCAATCAGCTCCAGCAGTTCGATATCGCGATCATTGAGCGGGCGCAGGAAACCCAGCTCGATCACACCATTGACGCGGTCGTCATCGCTGGTCGGCACCACCAGCACACTGTGCGGCAAGCCTTCGCCCAGCCCCGAGCTGACTTTGAAGTAGTCCGACGGCACCGAATCCAGACGGATCAACCGCGCCTGCTGCGCCACTTGGCCAACAATACCTTCGCCGCTGTAGATCGACTGATCTTGTTCTTCCTGCTCGCGGGAGAAACCGTAAGTAGCCACCCGCTTGAGGCCGCCGTGTTCTTCACGCACATACAGTGCGGCCACGGCGGTGCCCAGATACTGCGCGCAGAACTGCAGAATATTGCGCCCCAGCAGATTCAGCGTCAGTTGCCCCAGCACCTGCTCGGCCAGCTCGGTCTGACCATTGCGCAACCAGGCCTGCTGCTCGAGACGTTCGGCACTGGCTTGCTGCGCGGCAAGGTTGGCGCTGTAGTTGGTCGACAGGTTGACCAGATCACGCCGGCCGATATAGGCCAGCAAGCCACTGATACCGGCAATGAACACCAGATAGAGGCTGATGCTCCAGATCGTGGTGCGGCGCACGTCTTCATTGCGCGTGGTGCGCAGGACCTGTTCGGTCTCGATGACGTCTTCGAATTGCTTGCGGATCTCGTCCGTCAGGCGTTTGCCGCGTCCGGCCTTGACCGCGCCCCGGTAGTCGCCACTGGAGCGCTGCAGATCGATCATCGACTGGGCGTAATTGGACCACTCAACCTGCAAGGCTTGCAGACGGCGCAGACGATCGGTTTGTACAGGGTTGTCGGCGGTCAGTTCGAGCAAGGTACTGAGGGCCACCGCGATGCGCGGCTTGGCCGTTTCGTACGGGTCGAGGAAATGCTCGTCGCCGCTGAGCAGGAAACCACGCATGCCGGTTTCAAGGTCCACGGTCAGCTTCACCGCTTCGTTGGCGTTATTGATCACCCGGTCGGTGTGCTCCACCCACTGGATTACCGACAGCAGATAAGTGATCAGCGACACGAAGAACACGGCACTGAGCACACCGACGCCCAAAGGCAGACTGATGTTGCGACTCAGGAGTTTGCGAAACCGTTGCTCATCAACCGTAGACGGAGAGGACATGGGGCAGCCTTGTCGAACTGTTGAAAAACCGGCAGTTTGCCCCAAAACGACGGCGTGGATCCATTTTTCTCACATCTTTCGCCGCAAATTCCTACATGCACCAGCACCTTTACAGCCTTGAACAGTTATCCTTGCGGTCCCGTCTGCGGCTATGCTTTTTTTGTCTCAGGCAGGGAACTTGTGGCACTGCGCCACTTACTGATGAAAGAGCCCGGCACTTTTGATCGACCGGCGACCCTGAACTGACTTTCGAGAGCCTTAATATGTCTACCCCCGCCCCCACCATCCTTGTCGTAGAAGACGACGACATCGTGCGCATGCTGATCGTCGATGTGCTGGAGGAGCTGGAGTTCAAGGTGCTCGAAGCAGATGGGAGCGAACAGGCTCTGGAGGTTCTCAAGGACGCCACCAAAGAGGTTGACCTGATGATGACCGATGTCGGCTTGCCTGGCATGGATGGCCGCGAACTGGCAGGCGAAGCACGAAAACTGCGCCCCGCCCTGCCGATTCTGTTTGCCAGTGGTTATGCCGAAAGCATCGTCGTACCAGCGGACATGCACGTAATCGGCAAACCATTTTCGATTGATCAGTTACGCGACAAAGTCAAAAGCATTCTTCAATAGGTACATCAAGCGTATCGTTCACGGAATAGCTTTGTGCGACTCCTGCATATTGATATTCGCTTACCTCAGCCGTTGCCAGTGCCCCGCAACACTCGTTTTTGTCGAGCCCATGGATGCCAGTCCGGCGCACGATTGCCATTTCTTCATCGGCAAAATGCTTTACCGCGAACTGGCAGAGGTTTCCTGAGGTGTCAGTTTCTCGCGTTCAAGCGATCTCGTTTAGCGTTCTGTCGCTCCCGGAAGGCACTGATATCACTGCTATCAACCTTCCCTGTCGCAGGTCGCATGCCCTCCGACGCAGACTGAGCCGCCATCACAAGCGCTTCCTGCGCGTTCAGCGCTTCGTTGCCGAAATCGACGGGTGACAACAACTCTCCGTCAGCAAATGGCTGACGTAATTTGTTGCCCACATCCCGGCCCGCCCCCGCCAGCGGGTTGATTTCACTCGCCGCAATGGCCCGATTGATCGCTTTGGGATTGGCGATGAAGTTGCCGGCCGGGTCATAGGCGCCCAGAATCAGACCCGGTGGTAGGTCAACGCCATAATTGATCTCCAGCGGTGGCAGGGTTTTCAAGCCTGAGTTGGGGCGAAAAGCCAGTTCGGTGTTGGCGTATAAATGAAAGCCTTCCACCTGGCGTGCGTCGATGAAATAGGTAAATCCCCCCTTCTGTCCCCCATAGACAAAGGCTCCCGCCCCGTCCTTTTTATAGAATGCCGAGGTGGAAATACCCGCGCCATCAGGACTGAGTGCGTCATGAGCGCCGCCATATCCCCCCTTCAAACCGTTGATCTGATCGAGGTGCTTGATCGGTGCGCGCTGGGTAAATCCCTTCTGAAAGATGAGTGAAGGGTCTCGCATGTCTCCCCGAAAGACGAACCCCTGATAAACAAAGCCCTTTTCGGGACCGGACAAGCGGATGACCCGCGTCTCCGTTGCCAGCTTTTGCGCTACGTTCGGGCCGCCTGACAACTCGGCGAGATAACCGGCAACTAGCAAGCCTTTGGCCGCGTCTGGAATCTCTTTTCCTGTCGTGCTCGCCAACTGTTGACGCAGCCGTGTCGCCGAGCGGCGAAAGACCGAAGGCCGATTGCTGTTTTTGAGCGCCTGGAGCACCCGGCGCCCCACGTCTCTCTTGAGCGCAAGCGACAATGTCTTGCCGATCAGCCTTTCGGCTATCGGGCCTGTAAGTTCGGCCAGCAAACCGATCGCGGCGTTGATCCGCAACCGCTCGGTCTCGGAAGGATCATCCGATATCTCTGCACGAATCAAATCGGTCGCGGAAGCCCCGAGTCCCAGGAGAAAAGGAATCAGCATGCGAATCGGAGCAGACGCGAATGCCGCCGTTCCGCCGTAAGGCAACGAGGCGGCAAACGCAACACATTGCAGGAGATAACCGGCCGCTTCCAATGCAAAATCGGTCCAGCGTTCGGCTTCCGTTGAAACGAGCGTATCGATGTCGGCAAGTGCCCGCGCGATTTGACGATCGAACAAATCCTGACCGATATCCGAACTGGATCGAAATACCAATTCCCGATAGTTGGCACGGGTGACGAACACGGGAAATTCTGCGCCGCGATATTTGAAATCACGAACATACGGTTTCTGTTGATCGCGTAACGGCACGCGCTTGAGCAGGCGCTTCTGGAAGTCTTGGTTATTTTCAACAAAACGCCCACGGGCATCATGTCCGGCGGGAAACTCGAAGGCCGCACTGTCTTCCCCCAGGAAAAACACCAGGCCACGGTCCAGATTGCTTCGTCCGATAAAAACAGCGTTATCTACATTCAAATCAGGATCGCTGTGCAAGTTAAGCAAGCGTGGTGGAATCATGCCTTTGAGATACTCGAAAGCGATGACTTGATCATCCAGGGAGCGATCACCACTCTTGATGAATTCCACGACCAACTTGTTCAGCTCTGTTTTTTTCAATAAGCGGCCAAATGCGCTAACCGCAGGCGATCGCAAGTTATCTTTTACATACTGTTTAAAGTCCTCTTGATAGTCCGCATCATTGAACACCTCCCTGAGTTTCTGCGGATAATAGGAAGGCCACTGTATGGTCACTCCATAGAGCCCTTTGAGAACACGCACGTGATAGTCAGTGCAGATTTCTGCGAGAGTGAATGCTTTTTCTTTCCAGACAACCGCTTTTTTCTCTCCTTGGAGCGAGTCGCTGCGCTTAGGCGCTTCCAACTCGTAATACTTAACGCTGACAGCGGAATCATGCTGAATACGCTTGCGAACATCGTCTTCAATGACAATTTCCAATACAGTTTCATCAATGCGCTCGCGAATGAAATGAGCAGGATCAAAACTCACCTCATCCATAACTGCGGCACACCCTTGCAGTATCTCCTGAGCCAGCTCTTTTACATTGACGCCTTCCACGACATCCCCTGACGACAAGACCGAACTGGCGTTTCTCGCCCTCGACAATACTGGCGTCTCATCGGCATCTGCCAAAGGGTCCAGCAACCACAATAACGATTCTTCGGAGCCGGCATAAAGCCCGGATAGTTGATTGTTCATATAGTCTCCTGCGCACAGTACTAAAACGCGGACCGCATCTTTCAACGACTGTGGCGCAAGCGAAACTATCAATACTGCCGCACACTTATAAAGCTAATAACCATTAGCAAATCTTGCACAACACTTACATTAATCAATAGCAGAACAACCCTCTCACCTGCATTTTTACCGTAAAGCCCAAGCATATTGATAACAGTGTTAAATACCGCCCCTGCCATGGTTTAATTGCGCCTTCATCGCATCCCTCGTTTGCTGCACAGGAAAAACTCGCATGATTCAGCCTCCCGCCACCAAAGTCCTGGTCATCGGATACGTCTGGCCAGAACCGCGCTCCTCAGCGGCGAGCGGGCACGTCATGCAGATCCTCGAAACCTTCCTGCAACAAGGCTGGGACATTACCTTCAGCAGCCCGGCCGGCCCCGGCGAGCACAAAGCAGATCTTGCTGCACTCGGCATCTGCGAAGTGGCCATCGAACTCAACAACAGCAGCTTTGACCACTTCATCAGTGAACTGGCGCCGGACATTGTGTTGTTTGACCAGTTCATGATGGAAGAACAGTTCGGCTGGCGGGTTGAAAAACAATGCCCTCAGGCACTGCGCGTGCTGGAAACTTCCGACCTGCAAAGTCTGCGGCATGCGCGCCACCAACGGCTCAAGTCTCGCCTCAAGGTCAATCCGGACCAGAATGATTTCAGTGATGTATTTGCCCCGGCCCTGCGCGACGAGTTCGAACTGATGGCCGAGAGCGATCTGGCCAGACGCGAAATTGCCGCGTTGTATCGTTGCGATCTGAACCTGATGATCTCCGAAGTGGAAATCGAACTGCTGATCGAGCAGTTCGGCTTGCCTCGGCAATTGCTGCACTGGTGCCCGCTGATGATCGACCCGCCGACGGCTGAGCCGGTAGCATTTGCAGAACGGGCGAACTTCTTGAGCATCGGCAACTTCCGCCATGCGCCCAACTGGGATGCCGTGCTGTGGATGAAGAGCACCATCTGGCCGCTGATTCGCCAACAGTTGCCCCAGGCCCAATTGCATATCTACGGCGCCTACACGCCGCCCAAAGCCACGGCGCTGCATAACGCCAGCGAAGGCTTCCACATCATGAACTGGGCCGAAGATGCGTTGCAGGTGATGTCTGCTGCGCGGGTGTGCCTGGCGCCTTTGCGCTTTGGTGCCGGGATCAAGGGCAAACTGGTCGACGCCATGCTGTGCGGTACACCCAGCGTCACGACGCCGGTTGGTGCTGAGGCAATGCAGGGTGATCACACTTGGCCCGGTTCCATTTCAAACAGCGCAATCGAGCTCGCCAACACTGCCGTGGCGCTTTACAAGGACGAGGCGCGTTGGCAAGAAGCTTGTCTGGCGGGAACCCAGCTACTCACCGAGCGCTACCAACAAGCGATACACGGACCGGCACTTATTGAGAAACTTCGTCACTGCCAACAGCACTTGCAAACACTCAGAAACAACAACTTCACCGGCAGCATGCTGCGCCATCACGCGCACAAAAGCACTCAATATATGGCGCAATGGATTGAAGCAAAAAACCGCAACACCACAGCAAACCAAGACTTAAACCGGGCCTCTACATAACTTGCATTCAAACAGCGATTGGCCAAATACGAACTTGACTCTATAAACATCCTGCGCGCGCACTCATATAACTTTAAATCACTATCCACGCAGGATATACACCATGAACTTTCATGATTTCCAACCCCATCAATGGATGGTCAACACACCACAGATTGATAACTTGTCTCTCAATGAGTTGACCTTACCGGGCACACACAATGCAGGCTGCGACCTGGAAGCCTCCTACGCTCAGCTTCCCGGGAGCCTCTGGCTGGCATGCCAGGACATCCCCTTTTATGCGCAACTCAATCGCGGCTCCCGGGCACTTGATGTACGCCTGCTGTACGACGCTCAGGCACAAGGGCTTGAGAGATTTCGCTTCCAGCACAACGGCTTTACATCTTCGCGCCATCTCGGCGATCTGATCCGCGACGTCAAGGCATTTCTTGAGCGCAGCTTCGATGAGTTCATCATTCTTGACTTCCACGAATTGACAAATGGCAACGCGCAATTCAACCACGCTGAATTCAAACAGTTGATGCTCGAGCATTTTGGCCAACACATGATTCCTGCCGAAAACCGCCACCTGACACTAGGCCAACTTAAAAAAGTCAGCCGACTACAGCGAGTCCTGGTTGCCGCGCCGATGACATGGGAAACCCGAGACAGCCGGTTCCAGGCACAAATCAATCATAAATGGATCAACCAGACCTTGGTGACCACCCACCAGTTGCACGGCTATATAAAAGAAGTCATGGGCACTTCCATCAGCCACTTGCGTCCTTGGTCTCTGAGCGCAACTTGTTATATCGCCAGCGGCCCTTTGCGTATTCTCAATAATCTGGACAACTGGTTTGATCCCGTAAAATCAGACTGGGCAAAAAAGTGCAATATCATTAACTTCGACTTCATTAAAAACTCGAAAGTGGTGTTTTTTTGCCAACAGGCCAATGTGGAGAAAGCCATCGAGAAGTCCAGAATGCCCCTCCACCAACAGCCGGCTTGAACGAGGCTGGCGCACCACACGGCAAACGAGGCATGATCACCTGGCGATCATGAAAAAGTACTCAGGCCATGACCCGAACCGCCCGCGTGACCGACCCCTCGTACGAGTTGATGGATGACCATAACGGGTTGTCCATCATCTACCGCCAGCACGGTTTTCCGTGCCCACTGGTGCGCTGGCATTTCCACAAGGAATACGAACTGCACTTGATCGTGGCCAGCTCAGGCAAGGTGTTCATCGGCGACTACATCGGCAACTTTTACCCCGAAACCCTGTTTCTCACCGGCCCCAACCTGCCGCATAACTGGATCAGTCAGGTGGCCGAAGACGAGGTCGTGGAGAAGCGTGACATGCTGGTGAACTTCACTGACGAGTTGTTCGAGAGTGGCCACCAGGTGTTCGCCGAACTGAAAACCCTGGCGCCCTTGCTGGAGCGCGCGCAGTACGGCATCGAATTTCGCTGCAAGCGCACGATCCGCCAGGCCATGACGCTGATGCAGCGCATTGCCGACAGTAAGGGCATCACCCGCCTCGGGCACTTTTTTATCCTGATGGAGCTGCTGGCCGCCAGTGATGATTTCCAGCTGTTGTCCGGCGCCACCACCCCGCAACTGGCCGACGAACACAATATCGATCGCACCAACCGGGCCGTCGATTACATCTTCAGTCATTACGCCCGCGACATTTCGCTGGAAGAAGTCGCCGAGCACCTGGGCATGACGCCGACCTATTTCAGTCGCGTATTCAAACAGGCCACCGGGCGCAATTTCATCGAGTTCGTCAATCGGCTGCGTATCAGCAAGTCTTGCGAATTGCTGGCTGATGGCGACAAACCGGTGACCGACGTGTGTTTCGAGTCCGGATTCAACAATATTTCCAACTTCAATCGGCGCTTTCAGCAGCTCAAGGGTATGACGCCCTCGCATTACCGACGGCTCGCCGTGCAGCGCCTGACTGAACAAAACCACCATTGACAACGCAATTCCCCCCCTGTGGGAGCGAGCCTGCTCGCGAAGGCGGAGGATCAGTTGGCAAATCTGTCGCTGACACACCGCTTTCGCGAGCAGGCTCGCTCCCACAATGGACCTCGCAATGCTGTGAAACCTGTACGCATTCGATAGCGCCCCCTCGCTGAAAAGCCCTGCCCTGCGTTCGCCCCACAAATGCCCAGTGCAAAAAAGTATCGATAAAAGTGCTAGGGATGATTTGTCAGTCCTGCGATTGAAGGCTGTAATCAGCGCACATTCTTCCTGCACAGGAAGACACAAAAACAATAACTGTCCTTCTGTAACCCTCCGGGTGCAGAAAAGGAGTGCACGATGCAACCGACTGCAAAAGCTCTGCTTGCCCTCACCTGCATGACCCTCAGCAGCGTCAGCCTTGGCGCCCAGACCCTGACCATCGCCACCGTCAACAACAGCGACATGATCCGCATGCAAAAGCTCTCGAAAACCTTCGAGGCCGAGCATCCGGACATCAAGCTCAACTGGGTGGTGCTCGAAGAAAACGTCCTGCGCCAGCGCCTGACCACCGACATCGCCACCCAGGGCGGGCAATTCGATGTGCTGACCATTGGCATGTACGAAGCCGCACTCTGGGGCGCCAAGGGCTGGCTGGAGCCGATGAAGGATTTGCCGGCTGGTTATGCCCTCGAAGACGTATTCCCGTCGGTGCGCGAAGGCCTGTCGGTGAAGGGGTCGCTGTATGCCTTGCCGTTCTACGCCGAAAGCTCCATCACCTATTACCGCACCGACCTGTTCAATGACGCCGGGCTGACCATGCCGGAACATCCGACCTGGGAACAGATCGGCGAATTCGCCAGCAAACTCACCAACAAGGATAAAGAGCAGTACGGCATCTGCCTGCGCGGCAAGGCCGGCTGGGGCGAGAACATGGCGCTGATCACCACCGTCGCCAACGCCTATGGCGCGCGCTGGTTCGATGAGCAGTGGAAACCGGAATTCAGCGGCCCTGAGTGGAAAAACGCGCTGAACTTCTATGTCGACACCATGAAGAAATCCGGCCCGCCGGGAGCGTCGAGCAACGGTTTCAATGAAAACCTGGCGCTGTTCAATAGTGGCAAATGCGCGATCTGGGTCGATGCCAGCGTCGCCGGCTCGTTCGTCACCGACAAGACCCAGAGCAAGGTTGCCGATCACGTCGGATTCACCTTCGCGCCACATCAGGTCACTGACAAGGGTTCGGCCTGGTTGTATTCCTGGGCACTGGCCATTCCGACCAGTTCCAAGGCCAAGGACGCGGCGAAAACCTTCAGCGCCTGGGCCACGTCCAAAGAATACGGCGCACTGGTCGCGGAAAAAGACGGCATCGCCAACGTGCCGCCGGGCACCCGGGCCTCGACCTACAGCGAGGCGTACTTGAGCGCCGCGCCGTTCGCCAGGGTCACGCTGGAATCGCTCAAGGCCGCGGACCCGAGCAAGCCGGGCGCCAGGCCTGTGCCGTACATCGGCATCCAGTTGGTGACCATTCCCGAGTTCCAGGGCATTGGTACCCAGGTCGGCAAATCCTTCTCGGCGGCGCTGATCGGCCAGACCACGGTCGACCAGGCGTTGGCGGCGGCCCAGCAAACCACCGAGCGCGAGATGAAGCGCGCGGGTTATCCCAAGTAACCCCGTATCCAGTGTGGGAGCGGGCTTGCTCGCGAAAGCGGCATTCCAAACGCGAAAGTTGTGTCGGATGTACTGGCCTCTTCGCGAGCAAGCCCGCTCCCACAGTTGATCTTCATATGCCTGTAATCAATCGGTTCTGATCACCATGAATACATCAACTGCAAAAGCTCACATGGACATAGCCCAGCCGCAGCGCAAAAACCGCGTGGCCAATCCCGGCTGGTTTCTGGTCAGCCCTTCGGTGGCGTTGTTGCTGCTGTGGATGATTGTCCCACTGGGCATGACCGTCTACTTTTCGATGATCCGCTACAACCTGCTCAATCCCGGTGAAAACGAATTCGTCGGGCTGGAAAACTTCACCTATTTCCTGACTGATTCCGGCTTTCTGCCCGGCGCCACCAACACGCTGTTGCTGGTGGGCAGCGTGCTGCTGATCAGTGTGGTACTCGGCGTGCTGATCAGTGCATTGCTGGAGGCCAGTGAGTTTTTCGGTCGCGGCATCGTACGGGTGATGCTGATCTCGCCGTTTTTCATCATGCCCACGGTGGGCGCACTGATCTGGAAGAACCTGATTTTCCATCCGGTGTCGGGGATTCTCGCCTACGTCT
>RCUR01000128.1_pt1 | contig 25164 bp, 25 predicted proteins | sample 2166151 | NCBI WGS metagenome assembly RCUR01 (sample SAMN09932785, study PRJNA488358) | compost metagenome | isolation source: compost soil in an enriched community | place: Germany: Experimental Botanical Garden
CTATTTTTACAGCAAAAAAGGCAATTCCAATTTATTGGACTATTGCATAAAAGTATTCCCACCGTGGTCACAAAAAATTGGAAAAGCCAAATAACAAAAATCTTCTTTTGTTATTTGGCTTTTTTATTTACAATAAACTACAATTTCATCCGTTAAACCATTTAACCAAATTAACCCTATAAAATTACCTACATGAAAAACGTATTACTTATTGTATTATTAGCGGTCTCTCTGACTGGATGGACGCAAAAAACCGCAAATGATTATTTTGACCAGGCCATTCTAAAAGCAGAAAAAGGAAACACACAAGGCGCCATTACCGATTACACCAAAGCCATCAAATTAAATCCAAAATTTGCAGAAGCCTATTTAAACAGAGCTGTAGAAAAAATAAAAGTAAACAATCTGACCGGCGCTTTAAGCGACGCCAATATGACGCTCAAATTAAACTCTTTATTAACTGATGCCTATACCACAATCGCAAACATCGATTATAAATTAAAAGATTACGATAAAACCATTAAAGATTGTGATATGGCCATAAGCGTAAATTCGAAAGATCATATTTCCTATAACCTGAGAGCTCTTTCCTATATCCACATTAATGATAAGAAAAAAGCCTGTTCCGATTTCACCAAAGCAATAGAATTAGGCAGTTCAAGTGCTTTCCAAAACAGAAAAACGTTTTGTAAATAATTCCGTTACTTTTTAATTCAAACCGTCAAAAAGCGTCACAATACTACTATTGTGGCGCTTTTTTATTAACCACAAAACGGCTGCGAGTACATGCACAGACAGAAATTGACAACAAAAATCTACTTCAAAAATAAATAGACCGTGAAATTAAAAAAAGTCTTAACTTGTCTGTCCTTAACAACAAATTGAAAACAATATGGCTACGCTTCGAATTAATGGAAAAAAATACAAGATAGATGTTGATCCAGAAATGCCTTTACTTTGGGCTATTAGAGATATTATTGGCCTTACCGGAACTAAATTCGGATGCGGTATAGGTTCTTGCGGTGCGTGTAAAGTATTGATTGACAATTCTGCTGTTTATTCCTGTTTGACTCCTGTTACAGAAGCTACCGGAAAAGACATCATCACCATTGAAGGTACCACAGAAAACTTACAATTATTGCAAAAATCATGGGCAGAATTTAATGTGCCACAATGTGGTTACTGTCAGCCTGGTCAATTAATAACGGCCACATCCCTACTCAATACGAATGAAAGCCCTACAGATACAGATATTGATGAAGCAATGAGCGGAAATATATGTCGATGCGGAACTTACCAACGCATTAAAAGTGCCATTCACCATACTGTTGAACTTAAAAAACAAAGCAAATAATGAGTGATATTCAAAACATAAGCCGTAGAAGTTTTGTCAAAAATATAGGTTTAGCCTCAGGTGGATTAATCTTAGCATGCAATACTTCGTTATTTTCTAACGAAAAACAATCCGTAGCTTTCGTTGAATTTAACCCCAATTTATTTATCCAATTAAATGCTGATGGAAGTCTGATTTTAATTGCTTCCCGTTCAGAAATGGGTAACGGTGTCAGAACCTCCTTAACTTCTGTTATTGCTGACGAAATGGAAGCTGACTGGAATAGAGTTTCGGTTAAACAAGCTGTTGGAGATGCCAAATACGGAGATCAAAACACTGATGGTTCCAGAAGTATCCTTTATTTATATGAGACCATGCGAAAAATGGGAGCCATGGCAAAAGCAATGTTGATTAGCGCTGCCGCAAAAACTTGGCAGGTTCCCGAATCAGAATGTATTGCTCAAAACCATTTTATTGTTCATACCAGCGGTAAAAAAATTGGATTTGGTGACTTAGTTGAAACAGCGAAAAAACTGGAAATACCAACAAATCTTACTTACAAAAACCCGAAAGACTTTAAATACATCGGTAAAAACCTAAAAAGCATTGATGTTGCTGATTATGCAAACGGAGGGGCTATCTTCGGACTGGACAAAAGAATTCCTAATATGAAATTCGTAGCTATTGCGAGATGTCCTGTAACATTTGGAACCGTTAAATCTTTCGACAAAACGGCGGCAATGAAAATTCGTGGTGTAGAAGCGGTCATTGAAATCCCCCGAATTGAAAAACCTTTTGGCGCACTTGGCGGTGTTGCTGTTATTGCTACCAATACCTGGGCCGCTTTCCAAGGAAAGAAAGCATTAGCAATCGAATGGAATTACGGTAAAAACGAAGTCTATGATTCAGAAGAATACATGAAACAAATTACCGAAAATGTACTTAAACCAGGAAAAATAGGAAAAGAAATTGGCGATGTAAATAAAGCTTTTGAAACGGCAGCCAAAACTATAGAAAGCACCTTTCAACTTCCCCATCTGGCACACGCCCCTATGGAAGTTCCTAATGCGGTGGCATGGGTTCAGGGCGACACCTGCGAAGTTTGGGCACCTACCCAAGATCCGCAAACAGCGAGAGACGAAGTAACGGCCTATTTAGGAACAACTAAAGAAAAAGTAACTATTAACATTACATTTTTGGGTGGTGCGTTTGGAAGAAAATCAAAACCGGACTATATCGTAGAAGCGGTAATGGTTTCAAAGGCAATCAATGCACCAGTTCAAGTAGTTTGGACACGTGAAGACGATATTAAACACGGTTACTATCATACGGTAAGTTCCCAATACATGAAGGCATCGCTGGACGATCAAGGCAATGTTACGGGCTGGTTACACCGCTTTGCTTTGCCTTCTATCATGTCTACTTTTGTCCCGGGCACCGATTATGCACAAGATTGGGAAGTGTCAAGCGCTTCGGATGTTCCTTTGGATATTAAAAATTTAAGAGTTGAAATAGGACAAGCACCAGCTCATGTACGAATTGGCTGGATGCGCTCAGTGATTAATATTCCGCACGGTTTTTCCGTTAATGTATTTGCCGATGAATTGGCGTATGCCGCTAAAAAAGATCCATTGGAATTCCGTTTGAATCTGATTGGTCCAGATAGAATCGAAGACACAAAAGACCCTATAAAATACAATACGGCCCGACTCAAAAATGTATTAAAACTAGCTGCTAAAAATGCAAATTGGGACAAACCATTGCCTGAAGGTCACGCTTATGGCATAGCCGTACAATATAGTTTTTATTCTTATGTGGCTTCGGTTGTAGAAGTTTCGATGGTAAATAACAAAGTAAAAGTACATAATGTTTATACCGTTATTGATTGCGGAACTGTAATCAACAGAGATACGGTAAAAGCACAAATGGAAGGAGCCGCAATCTTTGGGATGTCATTGGCTTTCTACGGAAAAATTACTGCCAAGAATGGCGTAATTGAGCAAAACAGCTATAGTGATTACCCAATGATTCGCATGAATGAGATTCCAACGGTTCATGTTGAAATTGTAGAAAGTACCGAAATTCCAACTGGTGTTGGGGAACCTGGTGTCCCTGTGATTGCTCCGGCTATTATAAATGCGATCTTCAAACTTACTGGTAAACGCTATCACAACTTGCCGTTGAGTGATTATGATATTGTTTAAAAAGCGGTAATTGATGTAATGGGTTTGCGTGAGGGATAGTAGTGGAGCTCTTTTTTGGAGAGGCTTTTCTGCCGAACCAAAAAAAGCGGGAACGAATAGCCCGACCCGACCTTTTTCGGGAGGGTCACGCCCAAATTAAATTCCAATTTTGAAGACTATTAAAAGCATAAAAAAGCGCCTTGATTATTTTCAAGACGCTTTTTTTACTAAATAATCAACCTATTTTTTAATTAATTGCTGCAAAGGCTTAAGCTGTTCCAAATCGATATTCGATTGTTGCAACACACTTATCATGTTCATAATGTGCGTGGGATTCATGTCTTTTCCCAAGATGCGAACCACCGCAAATCCGTTTTCCTTTTTATTGGCGAAAAGAACAAACTCTTCAATATGCTCGTCTGATCCAACAAAACTAACCGAAGCACCTTCTTTTCCGGAACCAAATTTCATGAGCTGTTGGTATTTTTCATCCTTTAAAAGCAAATTAACTTTGGCGCGTTCTGCTTCAAACTGAGCTTTATTTGTTTCATTAAGCTTGAAAGCCAAAATATTCATTTTTTCAAAAGATTGTAATGCCTCCTTTTGTGCTACCGATAATTTTGCCTCATTCAAATTCAAAATTGAAGACGAAACATCCATGGCTATGAAATTCTTGTTTTCAGTGTTCTCCACAAAATACTTTTGCAAAGTAGGTTCAGAATTACAGCTTGCTAAAAACAAACAAAACAGGATTGCGATATTACAAATAGCTTTCATCTTACTTTTTTCCTTTTGTTGCTTTTTTCAAATCGTCGCCGCCCGGAAATCTCATTTTATCGGTAAGAATAGAAATTTCATTCAAATCAAAATTACCTGTCAAAGACATTAAAACGGTGTCCTCATTTTTACCGCCTTCAATAAACATAAGTAATTCCCTTACCTGTGAATCTTTGGCTCCTGATTTTACTAAAATTTTTATATTTCGTCCATTTTCATTGATACGCATCAATTCTTCTAATCCGGCAGTTTTGATGTATTTATCTGCTGCGACTTTCATCTCACCTTCCACTCGGGTACTTTTGGTTGTAAAGACTTTCAGATTATCCAATTTTTTTATCAGATTCATATATTGCTGCGTTTCTTTATCAGAAGCATCCACTTTTACTTTACTCATTAACTCAAACATTTTCTTATTGACCACTATTGAGGTAACATCGTCCTGGCCATCAAATTTATCGAAAGCGCCTTGGGCAAAGAATGGGCTTGAAACTAAAACGAATACTGCTGTGATGAATAGTTTCTTAAAACTCATTATTTTATTTTCTTTATTGGTATGAACTGTTGATTTCATTTTGTTTTTTGATTTATTGATTAAAAATTTTTTCTTTTGAATTATCGTATTCTTGAATAAGCTGCACACTTCCTATGCCTTTGTTTACATTACTTGACAACATCGCTAATGCTTTTTGGGTTTCCCTTAAAGCGACCTCTGGATCATCATAACTCCCCAGTTTTTGGTCTTCATTGGTGACATTACTGTTTGTGTAAACATAAGTTCCTATTCCGAGCAAAACAACTACAGAGGCTGCAATAGATAACCACACGAAACTACGTTTTTTGGCCCGATTTGTCGGGAATTGTGGAATTTCTTGCGTCCCTTTTTGTTCTTTTGCTAAAGAGAAATAACCAAATAATGGTTTGTATTGTTCCAGATGCTGCGCAACATCGGATGAAGAAAAGTAATTCGTCAACTCTTTTTCTTCAGCTATACTGGTTTCTCCTTGAAAGTATTTTTCTAATAGTGTTTCTATTTTATTGTATTCCATAATCATGCGTTTTTGTCATGCTTTCGCGTATCGTTTTCCTTGCTCTTGAAAGCGCCACCCGAATAGCTGTTTCATTCATTCCTAGTATTTTTGCGATTTCATCAAATTCATATTGCTCAATATCCCGCATCTGAATGATTAATCGTTGTTGTTCCGGTAATTTGTCTATTATTTTTTCAACCCAATTTAAACTGTCATTATCTTCTATTTTTTTATATAAACTAGGTTCTCTATCCGTAAAATTTGTATGAACAATAGAAAGGTTACCTGCTCTTTTGGATTTTAACTGATCCAAACAATAATTCTTGGTAATGGTCATCGCAAAAGCTTCTACGCTTCCATATCCATTCAAACCTTCATTCTTATTCCATAATTTAACCAACACTTCCTGAGTTGCATCTTCTGCCTCTTCTGTACTAATAAGCAATCTCTTTGCCAGCCGAAAGACTTTATCACGAAAAGGAGTAATTAGCTGCACAAACTCGTTCTGGTTCATAAATGGTTTTTAATAATTCGGTTACACAATCAAGACGAAGCTCATTTAATTTTGTTACAAAAAATAGGAAATAAAACTAAAGTTAGTATTTTTACGTTGATAATGCATATCAAACACTAAACATGAAAACAACAATAAAGTTTCTACTCTTATTATTTTTAGCCAGTTTTACTTTTCAATCTTGTCAAGATAATGATGATGTTGCCGCACCAGTTAACTTAGACGTTCAGGATTTCATCTGGAAAGGTCTGAACCAATACTACTTATGGCAATCAGACGTTCCTAACTTATCTGATGACCGATTTACAACCCAAACTCAACTAAATACTTTTTTACAAGGATATCCTGTACCGGAAGATTTATTTGATGCTTTAAGAGTAGATAGTTCTATTGACAGATTCAGTTGGATTGTAGATGATTATTTAGAACTGGAGCAATCCCTGCAAGGTACAACAAAAAATGACGGGGTCGATTTTGGTTTAAGCTATAAACCAGGAAGTACTACTGAACTATTTGGTTATGTACGCTATATTCTTCCTAATTCAGATGCTTCCACAAAAGATATTAAACGAGGCGATTTATTTACTGCTGTAAATGGTACGCAACTGACCATCAGTAATTACCAAACATTATTGTTAGCTGCCGAAAGCTATACCTTAAATTTAGCAGATTACGATGGCAGCACAATTGTTGCTAACGGAAAATCGGTAGCGCTTACAAAAACGGTATTATCCGAAAACCCTATTTACATAAATAAAGTAATCGAATCCGGTTCCCATAAAATAGGCTATTTAATGTACAATGGTTTTTATGCCAATTATGATACCGATTTAAATAATGCTTTTGCTTCCTTAAAATCTCAAGGAATTACTGATTTAGTTTTAGATTTAAGATACAATAGTGGAGGTTCTGTTCTTACCGCTACACGATTAGCCAGTATGATAACAGGGCAATTTACCGGACAAGTATTTGCAAAACAGCAATGGAATGAAAAAATCAATGCTTATTTTGAGGCCGAAAGCCCAGAATCTTTATTAAATAATTTCACCGACAAAATGGGAACCGTAGCTATAAACAGTCTGAATATGACTACCGTTTACATTCTAACCACAAAAAGCTCTGCATCTGCCAGCGAACTAGTGATCAACGGATTAAAACCACACATAAATGTAGTACAAATTGGTGATGTAACTACGGGGAAAAATGTTGGATCAGTGACTCTATATGACTCTCCTACTTTTGGTGCCGAAGACAGAAATCCAAATCACAGATACGCGATGCAACCCATCGTATTAAAAATAGTCAATTCAGATGGTTTTGGTGATTACTATAACGGATTAACACCCGATTATCAACTGAAGGAAACCATAAGTACATTTGGAGTTCTTGGGAGCACCACAGAACCTTTATTAAGCACTGCTATCGGTAAAATTACAGGAACAGCAAAAATGCTCAAAGAAAGTAAAGGAACAGATTTTGACTATTTCAAAGATGCAAAATCTATAAAAGGATTGCAAAATCAAATGTACATTGAGAAAGCACCGGAAGGTCTTTTGAAAGCATTAAAATAAAAAATGTAGTGTCTTACCAAGACAATATTTGATAAAAATAAAAAGAGGCTTTCATCACTGAAAGCCTCTTTTATCCAAAAAAAAAACAAAAACTAATTGTTAAAATAAAAGCCATTTGGGCCCACACCAACGGTTAGTTCTTTTTGTAAAGTTCCAGTAATAGAATAAATGTATGCTTTACTGTTTGCTGTAAAATCACCTCCGTCAGCTATAAAAATACGGTTGTCGTTTACAGCAAATCCATACATTTTTCCGTATGCAGAATCTGAAGAATAATTTACAATTGAAGTAGTTGAAGCCTCATTTGCAGCAATATCCATAGCGTAAACAGCTGTTTCAACAGTATAAAATATTCTGCCATCATAAATATCTAAGTTAGCCGCTCCATCCAATGCTTCAGGAAAAGTAACTTTACTGCTGGTTTTATCTGCTAATTTCACCTTTACAATTTCACTTCTTTCTCCATAAGGGCTTCTTAGTATATATAAAACACCGTCTTTAACTTCCATTGTATCCGCACTATACCCAATACTTACCGGTGTCTCAAGAGCATTTGTACTTGGATTTACCACCAATAATTTATCGCTACTGTATGGCTCCGTAATATATAATTTACCATTTTCAAGTACAATTCGGTTCGCTGTCGCGTTCAACTCAATTTTTGAATCAACAGTATTTGTGGCCAAATTAATTACAGCTATGTAATCATCTGTATCTCCAGTCTCAGGATTCGCATACGAATACGTATTTGCATTGGTAACATATGCTTTCCCATCTTTTACTACACCGTATCTTGGATTTTTAAGTCCCGAATCAATTTTAGCAATTAATTTAAAAGTATATCTGTTTACTACGTTTATAGTATTAGAACCACCGGCTATGATGTAGGCATTGTCGCCGTTAAAAAATATTGATTGCGCATATTTCCCAAATACGTCTGAACCGTTTACAGTACCATACACATCTTGCGTAAAACTGCTTAAATCATTTCCAAGATAAGAAACAGACCCTTGCCCTGAACCACCTTCATTCAAGATAAAAACACCATTATCATACAATCCTTTCGGGGCATTAGAATCATCATCATCAGAACAAGAAACAAATAAAGAAACGCTAAGCGCGATTAACAACAATTTACTAAACTTCATTATATTAAAATTTAAGGGTTAGATACATATTAAAATTTCGACCCGGCATAGGTCTGTCTTCTAAACTTTGATACTCTTCATTAAAGACGTTTAAAATTTGAAAGCCCAGTTTAAAAGAATCAAAAAACTTAAAATCATAATCGATACCAAGGTTTGAAACGGTATAGTCGTCTATGATTTCATTTGGGTCATTATCCGATCTTGTGTACACAAAACCGTTATACAAAAACTGATAATTAGCTGATAATCTGGCATAGGAATAGGCTAAAGATCCTGTAACTTTATTAAACGGAACAAAAAACAGTTGCTTATTTGTTTCTTCATTTTTTGAAACTGTATAGGCATAAGTAGCATCTGCACTTAAATAGTTTTTCCCAATATTCGTTTTCCAACTGAATAAGGTTTCAGCACCGTAGGTATAAACTTTATCCGTATTTTGTGGCGCCCAAATCCCATTATTACCGGGAATCCATCGTAGTAAATCCTTAATCTTGATGTAATAAAAGGTTTGGGAAAGGGTTATTTTTTTGAAAGAAAAGACATTTCCAATTTCTGCCTGATAAGAACTTTCAGGTTTTAAATTTTGATTCCCTCCTTCTTCCCAATACAAATCATTGTAGGTTGGAATTCTGAAATTACGTGAAAAATTAAATTTCAAATCGTACCATTCACTAAATGAATAGGAGGAGCCTAATGAAAATAAAACCGGCGGCTTATAATTATCTGTAAATTCTTTACGAACACCAAACTCATTTTGCCATTTTTTACTTATTTGTTGTTTGACTAACAATGAGGCTGAACTAATTTCGCGGACATGACTGCCAAAACTTGTTCCATATCCATTGGTTCTATTGTAATCCAAGACACCGTTAATCAGCGTCGATTTAAAAAGTTGGTATCCTAAATCGAGTTTTGTAATTAAGCTTTCCGTTTTACCGTAACTGTAATAATCACGGTCGATATCAGCAAAATACTGGTAATTTTCGTAAACGTATGCTGTTTTAAAATTAGTTGTGAACTGCTTAAAATCGCCATTGTATTCAATCAAATTGCGGCTAAAGCTATTAATGTATTTTGATTTTGTTTCAGATTCTGAAATCAAAGAAGTATTTCTATCTGTATTTGAAGTTTGGCTATATAATTTTAAACTGTTGTTTTTATTTAATTTGTATCCAAAATTAGCATTCATACTCATTACATCGTATTGCCCGTTTTGATTCCAACGTTGTTCTCCTTTCCAATTATAATTGTTCGGGTATTCATAATCGTTAGTTGAACTGTTTTTGGAAAAGCCAATCTGAGTAGCCCATTTATCATCCGAAACATTCATTTTATAATTTACACCAATGGTGTTGAAGCTCCCATAATCTAGTTTTAAACTATTATCAAATCGGTTATAAAATGCCAGATCATTATTCAAATGAACGGTTCCGCCAATAGCACCGCTTCCGTAGATAACGCTCCCGCCACCAGCTTTTACACTTATAGAATTATAATCAGATCCCGGAATTGTATTGAAATCAGTACTCCCATTCATCTGGGAATTGATATTGATTCCGTTCCAGATAACCGCCGTTTGCGAAGCTGTTGTTCCTCTAAAAGAAACTGTTGAAAGCATACCTCGGCCGTATTCCTTGAAATAAATAACCGAGTTAAAGTTTAACAAATCCGTAAGCAAGGCTTCGTTTTTGTTAATAATGGAATCATTGAGTGTTAAGACTGATTGGGAAGAGGAAAACTTTTTGAGATTGTAATCCGAAACAATCACTTCTTTCAACTTTGTGATAGAGTCATTTTGCGCCGAAATGAATTGGCACAAACATAGCAAGCAAAATACTATTCGTTTTTTTAAAGTCATAATTTCAGAACCCTTTTACCCGAAAGGTCGATATTTGTTAAGTAAAAGGCAGGTCTCCTGGCTTGCGTCTTGTTGTTCACCTTCCCAAGAAATTGAAATAAATTCAGTTCACTCAGTGGTCTTGTAGATAACAACAAGCTTGATAGCTTACAGTTGCGGGAACAGCTTAGGTTTTGAACCTAATTCCCTTTTAATGCTGATTTGAAAAACGAAACAGCAACCTTAATACGGCGGCAAAGATAAAACTTAATTCAGCTAAAAATCAAATTTAAATATGAATTTAGACATAAATTAAAATAAACAACTATTAATCAACAACTTAAACACAAACTTAAAATTACAACTCTATTTTTAATACCGCACCAAAATCGACTTTATTTTGAAAAGCATCCTTCAAAGGTAATTTTGATATCTTGCATAAAATACTCCGAATCACTCCGGCATGGGCTACAATAACAATAGGTTTAGCGGTATTTTTCTCCAATTCATTTTCTAAAAAATCTACTACTCTGGCAAATAAATCGGTAAAAGCTTCTCCATTTGGCACACGGACATTTACAAAATCGTTCATCCAAGGAGTGAAATCATCTGAAGGAATTGCATCCCAATTCGTCATTTCCCAATCACCAAAATCCATTTCCATCAGACGGGAATCAGTATTAATTGCTGTTTCAGATAGGTAACTGGCCAATTCCACACAACGAATTAATGGACTGGAATACACTGTGGCTCCAAGTGGAATCTGTGATTTTATAAGATCGAATTGTTCCTGATAAGGCTCTAATAACGCAACATCTGATTGCCCGTAACAGATACCTTTCTCACAAACCGTTTCGGTATGACGAACTAAATAAACTTCCATAAAGCAATAATTGATAGATAAAAAACAACTTCACAAACTTGTTGGGTAGCTCCAAGACAATCTCCCGTGTAACCGTCAATCCATTTTTGGAAATAGCGCGCCATAAAAAATCGGACTAAAAAAACAGGTATCAAAGCCAAAAGCAACTGCCAATGAAAAAAAGACAGAATAAAAAGAGGTAACAATCCAAAAAAGAAAGCCCCCAACACTTCGCGCCATGTATAGCTTTGCGCAATAGGTTTACTCTTACTCGATGCATCTTCGCGGGAATAATTATGAGTAAAAACAATCGAAACCGCAGCCAGACGACTAACAGAATGTGCCGCAACAAACAACATGAAAATTATAAATTCAGGCTTATTTGAGCCATCAATTAATTGAACCAAGCCTTGAAACTTTAACAGAAATAGCAATACCAAACCAATAGCTCCGTAGGCACCAATAGCACTGTCCTTCATGATTACTAAGATTTTTTCCTTGGTCCAACCTCCTCCAAAACCATCACAAACATCAGCAAAACCATCTTCATGAAAAGCGCCGGTGGTAAGAATCCCGGCTATCATAGAAAGAATAAGTGCTATTTCGGGAGAAAAAACAAATGAGGACAGGCAATAAACAGAAAAGCTAATCGTACCGACTATCCAACCTATCAACGGAAAATAACGGGAGGCTTTGTTTAAAAAATCAGGATGATGGTCAATGTTTTTGGGACACGGAATACGGGTGTAAAACATCAATGCGGTAAAAAATATGTGTAGTTCTTTTTTCATTTTTAAATTGAATTTATCTATTGTGTAGAGACGCACTGCAGTGCGTCTCTACAGTGTGTCTCTACTTGGGAAACGATTATTGACCGCTAATACCTGCGCTTTCAAAACTGGCCATCTCGTTTAGAAATGCAACTGCTGATTCAATAATTGGAAAAGCAATTGCACAACCGGTTCCTTCTCCCAAACGCAAATTAAGCTGCAATAATGCTTTTGCATCCAAATAATCCAGCAATTTCAAATGGGCCTGTTCTGCGGAGCAATGACAAAAAATCGCGTTTTTGATAATTCGGGAATCTTTTTTATAGGCCGTTAGAAATGCGACTGTACAGATAAATCCGTCAACAAGAATAAGCATATTATTTTGAAAAGCCGAAAGCATTCCCGAAGCCATTTGCATAATTTCGAATCCTCCAAAATGAGCCAACTTTGCATCTAACTCATCTGAACCTCGATAATCATCAATGGCTTTTTTGAGCAAGTTGTGCTTTTGCAATAACTTTTCATCTGTTACTCCTGTCCCTTTCCCGATGCACTCTTCAATTGGAATTCCTGTAAGAACACTCATCAAAACCGAAGCTGTAGAAGTGTTCCCAATACCCATTTCACCAAAACCGATACAATTACTTCCTGCTTTTGCAATTTTGTTTACGATCTCCTCGCCTTTCACAAAGCATTCGTGCAATTCGGATATACTCATTGCCGAGCCATGCAAAAACGACTGGGTTCCTTTTCCGATTTTTGCAGCAATCAAATTCGCATTCGTGGGAAAATCATAATTCACACCCGCATCTACAATTGCTAATTTGATGTTATTTTGTTTGCAAAATACATTTATCGCTGCGCCTCCATCAAGGAAATTAGTCACCATTTGTCTGGTAACATCTTGCGGATAAGCACTTACTCCATGAGCGGCAATACCATGATCTGCAGCGAAAACTACTATTGTTGGTTCCGTAATTTTGGGTTCTAACGTTTGAAAAACTTCTCCAATCTGCTTAGCCAAATTTTCTAGAATTCCGAGCGAACCTGTTGGTTTAGTTTTACCATCTATTTTAGACTGTAATGCTTCCGATAAATGAGTAGAATTTTCAGCTTTGGCACTCTGTTCTACAACAGAAGTTATATTTTTTTGATGAACAATTTTGATTTCCTCCACAAAAGGATTTTCCGATTTTTGCTTCCAATTTAATTGTTGTAACATCGGTTGGTTTTCATAATTGGTTGCAGGTTTACCCACACAAAAATAGCCTAAGGGTTCAATATTTTCGTCCAATCCTAATAATTCCTTAAACTGATAATAATTCAAAATAGAAACCCAGCCCATAGAATATCCTTGCTCAGTCAAGGAAAGCCAAATGTTTTGTGCGGCACAAACGGCACTAAATTTAATCGCCTCATTGCTTCCCACTGTGCCAATGGTAAAATTATTCAAAACCGAACGATCGTAACCAATTACCAATCCAAGTGGAGCTTCCTCAATGGCCTCTAACTTTAAGGCTTGGTATTGCGATTTTTGTTCTTCGTTGTCCGCTTGACTTGCTGCTTTTTTATCATAATCCAAAAACAGCTTTTTAACAGCTTTTTTTATTTCATCAGATTTAATAAGATAGTATTTTGTAGCATCGGTCAATCCCACAGATGGTGCGAAATGCCCAGCCTGCAATGCTTTTTGAATAACAGCCTCAGGTACTTCATCATTTGTAAAATGACGGGTATCACGGCGGGATTTTATAATTTCATCTAAATTTTTCATTCTGAAGTATCCTATTTATTGGGCTCTTCTTCCCAAATTATAAAACAATAATCGTTATAGGTTTTGGTCGTGTACTTTGGCAATTCAATAGCTTCGGAAAACAAAGGACAATTGATTACCAAAGTATGAAATTCACCGTTTTCACCGCAAGGATCAATACCTTTACCCAATAATTCCTGAGCCAGTTCTTTGGTCAAAATTTTCCCCAGATAGCTTTCACCCATTTGCGAATTGCACGAAACAATCATCGTTTCGATACCATTTTCAATCATTTCATTGACCAAAACGATTCGGTCCTGTTGCCATAAGGGTAAAATTGCTTTTATAGAAGCCGCCTCACACACTTTATCTTCCCAATCTTTGTGTGGTTGCAGATCAATATCACCAAAAACTGCCGCATCTAAATCGAAGGTGGCTTTAAGTGATTTTAATGTACTAATAAACTTTTCTTCATAATCACCCCAAGTGGTCGGAACCGCTTTTAAAGACAATTTCATTTTTTGGGCTTGTTGATTCAAAATAAACATGGGCAAACCGTGGGAACGGGATACTTTTCCATTTTCATTCATCATATTCAACAACACTTTTGGAATAAAACCTTGCTGAATGGCTTTCATCATTGCATAACAACTGTCTTTTCCTCCACTCCAAGAACTTACAAAATGCATCATTTATCCTTTTATTTTTACTGGAATTCCAGAAACCATCAATACAACCTCATCCGCTTTTTTGGCCAAGTATTGATTCATCCAACCTTGCAATTCAGTAAATTTTCGTCCGATATGGGTTTCGGCATGTACTCCCATTCCAATTTCATTTGTAATAATTAGGATGGTGGCATTTTCCTGGCCGGCCATTTTTTCAAATTCGGCTTTAGCCTGTTCCAAACACAAGGCAACATCATTTTTAGTATCTACAAAAAAATTAGTCAACCAAAGCGTTACACAATCAACTACCGCAACTTGACCAGAAAAATCAATCTCACTTAAATGTTTTTCTTTTTCAATATTTATCCAACGCGCGTCACGTTCTTGCTGGTGACGGTCAATACGCTTCTGAAAATCACCATCCCATTTTCGGGCCGTAGCCACATACATTGGATTGGCAGAAAGTTCCATCGCTAAATCTTGAGCATAACTACTTTTTCCGGAGCGCTCCCCTCCTGTTATCAAATATATCATTGTAATTATTAATTGTTAGTTTTTATAAGCAACTGGTATTATGTGAAATAATTTTTCAGTACCATTTAAAATTATTTATACGGACAATGGCGACAACCATTCGCACAACAAAACCCTCTTTTTAGATGAAACCAAGCCTTAAAAACATAGTTGCCATTCTCTAAATAGTAATCAATCCCTTCTATTAAATGGGATGATTGCGGTAAATCTTTAGCTTTGTTTTCGGCTGCTGTTTCGGGAGTTATTGTCGAAACATATTCGTCAATTTTAGTAGAGCAGGCATTTTTAAAACAACTTGGACAAAAACAATCGATCGCATCCGAAGGCTTGAAAATAGGCGGAAAATCATTACACCAGCATGTACTTCCTTCCAAAGTATCGCCACAATTAAAGGCCGTGGAGCAATTTGAGCATTTTTTAACTTTTATAACATTCATTTGGTAAAGATACAGTTTGTTCAATTTTTTACTGTTAAAAATAAACAAGAATTTTTATAATTTGATTTACCTTTGCCCCAATAGAAAAAATAAAAAATGAAATTTTCCATTGTTAAAATCCTTTCTGGGGTGCTCTTTTTGTCGTTCATGGGATGCCAAAAAAATGAAAAAAAACAACTTCAACCAAACATCAATTCGAAAAACACAATTGAATACGCTTCAGGTCTGTCGATTTATAAATACGAAGGTTATTCGATTGTAAAGGTGATTAATCCCTGGCCTGATGCCAACAAAAATTTCACCTATATCTTAAAAGAAAAAAACAGTATCGTCCCTGACAGTTTACAAAAATATACTACCGTTCAGGTGCCGCTGCAATCAATTGTAGTTACCTCAACCACAAATATTCCATTTTTGGAAATGCTAGGTGTAGAAAAATCTTTAGTGGGTTTTCCGCATACCGATTATGTTTCATCTGAAAAAACCAGAAAATTGATTGATGCGGGTTCTGTAAAAAACGTAGGCCAAAACGAAAAATTAAACATGGAACAACTTATTGAATTATCGCCTGACCTCATTGTGACTTTTGGCGTAGACAATAACAATCCCATGATTGAAAACTTACAAAAAAGTGGATTAAATGTGATGCTGCAAGGTGATTGGATGGAACAATCCCCTCTAGGAAAAGCGGAATGGCTAAAGCTGTTTGGAGCCTTATATGGTAAAGAAAAAGAAGCCAAAATACTTTTTGATGGCATTGTAAAAAACTACAATGAAGCTTTGCAATTAGTAGCAAATAAAAAACCGGAATCAACTGTACTCTACGGTTCTATGTATCAGGAGCAATGGTTTGTTGCCAAAGGAAATAGCTGGGTTGCCCAATTTATGAAAGATGCAAAAGCCAATTATCTTTGGTCGGATATTGAAGGAACAGGAAGCCTCGGACTCTCTTTTGAAAAGATATTGGACAAAGCTAAAAATGCTGACTGTTGGATTGCTTCGGGTTCGTTTAAAACGATATCCGAACTAGGAAACAGCAATCCCCATTACAGTCAGTTTGACGCGTATAAGAAGAAAAATATTTACACTTTTGAAAGCAAATTAGGAGCCACAGGAGGTACCATTTATTATGAATTGGCGCCAAGCCGACCTGATTTAGTTTTGAAAGATTATATAAAAATCTTCCACCCCGACTTACTTGCTGATTATACCTTTACTTTTGCACAAAAATTAAATTAAATTGGCGAATCAAAAACGAAATACGATTCTGTTTTTTCTGCTCGGTTTGGGGCTGATTGTCTTGTTTTTTACAAACATTAGTCTCGGCTCGATCAGAATACCTTTCAAAGATGTTTATACCAGTTTAACGGGTGGTCAAGCCAGTAAATCTACTTGGGAATACATCATCATTAACTACCGTTTACCCAAAGCTATTACTGCCGTCTTAGTGGGAATGGGCTTATCGATAAGCGGTTTATTAATGCAGACTTTATTCCGAAATCCATTGGCAGGCCCTGATGTTTTAGGACTGAGCTCAGGAGCGAGTTTGGGCGTTGCTTTTGTCATTTTGAGCGCCAGTTTGTTACCTCCCTTTTTAAGCACGCTTTTGTTGTCTTCCTACGGAGTGGTTTTGGCATCAACAATAGGAAGTGCTGCGGTTTTGTTATTGGTTTTATTAATATCACAACGTTTACGTGATACGATGGCAATCCTAATTGTGGGTTTGATGTTTGGCAGTTTTACTAGTGCGATTGTGGGCGTACTCACCTATTTTAGCTCGGCGGAGCAATTACAGAAATTCACTTTTTGGTCTTTGGGAAACCTTGGAAATTTGTCTTGGACATCAATCTTGATTTTATCCGTTTGCGTGGGAATTGGTTTGCTTCTAAGTATTTTTAGTATAAAACCGTTGAATGCTTTACTTTTAGGCGAAAACTATGCCAGTAGTTTGGGTCTAAATTTCAAAAAAGCACGCCTGATTATCATTTTGGCAACAAGCATTTTAGCCGGTAGCATTACCGCTTTTGCAGGCCCGATTGCCTTTGTTGGTTTGGCTGTTCCTCATATAGCAAAATTGATATTCAAAACCAGTGACCATACTGTCTTGTATTGGAGTACATTAGTTTTAGGAGCTGCAATAATGCTGATTTGTGATGCTATTTCACAAATGCCGGGCATGGAAATTACTTTGCCTATCAATGCTATAACTTCTATATTTGGTGCTCCAATCGTGATTTGGTTATTGGTTCGTAAACGAAAAATGATGGGATAATGGAAAATAAAATCATCTTACAGGCATCAAAAATCAGCATTGGTTATTCTCAGAAAAAGGAAAGTACAATTGTTTCTTCGAACATTGATTTATCTTTAGAAAAAGGAAAACTCATTTCCTTAATTGGGGCGAACGGAATAGGGAAATCAACTCTTTTACGAACGATAATTGGTATTCAAAAACCGATTTCAGGAACTGTTTTGCTTAATGGTACAAATATCCATGAATTGGATGCTTTAACCTTAGCACAAAATCTGAGTGTAGTTTTAACCGAGAAATTACCCCCGAGCAATCTGACTGTTTTTGAACTTATCGCTTTGGGAAGACAGCCCTACACTAACTGGATGGGAACGTTGACTCCGATTGATATTACCAAAGTTAATGAGGCAATGGAACTGACTCAAATTAGTCATTTAGCCGCTAAGAAACATTATGAGATTAGTGATGGACAATTGCAAAAAGTTTTGGTTGCACGTGCTCTGGCACAGGATACTCCCTTAATTATTCTCGATGAACCCACTACTCATTTGGATTTATTACACAAAGCAGCCCTTTTTAAACTTTTAAAGAAACTTACTCAGGATACTCAAAAATGTATTCTTTTTTCAACGCATGATATTGACATGGCCATTCAATTGAGTGACGAAATGATTATCATGACCCCTGAAACGGTTATTCAGGACCAACCATGCAACCTGATTATGAAAGGTAGTTTCAATACTTTATTCAAAGACGAACATATTATTTTTGACGCTGAAAAAGGAAGATTCTTCTTCACCTGATCCTATTTTAAAATTCAATGAATTGAGAAGATTTTGTTTAACTACTTTTTCAAAATCCATTTCTTGCACCCATTCAATATAATAAATAAATTCATTGAATATCAGTGCTTTACAAAATTTATTTGTACTTTTGTTTTTCTTTTTTTTCCCCAAAGCTAGACTTATCTACATCATTAAAAACAATCTTTTAAAAATTTTAATTATGGAAAATTTGTTTACAATGTCGAAAAAAATTATTGTTTTGGGGTCATTATTTTTTCTTTTTTCTTGTAGTCAGGATGAAATGGTAAATAGTGATTTACAGCAAAGTACTTCTAAATCTCTTGAGGAGAAAATGAAAACTTGCAAAGTTAGTGTATTTAAAGGCCCTCAGGTGGCTCTTGGGAACGGAAAAGTACGTTCGTGGATTAGTCTCGACCGAAGCGGTAATCCTTATGAAATAGGAATTGAAATGACCTCAAAAGCTTTTGATGATCTTAGCATCACTCATCATAAAAAAGACGCTACTGAACATGAAACTATTGTGGTTCCCTTACATCTGAAAGCACAACAGTCCACTCCATTTAATCACATCGGACTCAATTGGAATCCTCAAGGACATGATCCTGAAGGCGTTTTTGATGTACCTCATTTTGATATTCACTTTTACATGATTTCTGTTGAAGAACAAATGGCTATACCTGCTTGGTCTGCAGACACAGATGCCGCCTTTAATCTTCGCCCTCCAGTAGGCTACATGCCTGCAGATTATGACACCCCTCCCGGTGCAGCCACTGCAGAAGCACAAATGGGAAAACACTGGCTTCCCATAAACCTAGGGGATTATCTTCCATTTTCTAAAATTATGATTTATGGATCTTATGATGGCCAGCTTATTTTTGTAGAGCCGATGGTTACGTTAGAATATTTACTTTCAAATGAAGACACCAGTATCGATTATTCGCAACCAGAGTATTTTGAAAAATCTGGAAACTACCCAACGAAATACAATATTTACCATGATGCCGTAACCGGAAATACCTATATAACATTAAGCGGATTTGTCGCTAGAAATTAATTTAAAAAGAGGAAACCGAACAGATTTCCTCTTTTTAGTTTTCTATTATACTATTTCCGCCAAAGCAACACTATCCTTTTCCCTTCAACAAATTAATACTCACCGTTGCCAAATCAGAATCTGGAAATTTTCTAAAAAAATTAGCATCAGGATACAAACCTGCTTCGGCAGCAATTTTATGTAAAACAGGAATTTCAACTATGTATTGATCAGAGAAACCATGTGTAGCATCATAAGCTGTTGCGGCTGTTCTTCCCAAATTAGCGGCAGTTAAAGTCGGCGCTATCGTATGCAATTCAATCATTAGCAGCCCATATTTCTTAACATAAGGAGACCATTTTTTGAAATGCTCCAACAAATTATCCTCAACTAAATTATTACTGATTCGCTTCCCTCTATGGACAAATGCGCCAGTTGAATGACTCACTCTGTCTTCGGTTATATGCTTCGGCATTTCCCAGATTCTGTTATGATCCAGAAAGGTTCTTGCGTTCAACAAATCCTTTAAATCAATATTATAATTCTCCATTAAATCTTCGGCTAATAAATCGGGTCTGCCAATATCGCCCCAGATTACTTTGGCCCAAATATCCGCTTTGATTAAATTGGCCCGGGTTACTTTTAAAGCGGCCTGATTATAATCGGCTCCCACAAGAAACAAAGGATATTCATCTAACATTTTTCCGCGTAATGTTTGTCTTTCGATAACATCAAAAATATGTTCCAAAAAAGCTCCATTACCACAACCCATATCCAGAATTCCTTTAGGTTGGTCCTCTATTGGTAAATTGAATAATCTGACAATGATTTCATCAACTACTTTAAAATAAGTATCGTGTGCCCCACCACTGCCCCAAACATTCATTTCTCTGTCCACATGAATTTCATCTTCTCCTTCTGAAGTATTTCTCAATACATTTGGATTTCCAAAAAGCAAATCTTCCATTTTATTGAACGTAGGCAAATAAGAAACTGTCACCCCATAAGCAGAAGCTCTTTTGGCAAAAAACAAACCAGTCTCCGTAAACTGATAGTTGTCCTTTTTTTTGGAAAACCAACCTAAATAAACAAAGAAATCTAATATAATTTTGAAGTTTTCCGGTGATTTATGGAACTCTTCCGCCCGAAAGGATATCTCCATAAAATACTTATGAAACATTCCGCTCCTACCTAAACGGACTAAAATTGGTCCAACAAGATTTCCTTCGATATGTACTAGAATTTGCTGTTGAATTTCTCTGGTTAAGGGATCATCCGAGATTGAAACACCATAATTATCTTTATATAAGTCGAAAATTAAACTCAACCTGGCAAATGGAATGTCGTCTAATAACCGACTTGGAGACTGCATCGTGAAGTGCAGTAAATCAACCACATCTTCATACAAATGGAAGAGTGAAAAAGCAATGGCACTTTTATCGTTTATACTAAATTTGATTTGGTCAGTAGTGCTATCAATATGGTAGTCCAGAAAACCTTGGGAACACAAAACCCGCAAAGCCACATTGAGATAGCCCTCATTCGCTTTAAAATGCGTAGCAAGCTCAGTAAGAGTGGCTTCTTTTTTATAAAGAATATAAGACAGGATTCCATTTTCATTTAATGCATAGGCTACGGGAGCTGTAACTAAACCATCTAAATGTTTGAATATAGTACTTCGGAGAAAAACGGAATCTATCATAATGAGTAAATTTAAAGGAAGAAAAAATACTGCTTAGACTAGGAATGCTTTTCTCAAATATATGAAATTTCAGCAGAATAACATACTGAATCTCACGCTTTTTACCGATTAAAACTTAAAGTTTCGACCCAATTTGTCTTTTGGCTTCACCAACAACAAAAGCAACAGAGTTGGCAATATTAAAACTTCTGATTAGAGGCGACATGGGAATCGTCAAATGATTTTCAAAAAGTGCTAAAACCTCTTCACTCAAACCAACGCTTTCTTTTCCAAAAACCAACCAGTCACCATCCTGAAAATGATTCTCCAAATACGATTTTTTAGCATGGGAACTCATCAGAAAAACTCGGGATTTATCAGGAATTTGATTCATCCATTCTTCAACATTTTGATATTCTGTCACATCAAGATGCACCCAATAATCCAAGCCCGAACGTTTCAGATTTTTATCATTAATAACAAAACCAAAAGGGTGAATTAAGTGCAAACGGCTTTCGGTGCCTACACATAACCGACCTATATTACCGGTATTATTTGGTATTTCCGGTTCTACTAATACGATGTTTAACATTTTATACTTTATTATAAGATTGAAAAATTAAAAGATTGAAAAAATGGCATCCCTTCCTTTAAATTTCTATTTGAAAATTTTCTACTTCTAAGACTTCTCCCGCTTGTAAATCATTAAGATGTACATTCCCAATCCGGACACGAACCAATCTCAGGGTTGGAAAACCAACAGCAGCCGTCATTTTTCTGACTTGTCGAAACTTCCCTTCATTGACCGTAATCGAAGCCCAGGAAGTTGGCCCATGGCGTTCGTCACGAATTTTTTTTCCTCTGGCTCCAAAGGCTGGAATTTCATGTATCAAGGATGCTTTACAAGGTTTAGTGATGTATTTTGTACCATTAAAACCGATTTCGACTCCCTCCCGTATTTTATCAATGGCTTCCTGATCTATGATTCCATCGACTTGTACGTAGTATTCTTTATCTACTTTTCTGCTTCGAATGGTTTCACTCATTTTTCCGTCAGTAGTCAGTAACAATAAACCTTCCGAATCTTCATCCAAACGCCCTATCGCCATTGTTCCAACAGGAAAATCATGCAGTTCCCCCAGGAGTTTCTTTTTTCTTTTCAATTCGTAAATAAACTGACTTAAATAACCGTAGGGTTTGTGAAGGATGAAATGCTGGTGTAAGGACATTGGAATTTTCTTTTCGAATGCAAAGATAGGGTTGTTTTTGTAGTATTTAAAATCATCTATAAATTTGAAGCTGTGGATGGTTTTTTCTAAACATGAAAAACATCTCCTTTCCACCTCAACGCATTAGTATCTATATAATTAGATATCTTACAATACGAAATATCGTTTCTAATGATATGGTCATGAAAAGAACGATGCCACGCAAAATCCTTATAGCCAGCCAAACGAATCTGTTTTGAAGAGGTCGTTTTAAAAGCTCCAACCAATTCTGATAATGACTTAATCTTTATGGTTCCATCGGAAACCAAACTACTATCAATTTCTAAAATTCCATGAAAATGATTTGGCATAACGATAAAAGAATGCAAAACAACATACGGATATTGACTTGCTAACCACTCCCATTGCCTCTGGACAATTGAACCATATTGATTTAATTGCATGATTGAAATATATGGATCCACGACTATAGATGGATTCATGGATGTGGATGGATTCGCGGATATGGATGGATTCATAGATGCGCATGAATTCACATGTACGGACAGGTCGCGACCTGTCCCTACCGTCCCAACCGAAATATTACCAAAACAACATTTTCTATCCTGAACACAAATGGTGACGAAATATAAATTATTCTTCGAATAATCATACCCCTGCATTCTATTTCGCTTTCTATTTTTCATAAATTCGATTATCTATTGATTAATCCAGCGTACAGACAGGTCGCGACCTGTCCCTGTACGAAGATTCGAATTTAGATGATTTTACAATAGATTAATCATTTTTTGTAAGCTTTTTCTTTTATTTTTATACAGAATACAAACCTAAAATCTTTAGTACGGCTTTGATGGAACTTTTTTTCTAAAAATGGAATAAAAAAATCGCTTAGAGAATCCCTAAACGATTAATCAAAAAAACACAATCCTTACAATTTAAAACCCTTTACTTAAAAAGAAACATTCAACCCAAAATTCAATGCCCATTGAAATTGATTAAAAGATTGATTGTTTAAAGGATTAATATAATAATTCATTCCCGGTTCTACAAAAACACGGGTTTGCTTATACAACCGATATTGCACAGTACTGCTCAATAGAGATCCGTAAACGAATTCATTTACATTAAGATTCTCACCTATTGCAGTTCCGTTCAACTGCATCTCATTTGAAATTAATTTACCCACAAAACCTCCTGTATTTAGGCTTATACTGGTTTTATTTTTGTCCAAAAGCGAATAAGAAACCTCTAAAGGCATTTCGATGTATTTCAAGCTTTGGTCAATCGTTCCAGTTTGAAAATTAGAATTTTTCATTTCATTTTGGTCATTATTTGAAATAAATACATAATTTGTATTCGTGCTGACACGCTCCATATTTGAGTTCTGAATGAAAAAATTACCGGTAGTTAATCCCATGGTATTTTGTGCATTTACATAGGAAACATCAGCAATGGCCTGACCTAATTCATTAAATTTAAAGCCGGAACTTATTCCCCATTTTTTATTTAGCTTATAATTTGTTTTTACACCATAAGCATTCCCTTGTTTTGATTCTACCGCGCTACCCAACGAACTTTCTGTTTTGTAATTTTGAGAACTCGAAACACCTGCAAATACCTGAACAGACCATTTGTCAGTTTCTGGAACGGGCTTGGTTTTATTGTTTTTGTTTTCTGCTTTTGCGAAAGCATTTTCCAATTTTTGAAGTTCCGCTAGTTGTACAGAATCGTTTTGAGTCAAAGCCAAGTTTGTTGTTTTGCCTTTTTTCGATGCATCATTAACTGGTTTATCCGTTTCAGATTTTATCACTTGAGCAATAGATGAACTTGTTTTGGTGGTTTGTGCAATGCTATTGTTACTGCTATTGATATTACTATTGTTATTGCTATTGTAATCCGTATTCTGAATTGGTTTTTCAAAAAAAGTATTTGTTCCTGCTTGCTGCGGCACTTTTAAGTAAGTTGATTTATTGGTATTTGAAGCTAATCGCGTTTGCATTACAACTTGAGAACTAGTATTGCTTTTTGAAATTCCATTTTCTCCAGATTTCTTTTTAACAACGGCATCCAGCTTTTTATTTACAACAGCTATACTCACCGCATTTTTAACCTGATTGGTATTTTTTGAAATTTCGTCTTTAATTGATGTCCCTTTACTTCCCTTTGAATCTGTGTTTTTCTTTTGCAATACAACAGTATTATTTTCGAAAGAAATGCTATTTGGATTGTTACCGTTCGAAACCGAATTAAAATATAAAACAGATGGAATCGCAAAACCTAGCAAAAGACTAGCCGCAACTGACCACCAAAGAATGGCTCTTTTCTTCTTTTTAGGTTTGTCCAGTTCTTCCTCAATCTGACTCCATAATTCTGGTGGTGGAACACTAGAAAAATTTTCCATTGATGAAAAAATATCTTCTATTTTTTGCTTTTTCATGCTATTTTAAAATTTAATACTGTCAAAATTCTCTTTTGCAAAATTCTTTTTGCTCTATTCAAATTAGACTTTGAAGTTCCTTCTGAAATCTGAAGCAGTTTTGCTATTTCTTTATGCTTCATTTTTTCGAAAACATAAAGATTAAAAACCATTCGGTATTGATCTGGTAAATCCTGAATATACTCCAGCATTTTCTCTTGACTAATAGGAATAATCCCCAACTCCTCTTCGGCAATTTCATCTGTCTCCGGATCAAAAACATCCAAAAAGAAACTTTCTTTTTTCTTTTTATTTAAAGTTTCAATAAGC
>RCUR01000129.1_pt1 | contig 25072 bp, 21 predicted proteins | sample 2166151 | NCBI WGS metagenome assembly RCUR01 (sample SAMN09932785, study PRJNA488358) | compost metagenome | isolation source: compost soil in an enriched community | place: Germany: Experimental Botanical Garden
CTGATCGATCTGTTGGTGCGCCCCTGTATGCAGGGTCTGGCCAACTTACTGGAGCGGTGGCTGGATTTTTATGGGCGGGTGTTTTGCGTTACTCCAGAGTTTTTCCCCACTTTTTCCCCATCGAGTGAGTGTGCGGTTCCAATTTGCTCTTAACAGAGCTAGCCGGCCTTGGGGGGCATCCTCTGCGTGCCCCTCCATCGATTGCGTTACTGACAGCTGACGCAGGTCGCGATACAGCGGCACCGCCAAGGCCACAGTGGTTGGCCCCGGCAGCAAAGCGATCAGCGACCCTCCCTCGTGAAAGAGGGTGTAGTCGATTTCGCTAGCCAGCAGGCCGCAAACGACCAGCGCGGTGGAGATCATGACTTGCTGCAACGGCTGCCAGGGGCTACGTCGGTAGATCACCAGCGAGGCCTGTAAGACCAGCAGGGTCAGCGCGACCGAGAACAGCGGGTGATCGGTCAGCCTGGCCCACAATTGATCTCGGTCAAAGTTAGCTACTGCCTTTCCGGTAGGCACATCAAAAAAGGCGTCTGATTCGCTTTTTTTGCGCACATCTGACGCTGTTTCCGACGCGAACGAGAGCCGATGATCTCGGCTGCCCGAAGCAACACTGGAGACCGCCGACCTCACCAAGCCAGTGCGCCTGGCACCTGAAAAAGCTAGCGGGCCGATTCATATATGCCGCTTCGGAGGCCGTTTTCGCAGCCTATGCCTGACGTTCGGAGACTTGCTGTTCGTACTGGCTCCAATCCCAGGCGGGCAGAACTGATCGCAGTCATGGGGACGCGTGGACGGCGTCACCTTACTTTGCTCCGTACATCCCTGACTTGAAATGGATGGCCCATGAAACCCCAACGCAGTACCTCTGTTATCACCGGCATTCTGGGGAAGCACTTGCTCATGGTGCTGTTCCTCATGGTTTGCAGTTTGTCGCTGCAGGCCAAGGAGTACGAGGCCGAGCAGCAGCGAATCGAGCTGTTTTTCTCGAACGTTACCCAGATATCTGATCCCGAAGGCGACCACCAGGTACGTACGCTCAGCGATGGCGTGGGCACTGTTTACGGCTACGCCTATCAGAGCATTAACGTCGTGGACATGCCGGCGTACTCCGGCAAGCCGATGAATATTCAGGTGCTGCTCGACCGTGACGGCGCCATCGTCGATGCCCATGTGCTGGAGCATCACGAACCCATTCTGCTGATCGGCATTCCCGAGCAGAAGCTGCATGACTTCACCGCGAAGTACGCCAGCGTCAAGGCCGATCAACGCGTGGTGGTCGGTCGTTCCAGTGACGAGAAGGCGGTCACCGTCGATGCCGTGACAGGCGCCACCGTAACCGTGATGGTGGCCAACGAGATCATCATGCGTTCGGCCCATGAAGTGGCCGCGTCCCTTGGTTTGGTCAAGAGCAACATCGACGCCAGGCAGAAGCCGGCGATCGTCCGCGACGATGTCTACCACCCCGTCAACTGGTCGGAACTGACCGGCAATGGCGCGATCCGCCGATTGCACCTGACCAATGGCGATATCAATAAAGCCTTCAACGGCACGGCGGCCGAAGGCGTCGATGAGGCGCCTGCCGAAGAAGCCGACGAGACCTTCATCGACCTCTACACCGCCCACCTGAGCCCGCCGACCGTCGGCCGCAACCTGCTGGGCGACAACCAATATCGCTTGCTGATGGAAGACCTTCAGCCGGGCGAACACGCCATCGCAGTGCTGGGTAGTGGCGAGTATTCGTTCAAGGGATCGGGCTATGTGCGTGGCGGCATCTTCGATCGGGTGCAGGTGCGCCAGTTCGGCAATATCCACAGCTTCCGCGATACCGACTTCCAGCGACTAAACGATGTGTACGCCGAGGGCATGCCGGACTTCACGGAAATGGCGATCTTCATCCTCCGCCAACAGACCGGTTTCGACCCAGGCACTCCGTGGACACTGGAGCTGCTGGTGCGCCGCCAGACCGGTCCGGTAGAGGGCATCTTCACCAGCTTCGAATTGCCCTACCAGCTTCCCGAGGAGTACATCGAACGCCCGCAACCGACCACCGAGGAGCTAGCCGCCATCGAGGAAGCCAACCGGCCGATGTGGGTCAACATCTGGTACGCGAAGAGCTTCCAGATTGGCGTGATCCTGGTGGCGCTGGCGCTACTGACCGTCATTCTCTTCCTGCAGGATAAATTCACCCAGCACCCCACGTTTCTGAAGCAACTGCGTCACGGCTACCTGGTCTTCACCGTGGTCTTCATCGGCTGGTACGCGCTGGGGCAACTGTCGGTGGTCAACGTGCTGACCTTCGTCCATGCGCTGGTACAGGACTTCCGCTGGGAACTGTTCCTGACCGATCCGGTGATATTCATCCTCTGGGTATTCACCGCCGCAAGCATTCTGCTCTGGGGCCGTGGGGTGTTCTGCGGCTGGCTATGCCCCTTCGGCGCGCTGCAGGAGCTGATTAACGAGGCGGCACGCAAGCTGAAGATCCGCCAGTACGACGTGCCCTTCGGCATTCATGAGCGGCTCTGGGCCATCAAGTACATCGTACTGCTGGTGCTGTTCGGCATCTCGCTGGAATCGATGACGATGGCCGAGAAAGCCGCCGAGGTGGAGCCCTTCAAGACCGCGATCACGCTGAGGTTCGATCGCCAATGGTGGTTCGTCGCTTACGCGGCGGTGTTGTTGGTAATCAACCTCTTCACCCGCAAGGTCTACTGCCGCTACGTCTGCCCGCTGGGCGCCGGTCTGGCGATCACTGGCCGCTTCCGTCTGTTCGACTGGCTCAAGCGGCGCAAGGAGTGCGGCAACCCCTGCCAGCTCTGCGCAAACGAGTGTGAAGTGCAGGCGATTCATCCGGACGGGCATATCAACCACAACGAGTGCCACTACTGTCTGGATTGCCAGATGACCTACCACAACGAAAACAAATGCCCACCACTGATCACGAAAAACAAACGTGCCAAGCGCGGCAGGAAAGCGCCGGCCGAGTCCCCGCTGATCCCCGTGCAAGTCGTGGAACCCTAAATAGACACACCCCTTCATTTGACTGTTTTCAGATTTCGTCCCGAAAGGAGCAGAGCATGAGCGACAAGGCAAAAGGCAACCCTGAAGTACTGGAAAAAAGCGGCCTGAGTCGCCGCGGTTTCCTGGGGGCAACGGCTGTGACCGGTGCGGCGGTTGCCGCCACGGCATTGGGTGGTGCGGTGATGACCCGCGAAACCTGGGCGGCAGCGGTGAAGGACTCCCAGTCCAAGATCCACGTCGGTCCGGGCGAATTGGATACCTACTACGGTTTCTGGAGCGGCGGTCATCAGGGCGAGGTGCGCGTAATGGGCGTGCCGTCCATGCGCGAGATCATCCGGATTCCGGTGTTCAACCTCGACCCGGCCACCGGTTATGGCCTCACCAACGAAAGTAAACGTGTGCTGGGCGACAGTGGCAAATGGATGATTGGCGACTGCCATCACCCACACCTGTCATTGACCGACGGCAAGCATGACGGCAAGTACCTGTTCATCAACGACAAGGCCTGCAGCCGCGTCGCGCGTATCCGCCTGGACATCATGATGACCGACAAGATCGTCACCGTGCCCAATGCGCAGGCCGTGCACGGCCTGCGTCTGCAGAAGGTTCCGTATACAAAGTATGTATTCTGCAACGCCGAATTCATCATTCCACACCCTAATGATGGCCTCAATATCGCGTTGGATTCTGAAGACAGCTTTACCGTGTTCAACGCCATCGATGCTGAATCTATGGAAGTGGCCTTCCAGGTCATTGTCGACGGCAACCTGGACAACTGCGACGCCGACTACACCGGTAAATACGCCGCATCTACCTGCTATAACTCCGAGAAGGCGCTGGATCTTGGCGGCAGCATGCGCAACGAGCGCGACTGGGTCGTGGTATTCAATATTCCGGCAATTGAGAAAGCCATCAAGGATGGCAAGTTCGTAACCTTGGGCGACAGCAAGGTGCCCGTGGTCGAGGGCCGCAAGACGAAGATTGGTGACACCAACGTTACCCGTTATATCCCCGTACCGAAGAACCCGCACGGCTGCAATATGTCACCGGATGGCAAGTATTTCATTGCCGCTGGCAAGTTGTCGCCAACTTGCACCGTCATCTCTACCGCGCTGTTAGATGATCTGTTTGCCGGCAAACTGAAAGACGAGCGTGATGTAGTGGTCGGGGAGCCGGAACTGGGTCTCGGCCCGCTGCACACCACCTTCGACGGTCGTGGCAATGCCTACACCACACTGTTTATCGACAGTCAGGTAGTCAAGTGGAACATCGAGGAAGCCGTTCGCTCCTACAACGGTGAGAAGGTCAACTACATCAAGCAGAAGCTCGATGTGCATTATCAGCCAGGGCACAACCATGCCTCGCTGACCGAGTCCAGCGAGGCTGATGGTCAATGGCTGGTGGTGTTGAGCAAATTCTCCAAAGACCGTTTCCTACCGGTTGGCCCGCTGCATCCAGAGAACGATCAGCTGATCGATATCTCCGGCGATGAAATGAAACTTGTGCACGACGGTCCAGCCTACGCAGAGCCGCACGACTGCACCATGGCTCGCCGTGATCAGATTCGCCCCAAGAAGATTTGGGACCGAAACGACCCCTACTTCGCCGAAACCGTGAAACTGGCCGAGAAAGACGGCATCAACCTGGAGACCGATAACAAGATTATCCGTGACGGTAACAAGGTTAGGATTTACATGGTATCGATGGCGCCCAGCTATGGCATCAACGAGTTCACGGTGAAGCAGGGCGATGAAGTCACCATCACCATCACCAACATCGACAAAATCGAAGACCTGACCCATGGCTTCTGCATCGTCAACCAAGGCGTAACCATGGCAATCGGCCCGCAACAGACGTCCTCATTTACCTTCAAGCCGGAAGGCGTGGGAGTGTTCTGGTACTACTGCAACTTCTTCTGCCATGCGCTGCACATGGAAATGAACGGCAGGATGATCGTCGAACCGGCGTAATCAGCTGCATCAGGGCACTTCCTCGGCCGCGCCGGGGAGGTGCTTGGTGAAACGAATTGCCCGGACAGATGAGGCGTTAATGAAATCTCCAGCAGTCAGACGACTTTGCCACCGAACACCTTGGGTGCTGCTCATTCTTGCCGGTTGTGTTGTGGCGCAACCGCAACCTGTTTCAGAACTGCCGTTGGAGTCTAACGGCAATGATCGATGGCGGCTTCCAGCCGGAGAGTACTTCGGTCAGTTCATCATCGACCAGCCGATGCACCTGCGTTGCGCAGCCGGAGCCGTTTTCGATGCGCAAGGCCAAGGCAACGCGCTGGAAATCGCCGCGGCTGGCGTCACGCTGGAAGGCTGCTCGATCCGCAACGCGGGTCGAAACCTTACCGAGATGGATGCGGGGATCTTCATCCGCCCCGGTGCTGACGGAACGATTGTCCGGGGTAACCGTATTGAAAGCGCCGGATTCGGCATATTTTCCGATGCAGCCAGTGACGTGCGCATTCTAAACAATCGGCTTCGGGGCGATGACAGCGTGCGCTCGCAGGATCGAGGAAACGGGATTCACCTGTTCCGGGCAACCGGCGCTCTCGTCTCGGGAAACGAGGTCAGTCATACCCGTGATGGCATCTACATCGACAATTCCAACGGTAACGTTCTGGAAAACAACACCCTGCATGACCTGCGTTATGGCGTGCATTACATGTACTCGCAAAACAATCAGTTGTTGAGCAACAGTACCTACCGCACCCGCACTGGCTATGCGCTCATGCAGAGCCGCATGCTGACGGTTGCCGGCAACCGATCCCGGGAGGATCAGGGCTACGGGATTCTGATGAACAACATCACCTATTCGACGCTGACAAATAACCTGGTCACCGATATCAGAGCGGCGACTACCAGTGCCGGAGGGGAAATCAAGGGTAACGAAGGCAAGGCACTATTTATCTACAACTCACTATTCAACGCGATTGAGAACAATCATTTCCAGAACAGCACTTTGGGTATCCATCTGACCGCCGGTTCGGAAGACAACCGTATCTCAGGTAACGCCTTTGTCGGCAACCAGCAGCAGGTCAAGTACGTGGCCACTCGTACGCAGGAGTGGTCGGTTGATGGGCGCGGCAACTACTGGAGCGACTATCTGGGCTGGGACCGTGACGGCGACGGTTTGGGTGATATCGCTTATGAGCCCAACGACAATATCGATCGGCTGCTGTGGATGTATCCGCAGGTGCGCCTGCTGATGAACAGCCCGAGCATCGAAGTGCTGCGTTGGGTGCAGCGTGCCTTTCCTGTGATCAAGTCACCGGGCGTACAGGACAGCCACCCGCTGATGAGACCATCCACCAGGGTGTTGGAAACCGGGGAGCTGATGAGTACAACGCAGGGGACTCACTCATGAATGCCGTCGAGATCCAGGGCGTCAGCCATTGTTACGGCAATATGACCGTGTTGCATGATTTGAACTTGAATCTGGGTGAAGGGGAGGTGCTGGGCCTGTTCGGCCATAACGGCGCCGGCAAGACCACGACCATGAAGCTGATCCTTGGCCTGCTGCAAGCCAGCGTGGGGCGAGTTCAGGTGCTCGGGCGCGACCCACGGGCCAGCGATGTCCGCCGTCAGCTGGGCTACCTGCCGGAGAATGTGACTTTCTATTCGCAGCTCAGCGGTCGTGAGACGTTGCGTCACTTCGCTCGCCTGAAAAGCACGCCGCTGAGTCAGGTCGACGACCTGCTCGAGCAGGTCGGTCTTGGTCACGCCGTGAATCGCCGGGTCAAAACCTATTCCAAGGGCATGCGTCAGCGTCTCGGCCTGGCCCAGGCTGTACTCGGCGAGCCGCGTCTGTTGCTGCTCGACGAGCCGACGGTCGGCCTCGACCCCATCGCCACCCAGGATCTGTATCTGCTGATCGATCGCCTGCGCCAGAGCGGCACCAGCGTCATTCTTTGCTCCCATGTGCTGCCCGGCGTGGAGGCGCACATCAACCGTGCGGCGATTCTAGCCAAGGGCCGCCTGCAGGCTATCGGCAGCCTCAATAAGCTGCGCAGTGAGGCAGATCTGCCGGTGCGCATCCGTGCCAGTGGTGTCGGCCAGAGCGAATCCTGGCTGGAGCGCTGGAACACGGCGGGGCATGCGGCGAGGCGGCACGGTGAGGATGGCGTCGAGGTGGTCGCCATCAACGGCCACAAATTGCCGCTGTTGCGTGAGCTGCTAGGGGAAAGCGAGCCGGACGACGTGGAGATCTACCAGCCTTCGCTGGAAGATCTGTATCGCTATTACATGGACCGTGCCGGCGATGTCCAGGTGGCGGAGGGTCGAGCATGAACCAGATCTGGAATATCGCCCGCAAGGAACTCAGTGACGGCCTGCGCAACCGCTGGTTGCTAGCCATCAGCTTATTGTTCGCGGTACTGGCTGTGGGCATCGCCTGGCTCGGCGCGGCCGCTTCGGGGCAGGTGGGGTTTACCTCGATCCCGGCGACTATTGCCAGCCTGGCGAGCCTGGCTACCTTTCTGATGCCGTTGATCGCACTGCTGCTGGCCTATGACGCCATCGTCGGCGAGGACGAGGGCGGCACCCTGATGTTGCTGCTGACCTACCCGCTGGGGCGTGGCGAGATTCTGCTCGGCAAGTTCGTCGGGCATGGGCTGATTCTCGCACTCGCCGTGCTGATCGGTTTCGGCGGCGCCGCGCTGGCCATCGCCGCGCTGGTCGATGACATCGAGCTGGGCTTGCTGCTCTGGGCCTTCGCTCGCTTCATGATTTCCTCGACGCTGCTGGGCTGGGTGTTCCTGGCGTTTGCCTACGTGCTCAGTGGCAAGGTCAACGAAAAGTCCAGTGCTGCGGGACTGGCGCTGGGTATCTGGTTCCTCTTCGTGCTGGTGTTCGATCTGCTGCTGCTGGCTCTGCTGGTGCTTAGCGAGGGCCAGTTCAGTCCTGAGCTGCTGCCCTGGCTGCTCCTGCTCAACCCCACCGATATCTACCGGCTGATCAATCTATCCGGCTTCGAGGGCGGCAGCGCCATGAGCGTGCTGTCGCTGGGCAGCGAGCTGCCGGTGCCTGGCGCGGTGCTCTGGCTGTGCCTGCTGGCCTGGGTCGGCATCTCGCTGCTGGTGGCTTACGGCATCTTTCATCGCCGTTTGACCTGACTTTCACGAAATATAAGGAAATCACGCCATGAACGCTCTGTATCGCATCGGCGCCGGAACGCTCTTCGCCATGCTGCTCACTCTCGGTCTGACCGGCTGTGGCGAAAGTGAGGAGGTTAAACAATCGCTCGACCCGGTGACTTTCCACGACAGCGACGAATGTCACGTCTGCGGCATGATCCTCGCTGACTTCCCAGGGCCCAAGGGGCAGGCGTTGGAGAAGAACGGGGTGAGGAAATTCTGCTCCACCGCCGAGATGCTCGGTTGGTGGCTGCAGCCGGAGAACCGCCTGCTCGACGCCGAACTGTATGTGCACGACATGGGCCGCAACATCTGGGAGCACCCGGACGACAGCCACCTGATCGATGCAACCAGCGCCTACTACGTGGTCGGCACGTCACTCAAGGTTGCCATGGGTGCACCCCTGGCACCCTTCGCCAACGAGCACACGGCTCAGCGCTTTGCCGAGGAGCATGGCGGCCGTGTGCTGCGCTTCGACGACATCGATCAGGCGTTGCTGCAGAAAGCGGCGAGCATGCAGCATGGCGGCATGCCCGGGCAGATGCCCGGCGATGCACACAGCGCACAAGCAGGACACTGAGCGCTCCATAGCCCATGGGCTATAGGCCGTTAACGCTCCCGGAATAATCACACCTCAACAGATGCCGCGCCATTTTAAAAATGTGCAGTGGGTGCTGAGGGGGCTTTCTTACAGTTTCACCAAGTCACGGGACAGACTCCATAGCCCAGGCTGTGTTTCGTCCCGGAGGGGAACTCATGCAACTTGTTTGTCCCGCAGGCAGCCTGCCTGCGCTCAAGGCTGCCGTCCGCCAGGGCGCCGATGCCATCTATGTTGGTTTTCGTGATGACACCAACGCACGTCATTTCGCTGGCCTCAATCTGGATGAGAAGCAGCTGCAAACCGGCCTGGAGCTGATCCGCAAGGAAGGCCGTAAGCTCTATGTGGCGGTCAATACCTACGCCCAGCCGGGCGGTTGGCAGCGCTGGCAGCGCGCGGTGGATTACGCCGCCGAGCTGGGCGTGAATGCGCTGCTCGCTGCCGACCCCGGCGTGCTGGCCTATGCCAGCAAACGCCACCCGGATCTCAATCTGCACCTCTCGGTGCAGGGCTCGGCGACTAACGCAGCCGCCCTGAGCCTCTACCAGCAGCGCTACAACATCCGCCGCGCCGTGCTGCCCCGCGTGCTGTCGCTGGCCCAGGTGCGCCAGGTGGCGGAGAAGAGCACGGTGCCGCTGGAAGTTTTTGCCTTCGGCAGCCTGTGCATCATGGCCGAGGGACGCTGCCACCTGTCGTCCTACCTGACGGGCGAGTCGCCCAACCTGTGCGGCGTGTGCTCGCCGGCCAAGGCGGTGCGCTGGCAGGAAGATGCCGAAGGTCTCAGCTCGCGGCTCAATGGCGTGCTCATCGACCGCTATGCCAAGGACGAGCCGGCCGGCTACCCGACCCTGTGCAAGGGCCGCTTCATGGTCAATGGCCAACGCTTCCATGCCCTGGAGGAGCCGACCAGCCTCAATACCCTCGACCTGATTCCGCAACTGGCCGGCATAGGCATCAAGGCGGTGAAGATCGAAGGCCGCCAACGCAGCCCGGCCTACGCCGAGCAGGTCACCCGGGTTTGGCGCGCCGCGCTGGATGCCTATGCGCGTGCACCGCAGAGCTTCAGTGTGCAGCCGCAGTGGCGCAGCGCGCTGTCGACGTTGTCCGAGGGTAGCCAGACCACCCTGGGCGCCTACCACCGTTCTTGGCAGTGAGGAGTCATCGATGAAACTCAGTTTAGGTCCGGTACTGTTCTACTGGACACGGGAAAAACTGCTGAACTTTTACGCCGAGATGCTCGAGCAGCCGCTGGATGTCATCTACCTGGGCGAAACCGTGTGCTCCAAGCGTCGCGCCTTCGGTCTCGACGAGTGGCTGGGGCTGGCCCGCGACCTGCGCGGCAGCACCACGGCCGAACTGGTGATATCCGGTCTGACGCTGGTTGAGGCGGCCTCCGAGCTGTCCAGTCTCAAGCGCCTGTGCGACAACGGCGAATTGCTGGTGGAAGCCAACGACATGGGCGCGGTGCAGTTCCTCAGCGAACGCAAGCTGCCCTTCGTTGCCGGGCCGGCGCTGAACGTCTACAACGGCCATGCCCTGGCGGAACTGATCGACTGCGGCATGCAGCGCTGGGTGCCGCCGGTGGAGTGTTCCGGCGCGCTGATCCAGGACAGCCTGGAGCAGCTTGACAGCCTCGGTCTAAGCCGGCCGCAGGTCGAACTGTTCGCCTACGGCCACCTGCCTCTGGCCTATTCGGCGCGCTGCTTTACCGCCCGCGCGGAGGACCGGCCCAAGGATGACTGCCAGCTCTGCTGTCAGAACTATCCCGAAGGCATTCCGCTGCTCAGCCAGGAAGGCGAGGCGCTGTTTACCATCAACGGTATCCAGATCATGTCGGCCAAGGTCAACAACCTGCTGGCCGATTACCCGCAACTGCAGAATGTCGGCGCCGACCTGTTGCGCCTCAGCCCGCGTGCCGAAGGCATGGCCGAGGTGATCCAGGCCTACCACACGGTGCGCCAGGGCGCGCTGCCGCCGCTGGCGGTGGAAGGCTGCAACGGCTACTGGCATGGCCGTCCCGGCATGCTCGGCGCTGAGGAGGCAGGTTTATGCTGAAACTGACCCGCCTGGCCCTACGCGTGGGCGAACCGCTGCTGCCACTGAGCCGGCATGCGCCCTTCGTGCTGCAGCGCCTGGTGCTGGAGAAGGCGGTGGCGCGGCTGTTTGCCGAGCCGCTGGCCGATGGCGACTTCGACCTGCTGCAGGGCCGTTGGATGCGCCTGGAAGTCAGCGACCTGGGCCTGGCCTGGTGCATCACCCTCGACCGCAGCGGCCTGCGCATCGCCCGCGAGGCGCCGGCGGATGTGACCATCCGCGGCAACTGGCGTGAATTCCTGCTGCTGGCCAGCCGCCAGGAAGACCCGGATACCCTGTTCTTCCGCCGTCGCCTGGTGATCGAAGGCGACACCGACCTTGGCTTGGGCATCAAGAACCTACTCGACAGCCTCGATCCGGACAACTTGCCGCCACGGCTGTGGCAACTGATCTGTCATCTGGCTGTGGCTGCACGTCCCCAAGACGTCGCCGAGCCGGCCTTCAAAGGCTGATCCGGGCCTTTGTCATCCCGGTGTTTTTCAAAGGATCAGCAATGGCTTGGGCGTGCAAACATTAGCACCACCAGAACTTATGATCGGCGCCAGTCCAGGCCTGAGGACTCACCGACCTATCGAGTGCGTTGCTGATGTCATCGAGGACAGCAAGAGGCGCTTCGCCGACTTTTTGCGCGGTCCGAGCTCGTCCAAGATGACATCGAAACCATCCTGCAAATGGTCCGCGAGCATGAAAGGGAAGACGCGGCCACAGGGGCCACCAGACCGTTCACACTGGATGACGTTCCTGGCGCTAGCGTGCGACTGACCGGTGTCTCCAGGCTAGATCAGGTCAACGGTTTCTCTTCTGGTCGCGCTTTTGATCTCGTGGCGGAGGGCATGACCATCTTTTTGGGGGCACAACGGAGCTGGCAAGTGCCTGCAAAGCCCGGCATCCCAACGCTTTTGAGACAGTAACCCCGCCCCGGCATCCATCTGCTGAGTTCTCAATCTTGGGCGATGACATACCTGAAAGTACGCGCTGGGGCCAAAGCGGGTCTGTCCATCCACATTTGAGCGCGGTCTCGGCATACGACGCAGGATGTGCCGATGACTATATTGATGCGAGAGGCTCCCCGGCATTTCAGCCATACGGACTGACCCTCTTGGCGTCCGCTAGTTGCCGTAAAACGAACCTTGCAGGAGTCGCCGTGAAGCTTCGAGGGCGATCAATTTTAGGAATAGAGCGACCAACGAAACAGACTCGAATTTGGCTGCTTTTCCGTTATCAGAAGGATTTAAGGATGCGCCCGAGGATCTCCATGGCTTTCTCGCTGCGGTTGTCCCAAGGATGGCCATGATTGAGGCGGGCACAGTTCCTGAATCGCTGGGTCGCAGAGAAGATCGGGCCCGGCGCCAAGCTGATACCCTGTGCCAGCGCCAGTTGCAGAAGCTTCAGCGAGTCGACCTTTTCCGGGAACTCGAACCAAAGGAAATATCCGCCCGAGGGACGGGTGACGCGGGTGCTGGTCGGGAAGTGGCGTGCAGCCGAGGCTAGCATGGCGCCCTGTTGCATTTCGAGGGCGTGCCGGAGCTTGCGCAGGTGCCGATCATAACCGCCATGTTGCAAGTAATCGGCGATTGCCGCTTGCGCCGGCACGGAGGGCGAAATTGTAGTCATTAGTTTGAGCCGGCTGATCTGTTCCGAAAAGCGCCCTCCAGCGACCCAGCCAACCCTGTAGCCAGGCGCCAGGCTTTTCGAGAACGAGCCGCAGTGCATGACCAGCCCGTTGCGGTCATGGCTTTTGATCGGTCGGGGCGGCTGCTTGCCAAAATAGAGTTCGGCGTAGACGTCATCTTCGATGAGCGGTGTTTGATATTGCTCAACAAGCGCGTAAAGGTCCTGTTTTTTTGTCTCGGTCATGGTCGCGCCGAGCGGATTCTGCAGGCTACTCATAAACCAGCAGGCCTTGATCGGCAGTTTCGCCAGGCAATCGGCAAGCACGTCGAGTTCGATTCCCTCGCGCGGGTGAACTGGAATCTCGACGGCCTTCAACTGGAGTCGTTCCAGTACCTGCAGGGTGGCGTAAAAGGCGGGCGCCTCGATCGCCACCAAGTCGCCAGGCCGGGTTACGGTCTGTAGGCAAAGGTTGAGAGCTTCCATGGCGCCGTTGGTTATCACCAGCTCCTCTACCGGCAGCATGACACCACTGACCATGTAGCGCAGCGCGATCTGGCGACGTAGATCCGGGTTGCCTTCGGTCATGTCGGCCATAATCGCCTGGCCCGACATCTCTCTCGCGCTTTGCGCAAGGGAGCGGGCTAACCGTGCCAGTGGATATAAATTCGGATGAGGGAACGCAGAGCCGAAAGGTACGGTGTCTGCGTCTTTAAGTGATTTCAGTACGGAAAATACCAATTCGCTGACCCCAACGTCACTCACATCAACGGGATAATGCGTGGTGGTCAGTTCGTGCAAGGGTTTCTTTGCGTGCTCGCGAACATAATATCCAGAGCGGGGACGTGCTTGAATCAGGCCTCGACTTTCGAGTAAGTAATACGCTTGGAACACCGTCGAGAGGCTGACCCCGTAGGTACGGCCCGCATGGCGAACAGAGGGTACTTTCTCACCAGGCGCTAGCACGCCGGTACGGATTAGCTCGGCGACCTCATCAGCAAATTTTTCATACCGCTTCATCTTATCCAAACCGGCCGAAGGGCTAGTCGGTGAGTATAACTTGGCGAAATCGTTCATGGCGTCTTCCTGCTGCGTCGCGCGCGTCAAGCTCGCGACGCTGTGAATCCGTTTCGGACGGGGAGGCTCAATATCTGGCAGGCGATATGAATGTGCTGGAGACGCTGTCGTGAGCCGACCGGTCGTTTGGATTCGTAATGGTGAAGTGAATTTCGTGAGTGAATGCCGCGCGGCTCGGGTCGACAAGGGCAACGCTGTAGGGCACGTCGCTGATCTCGCCGGGTGCGAGTGTCAGTTCACTCGGTCCTTGGAGGGTGAACTGTGCTCCCTGTAGCCCGACGCTATAGCGTTGGACTTGCTGGCTCTTATTGATAACCTTGAGCAAATACATGTTTTCGGTCAGCCCTTCGCTGTTCTCTCGGTACAGCGTCCGATCACGAGTCACGTCTAGCGAAACCAGCGAGCGCTCGCCGAGTGCCCAGATAAAGGCGCCGATCATTGCTATCAAAACCAGACCGTAGCCCATCAGCCGCGGGCGCAACAGGCGGGTCTTTTTCCCCTCCAGGGACCGCTCGGAAGCGTAGCGCACCAGGCCGCGCGCATAGCCCATCTTGTCCATGACCTCGTCGCAGGCATCGACACAGGCGCCACAACTGATGCAGTCGAGCTGCAGTCCGTCACGAATGTCGATACCGGTCGGGCAGACCTGGACGCACATCGTGCAATCAATGCAGTCGCCCAATCCCTCGACGCGGTAGTCGCTGTCCTTCTTGCGTGGCCCGCGGGATTCGCCGCGCGCTGCGTCGTACGCGACGTTCAGGGTGTCGCTGTCGAACATGACGCTCTGGAATCGCGAGTAGGGGCACATGTGCAGGCACACCTGTTCGCGCAACCAGCCGGCGTTTAGATAGGTCGCTGTGGCAAACAATGCGACCCAGATCGTTGGGCCCAGCTCTGCATCGAGGGTCAACAGGCCGGCCACCAATTCACGCACCGGGGTGAAGTAGCTGACGAAGGCGACGGCCGTGACCAGGCTGACTCCAAGCCAGATGGCATGCTTGGCGCCGCGACGCAGCAGCTTGTTCAACGACCAGGGCGCGGCATCCAATTTGATTCGCTGGTTGCGCTCGCCCTCGGTGATCTTTTCCGCCCACATGAAAATCCACGTCCAGGTGCTTTGCGGGCAGGCATAACCGCACCAGACCCGTCCAGCCAGCACCGAGATGAAGAACAGGCCGAAGGCGGCGATGATCAATATTGCGGAAAGAAGGATGAAATCCTGAGGCCAGAAGGTGCTGCCGAAGATATGAAACTGGCCTGCGCCGAGATCCCACAGCACTGCCTGGCGGCCGTTCCAGTCGAGCCAGGCTGTGCCGAAAAACAGAATGAACAGGAGCCCCGCGCCTAGCAGGCGCAGATTGCGGAACAACCCGCTGAAGCTCCGGGTGTGGATAGGACCGCCCTCCTTGGCCGGGGTCAGGCGCTTCGGTTTGCCGGGATCTATGGTTTCGATGATCCGGGTGGGAATTCGTTCTGTCATGACGGAAAACTCATCAGGCTGATTCAGACCGGGCAAATCATCGGCTCCCGCCTGTGCTTAAAACAGCGCCAGATGAGGCTAAAAAAACCAGCGCAGATACCCTTCAGGAAGCTGCGGCGAAAAGGCAAGCGTCAGCGCTTGACGTACATCAAGCGGGGTTAGAAGAGTGGCAGCATGGCTGCTGAGCTGTATTTTATCGGCGCAACTGAATCTGTTTGTGAGTGATCCATATCGGCATAGTCGCTCCCCTCGACGGCGGCGTTACTGCCGTCGCACCTTGCTGGGGGCGAAGGGGAGTCTTGCATGTATCACTATGACGATTACGACCGAGCGCTTGTGCATGAGCGCGTGGCGCAGTTTCGCGATCAGGTGCAGCGTCGGATGTCCGGCGAGCTGAGCGAGGAGGAATTTATTCCGCTGCGTCTGCAGAACGGACTGTATATGCAGAAGCACGCCTACATGCTCCGGGTGGCGATCCCCTACGGCACGCTGTCCGCAGACCAGATGCGCACCTTGGCGCGGATCGCCCGGGACTACGACCGCGGCTATGGTCACTTCACCACCCGGCAGAACATTCAGTTCAACTGGATAGAGCTGGAGCAGGTTCCGGATATTCTCGAGCTGTTGGCCGGGGTGGACATGCATGCGATTCAGACCTCGGGCAATTGCGTGCGCAACATCACCACCGAAGCCTTTGCCGGCGTTGCTGCCGACGAACTGCTCGACCCGCGCCCGCTGGCGGAAATCCTTCGGCAATGGTCCACGGTAAATCCGGAATTTCTGTTTCTGCCGCGCAAGTTCAAGATCGCGCTGTGTTCGGCCGAGCAAGACCGCGCCGCGGTCATGATGCATGACATCGGCCTCTACCTGTATCGCGACGAGCAGGGCGAGATGCTGTTGAGGGTCATGGTCGGCGGTGGGCTTGGGCGCACGCCGATTCTCAGCCAGCAGATCCGCGAGGCTCTGCCCTGGCGACACCTGCTTTCTTATGTCGAGGCGATCCTTCGGGTCTACAACCGCTGGGGTCGTCGCGACAACAAGTACAAGGCGCGCATCAAGATCTTGGTCAAGTCGCTCGGCATTGAGGCTTTCGCCGAAGAGGTTGAGCGCGAGTGGCAGCACATCAAGGAGGGGCCGGCGGAGCTGACCGATGCCGAATATCTGCGTGTTGCTAGCTCGTTCCAGCCGCCGCCGTACGAGGGGCTAGCGGATGTCGATTTGACGCTGGGTACATGGCTGGCGCAGGAGCCTTCGTTCGCTCGTTGGGTCGAGCGAAATGTCATGGCCCACAAGGTGCAGGGTTATGCATCGGTGACGATCTCGACCAAGCCTGGAATGGCGGCGCCGCCCGGCGATGTGACGGATGTACAAATGAGCATGCTTGCTCACTGGGCTGAGCGATTCGGTTTCGGTGAGCTGCGCATCACCCACGAGCAGAACATCGTGCTCTCGGACATACGCAAGCGAGATCTGTATGCGCTGTGGTGTGCGGCCTGCGAGGTTGGCCTTGGCGCGCCTAACGTCGGGCTGCTTACAGACATAATCGCCTGCCCAGGTGGCGACTACTGCAAATTGGCGAATGCGAAGTCAATTCCGATTGCTCAGTCTATTCAGCAGCGTTTTCTCGACTTGGACTACCTGCATGACCTTGGCGATATCAGTCTGAACATCTCCGGGTGCATGAACGCATGTGGGCACCATCATATTGGCAACATCGGGATCCTTGGCGTCGACAAGAACGGCAGTGAGTGGTACCAGGTCACGCTCGGCGGTGCGCAGGGCAAGGCCAGTGCCCTGGGGAAGGTGATTGGCCCCTCGTTCTCAGCCGAAGCGGTGCCTGCGGTGATCGAGCATCTCGTGCAGACCTTCGTCGAGCACCGCGAAGCCGACGAGCGCTTCGTCGAGACCGTCAACCGCATCGGTCTCGGGCCATTCAGGGAGCGCGTCTACGCGGCGGCGGAAACCACACTATGAAGAACCTGATCAGGCTGGTTGAGGGGCAGGCGCGGATCGTTCACGACGATCCCTGGCAACTGGTTCGTGACGACGTGCCCCAGGGAGCAGGTGCGCTCATCCTGCCGCTGGCGCACTGGCAAGCGCGACAGGACGCCGAGGTTCTCGCGGGGAATCGGCTCAGCCTGCAAGGTGTGCTGCTGCAGCCGGACGACGACCCCGAGGCGCTGGCCGAATGGCTGGAGGTGCTGCCGCTGGTCGCGATCGATTTCCCGAGCTTCCTTGACGGGCGCGGCTACAGCCAGGCCTATCTATTGCGAGTGCGTCGAGGCTGGTGCGGTGAAGTGCGCGCGGTGGGCGAGGTGTTGCGCGATCAGCTGGCGCACATGCGTCAGTGCGGCTTCGATGCCTTTGCCGTGCGCGAGGACAAGTCTGCCGAAGATGCGCTCAAGGGGCTAGCAGGGATGAGTGTGCTCTACGGGCGTTCCGCGATCGAGCCGCGTCCGCTGTTTCGTCGACGAGGGTGAGTGGAGGTCAGGATGATTCTCAAGGGGTTGACTGTACTGGTACTGCTGCAACTGCTCGGCAATGTGCTGAACCTTACACTATTGCCGATGCTGCCCGGAGCGATCATCGGCCTGCTGTTGTTGTTCGGCTGGTTGTTGATACGTGGCGGGATCAGTGAGCCTGTCGAACAGGCGGCGAGCGGGCTGCTGCAGTACTTGCCAATGCTGCTGGTGGTACCCGCGGCGGGCATCATGGCCAGCGGTGAGATGCTGTTGAACGACCTTCCGGCCATTGCGGCGGCGCTGGTGCTGTCTCTGGTGGTCACGGTACCGCTGTGTGGCTGGCTGATGCAGCGGATGATCAGGCACGTGGAAGCGCGCCGGAGGGACGATCCATGAGTCCTTCGCTCTTGGAACTCTGGGCAAGCCTGTGCGCCCACCCGCTTTTTTCCGTCGCGCTGATCCTGCTGGCGTTCCAGGCCTCGTTGCAGCTCTACCGGCGCAGCCGCTGGTTGTTGCTGCAGCCGGTCATGGTCTCCACGACCATCGTCGTCTGCGTGTTGCTGCTCAGTGGAATTGACTACGCGCACTTTCGCGAAGGCGCCTCGCCGGTTGCCATGCTGCTGGGGCCTGCCACCGTGGCGCTGGCGGTGCCGCTGTACCGCAACCTGCGGCGCATCCGTCAACTGCTCTGGCCGATCCTGCTGACCCTGACGGTGGGTGGCAGCCTCACCGTGCTTCTGACCCTGCTGATCGCTCACCAGCTCGGTGCTGAGCTGCCGGTGCTGATGAGCCTGGCGCCCAAGTCTGCAACCATGCCGATCGCCATGCTGGTGGCGGAGCAATGGGGCGGCATCGCCTCGCTGACAGCCGTGCTGGTGATGCTCACCGGGGTCGTTGGCACGGCCCTGGGTCCGCTGCTGCTGGGCTGGGCCGGGGTGGCGAGTCCCGCGGCGCGCGGCTTGAGCTACGGCATCAATGCCCACGCCATCGGCACGGTGCGGGCGTTGGAGGAGGGCGATGAATGCGGCGCCTTCGCCGCCCTGGGCATGAGCCTGATGGGCATCCTCATCGCGGTCCTGCTGCCGCTGGCACTTAACTATGGCGGCTAGCGCTGAGTTCAGCGTGACCAGGCGGCGCGCTGATCCGCTGCTCAGGCCGAGGCGCGCTTCATCGGCTGCTGGTCTCGGGTGTTGCTGGTCAGGGTCAGAGCGCCATGCTGGTGACTGGCGGTCCGGCATAGAGGCTGCACTATCGCCCGACGGTTCTGAGCGATGTGGGGCCGACGATGGCCATTTTCACGAACGAGATCTGTGGGCCGGTTGCCTCGGTCGCCGTGTTCGATGAAATCGAGGAAGCGTCAAGGCGGGTCAACGCCTCACCCTACGGCCCGCAACTGCCAGTAGCCATCCACAGTGCAGACAGCGTGCGCGCCTACGAGTGGGCCAGCCAAGTCCACAGCGGCATGGTTCAGGTGAACGATCAGAACGGAAACAACGAGTTTCAGGCGCCGTTTGGTGGCATGGGTGTTGCCGCCGATGCGCTTTTGACCCACATACCGGAGTTTCATTGACCCTGGTTCGAATGCCGAACTCGTTGTCGCATTTCGCTTTTCAGACTACTGGATTGGGTCAATTTAGCGTCGGCACCTGGGTCAATAAGGTGTCGGCGGCAACACTCTAAATCAGATATTTCCCTGAGCAGCTCCCTACCAAGCCCGCCGAAGTGCAGGGGCCCGCTCAGCCGGCAGTGACAGGTCGATATCCATCGCCAAGGCTTCGCGCGGTTGAAGAGGTCGATCAGCTTGAACAAACGTAAGCTGCGACCATCAAGCAACTGGTCGTGCAGGATGTCCATCGCCCCGTGACTGATTGCCTCCGCCACGGCGAGCTGTTCGGGTTTCTCCCGCACGATGCGTTTGCGCGGTTTGATTCGCAGGTTCAGCTCCCGCTCCCGATATACCCCTGCTTGTGATTCCAGCGGTAGCCTTTCACGCTGCGCAGATACTGGAAGCACAGGCTGAATCCCCAGTTACGCTGGTTGTGCGTAAGCCGGATCAGGTCGGCGATCTCGGTATTTTCCGTGGACAACCGTCACTGGTAGCGATAGCAAGTGACGCTGACCCAGAAGGTCAAACTTGATACCAATTTTGATACCAATCGGTGCGTTCTGCTGAGTTTGAGTGTGTTTAAGAGTGCGTCAAGTGTTTGATTTTACTACTCATCCGTCCTCACCAGAGCGCAATCGAAGTTGCATGGTGATGTTAGCGCTGGAGATCACGAATCGTTGTCCAGAAAGCGAGCGCGCGAGCGCGAAAGGGGCGCGATTGTGCAGGTTTCTGATCCGGCAAGGCAGTCGGGAGGACGTAAGGGGTGGTTTTTCCAGGCTATCAGTCGCGGTAGAACACCTGTACCAGGTGATAGCCGAACTGACTCTTCACCGGGCCGTGCACCTCGCGCAGGGCTTTCTTGAAGATGACCTGATCGATCGCCCGCACCATCTGTCCGGGCCGCACTTCGCCCAGGTCGCCGCCGCGCTTGCCGGACGGGCAGGTGGAGTACTGGCGCGCGAGCAGGTCGAAGGCCTCGCCGGCGGCGATGCGCTTCTTCAATGCGGCGGCTTGCGCTTCGGTTTTCACCAGAATATGGCGGGCCATTGCCTTTGCCATGATGGGCTCCTCATTTTTACCGGGTGTGTATTGTGCCAGTGTTTGCTGCGCCATCAGAATGACGTCACTTTTCAAGTTTGCCTATTCGCCTGAGAAATGGGCGAATCCCGGCCTGACGTATTAAATCCAATCGACGGAAGCGCTGCTCATGGATATCCACTCAATGCTGAAAATCCTGGCCAGCCAGGATGGTTCCGACCTCTATCTGTCCACCGGAGCGCCGCCCTGCGCCAAGTTCAACGGCGTGCTCAAGGCCCTCAGCCAGGAACCCTTGAAGGCGGGCGAGGTGGCGGCCGTTGCCGACTCGATCATGGATAGCGCGCAGCGCGAGGAGTTCGAGCGCGAGCTGGAGATGAACCTGGCGATTTCCCTGGCCGGCGTTGGGCGCTTTCGCATCAACATCTTCAAGCAGCGCAACGAGGTGTCCATCGTCGCGCGCAACATCAAGCTGGACATCCCCAAGTTCGAAGACTTGAAGCTGCCCGAGGTGTTGCTCGGCACCGTGATGGAGAAACGCGGCCTGGTGCTGTTCGTCGGCGGCACCGGTTCTGGCAAGTCCACCTCCCTGGCGGCGCTGATCGACTACCGTAACCGCAACAGCGGCGGCCATATCATCACCATCGAAGACCCGGTGGAGTACGTCCATCGACACAAGAAGTCGATCATCAACCAGCGCGAGGTCGGCGTGGATACGCGCAGCTTCCATGCGGCGCTGAAGAACACCCTGCGCCAGGCCCCCGATGTGATCCTGATCGGCGAGATCCGCGACCGCGAGACCATGGAGCACGCCCTGGCCTTCGCCGATACCGGCCACCTGGCGATCTCCACCCTGCACGCCAACAACGCCAACCAGGCGCTGGACCGCATCATCAACTTCTTCCCGGAAGACCGCCGCCCACAGTTGCTCAACGACCTGGGCAACAACCTCAAGGCCTTCGTCTCCCAGCGCCTGGTCAAGACCGTCGACGGCAAGCGCCGCGCCGCGGTGGAGGTGCTGCTGGGCACGCCGACCATCCGCGACCTGATCAAGCGCAACGAGTTCTCCGAGATCAAGGAGATCATGGAGAAGTCGAAGAACCTGGGCATGCAGACCTTCGACATGGCGCTGATCGACCTGGTCAACCAAGGGGCCATCGACGAAGAGGAAGCGGTGAAGAATGCCGACTCGGCGAACAACGTACGTTTGAAGCTCAAGCTCTATCGCGACAACCCGGTGGTTGCAACGCCGGTGGTTCCGGTGGCACCGGCCGCGACCGCCAAACCTGCTGACTGGGGACTGGAGCTGAAACTGGAGGATATCGAGGAGCCCGAGTCGCCCGAAGATCCCGGCCGCTCCGGGATTTAGCGGCGAGTAGCCGGGCGTGCGTCGATGCATTTCGCGAATAAAGGCTCGGCGTCCCCTTCGTTCCTACAGCTGCGGACGTGCAGGAGCAAATAAGTAGAGTGGCGATCAGTCCCTGAGCTCGGGCAAGTCGCGAAACAGCTCCAGCGCCTGGGGATTGGCCAGGGCGTCGGTGTTCTTCACCGGCTTGCCATGCACCACGTTGCGCACCGCCAGTTCGACGATCTTGCCGCTGATGGTGCGCGGGATGTCGGCCACCGCGATGATCCTGGCCGGCACGTGGCGCGTGCTGGTGTTGCTCTCGATCACCTGGCGGATGCGCGCTTGCAGTTCATCGGTGAGGCTGACGCCCTCGCGCAGACGGACGAACAGCACCACGCGCACGTCGTTGTTCCACTCCTGGCCGATGGCGATGGATTCCAGCACCTCCTCGACCTTTTCCACCTGGCGGTAGATCTCCGCGGTGCCGATGCGCACGCCGCCCGGATTGAGTACGGCGTCGGAGCGGCCGTGAATCACCAGCCCACCGTGCACGGTCTCCTCGGCATAGTCGCCGTGGGCCCAGACGCCGGGGAAGGTCTCGAAGTAGGCGGCCTTGAACTTCTCTCCCTGCGGATCGTTCCAGAAACTCACCGGCATCGAGGGGAAGTGTTTGGTGCAGACCAGCTCGCCTTTCTCGCCTGTGACGGGCCGGCCGGCGTCGTTCCATACCTGCACGTCCATACCCAGGCCCTTGCACTGCAGCTCGCCGCGCCAGACCGGCAGCAGCGGGTTGCCGAGGGCGAAGCAGGAGACGATGTCGGTGCCGCCGGAAATCGACGACAGGCACAGCTCGCTTTTGATCTCGCGGTAGACGTACTCGAAGCTCTCGTGCGACAGCGGCGAGCCGGTCGAGAGGATGGCCTTGAGACGCTCCAGCTTGTGGCTGCTGCCCGGCTTGGCGCCGGCCTTCTGCAGGGCGGCGAGGTACTTGGCGCTGGTGCCGAAGATGCTGATGTTTTCCGCATCGATCAGGTCGATCAGGCATTCGGCCCCCGGGTGCAAGGGCGAACCGTCGAACAGCACCAGGGTCGCGCCAAGGGCCAGGCCCGAGACCAGCCAGTTCCACATCATCCAGCCGCAGGTGGTGTAGTAGAACAGCGTGTCGGAGGCCGACAGGTCGGTGTGCAGGCCGAGTTCCTTGAGGTGCTGCAGCAGCACGCCGCCGCTGCCGTGGACGATGCACTTGGGCACGCCGGTGGTGCCGCTGGAATAGAGGATGTACAGCGGCTGATCGAACGGCACCTGGGTGAATGCAGGCTCGCCGTCGGGCTGGTAGAAGTCCTGCCAGAGCGCGACCTTGGCCGTGGTCTGGAAGTCACTCGGCTGGGCATCCGGGTTGGCGTAGGGCACCACGAGCAATTGCTGCAGCGACGGCAGGCGTTCGAGGATTTCGTTGAGCTTGCCGGTCAGGTCGAGGTTCTTGCCGGCATAGCGGTAGCCGGCGGCGGCGATCAGCACCTTGGGTTCGATCTGGCCGAAGCGGTCGATCACCCCCTGGGTGCCGAAGTCCGGCGAGCAGCTCGACCAGGTCGCGCCGAGGCTGCTGGCGGCGAGCATGCCGACCACGGTTTGCCAGGTGTTGGGCATGAAGGCGGCGACGCGGTCGCCGGGGCCGACACCTGCGGCTTGTAGTTGACGTTGCAGGCCGGCGACATGGGCCGCCATTTCGGCGTAAGTCAGTTGCTCACGGCTGCCGTCTTCGCCGATGGCGACCAGGGCCAGGTGACTGTCGCGGCGGCGCAGCAGGTGTTCGGCGAAATTCAGGCTGGCGCCGGGGAACCAGTGCGCGCTGGGCATGGCTGGACCTTCGTCGAGAACGCGCTGCGGTGGCGCGCTAAAGCGAATCTCGAAGAATTCGACGATGGCCTGCCAGAAGGCTTCGCGCTGGGTCACGCTCCAGGCGTGCAGAGCCGGGTAGTCAGGCAGTTGCAGGCTATGGCGCTGGTTGACGAAGCGACGGAAGGCGTCCATTCGGGTGGTGGCGATACGTTCCTTGGAGGGTGTCCACAAGGGCTGTTGCATATCGATTCCTCATTCGGCTGTTGCCGTGATTCTTGATGGGCCGGGCCATCGCGCTTGGCCGATGGCACGCAAGCCTACTGGGCGCCTTCCCCGGCAGGGTATCCGGTTTTGCGCTGCGGCTGCCATTGGCCCGCCTTGCTCCGCTGCATGTTCAATCACGGTCCGGGGCACCGAGCGGGAAGAGTGGGCGGTAGGGCCGCGCCTCGTCCACCGCCCGGGCGAAGGAAGGCCTCGCCAGCAGCCGCCGCCGATAGCCGTGGACGTTGGCCAATGCGGCGTCGATCGGGTGGCACCAGTCGGCGTAGAACAGTGCTGGGGCGGCCGCGCAGTCGGCGAGGCTGAAGGCGTCGCCCGCTGCCCATTCGCGCCCGGCCATCGCCTGATCGAGCCAGCGGTAGGCGGTTTCGAGCATCGTGCATGCTTCACCGACCCCATAGCGGTCGCGCTGCTCTGCCGGGCGCAGGCTGTCGAAGACGATCTTCTGCAGTGGGGTGGAGACGTAGTTGTCGAAGAAACGGTCCATGAAGCGCACCTCGAGCGCGGCGCGCGCATCGGCGGGAATCAGGCGCAGCGGTCCCGGATGCTGGAGTTCCAGGTGTTCGATGATGATGCTCGCCTCAGCCAGCGTACGGCCGTCGTCCACCAGCACGGGAAAGCGCTTGAGTGGCCACAGCGCTTCAAGCTCCGCGGCCGCCTGCGGGGCGTCCGGGGCGAGCAGGCGCCACTCGAACGGGGTGGCGTTCTCGTAGAGCGCGATCAGGACCTTCTGGCAGTAGGAAGAAAAGGGGTGGGCGTAGAGTTTCATGGTCATCTTCGACTCCTCGATTTGTCGGCCTCTCGGGCCAGGCGGCCCCGGGTCCGTATGTTCTGGTCGTCTGGGCCGGGGCGAAATCGACAATGCGCAATAACCGGCCAATCGACTCGGGTAGCGCTAGCTATTTCGCTTCGCTGCCGCTCAGGGCGCGGCTTTGATCCGGTGTCGCGACCTTGTCGCGCATCCAACCGGAAGTTGCCCGGATCGGCTTGCTATTCGACCTTCGCGGGACTGGACAGATACAAGCGCTTTCTTTGCGTTAACGTCAACGTAAGTGCGCTTTGCGCCGTCGAGCCTGTCGCGGCGACGCGCAGTCGGCGGATCGGCGTCTATCAATTACAAGTAGGGCATATACCGCGGTCCGCAAGACTGACCGTTGTTGGCCATGACCATCGGCCAGGTGTTCGGTGCCACAGTCACAGGTTTCGCCCGCCGCGAAGTCATGCAGGCCGAGCTGGACGCGGCCGCTTCGCAGTAGATTATCAACAGAGGGCACTTTTTCGCGATCCACACGGACAAGCATCCAGAAATCCAGACAGAGAAGGAACTGTTATGACCATGCAACCCGATCCTGTAGTTATCGTCAGTGCCGCACGCACGCCCATGGGCGGCTTCCTCGGCGACTTCGAGGAAGTTACGGCCGCGCAACTGGGCGCCGCGGCGATCCGTGCCACCCTCGAACGCGCGAGTCTGGCCAGCGACGC
>RCUR01000132.1_pt1 | contig 24544 bp, 20 predicted proteins | sample 2166151 | NCBI WGS metagenome assembly RCUR01 (sample SAMN09932785, study PRJNA488358) | compost metagenome | isolation source: compost soil in an enriched community | place: Germany: Experimental Botanical Garden
CGCCCTCCGCGATGCCATGGACTGCGACAGGCCGGTCTCCGGGCTCACGAGCGGCGTTCCGACATTGCGAAACGCCACCAGACGCACCTTCCCATGCGAGGAGCCTGTCGGGCTTGACCGTTCGTGGCGAGGGTATGGCCGAATTCGGCTTTCCCGTGGCAGAACAGCGTTAACCCCGACAGACACCTGCAGCACAGTGGTTGAAAAAGCGCTGGCTTGACTCGTCTACCGTTGCGGGGGCAGCGTCGGAATGGTTGGCGTGAACACGCGCAACGCACCGACTTCCCAGTTTCACCGCCGGCCATGGCCGGCGGTCACCTGAAGCAAGAGGCGCGAGTCTAGAGACTTGGCAGCGGGGCGTCTATGCGCCGAGCGACGCCAAGCGTTCAGGCCGCGACTGCTGCGGCAATCGGTCGCTCACTGGCCGATCAGGATCAGCTTGCCGGTCTGCGGGTCGCGGTAGACCTGGCCGACGCTCTCCAGCCCGCTGCCGTCCCGGCCCTTGAGGCTGTCCGGCAGGCTCGGCAGTTCCCGCCCGCGCTCCACCTGCTGCGGCTGGCGCTGCGCCTCGAGTCGCTGCAGCAGGTCGGTCTGCGCCACCAGGGCGGCGATCAGGCCGCAGGCGAACACCAGCACCACGTCGACCAGGTTGGCCAGCGGCCCGAGCGGATCGTCGTCGCCCTCGGCGAAACGGCTAGAGCGCCAGCGCCGGCTCATCGGCCTGCTCCCCGGCCGCGGCGGCCTCGCGTCGATCCAGCAGTTCGTCGTACCAGCGCCGGCGCAGGCGGCCGAGGCCGAAGCCGAGCACCCCGGCGAGCAGGCCGAACACCGTGGTGTCGAAGGCCACCCGCATGGCCACGCTGAGAATCTGCACATTGCCCTCGCCGAGCGCGGCCAGCCCCGGACCGAGCGGGATCAGCGTGCCCATCAGGCCGAGCATCGGGCCGATCCGCGCGATCAGGTCGGCGCGCTCCAGGCGCTTGCGCGCGCGCCGCTCGATTTCCGCCAGCGGCAAGCGTTGCCAGCGCGCCAGGCCGCCAAAACGCTCGCCCACCGCCACCCCGCAATCCCATACCGCCAGCGTCAGCAGGCCGAACAGGCCGAGGGTCACCGGCTGCAGCAACCAGCCGACCAACAGGTGCAGCCAGGTGAATAATTGACTGTCGAACATGCTCAAAGCCCTCCACGGGAAAGATGACCACGGCCACGGCCGCGGCGGATGCCCAGGCCCAGCAGGCCGGCCAGCAGCAGGATGCCCAGCCAGAGTTGCCAATCCGGCGCTTGCGCGGCGCCCTCTGCGCCGTCCGCCGCAGCCGCTTCGGCGGCCGCCGATGGTGTCTGGATTTCGCTGACGGTGCTCGGCGCCTGCTGCGGTCGGGCCTGGATCTGCGCCGCCTGCAGGCGTTGCTGCAGGGCCGCGCGCAACTCCTCCGGCAGTTGCGGCAGCAACCACTGCAACATCGGGTGGTCCGGGCGGGTGTGGCCGCTGCCGGGCAGGCCGTGCTCGACCACCAGGCGGGCGAACTGCTCGCCGAGCTGCTGCACGGTGGCCTGATCGGCCTGCCAGAACTCCTTGTGGATCGCCACCAGCATGATCGCCAGCATGTTGCTCTTGACGTGGACGTTGTGCCCCTGCTCGAGGAAGCGGTCGAGGCCGAGCTGGTGGCGGTCGTCGACATACACCGCCTTGACCTCCTCCCAGGCGCTGTCCTGGATGATCTCCGGGTTGGTCACCTGCCAGCCCCAGAGGTATTCGAGGAACTCGCTGCCCATGGTCCGCGCGCCGGCGTAGTCGTGCTGCATCAGCGCCTCGATCCAGGCCGGGTTGAGGAAGCGCCCGCGCAGCTCGCCGAGCAGCGCCTGCTGCAAGGGCTCCAGGCGCACGCGGGCGGGGTCGTTGTGCCAGCTCACGTAGTTTTCCGGAACCGCACCGGCGACCTGTTCCACCGCCAGGCTCAGGCCGCCCAGGTAATCGAAGGCGTCGTTGTTGTCCAGCAGGCCGTAGAGGTTGCTGGAGCGCCCGAGGTAGGTGCGGCGGACCTGCTTGAGGTTGTCGCGGAACACCTCCTGCACCGGCTCGCCCTGGTGGGCCAGGCCGTAGGCATGGCCCATGCGCGCGACATAGGCCTGGGCCAGTTCGCCGCGCTGCTGCCAGCTGCCGGAGCGCTCCACCAGGTTGTTGATGCCGGCGCCGTAGGCCCCCGGCGCCACGCCGAACAGGCGCAGCGCCGCCAGGCTGCCGGCCTGCTCGGCGCCCAGGCCGGCATCCAGCCGGCGCGCGGCATCTTCCACCCAGTGCGCGGCGACCCGGTTGTCCGCCAGGCTCTCCAGGCCACCCGTGGCCTGCCCCTCGAGCGGCGCCAGGGCCGCGGCCAGGGCCGGACGCAGCGCCGGGTAGTCGCGGCGGATGGTGTCGCCGGCGCCGTCCAGGGCCAGCAGCACGGCGCGTTCGAGCAGCGCCAGCTGGTCGGCGTACAGATCGCGGAACAGCCCGGAGGTGGTGAACAGCAGGTCGCGGCGCTGTTCGTCCGCCGCCAGCGCCCGGCGCTGCAGGCCCTGGACGATGCCGCGGCCGTTCCATTGCGGCTCGACGCCGAGCAGTTCGAGGCCGAAGGCGATCATCGCGCCCTCGTCGCGCACCGTGTCCGAGGCCCAGAGGATCACCGCCTCGCGGCCGTCCGCGGCGATCGGCCGCTGGCGCGCCTGCAGCGCCATCTCGCGGCCGATGCCCCAGCCGATGCGGCTGGGCAGCAGGCTGCTGTCGAGGGCGTGGAAGTTGCGCCCGGTGGGCAGCGCTTCCGGGGTGCGGATCGGGTCGTTGCCCTTGCCGGGGGCGACGAAGCCGCCGTCCAGGGCATGCAGCAGCGCGTTCATCTCGGCGGCCGGCGAGTCGATCAGCGCCTGGCGGTGCTGCGCCTGGCCGGTGCCCATGGAGGTCAGCAGGGTGTCCACCGCCTCCGCCTGCCAGGGCTTGCCGAACACGTGCAGGCCCATGGGCATGAAGCGTTCCTGGATATTGGTCAGGTAGTGGCCGACCTCGTGCACCAACAGGTCGTCGTCGACCTGCTCGAAGCCGATGCCGCGCACGGCCAGGACCTCGGCCATCGACTCGCGCAGCTCCGCTTCGAGTCCGGAGCTGCCGACCAGGCGCTTGATCTCGGCGATGGTCGCACGCCGCGCCGGCCCTTCGCCCTGGCCGGCGCCGGCCTCGAAGCTCTCGATCAGCTGGCGCAGCTTGAGCAGGTCGTCGTACAGCGGCGTGGCCACCAGCGGCGGGGTCAGGTGATCGATCATCACCGCCAGGCCGCGGCGCTTGGCCTGGATGCCCTCGCCGACCCCGTCGACGATGTACGGGTAGATGCTCGGCAGGTCGCCGAGAATCTGCGTCGGGTAGTCCTCGTCGCTCAGGCCGACCCGCCGCCGCGGCAGGAACTCGTAGGTGGAATGGCGGCCCAGGTGGATCAGCGCGTCGGCCTTGAAGTGGTCGCGCAGCCAGTGATAGAAGGCCAGGTACTGGTGCGGCGGCGGGAACACCAGGTTGGCGTGCAGCAGCTCCTCGTCCACTTCCCAGCCGCGCGGCGGCTGCGGGCCGACGAACACCTTGCCGAACTGCAGCCCCGGCAGCAGCAGGCGGCCGTCGTGCACCATCACATAGCCGGGGCCCTCGCCCCAGCCGCGCAGGCCTTCGATGCCGGTGGCCGCCAGGGCCTCGACCAGCGCCTGCGCCTGCTCCCAGTCGGCCTCGGCCGGTTGCGCCAGCGCCGCCCGGTAGAGGCTCTCCAGCTGCGCCAGCAGGTCCAGGGCGCGCGCCCGCGCCGGGTGCTCGACGCCGTCCAGCACGTGGTGCAGCTCGCTGGAGCCGTTGCCCAGGATGTCCGCGGCGATCTCCAGTTGCGAGGCCTGCAGGGCCCGACGCAGCTGGGCGTTCCAGTAGCCCAGCGGGCCCTGGCGCATCTCCGCCTGCAGGGCGGCCGGCAGGGTGGCGAACCAGTCGCGATAGTCCTGACCGCCCAGGCTCTGCACCTTGTCGGCCATCTCGGCCAGGGCGTCGCCCTGCTCCGGCAGGTTGACCCCGCGCTCCTGCAGCAGGTCGAGCAGCGCCGCCGGGCTGTCCGGCAGCGGGCCGGTGTCGTAGCCCTCGGCCTGCAGGCGGCGGAGGATCTGCAGCAGCGACTGCGGCACGTCGAGGTTGTCCGCGCCTATGTTGTGCCGGCCCGGCGGGTGGTTGTAGTAGACGATCGCCAGGCGCTTGTCGGCATTGGCCGTGCGCTGCAGGTGCCACCAGCGCTGGATGCGCGCGCTGAAGGCGGCGACCTGCTGCGGCAGCGCTTCGCCGATGCCGAAGCGGATGCCCGACAGCGGATCGAGCTGCTGCTCGCGCCAGGCGGCCAGGACCATGGCCTGGCTGGTGCCTTGCAGTTCCGGCATGGCGATCTGGTAATGCAGCTTGTCGCGCGCCAGGCCGTCGCTGGACAGCTGCCAGGCCGCCTCGTCGCGCCCTTCCAGGCGCAGGCCCTTGAGCACCGGCACGTCCAGCCGGGCGAACAGCTGGCTGACCTGCTCGCGGTGCTCGCCGCCGCCGATGACGAAATCCTGCAGGGCGACGATCGCCGCCAGCGGCGGGTGCTCGGCCTCCTGCAGCCAGCGCACCGCCTGCAAGGAGCCCGGCCCCCAGTTGGCGAACAGGCTGACGCAGGCCAGCCCGGCCTCGCCCAGCGCCTGGCACAGGGCGTCGTTGAGCGCCCGGTCGCCGGCGCGGTCGGCGCGGCCGTGGTCGACGATGGCCACCAGTGCCCGGCCCTGCCAGTGCAGCTGTTCGGCCGTGCGGATCTGCCCGTCCTGGTAGAAGCGCAGCGGCGGCCGCGCCTTGGCCGGCTCCGCCGTTACCGTCGCATCCACCCGCGCCGCCAGCCAGCCAAGCAGCGCGGCCATGTTCTCGCTGCCGCCGGCCAGCCAGTAGCTGCGCGCGCTGAGCCAGTCGGCCTGCTGCGGATGGGCGCGCTGTTGCTGCGCCAGCCACTGCGCCAGGTCGTCCGCCGGCTTGGCGGCGCCCAGGCGCTCGGCCTGCTCGCGCGAGGCGAACAACCCCTGACCGCGGCTGCGGCTGAGCTGCACCAGCCCCTGCTCGCTGTGCAGGATAAACAGATCGGCCGGCGCCGCCGCAGCCAGCAAGGGCCGCAGGCGCTCGACCTCGGTACCGAACAGACCGGCGCCGAACAGCACCTGGCCGGCGTCCAGCCATTCGGCCAGCGCGGCATCGTCCAGCTCGCCGAGCTGCTCGGGGGTGCGCGCGCTGACCCGCTGACCGGGGTGCTGGCGCTGGAACTGGGCGACTGCCGCGGCGAATTCGGCGGCGCTGTAGGGCGAGACGATGGCGTTGATCTGAGCCGCGCCGACCAGCGGCGCGGCCAGCGTCAGCAGGGCGGCCAGCGCCAGCCGGCGGATCAGGGACACACCGCGCAGCGCTCGCGCTGCCGGCATCGGAAGGGACTTGCTCATGTTGTCGTTGCTCCGCCGCGCTCACCCGTGCGACCCAGGCAGGGAAAGGCATGCGCAGAGGGGCAACGCACGAACCGCAGCAAGCCTGCAGCCCACACGCCAGACAGCGCCCTCCGCGATGCCATGGACTGCGACAGGCCGGTCTCCGGGCTCACGAGCGGCGTTCCGACATTGCGAAACGCCACCAGACGCACCTTCCCATGCGAGGAGCCTGTCGGGCTTGACCGTTCGTGGCGAGGGTATGGCCGAATTCGGCTTTCCCGTGGCAGAACAGCGTTAACCCCGACAGACACCTGCAGCACAGTGGTTGAAAAAGCGCTGGCTTGACTCGTCTACCGTTGCGGGGGCAGCGTCGGAATGGTTGGCGTGAACACGCGCAACGCACCGACTTCCCTGTTTAGCCATGGCCGTGGCCGTGGCTCACCTGAAGCAAGAGGCGCGAGTCTAGAGATTCGCGCCGGCAACGTCTATGCGCCGAGCGACACCGGCCAATCAGGCAACGACGACGTCCGGCAATGGCCCGTTCACGCGCATGCCCCGGGGTTTTGCCGGGGCGCGGCGTCGCACCTGGTTGGCTGGAGGTCGCTTTCGCGCGCGCGCCTTTGAATACTGGCGTCGGCCGGCAGATCGGCGTTGACCCTGTCCCGGCCGGTTGTTAGCGTGCGCTCACTCGCGGGCCCAGTGGCGGCATCGGCGCGAGAATCTGCGCGTCATCAGGGGAGAGCATGGATCTATCATTCGCCCGTCTACGCGGCCGCGTCGGCCTGGCGGCCGCACTGTTGGGGCTGGCGCCGGCGCTGCTGGCGGCGCCGATCTGCGTGGTCGACGACGCGCAGCGCGAGGTCTGCCTGCAGGCGCCGGCGCAGCGCATCGCGACCCTGTCGCCGGGCGCCACCGAGCTGGTCTTCGCGGCGGGCGGCGGCGAGCGCGTGGTGGCCGTGGTGGCCTTCAGCGACTATCCGCCCGCGGCGCGTGCGCTGCCGTCGGTGGGCAGCCACAGCCGCCTGGATCTGGAACGCTTGCTGACCCTGCAACCGGATCTGGCGATCGTCTGGGGCAGCGGCAACTCCGCCGAGCAGATAGACGCCCTGGAAGATTTCGGCGTACCGGTGTTCTATCTCGAACCGGAAAACCCCGAGGGCATAGCCCAGGCCATCGAGCGCCTGGCGCGCCTGAGCGACAGCCAGGCCGTGGGCCGGCTGGCCGCCGAGCGCTTCCGCCGGGGCATGGCCGAACTGGCCGAGCAATACCGCGATGCCGAGCCGGTAACGGTGTTCTATCAGGTCTGGAACAAGCCGCTGATGACGGTCAACGACGCGCACCTGATCGGCCAGGTGATCCGCCTGTGTGGCGGGCGCAACGTGTTCGCCGAACTGCCGCGGCAGATTCCGCGCATCGATATCGAGGCGGTGCTGGCCGCCAATCCACAGGCCATCCTGGCCGGCGGCATGGGCGAGGAGAACCGTTACTGGCTGACCGAGTGGCGGGCCTATCCCGGCTTGCAGGCGGTGCAGCAGGACAATCTGTTCTTCATCCCGCCGTCGCTGGTGCAGCGCCCCACGCCGCGCCTGCTGGAAGGCAGCCGGTTGCTCTGCGAGAACCTGGAGGCGGCCCGTGCACGCCGCTGAAACCGCCGCCGACAGGCGCCGCGCCGGCCCCCTGCGTTCGCTCGGCTGGCTGCTGGGCCTGCTCACGCTGGTCGCGCTGGGCGCCATGACGCTGTCGGTCAGCGTCGGCAGCAGCGCCCTGAGCCTGGTCGATGTGCTGGCGACGCTGAGCGGCCAGGGCAGCGAGCTGCAGCGCACCCTGATCTTCGAACTGCGCCTGCCGCGCACCCTCTCGGCCTTCGCCACCGGCGGCCTGCTGGCGGTGGCCGGGGCGCTGATGCAGGTGCTGCTGCGCAACCCGCTGGCCGATCCCTACGTGCTCGGCCTGTCCGGCGGCGCCGCGGTGGGTGCATTGTTCGCCATGCTGGCGGGCCTGGGCGGCGCGCTGATCTCCGGCTCGGCCTTCGCCGGGGCCTTCCTCGCCACCCTGCTGGTATTCGGCCTGGCTCACGGCAGCGGCAGCTGGACGCCGTCGCGGCTGCTGCTGACCGGGGTGGTGGTGGCCTCCGGCTGGGGCGCGATCATCACCCTGATGCTGGCGATCAGCCCGGCCGAGCGCCTGCCCGGCATGCTCTATTGGCTGATGGGCGACCTGTCCTATGCGCGCACGCCCTGGCCGGCGCTCGGCCTGCTGCTCGGCGTCAGCCTGTTGCTGCTGCCGCTGGGGCGCAGCCTCAACGTGCTGGCGCGCGGCCCGCTGCAGGCGGCGGCGCTGGGGGTGGCGGTGCGCCCGCTGGAATGGAGCATCTACCTGATCGCCAGCCTGCTGACCGCGCTGGCGGTCACCAGCGCCGGCAGCATCGGTTTCGTCGGCCTGGTGGTGCCGCACATGCTGCGCCTGCTGCTGGGCAACGACCAGCGCCTGATACTCCCCGCCTGCGCCCTGAGCGGCGGCATCCTGCTGGTGCTGGCCGATACCCTGGCGCGCACGCTGATCGCCCCGGAACAGTTGCCGGTGGGGGTGATCACCGCATTGCTCGGGGTGCCGACCTTCCTCTACCTGCTGCACCGGAGTCGCTGATGAGCCGCCTGGATGTGCGTGATTTGCTGATCGACGTACCCGGGCGCAGCAGCGGCCGGGCGCTGAATTTCAGCCTGCTGCCCGGCCAGGTCTGGGGCGTGCTGGGGCCCAACGGCGCGGGCAAGACCACCCTGCTGCACACCCTGGCCGGGCTGCGGGCGCCGCGCGGCGGCGAGGTGCTGCTGGACCAGCAGCCGCTCGAGCGCCTCAACCGGCGGCAGATCGCCCAGCGCCTGGGCCTGGTGTTCCAGGAGCGCCAGGACGGCTTTCCGGCCACGGTGCTGGAGACCGCGCTGATCGGCCGCCACCCGTTCCTGCCGGCCTGGCAGATGGAAGGCGCCGCGGACCTGCTCGCCGCCGAGCAGGCGCTGGCGCGTCTGGATGTGGCGCACCTGAGCGCGCGCCTGGTCAGCACCCTGTCCGGCGGCGAACGCCAGCGCGTGGCCATCGCCACCGTGCTGACCCAGGCGCCGGCACTGTGGCTGGCGGACGAGCCGACCAACCACCTGGACCTGCATCATCAGGTGGCCGTGCTCGAACTGCTGGCCGCCCAGGCCAGCGCGGGGCGGGCGGTGTTCATGTGCCTGCACGACCTCAACCTGGCCGCGCGCTGGTGCGACCAGATCCTCCTGCTCTACCCCGACGGCGAGGCCTGCTGGGGGCCGGTCGCCAGCATGCTGCAGCCGGCGGCGCTGGAGCGCCTGTACGGCCAGCGCCTGCTGACCAGCGAGATCGACGGCAGCCCGGTGTTCATTCCGGCGCGCTGAGTCAGCGGCGCCGCTTCCTGGCACTGGCGGCCCCCGACCGCGAGCACGCCGGTGCTCCTGGCTCAGGCGAACTCGGCAAGCCGTAGCGCCGGCATCCCGGACGCCAGCGCGGTGACCCGAGCCTCGAAGAATATCTCGCCGTCGATGTCGTTGCGCACGCGATTTTCCTCCAGTTGATACTCGATGCGCGGGCTGTCGGCGCCGGCCTGCCGGGCCATCTGCTCGGCTTCCTCGGCGGCCTGCGCACGCGCCAGGGCGAGCGCCGCCTCGAGGCTGTCATGATCCACCGGCCCGTGGCGGGTAAACACGCGAAACACCCCGAACATCGGCTGCAGCACGGTGATATGCACGCGCTGCACCACCTCGCCAAACAGCGTGCCCACGGCGTTGGCGACCTCGCCGTGCGGCGGCAGACACAGGCGCACGCCCAGGGCCTCGGCCGCCATCGGGTAGAAACTGGAGGCCGGGCCACCGACTGCCACCACCGGCAGGTCGTCGGCGAAATGCATGCTGAACACCGAGCGGGCATCGCGCCCGCCCTGGGGGGTCATGATCAACTCGCTGAGCAGCCGTGCCAGCCGGCCGACGTCGCCGTCCTGGCCGGCATCGTGCAGCCCGGCCTCGACCAGCTTGGCGCAGATGACCCGGATCACCCGCTGGAACACGTCCCGGGCGGGCGCCTCGGCATCGCCTTCCGGCCAGTTGCCGAAGCCGTACTGACGGCGCATCCGGCGTGCCCAGATGCGTGCCGCCAGGCTGGCCGCCTGGGTGTTCCAGTGCCGGGAAAGACCCAGCACGTGGGCGGCGTCCGTCGGGGTGAAGCCGCTGTAGATGACCAGCCCCTTGCGCTCCAGATGCGCCAGGGCGCGCGCCAGCCAGCGCTCGTCCATGGCCGCCTGCTCGATGTCCACGGGCCCGGCTTCCAGGCGCTCCCAGGCCGCCTGTTGGTCGGCGCTCAGGTGCCGCAACAAGACGTCATCGCGCTGCAGACGCAGGGCGAAACGGTTATGGCTGCTGCATGGACGCGACTGCAACTGACGCTCCAGCGCCGCGATTACCGCCGGATACTGGCTGGCCAGCAGGCTCAGCGGCACCACCCGGCGCGGGCCGATGACGATGCCCAGGCCGTTGTCGAAGCTCACCTCGCTGTCTCCACCCAGACCGATGGAGTACAGGCGGATGGCTTCGACCATCGGCCGCCAGTCGCCGACCCGGGCGCCATCGAAGGACAGCTCCGGGCGACCGTTGCGGACCACCGCGATGTCGGTGGTGGTGCCGCCCATGTCGGCCACGATCAGGTCGCGATAGCCGCTCAGGGCGCAGGCCCCGTTGACGCTGGCGGCGGGCCCCGACAGCACGGTACTGATCGGGCGCAACATGGCGCTGCCGGCATTGACCAGCGAACCGTCGCCCTTGACGATCATCAGTGGCGCCTGGATATCCAGCCTCGCCAGCAGGCCCTGGACCGAGTCGATCAATTGGCTGACCTGGGCGATCATGCGCGCGTTCAGCGCCGCGGTCAGCGCTCGCCGCGGCGCGCCCAGCGACGACGCCAGCTCATGGCCGCAGCTGACCGGCTTGCCGGCCAGGCTGTTGACCAGTTCCTGCACGCGCAGCTCGTGGCAAGGGTTGCGCACGCTGAAGCTGGCCGAGATGGCGAAGGCCGAAACCCGCTCGCGGTAGGCCAGGATCGCCTGACGTGCCGCGCCCTCGTCCAGCGCCGTCTGCTCCCGCCCGCCGGCATCGTGGCCGCCGGCCAGCATGACGATGCCTTCCGGCCCCAGCAACTCGGGCAAGCCGCTGGCCTTGAGCTGCTGGGCGTCGTAGCCGATCAGCAACACGCACACCGGCGAACCCTTGCCCTCCACGGCCGAGTTGGTGGTCAGGGTCGAAGACAGCGACACCATGGCGACCTCGGGCAGCAACTGCTGCGGCAGCGCCGCCAGCGACTGGCCGATGCCGACGCTCAAATCCAGGCGCGTGGTCAGGCGCTTGGCCGAGGCCACGACCTGGCGCTGTTCGTCCAGCAACACGGCATCGGTGAAGGTGCCGCCGGTATCGATCCCGAGGAAATAGGTCATGCTAGATCTCATTCTTGTGGCTGTAGATGGAGCGCAGTAACAGCACCCGGCGAGGGCGTCGTGCTGGAGATCGAGCTCCAGCCCAGCGCCAGGACGGCTTTGCGGTCACGCAGCCGGATACCGCACCGATCGGCCGCCACCCGCGCCTGCCGGCCTGGCGGATGAAAGGCGCCGCTGAGCAGCGCGATCGACGGCAGTCCGCGGTTGATCCCGGCGCACCGAGTCAGCGCGAACGCGAGCGCCGTCCCGTGCCGCGGTTGAGGCTGTTCTGGCTCGGTGTGGGCGGCGGCAGCGTCACCTCGCGCTGCAAATGGGGGAAGCCATCGCGCTTGTGCGGGATGGCCATGGCCTCGATGAAGTGTTCCTGAAAGCGCGGTTCGACGGCGGTTTCCACCTTCTCGACGCGGCGCACCAATTCCTCGATTTGCCGCCGCGACTGACGACTGAGCAGGGCGATGCGCGCCCCGCTGCCGGCGGCATTGCCGGCCAAGGTGACGTGGGCCAGCTCGCAGTCCGGGATCAGGCCGAGAATCATCGCGTACTTGACGTCGATATGCGCACCGAAGGCGCCGGCCAGGCGGATGCGCTCGACGCGATCGGTGCCGAACTGCTCCATCAGCAGCTTGATCCCGGCATAGAGCGCGGCCTTGGCCAGCTGGATGGCGCGAATGTCGTTCTGGGTGATGCACAGGCTGCGGTTGGCGTCCTGGTACAGCAGGTAGGCGAAGGCTCGGCCATCGGCCAGCACCCACGGGCAGCGCTCGGCCAGGGCGCCATTGACCACGCCCTCGTGGTTGATGATGCCGGTCAGGAACAGTTCGGCGATCACCTCGATGATGCCCGAGCCACAGATGCCGGTGACGCCATGGGCGGCGACCGCCTCGGCGAAGCCGGGCTCGCTCGACCACAGGTCGCAGCCGATCACCTTGAAGCGCGGCGCCAGGGTCTCGGGATCGATGCGCACGCGTTCGATGGCGCCCGGTGCGGCGCGTTGGCCGCAGCTGATCTGCGCGCCCTCGAAGGCCGGCCCGGTCGGGCTGGAGGCCGCCAGCAGGCGCTCGCGGTTGCCCAGCACGATCTCGGCGTTGGTGCCGACGTCGACCAGCAGCATCAGTTCCTCGCTCAGCTGCGGCGCCTCGGAGAGGATCATCGCGGCGGTGTCGGCACCGACATGCCCGGCGATGCACGGCAGCCCGTAGACCCGCGCGTTGGGGTGGATGCGCAGGTCGATCTCGCTGGCCCAGAGGCCGTCGATGGCTTCGTCGGAGGCCAGGGCGAAGGGCGCACCGCCCAGCTCGAGCGGATTGATGCCGAACACCAGGCTGTGCATGATCGGGTTGCCGACCAGGGTCGCCTCGAGGATGGCCTCCACGCCGATTCCCGCCGCCTCTGCCAGTTCTTCGGCCATCTGGTTGAGCGCCTCGCGCACCACGCGGGTCATTTCCAGTTCGCCGCCCGGGTTGAGCATGATGTAGGAGACGCGGCTCATCAGATCCTCGCCGAAACGGATCTGCGGGTTCATCCGCCCGGCGCTGGCCACCACCTCGCCACTCTGCAGGTCGCACAGGTGGGCGGCGATGGTGGTCGAGCCGACGTCCACCGCCATGCCGTAGATCTTTTCCTGCAGGCCCGGCCAGACGGCGATGATCCGCTGGTCGTCGTACACCGCCACCGTGACCTGCCACTGGCCCTGACGCAGGGCCTGCTGCAACTGCTGGACCACGCGGATGTCGTTTTCCAGCTGGGGCAGGTGCCATTGGTAGTTGAGGGCGTCCTTGAGGCGGCGCAGGTCGGAGGCCGGCACGTGCATGTCCGGTTGCTGCACCTCGACCAGGTACAGGCGGATGATCGGATCCAGCTCGATATTCAGCACCTCCGCGCGCTTGCGCACGACCTGGCGGTGCACCTGGCTGGACGGCGGCACATCGATCACCGCATCGCCCAGCAACCGGGTCGCGCAGCTCAGCCGGCGACCCGGGTCGAGCACGCCGCGGCGCTGTTCCCAGGCCTGCTCGGTGGCGCTTTTGCCGCTCAGGTGGCTGGCGGCGGACGCCACCCCGTGCTTGGCGAAACTGCCTTCGCACAGGTCGACCTGGCAACGGCCGCAGAGGCCACGGCCGCCGCACACCGAGTCGATATCGACCCCCAGCGCCCTGGCGGCTTCCAGCAGCGGAGTGCCCAGGGGAAAGCGGCCGCGGTGGCCGGACGGGGTGAATACGACAAGTGCATCCTCGGGTACGGACACGGCGTGTTCCTCGATTATTCTGGCGAAGACGAACAGCAGCCCCGTTTCGGGGCTCCTGCTTGAGCGTTTGGGGAAAACTCCCGCCTACTGCGAGCGCCCCCAGACGCAGGGCGCAGCAGGCCAGCGGTTTTTTTTCGGCCGCTCAGGAGGTGGTGCGCCGCCGGGTCTCGCGACGGCCGCGGGCGCCATCGGAGGATGCGGCCGGCGGTTCGCGGAACTTCTGGATCCAGCGCATGCAGTCCGGGTCATGGCCCATCATCACGTCGGCACCGAGGATCGCCGCCATGATCTCGCCGTGCAGGGGGTTGGTGATGGCCGAGGTCATGCCGGAGGCGATCGCCATGCTCATGAAGGCGGCGTTGACGCCGTTGCGGTTGGGCAGGCCGAAGCTGACGTTGGAGGCGCCGCAGGTGGTGTTGACCTTCAGCTCGCGCTGCAGCCGCTGGCACAGCGCGAACACCTGGCGGCCGGCACTGCCGACCGCGCCAATCGGCATGACCAGTGGGTCGACCACCACGTCGCAGGCGGGAATGCCGTGATCGGCCGCCCGTTCGACGATCTTCTTGGCGATGGCGAAGCGCACGTCGGGGTCGTGGGAGATGCCGGTTTCGTCGTTGCTGATCGCCACCACCGCGGCGCCGTACTTCTTCACCAGCGGCAGCACCCGTTCCAGGCTTTCGTCCTCGCCGGTCACCGAGTTGACCAGGGCCTTGCCCTGGTACACCGCCAGGCCGGCTTCCAGCGCGGCGATGATCGAGGAGTCGATGCACAGCGGCACGTCGGTCAGCGACTGCACCAGCTGGATGGTCTTGGCCAGGATCGCCGGTTCGTCGGCCAGCGGAATGCCGGCGTTGACGTCGAGCATGTGCGCGCCCGCCGCCAGTTGCGCCTCGACGTCGAGGATCACCCGGGAGAAGTCGCCGGCGGCCATTTCGGCGGCGAGCAGCTTGCGCCCGGTGGGGTTGATGCGCTCGCCGATGACCACGAAGGGCCGCTCGAAGCCGAGCACCACTTCCTTCTTGTGTGAGCTGATGATGGTATCTGTCATGACACGTCCTCGATTATTGATGGGGGCCTGTGACCCGGGGTTATGTGCAGCGGATTACTTGCATACGGCTTGCGCCGGTTGGGCGCTCGCCTGCGGCGACTGCGGGTTGAGCTGGGCGGGGTTGTCGCGCCCCGGATACCAGGGCACACGGCCCTCGAGCACGCCGGTGGCCTGGATGATTTCCGCGACGGCTTCCTCCTGCCGGTAGGCCATGATGTGCGCGCCGCTGACGCCCTTGATCTCGCGGATCTGCTGCAGCAGGTCCATGCACAGGCGCTTGCCCTCCTCCTTCTGTTTGCTGGCGCCCTGCAGGCGCTTGATCACCGCATCCGGAATATGCACGCCCGGGACGTTCTCGCGGATCCACAGGGCGCTCTTGGCCGAGGCCAGCGGGCCAACGCCGACCAGGATATGCACCCGGTCAGGCCCTTCCAGCAGGCCGAGATCGCCGACCTTGCTCATGAACTGCTTGAGCAGGTCGATATCGAAGCAGTACTGGGTCTGGATGAACTGCGCGCCGGCCGCCACCTTCTTCGCCAGGCGATGCGGGCGCCAGTCATAGGGCGGCACGAACGGGTTCTCGGCGGCACCGAGGAACACCCGCGGCGGCGTGACTATCTTGCGCCCGCTCTGGAAGCGGCAGTCGTCGCGCATGCCGCGGGCGATTTCCAGCAGCGACATCGAGTCCAGGTCGAATACCGGCTTGGCCTGGGGATGATCGCCGGCCTGCACGCCGTCGCCGGTCAGACAGAGGATGTTGGCGGCGCCCATCGCGGCGCCGCCGAGGATCTCGCCCTGGATGGCGATGCGGTTACGGTCGCGGCAGGAGATCTGCATGATGGTGGCGTAGCCGACCCGGGTCAGCAGCGAACAGACGCCGACGCTGGACATGTGGCAGTTGGCCCCCGAACCGTCGGTGGCATTGATGGCATCGACGTAGCCGTCGAAGATCGCCGCGCGCTTGAGCACCTCGCCCGGATCGGCGGAGTCCGGCGGATCGATTTCCGAGGTGATGGCGAATTTGCCGGCACGCAGCACCCGCTCCAGCCGGCCGGGCGAGACGTGGCCGGGCAGGATCGGCAGGGAATAGCCGGGAACCGGCTCGTCGTCGAACTTCATTGCACCCGCTCCTCGTTTCGTTGTGTCTGCTGACGGACCACGCTCAGCCAGGAGGACGTCCCCCTGAGCCGGAAGTCGACCGGCTGCTGCACCACATGAATGCGCTCGCCGTGCTGCATGTTCTGGCTGCCGGCCCAGGCCTCGGCCCAGACGCATTTCATCTCCGGCTTCACTTCGCAGTGGCCGTTGCTGCGCACCCCGCCGCAGGGGCCGTTGCGCAGATTCTTCGGGCAGTTCATCGGGCACGACATGCCGGTCGAGCTCAACACGCACTGGCCGCACATCTGGCAGTCGAACAGCAGGCCCTTGACGCGCTTCTCGACGGCCCGCATGGGCGCCTCGACCCGGGCATAACCCAGCCGTTGCCATAGCGGGTGCAGCTTCACCAGGATCGGCTCGAAGCTGCGGTAGAGGGTTTCAAACATTCTGGAGTGGCGAACCACCCAACGACGAACCTTGTACATGGCATCTATCCTGGCCCGTGGCCGGGCAATGAGTTGTGCGTGGTGGTGAGGCTTCAGTCAGCCGCCTGGGCGCTCAGGCCCTTGTTTCTGATCAGCCGCTCCAGCTCGGCATCGCTGTAGCGCGCATCTATGCGTGCCGCCGCGGCCTCGGCTTCGGCCTGCAGGTCGTCGCCGCAGGCAATCGGTTCGCAGCGCCGCCAGTCGGCCAGATAGGCCGCCGAACCGCCCTTGCCGGCGCGCATGGCCGCCCGGTCGATGGCCTCCTGAAAACGCTGGGCCAGCTGCAGGCGGGCACTGTCGCGACCCTGCTTGACGATCACCTGCGCCGGGATGTCGCGCCAGGACACGACTATCAGTTTGGCCATGGCCGTTGCTCCCCGATGAAGCGAACCAATGAGGTGTGCAGGCCGCCATAACCGCAAAGGCGCTGCTCGAAGGCCAGACCCAGGCGTGCCGCGGCCTGCCGGGCGCGCTCCAGCAGCAGCGGGTCTTCGCGCTGGGCCAGATAGACCAGGCGCCGGTAGTTGCCGAAGTACAGCGCCGCCAGCTGCGGGTGCCGGTCGAGGCCCAGCCCGGTCACGACCAGCCGCTGGAAATGCCGCACCAGGAAGTCGGTCAGGTAGAAGGTGCCGGGCTCGGCCTCGGCCAGTTCGGCGAACAGCCGGGCCCCGGCATAGAACTCGTAGCAATGCGCGCCGGCCAATCGCTGCACGCCATGCGCCTCGAGCACCTGATCGAGCAGGCCGCCGGTGCCACAGTCGGCATAGGCGACGAACACCCGCTCACGCGCCCGGTCGACCTGCTCCAGCTTGCGCCGCACCGCCTCGGGGATGCGCTCGGGGTGGTTGTGCAGCTCCGCGGGCAAACACTCCACCCGCACCTGCTGCCAGGCATTGGCCCTGATCAACGCGGTGATCTCCCGGGCCAGCGCGCCGCAGGCGATGATGAGCATGGGTTGCATGGCGCCGACTCAGGCCGCACGACGACGAGCGATCAGCTCTTTGGCCATGTCCACGGCGACCCCGGCATCGCGGCAATAGACGTCGGCGCCGACCGCCTTGCCGAACTCCTCGTTCAGCGGCGCACCGCCGACCATCACGATGTAGTCGTCGCGCATGCCCTTCTCCACCAGGGTGTCGATCACCACCTTCATGTAGGACATGGTGGTGGTCAGCAGCGCCGACAGGCCGAGGATGTCCGGCTTGTGCTTTTCCAGCGCCGCAATATATTCCTCGACCGGAATGTTGATGCCGATGTCGATGACCTCGAAGCCGGCGCCTTCCATCATCATGCACACCAGGTTCTTGCCGATGTCGTGGATATCGCCCTTGACCGTGCCGATCACGATCTTGCCCACCGACTCGGCGCCGGACTGGCTGAGCAGCGGGCGCAGCACTTCCATGCCGCCCTTCATGGCGTTGGCCGCCATCAGTACTTCCGGCACGAACAGGATGCCGTCGCGGAAGTCGACGCCGACGATGCCCATGCCGCCGACCAGCGCCTCGTCCAACACCCTGCTGGAGCTCCAGCCGCGCGCCAGGAGGATCTCGGTGCTTTCCACCACCTCCTCGCGCAGGCCGTTATAGAGGTCGTCGTGCACCTGCTCGACGAGCTCGTCGTCGGGCAGATCGTTGAGGTCGAAATCTTCTTCGTTGAACTGTTCGGTCATGGCAATTGACTCCCGAAATAACGACATCTGGGTTACGCCTGGCGGCGCTATTGAGTTCGCAGAGTAGGCACAGGCCGACCCGCCAGTAACCACACAGACGACGCGGACATGTCGATGCGCGACCAATCCAATGGCGCCTCGGGAGAATTTTTTCAGGTTTCGTAAAACATTGATCTAGATCAATTTTTTTGAAAATTTTGGAATCTTTCGAGCGTCGTCCGGGCGACGCTGGATGTCGCCCAAGGATAAGTGACGGAGCAACACGCGAGTACATTTCGAGCAGTCCGAATCTTGCGCCGCTGCGGTCATCCACGCGTCGCCACGTCCGAATGCCTAACAAGAACATCCAGCTGTCCGGAGGATCGAAATGTCCGCAATGCCTGCAATGACCGAAGGAAAGAACACCTATGTACTGAAGGCCAGCTGTCCGGGCGTCATCGGCACAGTCTCCAGAATTACCACCTTTCTCGCGCAAAACCGCTGCTACATCATGGAGATGGCCCAGTTCGACCAGATCTCCAGCGGCAACTTCTATATCCGTGCGGTGTTCTCCACGACCCCCGGCGAAACCCCGCCCTTCCAGGTGCTGCAGGAGACCTTTGCCGCCGTGGCCGAGGTCGACGGCCTGGAGTGGCAGATGCATGACACCCTGACCCCGCCCAAGGTGCTGATCGCCGTGTCCAAGTTCGACCACTGCCTGGACGACCTGCTGTATCGCCAGCGCACCGGCGAGATCAAGATGGAGGTGGCGGCCATCGTCTCCAACCATCCGGATCTCAAGCCCCTGGCCGACTGGTACGGGATTCCCTTCCACCACCTGCCGGTGACCCCGGAGAACAAGTCCACGCAGGAAGCACGGCTGCTGGAGATCGTCGCCGAGACCGGTGCCGAGCTGGTGGTGCTGGCGCGCTACATGCAAATCCTGTCGGAGGATCTGTGCGCGCAGCTGGCCGGGCGCGCGATCAATATCCACCACTCCTTCCTGCCGGGCTTCAAGGGTGCCAAGCCTTATCACCAGGCCTATGCCCGCGGGGTCAAGCTGATCGGCGCGACGGCCCACTACGTGACCTCCGACCTCGACGAGGGGCCGATCATCGAGCAGATCGTCGAGCGCGTGGATCACACCTTCAGTCCCCAGCAACTCGCCGCCGTGGGCCGCGATGCGGAAAACATGGCGTTGTCGCGGGCGGTGCGCTTCCACCTGGAGCACCGGGTATTCACCAACGGCAATACCACCGTGGTGTTCCGCTGAGCCGACGCCAGAGCCGCCCCATGCTCGGCCACCGGCCGGGCGCATGCCGACCGACAGAGGTTTTTTCCCCATGGCACACATCATCGATGGCAAGGCTTATGCGAGCCGCCTGCGCGAGGAAATCGGCCGCCAGGTGCGCAAGCTGCGCGAGCATGACCTGGTCACCCCCGGCCTGGCCGTGATCCTGGTCGGCGAAGACCCGGCCAGCCAGATCTATGTGCGCAACAAGGCCAACCAGGCCCGCGAAGCCGAGATGGCGTCCTTTGAGTACCGCCTGGCGTACAGCGTGCCGCAGGCCCAGTTGCTCGAGCTGATCGAGCGCCTGAACCAGGACCCGGCCGTGCACGGCATTCTGGTGCAGTTGCCCCTGCCGCCCCAGGTGGATGCCGAACGGGTGATCAACGCGATCCGCCCGGACAAGGACATCGATGGCTTCCACCCGATCAACGTGGGCAAGCTGGGCACCGGCGGTCAGGGCATAGTGCCCTGCACGCCGCTGGGCTGCCTGATGCTGCTCAAGCACCACCTCGGCGACATGAGCGGCCTGCATGCCCTGGTGCTGGGGCGCTCGAACATCGTCGGCAAGCCCATGGCCGGCCTGCTGCTCAATCAGAACTGCACGGTGACCATCGCCCACTCGCGCAGCCGCGACCTGCAAGCCGAGTGCCGCCGCGCAGACATCCTGGTGGCCGCGGTCGGGCGAGCGCGACTGGTGCCCGGACACTGGCTGAAACCCGGGGCGACCGTCATCGACGTCGGCATCAATCGCATCGAGGAGGACGACCAGGCGCGCCTGGTCGGCGACGTGGATTTCGCCAGCGCCAGCACGGTCGCCGGCGCCATCACCCCGGTTCCCGGCGGTGTGGGGCCGATGACCATTGCCTGCCTGCTGCTCAACACCCTGGAGGCGACCTGCCGCCAACACGGGATCGCCTTTCCCGCCGGCATCATGCAGTCCGCCTGGGGCAACGAAGCATGTCTCGACTAACCCAACCGCTGTACCGCACCGCCACACCGCCGCGTCCTGGTGACGCCAGCATGATCGACAACCACCGAGGGAGTACCCCAGCATGAGCTCAACCACCACACGCCGACGCTCGGGTGGCAGTGATGCGCGCCGCGCCAGCCGCGCGGACGCCCAGTCCTCGCAGCCAGCCTACATCACGCGCAACATTCCATATTACGAGGTGCTCGGCGATGAAGGCCTGGCCATCATCGAGGCCAACGCCGACACCATCCTCGAGGAGATCGGCATCGATTTCCGCGATGACCCCGAGGCGTTGCAGATCTGGCGCGATGCCGGCGCCGACGTCCAGGGCGAGCGGGTGCGCATGCCGCGCGGCATGTGCCGCAAGCTGATCCAGGACCATGCTCCGCGCGAGTTCACCCAGCATGCGCGCAACCCGGCGCGCAGCGTACGCATCGGCGGCGCCAACACCGTGTTCGTGCCCGCCTATGGCTGCCCCTTCGTCCACGACCTCGACCGCGGGCGGCGCTACGGCACCCTCGAGGACTTCCGCAACTTCGTCAAACTGGCCTATCTGTCGCCGAGCATTCACCACTCCGGCGGCACCATCTGCGAGCCGGTCGACCTGCCGGTGAACAAGCGCCACCTGGACATGATCTACAGCCACATGAAGTACTCCGACAAGTGCTTCATGGGCTCGGTCACCCATCCGGAGCGGGCTCAGGATACGGTCGAGATGGCCAAGATCCTGTTCGGCGACGACTGGCTCGACCCGGACACCGGCAAGCCGAAAACCTGCGTGGTCAGTCTGATCAACGCCAACTCGCCGATGACCTTCGACGACACCATGCTCGGCGCCGCCAAGGTCTATGCCCGCGCCAACCAGGCCTGTGTCGTCACCCCGTTCATCCTCGCCGGCGCCATGTCGCCGGTGACCATCGCCGGCACCGCCGCCCAGACCCTGGCCGAGGCCCTGGCCGGCCTGGCCTTCGTGCAACTGGTCAGCCCGGGCGCGCCTGTGGTGCTCGGCAGCTTCGCCAGCTCCATGTCGATGCAGTCCGGCGCCCCCACCTTCGGCACCCCGGAACCGGCGCTGGTGCTCTACGTGATGGCCAACCTGGCCCGGCGCCTGGGCGTGCCGTTCCGCTCCGGTGGCTCCTTTACCGCGTCGAAGGTGCCCGATGCCCAGGCGGCCAGCGAAAGCGCCAACACCCTGCTGCCGACCTCGCTGGCCGGGGTCAACTTCGCCCTGCACACCGCCGGTTGGCTGGAGGGCGGGCTGGCCATGGGTTACGAGAAGTTCATCATGGATGCCGACCAGGCCGGCATGATGCAGACCCTGCTCAAGGGCGTCGACCTGTCGGAGAACGGCCAGGCCATGGAGGCGATTCGCGAAGTCGGCCCCGGCAAGCACTTCCTCGGCTGCAGCCACACCCAGGCGAACTTCAAGACCGCCTTCTACCTGTCGCCGATCACCGACAACAACAGCTTCGAGCAGTGGGATGCCGACGGCCGGCTGGACATGGCCCAGCGCGCCAATGCGCGCTGGAAGAAGCTGCTCGCCGAGTACCAGGCGCCGCCGCTGGATCCGGCGATCGACGCGGCCCTGCTGGCCTACATCGAGCAGCGCAAGGCGAGCATGCCCGACTCGAGCGTGTAACCACCACCGAGCGCCGCCGCGAGACCCGCGCAAGGCGGCCCCGCGACGGCGCTCGGCATTTTCACAAGCCCTGGGGGTTAGCCATGAACGACAGGCATAGCGGTGGCTGCCTCTGTGGCGGCGTGACCTATGTGGTGGTCGGTGCACTGAGGGACATAATCGCCTGCCATTGTGAACAATGCCGGCGCAGCAGCGGCCATTTCGTCGCGGCGACCGCCTGCCGGAAAGTCAATTTCACCCTGACCAACCAGGCATCGCTCAAATGGTTTTCCTGCATCGCCGGCTTCCGCCGTGGCTTCTGCCAGGAATGCGGCTCCAGCCTGTTCTTCGAAGAGCAAGACGGCGAGCGCATGTCGATTGCCGCGGGCAGCCTGGATCGGCCGCAGGGCCTCAGGATTGCCGCGCACATCTATGCCGCCGAGGCCGGCGATTACTACAGCCTCGACGAACGCGTGCCCGTTCTGCCCGGTGGCGGACACAGCATCCCATTGCCCTGAAACATCTGTGAAGATACGCCCCGCCATGTTCACAAGCGCCGGGAGCCGACGCCGACGGCCCGCATCTGCAAGGAACAACCATGCACGCCAGCTACGATGATATTTCGCTCGCCTACAAAATCGTCCACGGCGAACTGACGGTGAAGAAACACGCCGAGGAGTTCACCTACCTCAACCTGCTCGGCGATGTGCAGGGCAAAGCGGTGCTCGACCTGGCCTGCGGCGAAGGGCGCTTCAGCAGAACGATAAAACAGCAGGGCGCACGCCAGGTCGTCGGCGTGGACATATCGGCGGGCATGATCGAACTGGCGCAACAGGCGGAAAACCAACAGCCGCTGGGCACCAGCTATATCCACGGCGATGTGGCCGCCCTCGGCACCATCGGCAGCTTCGACCTGGTCAGTGCGGCGTTCCTGTTCAACTACGCCGAGTCCCGAGAGGCCCTGCTGGCGCTCAGCCGCACGGCCTACAACAACCTCAAACCCGGCGGGAAACTGGTCGCCAGCGTCAATGCAACGCCCCTGTTCGCCCCCCTGAACAACCAGGCCACGCGCAAGTATGGCTACCTGGTGCACAGCCCCTCGCCCCTGCGCGAAGGCGATGCCGTGGACTACGCATTCTTCACCGGCGACCATGCGATCCGCCTGCGCAACTACCACTGGAGCACCGCCACCTACGAGTGGGCTTTTCGCCAGGCCGGTTTCACCACCTGCAACTGGCAAGCGCCAACCGTCTCGCAACAAGGCATGGACGAACATGGCAGCGACTTCTGGCGCGACTTCCTGTGCGAACCGAATTTCATCTGCCTGGAATGTAGTTGAGCCGTCTCGGCAAACCAGGGGCCGGCGGGTGCCTGGTGCGCACGGCGCACCCTACCAGCCCGCAGCCTACCAGCCGGTGTCAGCGCAACAATAATTAGAGCCGTACGCTGGCGAAGGTCGATTCGCCCTGAGCGCGGGTCAGCGCAGCCAGGGCCGAGGTCGAGGACGGCCGCAGCAGGTCTTCCGGTAGCGGAACCAAAGCCCTCATGCTCCCCAGGTTCTGCCCGGAACGCTCGTCGCGCGGCGGGATGCCGAAGTATTCGCGGTAACACTTGGAGAAGTGCGGAGTGGAGACGAAACCGCACACCGAGGCCACTTCGATGATCGACATGCTGGTCTGCTTGAGCAGTTGACGGGCGCGGATCAGCCGCAGCTTGAGGTAGTAGCGCGACGGCGAGCAGTGCAGGTATTTCTGGAACAGGCGCTCGAGCTGACGACGCGAGACATCGACGTAGTTGGCCAGGCCATCGAGATCGATCGGTTCCTCCAGGTTGGCCTCCATCAATACGACTATTTCCTGCAGCTTCGGCTGGTTGGTGCCGAGCATGTGCTTGAGCGGCACACGCTGGTGATCCTGCTCGTTGCGGATGCGCTCGTAGATGAACATGTCGGAGATCGCCGCCGCCAATTCGCGGCCATGCTCGCGGCTGATCATGTGCAGCATCATGTCCATCGGCGAGGTGCCGCCCGACGAGGTGTAGCGGGTGCGGTCGATGGAGAACAGACGAGTGGTGACGGTTACCCGGGGGCAGGCTTCCTGCATCGCCGCGAGGACTTCCCAGTGCACACTGCATTCGTAACCGTCGAGCAGGCCAGCCTTGGCCAGCGCCCAGCTGCCGGTGCATACCGCGCCCAGCTGGCGGCCATGGCGGGCCTGGACCTGCAGCCAGTGCAGGTGCTCGCGGGTCACGCTGTGCTGGATATCCACGCCGCCGCAGACGATCACCGCATCCAGTGCCGGCGCATTGCTCAGGCCGGCGTCCGGAGTGATCTGCAGGCCGTCGCTGGCGCACACCGGCAGGCCGCTCTGGGTCAGGGTATGCCAGCGGTACAGCTCCTTGCCGGAGAGCTGGTTGGCCATGCGCAGGGGCTCGACCGCCGAGGCCAGGGAGATCAGGGTGAAATTGTCCAGCAGCAGGAAGCCTATGGACTGGGGAGCACGGTTCTGGGGCTGCGCCCCTTGGCTGAACTGTGACATTGATGAAACCCTCGCGCTGAGCTGAACACGGTATTGAGCCCGCATCACGGCATGGCTCTATTTATTGTGATTCTGGTAAGCAAGACCCCCAGATGGGCGTGGATAACAACGCAAAGGCCATGCCTGAATTGATTGTCCGTTCAATTAAAATAGCGAAATGCATCCAGCCCGCTCACGCTGGGCTTTGGCAGGAGCGACAAAACATTCCGTTTGCGACCACCAGCCCCCGGCAGACGGGGGTCTTGAGCATTTCGGTAGCACCGCCCGGGCGGTCAATGTCACCCCCGTTACGGAAGGCCATGGCGGCGGTAACGGCCGGGATAAATCCAGCTGACCGAACGGTCACCAGCGCGTCCGGCCGGCGCCGTCGGCGCTGCACCGCAAGCGGGCATGAGCCCCCTGCGCAGGCACAACAATGGACCCTGGCGATCCGGGAAAATGCGCCGTGCTCCCGGAGGCGGTGAAAGGATCGAGCCGCGTTGCGCGGCCTTCGCCAGGCGCTGCTCAACACTCGATGGCGCTGACCGCCAGGCCGCCGCGCGAGGTTTCCTTGTACTTGTCGTGCATGTCGGCACCGGTGTCGCGCATGGTGCGGATCACCCGGTCGAGCGAGATGAAGTGCTCGCCGT
>RCUR01000140.1_pt1 | contig 24229 bp, 16 predicted proteins | sample 2166151 | NCBI WGS metagenome assembly RCUR01 (sample SAMN09932785, study PRJNA488358) | compost metagenome | isolation source: compost soil in an enriched community | place: Germany: Experimental Botanical Garden
CGGCTGCACGCGCCCGCCTTGTTGCAAGGCATGCCTGCGGCCGAGCAGGTCCTTGGCAGGCAGTTGTTGGCCGAAACCGGCAACCAGGCCGTGGAGTTCCAGGCCCTGTTGGTGAGGATTTCCCGACGCCCCGAGGCGCGTATCCCGGGCTATGGTCTGCTTGAGCGGATCCAGGCGGTGATCCGGGCCGCCTTCACCGATGACATGCGCCAGGTGCTGTTCAACCAGGCAAACGAAGCGGTGAGCTGCGCCGACCGCGATGCCTTGGTGTTCTCGCAACTGGAAGATTTAGCCGAAGCGGACCGGGCGCTGTCGACCGGCACAGACGAAAAGGCGGCCGCTGAACTCATTGCCCTGGCGGTCAGCCAATGGCGCGTGGAACGGCTCAGGGAACATGTGGCCACGCAGATCGGGCAGTGGCGACACCAGGGCCATGTCATCGACGAGGTGGAGATCGAGTTGTATTTTCGCATTGCCCTGGGCACGCGCCTGCGCTTGCGCAACCCACCGGGCGAGCAGGCCTACCCCGAATACACCGAATGGGTCACGCCTGCCATGCTTGACCAAGCCGTGGAAAGGGTACTCGCTGATCAGGCGCAGCAATTACCTGGTTACATGAATGAGCAACCCTACTGGGAGCGCTTTCTCGACGCCGCATACCCTGCACAGATCACCGCCCTAATGGGCTGGCGTACTGAAGTAGGCGAGTATCTGGAAGCGCTGGCCAGCCAAGGGGAATTGCCGCCCGACTTGACCCCGCAGGGGCGTGTTCATGCCCGGCAGGTGCTCCTCGCCAGTGGTCGTCTTGCGCCGGACGAGGTCCTGAGCAACACGCTGAGACTTAACAGTGATGAATACGACATCGCCTATTCCGCCCTGGTGCAGCGCGTTCGCAACACCAGGCTCGCCCTGACCCGCACGCTTCTGCGCGCTCATTTGAAGGTGCATCCGGAACCACAGGCGGGGCCGTCCAAGCGCCAATAAATTCAGCTACCCCAGACAAATGACATGACATCCTGAGCCCGTCGGGATCCAGGGTGTCATGCCCTCCGACATTTACTTGGACGCGCGCACGCCATATTTGAAATAATGCAGGTGCGCATTGTTATCGCCCTCCCATTTCACGAAGACAGGTAAAGTTGTCGCCCGGACAAAATTGACCGACAAGTCGCTGAAATGATCGAATGCCCAATTTGCATATTGATGCCAGGCGTCCTTTATTTCCTGCCCTGCTTGCGGGTCTTCTATACCGAGGTGTTTCTCCAGGGCCGCCCGATAACTGGCCATGTACCCCCGCAGATCGTCCACGGTGTTTATATTCAGCATGTCAGTGGGCACCAGGTAATCTTCCGAATACAAAATGAAATTGTCAAACCCCTCAACCACCACTAACGCAGCATTGCTTATGCTGTGCGAAGGCTGCTTGTTTGAAAACATCGTCTCGTCTGTCAATACATCCTGGTACGCACTGTTTTCGACCGGCATGACTTCTTCCAGCGTGAGATCATCCAGTCTGTAATCGTTACCCCCGTTGCCTGCGGTTGCGTTATGGATCTGCAATACCGCTTCAGTTCCGCTTGCTTCAAACTCTCCAACGTGCTCAAGCCACGCTTGCTTAGTGACGGTAAATTTCGCAATGACCGCGGACTCAACGCCTTCAAGCAGTACAGAAAGCTGGGCACCGACCTGATCGCCATTACTCGACCTGGCACGCAGGCTGAACCGGTACGTTGTACCCGGCACCAACTCCGTGAATCTTTTACTCAGGACAATGCCTGCAGCAGCGTCCCTATGTGTATCGAAGACCAGGACGTAGTTTTCACCTTCCTGTGCAACGGCTGTCGGAGTCCCTGCGGCCGCACCCAGCGTCCAGCCGTTAAAATCCTTGTTATCGAAGGTGGTGACATCAAGCAGGGGCAGGCCGACCCTGATAGTGTCGAGATTGAAGTTCCCCAGATTGGGACTTGTATCTTCCGGCTTATCGGAACAGAAAACTTCAAAGTTTGCGTTACCCTCGGCCAGTATAAATTTGCCATACAGTGTATGCCAATGAGTATCGACTAGCTCAATCGGCCCGGCGATAGTATGACCGGCCACCCGCAAGCTCAAGCGCGGTGTTTTACTGTCTTCTGCTCCCCTGCGCAGCTGAACGCTAAATACGTATTCTGCCCCGCCACTCAGGCCATCCAGCGACTTACTCAACACCCCCCCTTGAAAAGCCCCCGAGATAATTCTAAGCGGCCCAAAAAAACGTTCTTCCTCGTTCTTGATGATGCCATATGAGTCGCTGGTCGCGCTTTTTTCCCACCCATTGAGATCGCTACTGAAGTCGGTAAAGTCAACATTCCTTTTGTTCATGTCCGCTACCCTGCTCCAAATAATAAATAACGTTGTATCTGGCCTGCACACACGCCCGGCCGCGAAAATAGTGAAACCCAGGAACGTGACGGCGCCTAGCTGATAGAACTGACAGCTAGGCGGCATTGGGGGAGTGTGTAACGCTTGTGGATTGCCGATTTGCACCAGGAGCTACAAGGTCTTGGGCAAGTACCCTGCGAACGACTGGCAAATTTCTTGAACCCTGCACCACCGCCCGCTGCCGAATCTATGTATCCGGGCACTGGGCAATGGGCCGTGTGCCGACCATGGGCAGGGGCTGGCGATGAGCAATGTGGAAACCTTCAATTTCGCTTCACTCGATTCACTGCTAGGCAATTTCGCCACGCGGCCTAACGCCCTGGAGCGGGACGCACGCTTGCAGGAAGTCATGCAAGCATGCCTCGATGCGCGCCTGGCCGAACTGCCCTTGCCCGGCGGTGGCGAAACCCTGGCACGCTGGCGCGCCTTGGCCCAGGTCGCGGGGGCCGACCTGGCACTGGCCAAGCTGTATGAAGGCCATACCGACGCCAAGGCCATTCTCGCCGAACTTGCCTCCGTTGATCTTGATCGGCCCGGCATCTGGGGAGTATGGGCCGCCGAGACGCCGGCGGCGCGGGTTCAGATCAGCCCCTCGGGCAGCTCGCAAGTCCTGTTGAACGGGCGTAAGGACTGGTGCTCCGGTGCGCTGCAAATCGACCATGCCCTGCTCACTGCCTGGGATGCCCAGGGGCAACCGCAACTGGTGGCCATCACCCTGGAACAACCGGAGGTCCAGGTCCAGGTGCGTGGCTGGCAAGCGGTGGGGATGGGGCCGACCGCCAGTGTCAGCGTGCAACTGGACGACGCCATCGGCTACCGGGTGGGCGAGCCAGGCGACTATCTCTCCCGACCCGGCTTCTGGCATGGCGGTGCGGGCATCGCCGCGTGCTGGTACGGTGCGGCCCGGGCACTGGCCGATTACCTGCGCGAAACCTGCCGCAAACCCCGGGAAGACCAGCATGCCGACGCCCATCTGGGCGCCGTGGACGCTGCCCTGTACGGCGCCGCCTGCGCCTTGCGCCATTGCGCCGACTGGATCGACCGGCACCCCCGCGACAGCGCCGAATACCCCGTACGGCGCCTGCGCGCCCAAGTCGAGGCGGCTGTCAGCGAAGTACAGTCCCATGTATCGCGCGCCTTGGGGGCCACCCCGTTCTGCCAGAGCGCCCCCTTTGCCCGGCTCAGCAGTGACCTGCAGGTGTTCATCCGGCAAAGTCATGCCGAGCGTGACCTGACTGAACTGGGTCGTCAGGCGGCAACCCCTGCCGGAGGCTGGCAACTATGAACGCGAACAAGCCCGATCACTTGCAAGGCGCGGGCACGCCCTTGAGCCAATGGCAGGCGTCGCCACTGCTGCAACAGGTGCCCACCGTTTCCCTGCAAGAACTGGTGCCCCAAGGCCACCGCCTGGTGGTGGTAGCGCCGCACCCCGACGATGAAGTGCTCGGTTGCGGCGGCCTGCTGGCGATGATGACTGGACGTGAAGCCGATTTGCTGGTGGTCTCGGTGACCGATGGCGATGCCAGCCATCCGGGTTCCAGTACCTGGCCAGCGGCACGCCTGCGCGATGAACGCCCCCAGGAAAGCGAGCGCGCCCTGGCCTGCCTCAAGCTCGATGTCGAACGTTTGCGCTGGCACCGGCTGGGCCTGCCGGATACCCGCGTGGAGCAGTTCGAAGACCAGTTGTGTTCGCACCTGGTGGACCTGCTGCGCCCGGGTGATCGGGTCCTGACCACCTGGCGCCACGACGCCCACGGCGACCATGAAGCCGTCGGCCGCGCCTGCGCCAATGCCGTGGCACTGGCCAATGCCAGGCTGCTGGAGATGCCGGTCTGGACCTGGCACTGGGCAAGCCCGCAAGATCCGCGCCTGCCCTGGCAACGGGCGCGCAAGTTGCTGCTGGATGACGTCACCCTGGCGCGCAAGCGCCTGGCGGTCAATGCCCATACCAGCCAGCTGCATGAAGACGCCGGTACCGGGGCCCCGGCGGTGCTGACCGCTACCACACTCGAACGTCTGTTGCAGCCGTTCGAGATGATTTTTGTGTGAGTGCTGGCCTATGAGCGTTCCGCCGGAGTACTTCGAAGGCCTGTTTGCCAACAACGACGACCCTTGGGCGTTTCGTACCCGCTGGTACGAGAAGCGTAAACGCGACCTGACCCTGGCCACCCTGCAGCGCCAGCATTACCGGCGCATCTTCGAACCTGCGTGCGCCACGGGCGAACTGAGCGTGCAACTGGCCGGGCGCTGCGATGAACTGGTGTGCATGGATGTCAGCGCCCGGGCCGTGGCCCTGGCGCGCGCACGACTGCGCGAGCACCCGAATGTGCAGATCTTGCAGGGACGCCTGCCTGGCGACTGGCCCAGCGGCCAGTTCGACCTGGTCATCCTCAGCGAAGTCGGTTACTTCCTGGACCAGGACGATCTGCTACAGGTCATTGAGCATGCCACCGCCAGCCTCGACAACCGCGGCGCCCTGCTTGCCTGCCATTGGCTGCACCCGGTCGAGGAGTGTCCGCTGGACGGGCGCCAGGTGCATTTTTTGCTCGAACATTTCCTGCATTTTCACCGCGCGGTCACCCATGAGGAGGCCGACTTTCTGCTTGAGTACTGGTGCCGCCACCCTTGTAGCATTGACCTGGATGAGGAAGTGTCATGATCGGCGTGGTGGTCCCTGCGCACAATGAACAAGCCCTGCTCGGCCATTACCTGGCGGCGCTCAAGGCCGCGGCCTGGCAGGCCCGACAAGCTGGCGAGCACGTGGAAATCGTGGTGCACGGCGGTTTCGGCGACTACCGGGTGTCGTTGGCCGCGCCCCTCGGCCCATGACCGCCGGGGCGCGGCTGCACATCGGTATTTCCGGCTGGCGCTACGGCCCATGGCGCGGTGACTTCTACCCGCAGGGCTTGCGCCAGCAGGACGAATTGCAGTTTGCCGCCCGCGCGGTGAACAGCATCGAGATCAACGGCACCTTCTATGCACTGCAAAAGCCTGAGCGTTTTGCCCAATGGCGCGACGACGCCCCCGAGGCGTTCGTGTTCAGCGTCAAGGCGCCCCGCTACATCACCCATGTGCGGCGCTTGCGCAACATCGACATGCCCCTGGCGAACTTCTACGCCAGCGGCCCGTTGTCCCTGCAGGTCCGCGGCCCTTACGATGCCCGGCGCCTGTTGGCCTTGCTCAAGCTCGACCAGCAGTTGCAGACCACGCCAGGGCAGCTACCCGCCTAGCCGTTAGGTTTTTCCGCGCAGTGGCACTTGGCGGAGCCGGCACAAGGCTCGCCGGCGGGATGATGGTCGGCGCAGGCCTGGCAGCAGTAATGCTTGCCGTGGCGCACGACGGAATGTTCGCCGACCTTGCAATTGCAGCTGGGGCAGGCACAGGTTTGTTCGCTCATGATCGGGCTCCGGTAGTGAAGGTCGCCGGGCGTTGCCATGCAACGTCCCTCTATAGCTGACCGGCCTGGCCTGGTATCGGTTCCCCGGCACCTGCGCAGACGCAGCCTGGCGGCAGCTGCTTGGGCAAGGATAAGTTTTCGCTTTCCGGAACCAGCCGGTAGTGCCACTACATCAGCCGGATTAACACACGACTCACGTGCCGCCAATCAGCTGATGCACTAACGTAATCCGTGGGCGAAATGTCCAGATTGGCACGGACAAACGCCTTGATCTACTGTGAGCAGGTCCGGATAACGGGTGAATTCACCGGCCCCTTCCTACTCGGCCTTCTGACGGGACGATAAGCGTCGCCTGGGAGTTCGCGCACTTAAAAACCAAAACCAAAACCAAAACCAAAGGTAAAGGCAAAGGCAACAAAGACGGCCATTCATCCCGGCAGCGCGGCAAAAAAAATGAAACCCTCGGCAAATCCCGGCTTCAAAGGAGCATGAAGCGGCGCTCCAGAGCCGCCGGTTGCGGAGGTTGTCATGTCAGCGCATTTCGTAAAGCTATTCACACAACCCAACTTCGCGTGGACGGAAATTCGCGATGAAGAAGACCAGCACCCACGCCATTACCTGGGCCACCTGGTGCTCCTGGCGCTGATCCCGACCGTGTGCCTGTTCATCGGAACCACGGCGGTGGGCTGGAGCCTGGTGCAAAATGAAACAGTCACGCTGGACACCACCAGCGCCTTGCAACTGTGCGCGCTGCTGTTCGGGACCATCCTGGCCGGAGTGGTGTTGATGGGTGCGTTCGTGCGCTGGATGTCCCGCACCTTCGACGCCCGCCCTACCCTCAACCAATGCATTGGTTTTGTCGCCTACACCGCCACGCCGTTTTTTGTCGCCGGGGTGGCCGGCTTGTATCCTGGCCGTTGGCTGGCGGTGACCGTGCTGGCCATCGCCTCGGTGTACTCGACCTTCCTGTTGTTCACCGGCCTGCCGACCTTCATGCGGGTGCGCAAGGAAGAAGGCCTGCTGTTTTCCACTTGCACCTGGGGCGTGGGGCTGTTGGTCCTGGTGACGATCCTGGTGTCGATGATCCTGTTCTGGTTCAACGTGTTGAGCCCGGAATATCTGCGCGCACCCATCACAGGTTGAGCGCGCCGATCAAGGGCTCACAGTCAGCCCTTTTTCAGTGCCTCGGCCAACGCCTGCAGCGTGCTCACCTTCTGCGCGCTGCCTTTGGCCCCGCGTAGCTTGAAGAAATCGGCCAGCAATTCCAGTTGCCTGACCACCGAGTCGAATTGCCGGGGCGAAGGGCGCTGACCTTGCAGGGCGTCCCAATACAGATCGGTCAGGGCATCGGACACCGGAGCCTTGACCGCTCCCTGTTGCGGCAGACTGTCCGTCAGCAACCACCCAGCCACCATCGCATCAGCAGACATGACCGCATCGAAGAAATCGAAATTTTTCTGGAAGCGCGCCCGGGCCGCAGCTTGGCAACGCAAGGATTCGCTGAGGTCCGGGTGCACAACCCCGAGCAAGGCGTCCAACTGCAAGCGGTTGATGCGCGCATAGGGATTCCATTCCGCCGAATTCGGATCGCCCTCGCCCAACGCATACGCTTGCCTGGCCTCGATCAATGAGGGCTTGACCTCGCTCCATAACCGGTTGAGTTTCAACAGGATGATCGCCTTGCGCTTGTGCGCACTGCCGAGTATGGCCTGGCGCTCCGAATGTCCCGCGCCGCTGGGCGCCCCGTTAGGGTGCTGGCTGGCCAGCTTGATCAGGGAGCTTGCCCGGGCAATGGCGTCATCGACCAGCAGCAATGCAGCCTGTTCTTCTTCAGCGGCCTGCTCCTTTTTACCTTTATCGCGCAGCTCCAGGGCTTGATCCACCATGGCCTGGGCCCGGCGCGCCTCGATGTTGATCAACTGCTCTACCGCACGCAGGGGGACGACAGCCCGGGCGAAATCGGCGGCAATCGATTGCATCAAGGCTTCGCACGCAGCTTTGAAACCCAGTGCCCCGCACTCACTGTAGAGCAGACCGAGTGCGTACTGGATTTCCGGCATCTGCGCCCAGGAGGGTGGCAGGCTGCGCAAGCGCCGGGAAATACGTCGCGATATCGTCTCGAAGTCCAGCCCCGCCGTGGTGGCACAGGGTGCGCGTGCCGACAAGCGGATGCGCTCGATCCAGTCGAGCAATTCCTCCGGAGCGCGCAATGGCACGTTTGAATTGATATCGCCAGCCATCAACTTGAGTTGAAATAAAGGGTCGCCATAAGCCTGGTAGGCCCCCCAGGTATTGCACTCGGGATAACCGTCCAGCACGGCCAGCCGAGCGCAGGAGATGGCCGCGCCGAAGGTATCGCCATGCAGGGCCATGCGCATGAAAAAGGTTTCGGCGAAAGTCTTGGCCGCGTCGTCACGCACCTCCCAACCCGCCGCGACGACGCAACGCACGCCCATGTTGATCAATTCGCCGGCGAGGCTGGCGGCCAGGCGATTGTCAGTGGTGGTGCTCGTCTCCATTTTCGCCAGGTGGCAGCAACTGAGGAACACCAGGTCAGGCACGGTCTCCATGCGGTCGATTTCGGCGGCTGTGAGCAACAAGCCATCGGACAACACCACCCCGCTGCGCAGGATACCGTCGGTACCGGTCTTGTGGAAAATGCCATGGGCCGCCACCACCAGCACCCGATAGGGCCGGGCAAACAGCTGGGTAAATACGTCCCCGGCACTGGCGTCGCGCGGTACCCGGAAGGGCTCGTAGCCGGCGCCTTCCAGGACCTGGGCCACGGCCTCGCCTTCCTTGGCCGCCCCTTCCAGTTCAGGCAGCCTGTCTTGTAGCGGTGCGCCGGAGACGGTTCGCTTGTCCTGCCAGTCCTTGCCGCCGAATTGGCTGTAGTAGCCGTTGGTACTGGGGTCGGCAATCACACACGCGGTCATGCTGTCGGTGCGCAGCACTTGTCGGCGAAAGCGTTCGGTAATGAACTGGCGGACCATGCGAGTACGCCTGATCAGCGGTTCGCCATCGGCTTCGAGCATCTCCCACGGCAGGTTCGCACTGCTCTGGTCGACCATCAGGATGAGGTTTCGCGACTTGCGTACCGACGACTTGAACTCGATGGGCAGCAACAGTTGGAACAGGGTATTGCCGAAAAATGATTTCTTGTTATAGCCGGTGCGGTTTTCACCCTTCAGGGCACTGTCGACCAGTTTTTCCACCAGCCCCGGCTGGCGCTGTTCGACCAACGCCTCGACCCGGGCCTTGTCGCCCATGTACGAAATTCGAAAGCTCTTGGCCCCCACCGTTTCGTCCTGATTGGCCGAGCGCTTGACGGCTGTACCAGGTTCATCGTCCAGGTCACCCCGGCTGACCGACAGGCGTGGCCAGTAGTCGCTGAAGGGACTGACACTCAGGCGCTGGCGCACGCCTTCGCCATAGCGCAATTCATCGGCCAGTTCCAACTTGGTATCCAGCAGCGTCAATTCCGCGGCCAGGTCCTTGTCCAGTTCGCTGACGGCATAGGCGGCCGAAATCGCCGTGTCGCGGAACACCTCGACCAACTCCAGGCGCGAGATATACGCCTGGGTGGCACCACGCTCGGCAGCCCCCGCGGTGAAATCGCGGTTGGCCAGCAAAACCCCCAGCACCACGGCCTTGACCGAATCGCTGACGCTCAATTGCGCGGTGGAATTGGTGCCGATCAACAGGCTGGCCAGGCGTAGCGGCAACGGCATTCCCTGGGTGGCGATGTCCTGCTGTCCCTCCCGGTAGAAATCCGACGCATGCAGCAAGTAGCGCAGCACGCCGACACGCACCGCCTGCGTCACACCGTCAGTGGAAAGCGTGCCCATCTCGCCCAGGCCTACGACCAGGGCACCGCGCCCGGTCTGGCGCAACTGTTCTTCGCTCGATCGTGGCATCAAGACCACCGTGGCATTGCCCAATTCGCCCGAATGCAAGCCCAGGCGCTGGCGATGGCTGAGCGCGCCATTGACCAGGGCCTGGTCGATGACCGCCTCGGCGCCGGCAATCGGGTCGCCGCGGTAATGCCCGCAGATCACCGGGACCTGGATGAAGCTGAGGTCCATGGCCTTGACCACGATCTGCAACACGCTGCGCTTGCGGCTGCGCAAGATGCTGCTGCGACTGCCGAGCATGCGACTGACCAACTCCTGGTCGGTGGGATACAGCGGCGGCCCACCGCGGTAGCTGATCAGCGGCGCGCGCTCTTCCTCACCCCGGCTGACCGGCAGGCGCCCCAGGGTATTGGGCACGCCTTTACTCAACAGTGCCTGGATATCGCTGAAATATTTGACTGAGTCGGTCAAGCCGCCGTGGTCGACCGGCATGAACCAGTAACGCTCCTCGGGCAGCTTCGGCAAACGCCCGGAGCGCCAGGTCACCGAGCCATCGCCATTGCCGGTACCGCGTATCATCACCCGCGCCGGCTTGCCGCCTTGTTGCAGGATTTGCACGCCGCAGGGTGTATTGTCCGCCTTGCCGAACACGTAGGCGATGCGTTGGTGGTCCAGGTCTACCCATTTGGTATCCTGCATCTGCTCCCAGAATTCTCGTGCCTGCACCAGAGCAGACTGCTTCGGGCGCCCGCCCAGTTTTTTGCCGAACCAGAAATCGTCGTTCAACTCGGCCAGGTTCTTCCAGTTACTTTCCTGATAAAAGTCCACCCCGCTCGGGTTCGGGCCACCAGCGTCCTCGAAGCCGGGGGCCGGCAACAGGTGCAGCGCCCCGGGAAAGCCCGCGACGACATTGAGGATTTCCTGCATGTTGTGGGTCACATCAACCCGCGCCAACATGCGCATGGTGTCCGATTGCCCTAACAGGTTCTCCACGAAGGCGTGGGAGCCGTGGTTCGGCGTGCCCAACATCACCAAACGGCCACCGGGGCGTGCGACCAATTCCGGCCACAAGGTCTGGTCGGCGGCAAACGCTGCCCGCACCAGCAAGCCGCCCATGCTATGGGCCAACAACCTGACCGGCTGGTTCGGGTGGACGGTCAGCACATTTCGCACCACATCCGCTAGGCCCTTGCCCAACGCAGCGATGGGTTGGCGCCAATCGTAGTCATGGACCACGACCTGATGGCTGATCTGCAAAAACTTCACAAGCTTGGCGTACGTCAGCTCGACCAGGCCATCCTTGAGCACGGTACGGCGGCTATCGATGGCAATCCGTGGCAAGCTGCCCGTGGTCAGGTCCAGCGGGTCGAGCCAGACACGGTTGCCATCGGCCGCCAGATGACTGCCCATAATCCCTGGCAGGAAAATTACCACGGGCCGGCTATTGGCCGCCGTGCTCGGTTCCCCGCGGTCCTGGCTTTCGTCCGGTGGGGTCGTGTCTTTTTGCCAGGGTGCCCGTGTGTGGGGGTCGGCATCGATCAACCACCCGCCCAGCGCGCTGGGCAGTGGCAGGTTCTGATACTTCACGTCATCGGAAAAATAGCGGAAATGGTTGACCTGAGGACTGTGGACGAAAATCGCCCGCGCCTCCTCCACCCGGGTCAGGATGCCGCCGTACATGGATTCGGTATCCACCACCAGGTCGTTGCGCGCCCTGTCGAAAAACGCCCAGTCGACGAACATCACGCCGACCCGTTGCAGCACACCGGCACCGGCGGCTTCTATGTCGCCGGCAATCACCGCCATCCGCACCGACGAGGAAACCCGCGCACGCCCCAACAACATGCTCATCGGCGCTTCGGGCAACATCGCCTCGATACCGGGCACGGTTTGTGGCTCAAGGCGCTTGTCGGCGATTTCAAGAACGATGCGGCTAAGAAACTTCAGCCCGCTGTCAGCCAGGCGCCTGGCCCCGTCCCCCGCTATCGGAGAGGCGACCAGGCCCACTGCCGCACCGATACTCCAGGCGCTGAATTTGCGCACCAGCCCCAACAGGCATGACAGAAACACATCGAGGTTATCGGAGAGCAAGGCCGTGCCCCGCGCCGGCGCCGCCACACGCACATAGCGCCCGACCTGCAGGTTCTTTTGCTTGAGCAGATCGAAAAACTGGCGCAACTTGACTTGCTCTTGGGCCTCGAACTGTTCGCGTTCGATCAGCAGGTTCTTGTTGTGTTGCTCGCGTTCGGCTTCATCGGGCCGAGGGTTGCTGCGGTAGCGTTCGATCAATTCGCCCAGGCTTTTATCGGTTGGGTCCAGGCACAACAGATCGCCTACCAGCCCGCCACGCGAATGGGTCACGATGTTCAACCGGGTGCCCGGTGCCAAGGTGTGGACCAACGCCAGGGCGTTATCGATCGGGCTTTCGGAAAAGGTCCGGTGCTCGAAACCGAAGATGCGCTGGCCAAAGACGTTTTGCAGGGCGCGCCAGGCACCGCTGCCGGGCAAGTCGCCGAAGCTGCCCAGGGTGTGCGAGCCGGTGCCATGGATAAACACCAGCAACGGCCCGGCCTGGGACGCCTCCGTCAGGCGCGGATCTTGCGGCGCGCACAGCTCTTGCGGGCTCAGCAGCCCACCATCCCAGCGATACAGGCCGGGAGGACCGGCCAGGTTGCGCTCGATGGCTGCCATCAGGGCCGTTGCGCTTTTGCGCGCAGCCCAATCGACCACGCCAGCGGTGAGTGCGTCGGCCATTTGCTCCCTGGCCTCGGCAGTGATGGCATCGTCGCTCAGGACCAGTTCACTGATCTGTTGCCAGACCCAGCCCAGCGCGCCGCGGTTGATATCGACCTTGTCGCGCAAACCGGCGAAATCCACCACGCCGTCGGCATCGACCAGCTCCGGTCGGGTGCGGCGCAGTTGCTCGACGAGGGTGTCGGTGCGGGTGAAAATCGTGGTGCCATCCGTGGCCTCCAGCGCCAACAGGCCCTGGTCGCTGCTCAGTGCCTCGGCATGGGGGGCATCGCCGCTGCGGCTGGCCGGTGCCAATTGCCAGGTGTACTTGACCTTGATGTTGTCCAGCAGGCTGACGCCTGGGTTACCCGCGCTGCGACTGCCAGGCACCGACAAGGCCTGGGGCAAGGTCCCGCCGAGGGTGACGGGATGCAACAACGGCAGCTTCAGCGCAGGAGCTGGCTGCCTGGACTCATCGTAAGATTTCATGCCCGCAGTCTCCGGCAACGAGGTTGGCACGCAGCGTCAGGCAAAAATTTGCCAGTGACGCGCCGTGCGGCTGCCGAACAGCTGTGGATCTTGCGGCAATTGGTTGGTGGGCAGATACGCCGGGTTGATCGCCTTGATCCAGTCTTGATAACTGGCGGTGGCGTCGAGCGTGGCCAGGGTTTTCAACGCATAGTAGGTGAAGGCGCCATTGGGCCGCTCCTTGAAGCGGGTATCCCAGCTCAGTTGGCCGTCCGTGCAACCGGCCAGCAGCAAGTCACCGCCGCTGCGGGCCAGGCCGCCCAGCAGGTGCTTGGGCCGCTGGGTGACGTTGCCCAGTTGGTCGGCGGGCATCCATGCCTGGGGCGGCAAGAAGCGCGCACGCGGCAGGCCCGGGTCCAGGTCGCTGCTGTCGCCACGGGTGACCGAACCCGAGTGGCAGCTGTCGGAAATCAGCAGAATGCGCACACCGCGCGCGCGCTTGCTGAAGATCGCCTCGATTTCATCATCCAGCAGGGCCTGGGCCTGGGCGATGTCCCAGGGGCACAAGGCTTCGTCGCGCCCGTCGGGTTCATCGCCGCTGAGGTCCGGTACCCAGGTGCCATGGCCGGAATAGGTAAATACCACAAGGCCACCCTCGCCGGTCTCGGCGATGGTCTGCGCCATGCTGGTGACCATCGCCAGCTTGGTGGCGGCGGCATCGAGCAGCAGGTTGACGGCAAAACCGCGCTTGCTTAATGCTGCGGCCCAGTCCTGGGCATCGTTGACGCAACCTTTGAGGTCATTCTCCGTACCCGGGTAATCGTTGATGCCGATGCACAGCGCGTGCTTGTCCATGGAAAACTCCTGGGGTGCCATGCATCAGGGGTGGCGCCAGAAAGCAAAGGCCCGATACAGATCCTCCTGCCACCAGGCCGAACGGCTCACGGCGAACTTGCGGCGATTGGCACTGGCATAGGATTCAACCGGGCGCGTGACACTGCCGGTAGCGTCACGGCGGGCCTGTCGCTCGGGCTGCTCGGGCACCACCATGGCGATATGGCCGGCAAGGTTGAGGTCTTTGTGCCGGGCCACGGCCAGGCAGACTTCGCCGGCATTGGCGGCGGCCTGCAGGGTGGTCAGGTCGAGCTCGCGGTACCAGCCGAACAGCGACCCGTAGTCCTCCAACCAGTCGTACAGCGCATTGGCATTGAGCTCGCGCACGCTCTGGCCATAGGCAACCATCACGCTGGCGCCGTGGGCCATGCGCTGCAAGGCGCGCCCGGTCCACCACACCCGTGGCAGGTACACCCCGGCCAGGTCGCAATAATCACAGGCGTAGACATCGCAGCAGGTGCTGCCGGGGCCCGCCTTGTAACGGCGATGTGCCGCGCTGGCACAGTCCAGGTAGTCGATGATTTTCAACAACTGAGCGGCCCGCGCCTCCGGTTTGCCAGCCTTGCGTTGCGGGCGCCGGCTTTCGCCCAGCGGATAGGCGCGCCCGTCTTCGCTGGCGCGAGTGATGGTCTTGAGATTACGTTGCAGGTGCACCGGCGGGATCGGTTGCTCGGGCGGATCTTGCTCCACCGGATCGAAACCGCCCCTGGAAACAGGGAGCGGCGCCAGGTAACGTTGTGCCACGAACCCTTCGCGCAGCGTATGGCTGATCAGCGTGCGCACCTGCACCCAGCCGTCGGCCAACGTGTTGACGATTTCCACCTTGCTGCCCTGGTAAAGCGTGGCCCGCCAGGTCGCGGCAGCCACTTGCGGGGCGGAACGCAGGTTCAATTCCAGGGGCACGACCTGGTGGGTGGGGTTGAAGTTCGGGCTCTCGATAACCTCCGGGCTGCCCTGCTCGTCCGCCAGGTCGTGCAGCGCGGCCTTGGCCCTTTCCAGCAGCTGGCGGCGTTCGGGAAAGCCGTTGAGGCCACCGTTGATGGCTTTGGTAATGGCCTGGATGTCGTCGGTGTCGGCCAGTCTGTTCAGACGATGGCTGTCCCAGAAATACACCGCCGACTGGGGGGCGAACTGCTGGGCTACACACTCGGGGTCGCCGACCACATCCTGTTCCAGCCAACTGGAAAACGCCTTGTAATTGGCCTTGCCCGTCAATTGCATCAAACCCCGGCCCCGGTAGCGGTAGCCATCGCCGCTGGCTTCATTGCCATTGCCATTGCGCGAGGCATAGACCCGGTTGCCGATCATCATCGGCTTGCGCGCGTATGTCTGGGCCTGGTCACGGGAAGCGAAATACTTGCCGAAGGTCTTGAGCAGGCCGTCGACCGAGTAATTCATATTCTCTTCGACATGCTTGAAGTGCCCGGATTCATGCACGACCTGGGCGAGGAAATGGGCAATACGCAATCTTGAATCGATGCCGTAGCGGGCCATGGCTGTGCTAAGCGGCTCAAGATACTTTTCCACGTCGGCACGGCTGATGCCGAGTTTGTCGAGCACATCACCAGAGAGCTTCATGACGGGTGCCTCACAGACACGTGTGCCCCATTAACTAAAGTTCAAGGCTCTGGGGAATTCAAGGCTGGCGCACCGGGGTTCTTCACGATTGTTGTACTAAACTGAGATCGTGCATTTTCTTGTTGTATGCCGACATTCGGAGGGTCCTGCTCCGACACTCGATCCCTACTACAAGGGCAATTGTATGGCGTACGTCGGACTGCCCTTCGTTCATGACCTGTTCATCAGTTACAGCCATGGTGATGACGGAAACGGAAAACCCACCCTCAAGTCCTGGACCGCTGGCTTTGTAGAGAGGCTGACGGACGAGTTGCAGTTACAGCTCGGACAAGACTCAACACTCAATATTTTCCTCGATACAGATTACCGCCCCGGTCAAGGCGTGGACCCGATGGTCGCTCTGGCCCCTCAATTACAAAATGACATCTTTGGATCGGCTCTCCTCATGGTGCTGATGTCGCCGGCTTACCTGGCTTCCGGTTGGTGTACCCGAGAGCGCGAGTGGTGGTGTGCAAGACAACCGGAATACAGTCTCCCGGTCGACGGCAGGATTGTGCTAGTGAAGATCTGGCCCACAAAGAACACGGTATGGCCGGAGCAATTTTTGGACTTCGAAAAAAACCAGCTAACGGGTTTTCCCTTTCATTGTCCGATCGGCAACGTGGAACGCCCTATCGGCTGGGTTGGGCCAAGGGAAGGCTTCAAGCCCGACTCGGCATCCCATGTGCTGGATATCGTCAGCCGGCTCGTCCCCAGGCTCGACAACCTCAAATCACTGTTGCAGGAGCGTCGCCGAATCAAGGAGGATGCCGCCCGGCTCACGCAGGCAGATGATCAAACCATTTACCTTCATGGCCGCACCGATCAGGCCGAGATCTGGAATAAAGCCGGGCTTGCCCTCACCGCCAGTGGGTACAGCGTGGTGCCGGGCGAGCCAGACGCTGTAAAAATGGATTTGCAGAAAGCCCGCAAAATACGCGAGCAACGCGTTGAACTGCTGAGTGCTTGCGACGCGATGCTCCTCTTGGGAACCGACGATGGCCGGGCACTCGATCACGACCTGATTGCAATTGGCAAACACGACCGTCAATCGGCACGCTCACGCTCCAACCGCTTGCTGCCCTGCGGCCTGCTCAATACCGTGGGGCCGGCGATCACGACGGACGTGCGAATTGAAAACGCAAAAAATCTGCAGGCGGACTGGATCGATGGGACACAGAAAAACTGGACACCGTTGATAAGGCAATGGCTGAAGGAAAAAAGTGCTCAATTGGTGCCCAAGCCATGAACATCAGCCCCGAAGAGACGATGGAGGACGTCTTCACGATCACCCTGCCCCCTCGCCCTTATCCAGGGTTGCGCCCTTTCGAGAAACAGGAATGGCCGATTTTTTTTGGCCGCGAACGCATGGCCGACGCCGTCGTCAATGGCCTCATCGATAAGCACTTGCTCGTCGTGCATGGGGACTCCGGTTGCGGTAAAAGCTCACTGATCCGTGCCGCCGTGTTACCCAGGCTGGAACAGGAAAACGCCCGAGCCGGTTTGCGTTGGCGAACGTGCACGGTATTTCCGCGCGAGGCCCCTTTGCTCAATATGGCCAAGGCAGTGGCCGGGCTCTGTGGGAAAAGCTCGGTTTGCAATCCAATGATCAACTTGCGTCGTGCACTCAATTTCGGCTCAACCGCACCCGCAGTCATCGCCCAGATAACAGGTGCCAGTCACAGTGAGAACATCTGCATCCTGATCGACCAGTTTGAAGAGTTGTTCGGCCATGCTCGCCGTCATGGCCCGGAAGAAGCTCAACTTTTAACCCAGTTTTTAACCGCTTTGCAGCGAAACCCGCAACCCGGCCTTTACGTCGTGCTGACCATGCGCTCGGAATTTCTTGGTACCTGCGCCCATTACGATGGGTTGGCCGAAGTCGTCAATGCCACTCAGTACCTGTTGCCTCGAATGGACCACAGCGACTTGTTGCGCGCCATTTGCGAGCCGGCAAGATTGTACAACGGCCAAGTGAGTCGGGACCTGGCAGATCGCTTGATCATCGATGCGGGGGGTGGCCAGGACCGGTTACCGTTGATTCAACACGGCCTGATGCTGCTGCATCGCCAGGCCGTTCCTGTCGCTGTGCAAGCCTCACTGGAGTGTCCTGCATGGCATCTGGGCCTGGAGCACTACAACCCTGAGCATCGACTCACCGGGCTGTTGTCCTCCCATGCCGATTGCGTTCTCCAGCGTATTGAGCTCCCCCCTGACGACCCTGTCGTGGAGGATGTATTCAGGGCGCTCACCGACGTGAACGCCGAGGGGCAGGCCATTCGACGTCCGCAGACACTTGAACAACTGATTGGCGTGACGGGCGCCGAAGCGGCTCAGGTACGCGCCATCGTGGAATCCTTTCGCGCCGATGGGGTTTCATTCCTGTCGCCCCATGACCCGTCGCCCTTGGGGATGGACAGCTTGATCGATATCAGTCATGAGGCGTTCATCCGTTGCTGGCATAAAATCGCCGACCCCGTGAACGGCTGGTTGATGGACGAATTCAGGGACGGTCTGATCTGGCACAGCTTGCTGATGGAAGCGGATAGCTTTGAGCGAAACCCCAACAATGTAATTGGGCCAGATGTCACTGACGAACGTGAACAGTTGTTAAAACGCCATAACCCTGTATGGGCGTTACGCTATGGGGGGGGCTGGGACCGGGTAAAGCGACTGCTCGATGCCAGCGCCCTGGCTCGAGACCTCACTCGCGAGCGGATAAAACGCCAGCAACGCAAGCAAGAATTCCTCAAGGGTTTGAGCGCGGGTTTAGCGGCATTGCTCTTGGCCCTGGTTGGAAGTGGCTATGTCTGGAGCTTCAGAACACAGCTATTGGCTAAAAAATCAGAGCTCGAAACCGCCAGCCAGCAGCTGAAAGAAGCCACCGACACACTGAACTCGACGTACAAAAAAATCGATTTTCAATTAAATGACGTTGCAAAAAAACATCCTACCCTGGAAAAGCCCATCAACGAAGTCAGGGCAGAACTGAAAATGGGGCGGGCTTTGAAGAGCACCGAACAACCTGATAAGCCCGTGATGTAATGAACCTACGCCAACGCTACAGACGCAAGCCCGACCAGTACGTCACCGCCGTGTGCCTGGACCTGGACACCCCCGGCTTCACCTATTGCAAATGGGGGGGCGAGCAACGCTGCAAGCGCGGCGACTGGCTGGTCGACAATGCCGGCGAGGTGTACACCGTCGATGCCCAGGTGTTCCCCAGGACCTACCGGCAACTGGGCCCGGGCCAATACATCAAGACCACCCCGGTATGGGCAGAAGTGGCCCGCCAGGCCGGCAGTATCGCCACCAAGGAAGGCCAGTCCGCTTACCAGGCCGGCGATTACCTGGTATTCAACGACGAACAAGGGCTCGACGGCTACTGCATCAAGGCCGAGCGCTTCAATACCTTGTATGAATTGGATGAATAAGCGCCCACCCTCACCGTTCGTAAGGCCCGGGCAATGCCTTGAGCGGCGTTCGGCCGTCCGCATCGCTGATGCCGGTAAAGGGTTCCAGGCTCGTCTGCACCGGCTGGGGTGGCCGAGGCCGCACGAATACACGCTCGCCCACAGCCAGTGACAATTCGCCCGTCGGCGTTATCTGTACGTGGTCGAAGTACCCTTCCTCTGGCGTCGTACCGGTAAGTTCCGAGGTTGTCAGCGGGCGGGTCAAGGGAACGCCACTGAGCCCGTGGAACAATTGCACCACGCTGCGACCATGCAGCGCAAAAAAATCACCGGCCGCACTGACCTCCAAGCCTTGGGCACAGCGGTCCATGCTGTTCTGCACCGGGCGGCGCCAGGTCAGGTCGCCACTGTGGGTGTCGAACCCGAACAATACGCCGTCGGTGCCCAATCCCACCAAAAACCGCTCACCGGCGAAGTCGATGCTGCCTGTGGCCGGCAACAGTTGCTGCGGGGCGTCCGGATCCTTGCAGCGTTCTTGGCCTGCTTCACCCAGTGCACTGTGTTGCAGCAAACGGGGTGCTGTACCCGGGGCCAGGGTGTACAGCCACAGTTCGTTGGTTTCGCTCAAGAGCGCAAGCCGGGTAGATGTCGGGTCGAACGCCTGAGCAGCCACCAGGCTTGGAAGCTCCTTGAGTTCACTACGGGCAAGCGTCTTCAGCTCGATCAACTCCAGCGGCGAGCTCCAGCCATCGCGATTGGTAATGGCGGCCCAGCGTTGGTCCGCGGAAAAGCGTTGCGTGGATTCGATCGCCAGGAATTGGCGTTGCTTGCACCATTCGAGGCGTTGGCCCTGACCGGCGATCCTGCATATACCGAAAGCAGCGTTTGAGTTTCCGGCGATGTACAGGCCCCATACAAAGACAGCCTCCGGCTCGTTAATCAATTTCAGGTAGCCAAGCGGATCATGCAGATTGCCGAGAACCGCCTGATCCTCGTCATTGAGGGCTGAGGTATCGGCAGTGTCCAAGCGCTGTTGTGCCTGAGCCTGCTGATCGTTCGGCGCATCCAGTGCCCGTTGCCATTGCTCCCGTTCCGACGCGTGCGCCTCATACCACAGCTCGACCTGGGGCCGAACTTGAGCGAAAGTGTGGACCCGGCTGGCACCCTCGGGCATTGTCGCCCGAGTGCGAGGGTCCCACGCCGTCGTGGCGGGCAGTTCGTTGATGTAATCGTTGGTCTGCAGATCGATCATAAGCTGCGCGACCGGCTCTGCCCCAGGTTCACCAACCGAAAGATAGCGACGTGATGTGTCTGCCGCGACACTGATTTGCCCCATATTTACCTGCGGGCAAAAATGCCATGCCGCGCTGCCGTTGGCACCTGCCTGGTAGCGCACGGCCTTTGTCGCATAGTCCGCGTCCTCCGCTGTCGTACCCGGCTCGACCACAGGCCTGGCACTGCCCCCTGCATCGGGTAACAGCAGCGTGAAGCAGTCGTAGATGGAAACCGGCTCATCTTCGTCATTGTTGACGACCGTTTGCGTCCCGGCCGCCAGCAACCACCCCGTGGCCGGTATTGCGACGATCGAGTCCGGCTGTACGCGTCCTCCCAGTCGAAACTGCACCAACGGCTCCAACCCCGGCAAACTCAGCAGCGACACGTTCGCATAATCGGCAGTTGCCAGGGTCTTGCCATCTTCACTCGGCGCCACCAGCATCGGTATACCGCCAGCCAGCGGTCGCAGGCCTTGCGCTGCATTTTTCACATGCAGCGTGGCCCGCCATTGCAAGGGTTCACCGACCTTCATGCCCGGAAAAATCTCATCGATGGCCCGCAACTGCGCCTGCCAGAAGGTCACCACATCGCGGTACTCCGGCAACAGGCCCTGTGTGTCCGCGCGCACCACATAGCCGAGCGACGCCAGCGCTGCCGGCAGGTCGCCTTCGGCCTGGTTCAGCGCGGCCTCGGCCTGACGGCGCAAGCCGGTGTACTCGGCATTGCGCCGTTCGGCCAGCCAGTTGACGCTGAGCACGGCCAATACCACCCCCACCGCTGCCGTGCCCAGCACCGCCAGGCGCAGCCGGCGCGCACTGGCCTTGCGGCTGGCCAGCAACAATGCCATGTGCTCAGCCGTGGGCAACGGCTGCTTGCCCTGGTAGGTTGCAACCATTGCTTCGGCATCGCGCAGTTCAGCGCCACGCAGCAACGTGCCGTTCTCACGCCAGGCCATGGCCTGGAACGTCAGATGGGTATGACGCTCGGCCCACTGTTGATCGATATCGAGAGCTGCAATGATGCGCGCGGCAACGGTATCTAAGTCGCGGGTGGCAGTGGCATCGATCCACTGGATGGCGCCAAGGGATTCGGGCAAATCGCCCGGGGCCACGGCGTCGATGCGCACGGTGACCAGGCGTTTGTTCAAGGTGCCGGCCAGGTCCAGCTCCCAGCGGCACTCGCGCGAATCCAGGGAAGCCTGACTGATCAACACGATGATGTTTTGTGATTGCTGGATCAATGCCGTCAGCTTGCGCCGCCAGGCTTCGCCATCGTGGATATCGTCGCGGTCATAGGCGATCGAGCGGCCATTGCTTTCAAGCCGCTCGATCAACGCCTGCGCGATGGCCGTGTCGCGCCGCGAGTAGGACATGAAGGCGTGATAGCTGGGGGTCGACTCGACCGCTGCTGACGGGCTCATCCAGGCATTCCCCGTGGCGATGTAACAGAGAGTAAAGCAGCGAATCGTGGCCTTGCTCCGCCCCGAGACGCCGGGCGGCATTGGCCACAGTCCCTGGTAGCCTGGGAAAAAGGACAGAAGGTATGGCCGCTGGCAGGTATTGAAGCCCGTACGCCTTGCATGATGGCACTTCTGCACCTACACATCATTCAATGACGGCGCGAAACCACGGACTTGGCGGCGAACTTGGGTCGGAGCAATACCACATGGAAGCTGTACAGCAGGGGTGGGCATTTAAATGACTAAAAACCCGTATCGCTCCGATATCGACGGGCTGCGCGCCGTCGCGGTGATCGTCGTACTGGCCAACCACCTCAGCGCCGGCCTGCTGCCGGGGGGCTTCATCGGTGTCGATATCTTCTTCGTGATCTCGGGTTTTTTGATCACCTCGCAGGTGTTTTCCGAGATCCAGCGCAACACCTTCTCCTTGAAAAACTTCTACCTGCGCCGCATCAACCGCATCGTGCCGGCCCTGGTCACGGTATTGCTGGCGGTGATTATCGTCGGCGTCTTCATCCTGTCCCCGGCCGACCTGACTCGGCTCAACGCCAGTGCCCTGTTCTCCCTGCTCGGCACCTCGAACATTTATATCTGGGTCAAATACGGCAACTACTTTGCCGCCGATGCCAGCGAAGCGCCGCTGTTACATACCTGGTCGCTGGGCATCGAAGAGCAGTTCTACCTGGTGTGGCCGCTGTTCATCGTGCTGCTCTATCGCCTGGCGCCCCGCTACACCCTGCCGCTGCTGGGCCTGGGCGTGCTGGTGGCGGCCGGCCTGTCCGAATACGCCACTGGCATTTTCGCCACGGCGTCCTACTACCTGCTGCCCATGCGTTTCTTTGAATTGATGCTGGGCGGCGTGCTGGGCATCTACTTGCTGCAACCGCGCGCCCTGAGCAAGCCCCTTGCCTACGCCTGTGCCCTGTTCGGCTATCTGCTGATCGGCCTCTCGCTGCTCATGCTCAATGCCAATGCGCCTTTTCCCGGGTTCAATGCGCTGATCCCCTGCCTGGGCGCCGCCCTGCTGATCCTGGCCGGCAGCGGCCCGGTGCGCTCACGGTTACTGAGCAGCCGGCCGATGGTGTTCATCGGGCTGATCTCCTACTCGCTGTACCTGTGGCACTGGCCACTGATCGCCTATTTGAACTACCTGGACGTCACCATCGACCTGCCGGTGGCGTTGCTGCTGGTGGCGGTTTCGGTGGGCCTGGCCTGGTTGACCTGGCGTTACATCGAGGTGCCGATGCGACGCAACGGGGCGAGCTTGAGCTTTTCCCGGGTGTTTACCCGCCGCTTCGCCCTGCCGGCCTTGGGCCTGGCCTTGCTGGCGGGGTTGAGCCAGCAAGGGGGCGGCTTCCCGCAGCGCTTCAGCCCGCAAGTCGCCCAGCTCGAGGCCATGACCCTGAGCCGGCCCAATGAACTGCGCAACGGCTGCCATGTGCCCAATGCGTTGTACCGCACCGAACCCAACGACGCCTGCCGCCTGGGCGTCGACAAACCCGCGCTGGATGGCATCCTGATCGGCGACTCCTTCGCCAACCACTTCACCGGCATGGTGGACCTGCTGGCCCGGCCCGACGGCGTCACGCTGATGGACTACACCATGGACTCGTGCCCGCCGATCCTCGGTTACAGTGGCGGCATGCCCCCGGTCTACGCCGCCCATTGCGCCTTGCGCAACGAACGGGTGTTCAAGTTGCTCGAACAGCACCGCTACCCTTACGTGGTGCTGGCCGGCAGTTGGCCCAGGGACGAAGCCGCCGCGGGCCTGGTCGAGGCGAGCCTGCGCAGAGTGGTGGAAAACAGCGGCCAGGTCATTGTCATCCTGAGCAACCAGGACATTGAAAAGGCTGCGACGTGCCCGATCCGCCGCCTGATGTTCAAACGCGATCGCGAATGTTCGGCCAGCGAGCGCGACATGCCGCGCTACTGGGCAAGCATTCGCGAAAAATTCCCGCAGCTGCGTTTCATTGACCCCAACCAGGTGATTTGCCCGGCCCAGCGCTGCAGCCCGATCATCGACGGCAACCTGCTGTACCTGGACAACGCCCACTTGAACGAGGCCGGCTCGCGCTACATCGGGCGCGCCTTGCTCGACCAGGGCTATTCGCTGTTGCGCGACCCGGCGGCCAGGTCATGACCCTGGCAGCCGATCACTGCGACGCCTTGACCAACACCGGCGCCTCGCGATACTGCTGGGCGAACAGTTGCTTGAGGTTCGCCACCTTGGGCAGGTCGTTGATAACGATATACGGGTAGGCCGGGTGCTCGGTCAGGAAATCCTGATGATAATCCTCGGCGGGGTAGAACCCGTTGAAGGTTTCCAGGCGCGTGACGATCGGCTTGTCGAATGAATGCGCGGCATCGAGCTGGGCGATGTAAGCCTGGGCGATGCGTTGCTGCTCGCCGGTGCGGGCAAAGATCGCCGAGCGGTACTGGGTGCCGGTGTCCGGGCCCTGGCGGTTGAGTTCGGTGGGGTTATGGGCAACCGAGAAGAAAATCTGCAACAGGGTGCCGTAGCTCACTTGGCCTGGGTCATAAGTGACCTCGACCGATTCGGCATGGCCGGTGTCGCCGTCACTGACCCGCTCGTAGCTGGCGGTGTCGGCACTGCCGCCGGCATAGCCGGAGACCGCGCGCTTGACCCCTTTGACATGCTGGAACACCCCCTGGACGCCCCAGAAGCAGCCGCCGGCGAACA
>RCUR01000141.1_pt1 | contig 24211 bp, 26 predicted proteins | sample 2166151 | NCBI WGS metagenome assembly RCUR01 (sample SAMN09932785, study PRJNA488358) | compost metagenome | isolation source: compost soil in an enriched community | place: Germany: Experimental Botanical Garden
AATGAAATCGCCGGGGATTATCTCTCCATTACGCGACATGTGCACGCTACGGCCGAACAACAAACCGGTTTTTACCTGGCCTTCGAGGCGATAGCGAATCGGCTCCTCGGGGCGCTCCAGCAATTTGACGATCTGCCGCAGGTGCCGCCAGAGGTTGGTGCGTACCGGGACATCGAATACATGGTGGCCATGGGCCGGAACCGTGAACCAGGTGTCGGATTGGCCTTCTGCCAGCTTCACCTCGTTGAGGTGTACCCGGTACTCCAGGCCGCGCACCGGCAAGCTCATGCTGTTGGGGTTGTCGATACGGAAACGCAGGACGAACTGCTGTTCCAATAACTTGGCCCTGATGACATCGACCTTGACCAGGCGGACATCCGGATCCTTGAACCCGCCGCTGGTCCAGGTGGAACATCCGCCGAGCCCGCAAAGCAGGCCGAAAAACATCAATAGGCTGAGAATTCTTATAGTTGGCGCCTGGGAAAACATTTCATACTCCAAAGGACGCGCCAGTGTAACAAGCACGTGCCTGGCTGCAACGTGTTGTGAGGGTAAAAAAACCTGCGCCATACTGAACGCCTAATAGGACAGGAGTGTGACCATGGCTCGTTACGAGATCGCCTTTGCCGGCCAGTTGGTGCCGGGGGCGCAGCTGGATGCAGTCAAAGCCAATCTGGCCAAGTTGTTCCAGGCAGACGCTCAGCGGATCGCTTTGCTGTTCTCCGGGCGGCGAATGGTGATCAAGAACAACCTGGATGCGACCGGTGCGGAAAAATACCGCGCCACCTTGCAGCGCGCTGGCGCCCTGGTCGAAGTGCAGAGCATGCCCGAGGAAGTGGAGGAGATCGAGTTGGCCCCGCCGCCGGCCGGCGAAGCGCCCGAGCCACTATTTATCGCTACCCCGCACGCACCTGGCGGTCGACGGCTCAAGGTTCTGCCGCGGGATGAATATATGGCCGCGTTCGCGGAGGTCGATGCGCCGGATTTCGGGATCGCCCCGCTTGGTGAAGACGTGCAGGATGACAAGCCCGCAGCGCAGGCGCCGTCTCTCGATCTGTCACAATTCAGTCTGGCTCCTGTCGGTAGCGACATGGGCGAGATCAAGGCCGCACCTGCCGCGCCGCCACCGGATATCTCCCACCTGAAATTACAGGAGTAGGCGCGGTCGGGTTTGCTGCGCCCGGAAGGCGGCAGACCGTTAAGCGGGGCGGATGAGCGGCTTTGCGTAGCCCGGATGAAATCCGGGGAAATTATTGACGACAGATGTTCTGTCGAGTTTCCCCGGCGCTGCGCAGGCGGAACTGGTGCCTGTCGCTTCAGACAAAACCCGCACAGCACTTCTTGAATTTCTGTCCGCTGGCGCAAGGGCAGGGGTCATTGCGCCCGGCCTGCAGCGCGACCGTGGGGTCGATAAAGTACCAATGACCCTGGTGCTGGACGAAGGCCGAGCGTTCGCGATGGGTGTGTTCGCCGGCGTCATCGTGCCAGCGGGCGGTAAAGGTCACGAACGCATGTTCCGGCTGACCGCCCAGCACTTCGCTGCTTTCGACTTCCAGGCCAAGCCAGGTGCTGTGCAGGCTCCAGGCGCTGATGGCGGCGCGATCCAGTCCTGAACGCTGGGCCGCCAGGGTGGTCGCCAGCAGGTAATCGACCAGTCCCAGTGCATAGGCGCTGTAACGTGAGCGCATCAGCGTTTCGGCACTCGGCGCCGGCAGTCCGGCATGATAGCGGCCGCAGCACTCGCTCAGTGGATCGCCACTGCCGCAAGGGCAGCTTGGCGGGGTCTCGGCGTCGGTTGTCGTCATGTGGGTTACCACCAGTACTTGCCAAAGTTTTCCGGGTTGGCCCAGAACTTGGCGTTGAGCCAGTCGGGTACCTGTTTGTAGTCGAGCAGGTCGTAGGTGAACAGGCTCAGGGTTTGTTCGTCGCGCTGAAAACGCTCGCTGACCTGCAAGGCCAGGGCGAAGAAATCGGTGTCCTGCCAGGCGCAGGCCTGCAGGTCGACCAGCACCGCCAGGCGGCTGGCGTTCAGGTTGCGGATGCCGCCGAGCAGTTCCAGCCCCGTGCGTTTGGGCAGGTGTTCGAGGCAGTCGACGACCAGCGCCAGGTCGAATCGTTGTGCGGCCAACTCGGCCGGCAGGGCGCCTGCGGCGGCGTAGGCGATCTGGCAATCGGCGTGAGCGGCCCGAAAAGCGACCAGTGCCGGCAGTTCGCTGGCGCCTATCAACAGCAGGCGGCGCGGCGCGTAACGCTCCAGCAGAGCGGCCAGCGCTTGCTGTGGCGTGCGGGGAGAAATGCTCTCGGTCATCGATAATCCTCGATCGGGTCGGAAAAGACTAACCTGTGGCTGGGTGAAGGTTCCGAATATTCTTAACGGGCATGCATATCATGTCTGGCGGATTCTAAAACGGCAGTCTTTAATCCATAAGTGTCGGTTTTGGTCCGATTCCTACTGGAGATATGCATATGAGCATCATAAGGAAAGCTGTACCCCTGATTCTGACGACCAGCTTCCTGACGGGCTGCGCCGGCTTGCAGAAAAGCGATTGGCCAACTTGTGCTGCTGTCGGCGGTGTGGGTGGCGCAGCATTGGGCGCGATTGAGAGTTCTACCTGGGCGGGTGGTGGCGCATTGGTCGGTGCCGGCATGGCGGCAGCCTATTGCTGGGTGCATGGCGCCGAAGAAGTGGTGATGGTCGAGGAGGTGGTGGCCGAGGAGCCGGTCATGCCCGAGCCAGTCGCAGAAGCGGTGCGGGTCGAACTGGATGTGAAGTTCGATTTCGACAAGTCGGTAGTCAAGGAAGGCAGCTTCGCCGACATCAAGAGCGTTGCAGACTTCATGGCTCAATACCCGCAAACCACCACCGTGGTCGAAGGGCATACCGACTCCATCGGTACCGATGCCTACAACCAGGGCTTGTCCGAGCGTCGCGCCAACGCCGTGCGCGAAGTGCTGGTCAACCAGTATGGTGTGGCCGGTGAACGCGTCAACGCAGTAGGTTATGGCGAAAGCCGGCCGGTTGCCGACAACGCGACCGCGGAAGGACGGGCAATCAACCGCCGAGTCGAGGCTGAGGTCGAGGCGCAGCCTTAAGCGGCATTAGGCGCTCCTTTCAGGGGCGTACTTGTACTATCCGGGAGAGGCGGCTTAACTCCTGTGTTACTGGCAGCACGCCAGTAACACAGGAGATTCGCCATGAGAATCAGACTCTTCAGGGTTGCTTTTCCCCTTCTCTTGGCCAGCAGTGTTCTTTCGGGTTGCGTCACGACTTCCAGTACGGGAGATGCGGCGCTCAACCAGGGGAACTGGCCCTTGTGCAGCGCGCTTGGCGGTCTGGCCGGTGGTGGCCTGGGCGCAATCGAAAGTTCGGCTTGGGCAGCAGGTGGCGCCGTGGCCGGTGCGGTCGTAGGCGGCCTTATTTGCTATGCCCAGGATGGTGACCAAGACGGCGACGGCGTGTTCGATCGCCGCGATCGTTGTCCGGATACGCCGCCCAATACTCCAGTGCGCCACAATGGCTGCCCATTGCCGGTGTATGAGAGCCCGCCTGAAGTGATGCAACCCGATGAGCCTGCAGTGCCGGTTCGAGTCGAGTTGGACGTCAAGTTCGACTTCGACAAGTCGGTAGTCAAGGAAGGCAGCCACGCCGACATCAAAAACCTGGCCGACTTCATGAAGCAGTACCCGCAGACAAGCACCGTTGTCGAGGGGCATACCGACTCCATCGGCTCCGATGCCTATAACCAGGGCTTGTCCGAACGCCGTGCCAACGCCGTGCGCGAGGTGCTGGTCGAGCAGCATGGTATCGAAAGCAATCGGGTATCGGCTGTGGGTTACGGCGAAGCACGCCCGGTTGCCGATAACGACAGCGAGTCTGGACGCGCAATCAACAGAAGGGTCGAGGCTGCGGTCGAAGCCCTACCCTAGCTGTCAGTCGACGTCACCTGATGCTGGCCGGTCGTTGACCGGCCAGGCGGGAGGCCCCTGCAGTTTTTGCTAGCCCGGCGCAAAGCGGTTAAGGTGCGGCGGAACAAAAAACTGCCAGGGGCGGACATGAGCATCTTGTTGGGGCTGGGGAAAGTACTGACCGCGTTGTTTTGGGGCGTGGTCTTGGCCAATCTGCTCGACCCGTTCGCGCAGCCTTTCGCACTGCTGCTGCATCTGGCGGGTGCTTTGCTCGTGCTGATCCATGGGCTGGAATTGTGGCTATTCGATGAGCGCGTGAGCGGGCGTACTCGGCCCGGGCTGGAGCGCGTGCAGATTTTACTGTTCGGCATTTTTCACTTGCAGGCCCTGTTGTCGGCGCCGGTGCAGCCGCTGAGCGCGGCACCTGCGGAGCTGGAGGCCGAGCATGCGTAGTCTGTTGCTGCTGGCCGCACTGTCCAGCCCGCTGGCGTTGGCGCAGAGCCTGATCGACGTGCAGTCGCATGCCTTGCTGCGCTTGCCGGCGGCAACCAGCGTGTTGCGGGTGGAGCGCCTGCATGTTGCGGATCATGGCACCTTGCTGATCCCGTCCGGGCTGAGCGAAATGCATGTCGCAGAGCTGCGCCTGGGGCGTGATGCACGGATTGCCATTGCACCTGGCGAGCAAGCCTTTCGTCTGGACGTGGTGAGCGCTGAGATCGCAGCCGGTGCGCAAATCAGCGCACGCGGTGCCCCTGGCTCGTTTCTGCAACCGGCATTGCCGGGCCGTACGCTCAGCATCCGTCTGCGCGGCGTGGTGGTCGAGGCGCTCCTGCTCGATGCCCGTGGCGGCATGGGGGCACCCGGTTACGTTGGCCTGGATGGCGCCGATGGCAAGCCGGGCGGCTGTGCCTGGGGGCAGGCCAGCCGCGGCCATGACGGGCTGAACGGCAGCGATGGTCAGGCCGGCGCTCGCGGTGGCCAGGTGCGCCTGGAAGTGCCGCTGGACTTTCCACTGGAGCGCTTGCAGGTGCTCCTCGATGGCGGGGCAGGCGGTGCAGCCGGTAATGGCGGTAACGCTGGCGTCGGCGGCGCGAGCAAGGGCTGCTGGCTGTACAGCACGCAGCCTGCTCGCGATGGACTGCCCGGCCAGGCTGGCCGGGCGGGGGCTGCAGGCGCGGCAGGCAATCTGGATGTAGTGCGCTTTTAAATCTGCGGCTACAGGGCCAGGAGCGCCAGGCGCTCCCTCAAAAACCTGGGCGGGCGGCGGCGATGCTGACCACTACCAGGCCCAGGATCAGGTTGATACCCACCAGGCGGCGAATGCGCCCGAGCACAGCGCCGCCGCTCGGCCAGTCCGCGGCGGCCACTGCACGGCGCAGTTCGGGCAGTTGCAGCGCCTGCACGCGGATAAACAGCGCGAGCATGGCGATATACAGGCCGATCATGATGTGCACATAGCGCGGCGCGGTCTCGAAACCGGAAAAGCGCAGGTGGAGCATGCCCACGCCGGTGATCGGCAGCACTATCACGGCGGCCCAGACCCAGTAGAAGAAGCGCGGGAATACCTCGAGCCACAGTTTCAGGCGCGCGGGCGCCTCCAGTGCGCTGACCGCGGCGGGGCGCAGGATCATCCAGGCGAAGAACATGCCGCCGACCCAGACGAGTGCGGCGAGCAGATGCAGGGCGTAGGTCACAGCGTAAGGTGTCATGTAAAACTCCAGTCCGGGTTCTGCGCGTTAGCGCTTAGCGCGCTATGATAGCGGCCGTTGTCAGACACTGAAAATTTATCCAGCCTTTTCGCGCCCAGACCCCACGTCCAGATCCCATGCTCAGTACCGAACTCAAGTCCCAGATCCAGGGCGCCTACACGCGTTTTCTCGAAGCCAAGTCGCTCAAGCCGCGTTATGGCCAGCGCTTGATGATCGCCGACATCGCCAAGGTGTTGGGCACGATCGAGGTCGACGGGGAAGGTCGGCGCGAGGGCGAGCCCGCCGTGGTGGCGGTCGAGGCCGGCACTGGCACCGGCAAGACGGTGGCCTACTGCCTGGCGGCGATTCCCGTGGCCAAGGCCGCCGGCAAACGTCTGGTGATCGCCACCGCGACAGTGGCCCTGCAGGAGCAGATCGTGCACAAGGATCTGCCCGATCTGATGCGCAACAGCGGCCTGAGTTTCAGCTTCGCCCTGGCCAAGGGCCGTGGTCGCTACCTGTGCCTGTCCAAGCTCGACATGCTGCTGCAGGAGGGCCATGCGCAAAGCGCCACCGCCCAGTTGTTCGAGGAGGAAGGCTTCCGGATCGACGTCGACGAGCAGAGCCAGAAGCTGTTCGTCGCCATGATGGAAAAGCTCGCCGGCAACAAATGGGACGGCGACCGCGACAGCTGGCCCGAGGAGCTGGAGGACGCGCGCTGGTCGCAGCTGACCACCGATCACAGCCAGTGCACCAGCCGGCATTGCCCGAACTTCCAGCAGTGTGCCTTCTACAAGGCCCGCGAAGGCATGGGCAAGGTCGACGTGATCGTCACCAACCACGACATGGTGCTGGCCGATCTGGCCCTGGGCGGCGGCGCCGTGCTGCCCGACCCGCGCGAAACCCTCTATGTGTTCGACGAAGGCCATCACCTGCCGGACAAGGCCATCGGCCACTTCGCCCATTACACGCGCCTGCGCTCCACCGCCGACTGGCTGGAAACCACCGCCAAGAACCTCACCAAACTGCTGGCCCAGCACCCGCTGCCGGGGGACCTGGGCAAGTTGATCGAGCAGGTACCGGAGCTGGCGCGGGAGATCAAGACCCAGCAGCAGTTCATGTTCAGCGCCTGCGAGCAGGTGGCCGAGTTCAAGCCCGGCGAAGACATGCAGGGGCGCGAACGACCGCGTCACCGTTTCGTCGGCGGCCAGGTGCCGGAGCACCTGCGTGAGCTGGGCACTGAGTTGAAGAAAGGCTTTTCCAAACTCTCCGAGCTGTTCACCGGGGTGACCGAAAAGCTCAAGGAAGCCATGGATGGCGAGGCCACTATCGGCATCGCCAGTCACCAAGCCGAGGAGTGGTACCCGCTGTTCGGCAGCCTGCTGGCGCGAGCCTATGGTAGTTGGGAACTGTGGCTGGCCTTCAGCGCCGAAGACCCCGAAGACAGCCCACCGATGGCGCGCTGGCTGACCCTGGCCGACAGCGGCGCCTTGTTCGACATCGAAGTCAACGCCAGCCCGATCCTCGCCGCCGAAACCCTACGGCGCAGCCTGTGGAACGTTGCCTATGGCGCCCTGGTGACCTCGGCGACGCTGACTGCGCTGGGCACCTTCGACCGCTACCGGATGCGTGCCGGCCTGCCCAAGGTGGCAGTGACCTCCGTGGTGCCGAGCCCTTTTCATCATGCCGATGCCGGCGTCTTGCGGGTGCCGAACCTGAATGCCGATCCGCGCGATGCGGTGGCCCACACCGCGGCGATCATCCGCGATCTGCCGGCGCTGGTGGCAGGCTCGCGCGGCACCCTGGTGCTGTTCTCCTCGCGCAAACAGATGCAGGACGTGTTCGAGGGCCTGGAGCGCGATTGGCGCAAACGGGTGTTCATCCAGGGCAACCTGTCCAAGCAGGAAACCCTCAACAAGCACAAGGCGCGGGTCGACAGCGGCGAAGACAGCGTGTTGTTCGGCCTGGCCAGTTTCGCCGAAGGCGTCGACCTGCCCGGCGCCTATTGCGAGCATGTGGTGATCGCCAAGATCCCCTTCGCCGTGCCGGACGACCCGGTGGAGGCGGCGCTGGCCGAGTGGATCGAGGCGCGCGGCGGCAACCCGTTCATGGAAATCGCCGTGCCCGACGCCTCGCTGCGCCTGGTCCAGGCCTGCGGGCGGTTGCTGCGCACCGAAGAAGACCGCGGCACCATCACCTTGCTCGACCGGCGGGTGGTGACCCAGCGCTATGGCAAGGCGATCCTCAATGCACTGCCGCCCTTTCGCCGGGAAATCGGTTAGCAGGCCGTTGAAAAACTACTGCGCTCGGCTATGCGGCGTTGCAACGCAGCGAAGCGGAGTAACAGCCGAAGGCTGGCCCGCAGGGCGAGCAAAGCGAGTCAAGCAGTCTCGGAATGCTCATGTACAACTCGTACACTGCGCTTCCTCGGCTGCTTTCGCCTTGCCTCGCCTAGCCGTCGCTCGCTACATTTTTCAACGGCCTGCCAGCCGGCCGCGCGGGTTCCCAAGTGCGGCGCGGGCTGGAACAATGCGCGGCTGATCATCCATTCCCCCGACCAAGGAGCCGCCTGTGCAGATTCAGGGCTATTTCGACCTTCAGTTCGAGGCCGTCAAGGACGCCTTCGCCGCCTTGTTCGAGGACCCGCAGGAACGTGGCGCGGCGCTCTGCGTGCAGGTGGCCGGCGAGACGGTGCTGGATATCTGGGCCGGGGTGGCCGACAAGGACGGCCAGCAGGCCTGGCACAGCGACACCATCCTCAACCTGTTTTCCTGCACCAAGACCTTTACCGCCGTGACTGCCTTGCAGTTGGTCGGCGAGGGCAAGCTCGAGCTGGACGCGCCCGTGGCCCGCTATTGGCCGGAGTTCGCCGCCGCCGGCAAGGAAAAAATCACCCTGCGCCATCTGCTCTGCCACCAGGCCGGGCTGCCGGCGCTGCGCCAGATGCTGCCGGCCGAGGCGCTGTACGACTGGCAGGCGATGACCGCGGCCCTGGCAGCCGAACAACCCTGGTGGCCGCTCGGCGAGGGCCATGGTTATGCGCCCATCACCTACGGCTGGCTGGTTGGCGAACTGCTGCGGCGCATCGAAGGCCGCGGTCCGGGCGAGTCGATAGTCGCGCGCACCGCCAAACCCCTGGGTCTGGACTTTCATGTCGGCCTGGCCGATGAGGAGTTCGAGCGGGTAGCGCATATCTCCCGCGGCAAGGGCAACCTGGGCGACGCCGCCGCCCAGCGCCTGCTCAAGGTCATGATGAGTGACTCCGCGGCCATGAGTACGCGCGCCTTCACCAACCCGCCGTCGATCATGACCAGCACCAACAAGCCGCAATGGCGTCGAATGCAGCAGCCGGCGGCCAACGGCCACGGCAATGCGCGCAGTCTGGCCGGTTTTTACAGCGGCTTGCTCGATGGCCGCTTGCTGGAAAGCGAACTGCTCGACGAGCTGACCCGTGAGCATGGCGTCGGTGACGACAAGACCCTGCTGACCCGCACCCGCTTCGGCCTGGGCTGCATGCTCGACCAGCCCGAGGTGGCCAATGCCACCTATGGCATGGGGCCGCGGGCGTTCGGACATCCGGGGGCGGGCGGCTCCAGCGGTTTTGCCGATCCGGAACGCGATGTGGCGTTTGGCTTCGTGGTCAATAATTTGGGACCGTTCGTCTTGATGGACCCTCGTGCACAGAAACTTGCGCGTGTTTTGGCAGATTGTCTGTAGGAAGCTCGGCTAAACTCCCCAGCACATTAGGCTTGTTCAAATTGTTCATACCGGCCCAGCGCCGGTTTCCTTAGACTATTTCGCATGTGGATGACCGATGCTCGCCAATAAATCTCTCGCCTTCGCCCTGTGTCTGCTCCTCGCCGGTTGTGCCGGCACCGAGAAGAGCAAGAAGCCACTAGCGGTTGCCATGCCGAGTCCGAAAGTCACCCAGGCCTGGCTCGACGATTACGAGCCGCGCGTACGTGAGGCAATCAAGGGCAGCCACTTCGAACTGGAGCGGCGCGAGAATCTGCTGATGGTGACGGCGCCGGTGCAGGGCACCTTCAACCCGGATCGTCCCTTCATGCTGCTGCCGGTGACCCTCGGGCCGATCAGCCGGGTTGCCAAATTGCTGGAAGGCGACCAGGGCGTTGCCGTGCTGGTGATCGGCCATGCCGACAGCAGCGGCGCCGCTGCGGCCAACCGCGAGCTCAGCCATGAGCGGGCGCGGGCCTTTACCGCAATCTTCCGGCTCAGTGGACTGAAGCAGAATCGCCTGATGGTCAAAGGCATGGGCTCGGACATGCCGCGAGCGGCCAATGACAGCGTCGAGGGTCGCGCGCTCAATCGGCGGGTGGAAATCATCCTGACTTCAAAGGACACCATGCGGGGGCTGGTCGCCAAATACAGCCAGCCGGCTCCGGCCGCGCTAGTCGCAGTCAGCGCCAAGCCGAAAGACAGTGCCGATTCGGCGGCAGGCAAGTAGATCCTTGCCCTGGATCAAGCCAAGTCGGGTGGCTCCGGGTAAGCTAGGCAGCTTCCGTTCTCAAGGGCTTTGTCATGACCCAGACCTTGGCCGATATGCGCCGCGACTACATCCGTGATGGCTTGAGCGAGGCGCAGGCGCCTGTCGAGCCATTCAGCTTGTTCAAACAATGGTTTGCCGATGCGGTGAAAACCGAACAACCCCCGGTCGAGCCCAATACCATGACCCTGGCCACCGTCGATACCGACGGCCGTCCGCATTGCCGGGTGCTGCTGCTCAAGGGGCTGGACGAGCGCGGGTTCACCTTCTTCAGCAACTACGAGAGTGCCAAGGGCGAGCAACTGGCCGCCAGGCCCTACGCGGCCATGACCTTCTTCTGGCCGAGCCTGGAGCGTCAGGTGCGCATCGAAGGGCGGGTCGAACGTGTTACTGCGGCCGAATCCGATGCCTATTTCCAGGTGCGTCCGCTGGGCAGCCGCCTGGGCGCCTGGGCTTCGCCGCAGAGCCAGGTAATCAAGGATCGTGCCGAGCTTGAAAGGCTGTTGGCGCAAGTCAAGGAGCGCTTTCTCGAGCAGGCGCCACATTGTCCGCCACACTGGGGTGGTTATCGTCTGCTGGCCGAGCGTGTCGAGTTCTGGCAGGGCCGCGCCAGTCGTCTGCATGACCGCCTCGATTACCGCCTGCACGACGGTGTCTGGAGTCGCGAGCGGCTGGCGCCCTGATCCCCGGGCTGGGTCCGATCTGTTGCATACGGGGCGCCTGCGGGCGCCCCTCTGTTTTTGCGCGAGTGATAACAGCTTTCGCTGAGCGCTGCCGGCGGGCGCAGGCTCTCCCCTCAGGGCGCCCGGTAGTCGGTGGCCGCGCGTTCCAGCCAGGCCTGCAGTTCGCGGCGCTTGACCTTGCCGGCCTGGGCTTCGGCCAGGCGCTGGAGCATGTAGGCCTTCTTCGCGGCGTCCTTGCCGGCCAGCGATAAGGCCAGGTCGCGGTCTGCCCAGCGCTTGATGCGCACGAACAGCCACCAGTGGAAGTAGAGCCCGGCACAGGTCAGGCTGGCGATGATGAAGTAATCCATGGGGGTTGTCCCTCCTTAATGCGGCGAAGCCTAACCGATAGCCTAAGCTGACTGAAGCAGGCTGGCCGTTGCGCAGGGTTTTTCCAGGGGCAGGATGACAGCTGCGTGCTTTGTCGGTCTAATAGGCCAAATATTGCAAGCGGAGGCGGTTCTCATGCGTAAGCCAGTTGCGTTGGTTACAGTTTTTACGGCATTGGCTCTGACCCTGGGTGGTTGTGCGTCCAGTCTGACGGGTGACAGCTATTCGCGCGATGAAGCCCGCGCGGTGCAAACGGTGCGCATGGGGACTATCGAATCGCTGCGGCCGGTGAAGATCGAAGGTACCAAGACGCCGATCGGCGCCGGCGCCGGTGCGGTGGTTGGGGGCGTAGCCGGCAGCGGTGTCGGTAGTGGTCGCGGCAGCGCTGTGGCGGCGGTGATTGGAGCAGTGGCCGGTGGCTTGATAGGCGCCGCGACCGAAGAGGGCTTCACGCGTACCCAAGGTGTGGAAATCACTGTGCGCGAGGACGATGGCACCATGCGCGCCTATGTCCAGGCCGTCGAAGAGAATCAGGTCTTTCGGGTCGGTCAGCGTGTACGGATCATGACGGTCAACGGCACCAGCCGCGTCGCCCCTTGAACCATGCTCAAGCCGGGTCAGCGTCAGCTGATCCGGCTTTTTCGTGTGCGTAATTCAACGATTCCTACCCACCCGCTGGCAGGCTGTCGAACGGCTACCTGCGATGCCCCTATTGATAAAAGAGAGGGGCGTTAAAAACCGGCCTGCTACAGTCAGACAATCCCGCAGGTTGCGATTTTAGTAATACTTCTATTCGTATTGCTGCATCGATAGGCATGGATAATCGTGAAATAATCCCGCGCCGACAAAGGCTTAGCCGGCTCTGACAGAAGTCGGCGAGCGGCGGTCGGGCAATGTAAAAAGGGCTCTCGGGGAATGACCACGGCCTTCCCGGGTCATGCAGCAGGCGTAGACCTGCCAATACGATAAGGCGCGCCAGGCCATGACGCGGATTCACCGTGATGGGCCTGGCGTAGCAGTTTGGACGCTAAGCGTCGGCCATGATCTGGTCGGCGGACTTGCAAAAAAGGGGTTTTGTGTATGGCGCTTGCGCTAATTGTCGCCTTGCCATTCTTGGGGATGATCCTGCCATTGCTGGCCGAGCGAGTGGGGCGTTCGGCCTGCTCGGTGGCCGCGGGACTGGCGCCGATGCTGGCCCTGGTCCTGCTGTTGGCGCAACAATCGTCGGTGTTCGCCGGTGAGCTGGTCAGGGTCAAGCTGAGCTGGTTGCCGTCGCTGGGGCTGAACCTGAGCTTGCGCCTGGATGGCCTGGGTTTTCTGTTCGCCTTGCTGATTCTCGGCATTGGCCTGCTGGTGATTCTCTACGCCCGCTACTACCTGGCGAAACAGGAGCCGATGGGGCGTTTCTTCGCGTTCCTGCTGCTGTTCATGGGCTCCATGCTCGGCGTGGTGTTGTCGGAAAACCTGCTGCTGATGCTGATGTTCTGGGAGCTGACCAGCCTCTCGTCGTTCCTCCTGATCGGCTTCTGGAGTGGCCGTTCGGATGCCCGCACCGGTGCGCGCATGGCCCTGGCAGTGACCGGCGGCGGCGGCCTGGCCCTGCTCGCGGGGATCCTGCTGATTGGCCATATCGCCGGCAGCTTCGAGCTGTCGCAGGTACTGGCGGCCGGTTATGCGATTCGCGCCCATGCGCTGTATCCCCTGGCCCTGGTGCTGGTGCTGCTCGGGGTGTTCACCAAATCGGCGCAGTTTCCCTTCCACTTCTGGCTGCCCCACGCGATGGCGGCGCCGACCCCGGTTTCGGCCTATCTGCACTCGGCGACCATGGTCAAGGCCGGGGTGTTTCTGCTGGCGCGGCTGTACCCGGCACTGGCCGGTTCCGAATGGTGGTTCTACCTGGTCAGCATCACCGGCCTGGTGACCCTGCTGGTCGGCGCCGGTATGGCCCTGTTCCAGCACGACCTCAAGGGCCTGCTGGCCTACTCGACCATCAGTCACCTGGGGCTGATCACCCTGCTGTTCGGCCTCGACACCCGCCTGGCGGCGGTGGCGGCGGTGTTCCACATCATCAACCATGCGACTTTCAAGGCCTCGCTGTTCATGGCCGCGGGGATCATCGATCACGAGACCGGCAGCCGCGACATGCGCCGCATCAACGGCATGTGGAAGTACATGCCGCATACGGCCATGCTGGCGATGGTAGCGGCCTCGGCGATGGCCGGGGTGCCCTTGCTCAACGGCTTCCTGAGCAAGGAGATGTTCTTCAGCGAGACACTCAACCAGCACCTGCTCGGCAGCTTCAACTGGGTGATCCCGGCGGCGGCGACCCTGGCCGGGGTATTCTCGGTGGCCTATTCGCTGCGCTTTATCCATGACGTGTTCTTCAACGGCGAACCGATCAACCTGCCGAAGTTCCCGCCCCATGAGCCGCCGCGCTATATGAAGGTGCCGGTGGAAGTTCTGGTATTCCTCTGCCTGCTGGTCGGCATCGTGCCGGCCTACACGGTGGCGCCGCTGCTCGCCGTGGCGGCGACCTCGACCCTGGGCGGCGGCCTGCCCGAGTACAGTCTGGCGATCTGGCATGGCTTCAATCTGCCGTTGCTGATGAGCTTCATTGCCCTGTTCGGCGGGATTCTCGTCTATTCCTGCCGCCAGCCATTGTTCCGCTGGTATGCCGGGCTGCCGAGCATGGATGCCCGTTTGCTGTTCGAGCAGGGCATGCTGCTGCTGGTGCGGGGCTGCGTGGCCATTACCAGGCGCCTGGAGAACGGTTCGCTGCAGCGCTATCTGGCGCTGCTGCTGGGTGCCGCGCTGGTGGTGGTGACTGTCGGTCTCGGTCCCTTGCCACAAGTCACCGGCTCGCTGGCGCTGACCCCGATCGACGGTATCACCGCCCTGGGGCTGGGCATTCTGGCCCTGGCCGCGCTGACCACTGTGGTGTTCCATCGTCAGCGCCTGGTGTCGCTGCTGATGCTCAGCGTGGTCGGCCTGATGGTGGCGCTGGCCTTTGCCCGCTACTCGGCGCCGGATCTGGCCCTGACCCAGCTGTCGGTGGAGGTGGTGACCATTGTCCTGCTGATGCTGGCGCTGTACTTCCTGCCCGCTCATACGCGCGGCGAGTCGAGCAGCATCCGCGGTCTGCGCGATTTCACCCTGGCGGTGGGCAGCGGCGTGATGGTGGCGATCCTGGTATTCGCCGTACTGACCCGCCCTTATGACAGCATCTCCAGTTTCTTCCTGGACAACAGCCTGTCCGGTGGCGGCGGCAGCAACGTGGTCAACGTCATCCTGGTGGACTTCCGCGGCTTCGATACCCTGGGTGAAATCAGCGTGCTGGCGATTGCCGGCGTCGGCATCTACGCCATGCTTGACGGCCTGCGTCTGTTCCAGCCGCACGCCGACGCCGAAGGCCGCAGTTGGGCGCGTGATCGCCATCCGCTGATTCTCGCGACATTGTCGCGGGTGTTGTTGCCGATGGCGCTGTTGATTTCGGTGTTCATCTTCCTGCGCGGCCACAACCTGCCGGGCGGCGGTTTCATCGCCGGCCTGGTCACCGCCGTGGCGCTGATCCTGCAATACGTCGCCAGCGGCGTGCAGTGGACCCAGTCGCGACTGCCGCTCAACTATCACCGCATGGCCGGCGCCGGGGTGCTGATCGCCGGCCTTACCGGGCTCGGCAGCTGGTTGTTCGATCGGCCGTTCCTGACCTCGGCATTCGGCCATTTCGAGATCCCCCTGGTCGGTGAGATCGAACTGGCCACTGCCATGCTGTTTGACCTGGGTGTGTACCTGACCGTAGTCGGTGCGACCCTGCTGATTCTCGCCAACCTGGGCAAGCTGACCCAGGAAAAGGCCGGACAAGAGGTATTTTGAGATGGAAGCTTTGTTTGCCGCAGCCCTCGGCATCCTCACCGCCAGCGGTGTCTACCTGCTGCTGCGGGCGCGCACCTTTCCTGTGGTGATGGGCCTGACGCTGATCTCCTACGCGGTCAACCTGTTCCTGTTCGCCATGGGCCGCCTGCAGACCGGGGTGACCACGGTGATCGGCGCTAACGCCGGCTATGCCGATCCGCTGCCGCAGGCATTGGTGCTGACCGCCATCGTGATTGGCTTCGCCATGACCGCCTTCGTGGTGGTGCTGGCGCTGCGCAGCGTCGGCGAAATGAAGACCGACCACGTCGATGGCCGGGAGTCCGCACGATGAATCATGGCTTGATCCTGCCGATAGTGCTGCCGATGTTCATCGGCTGCCTGCTGCTGTTCGGTGCCCGGCTGAGCATGCCGGTCAAGCGCAGCCTGTCGTTGACCAGCGCCGCCGTGCTGGTGCCGCTGAGCTTGTGGCTGATGGGGCAGGCCGACCAGGGCGTGCTGCAGGTCTATGCCCTGGGCAACTGGCAGCCGCCGTTCGGCATCATCCTGCTGCTCGATCGGCTCAGTGCGCTGCTGCTGGTGGCGACCGCGCTGCTGGCATTTTTCGCCCTGCTCTATGCTACGCGTGGCGATGACCAGCGCGGGCGCAACTTCCATGCGCTGTTCCAGTTCCAGTTGATGGGTATCAACGGCGCCTTTCTCACCGGCGACCTGTTCAACCTGTTCGTGTTCTTCGAGATCCTGCTGATCGCCTCCTATTCGCTGCTGCTGCATGGCGGCGGCCCGGAGCGGGTGCGCGCCGGCTTGCACTACGTGATCCTCAACCTGGTCGGTTCGGCCTTGTTCCTGCTGGCGGTCGGCGTGCTCTACGGCATCACCGGCACTCTGAACATGGCCGACATGGCCGTGCGGGTCGCGGCGGCCAATGCCGATCAGGCGCCACTGCTGGGCGCCGCCGGCTTGCTGCTGCTGGTGGTGTTCGGCCTGAAGGCGGCGTTCCTGCCGCTGTATTTCTGGCTGCCCAAGGCATACGCCTCGGCCACGGCGCCGGTGGCGGCACTGTTCGCGATCATGACCAAGATCGGCCTGTACTCGATCCTGCGCGTGTACACGCTGATCTTCGGCGACGATGCCGGCATGCTGGCCAACATGGCCCAGGACTGGCTCTGGCCGCTGGCCCTGCTGACCATCGGCCTGGGCGTCATAGGCGCACTGGCGGCAGGCAGTTTGCACGGCTTGCTCGCCTACCTGGTGGTGGTCTCGGTCGGCACCCTGCTCGCGGGGATTTCCCTGGGCACGCCGCAGGCCCTGGCGGCCGCCTTGTATTACCTGCTGCACAGCACCTGGATCGCCGGTGGCCTGTTCCTCCTGGCCGACCTGATCGCGCGCCAGCGCGGGGACAAGGCCGCCCAACTGATCCAGGGGCCGGCCCTGCAGAACCCGCATCTGCTGGGGATCCTGTTCTTCGTCGGGGCTATCAGTGTGGCCGGCTTGCCGCCGCTGTCCGGCTTTATCGGCAAGCTGCTGTTGTTGCGTGCGGTCGAGCCGGGCCTGCAGGCCCTGTTCCTCTGGCCGGTGCTGCTGGGCGGTGGCCTGGCCACCCTGATCGCCCTCAGCCGCGCCGGCAGCACCCTGTTCTGGCGGGTCGGCCTGAGCCAGCTGGACAGCGCCGAGCTGGACGGCGGGCGCCTGTTGGCCTGCATCGGCCTGTTGCTGCTCAGTCCGCTGCTGGTCGGTCTGGCCGCGCCGCTGCTGGCCTATGTCGAGGCAACGGCGGCCCAGTTGCTTGACCTGCAGCTGTATCGCCAGATCCTAGTGCCGGGAGGTGCATCATGAAGGCCGGTCGCTGGCTGCCCCATCCACTGCTGAGCCTGACCTTGCTGCTGGTCTGGCTGCTGCTGGTGAACGACATGAGCCTTGGCCACTGGTTGCTGGGTGCGCTGCTCGGTTGGCTGATTCCGCTACTGACCCAGGTGTTCTGGATCAACCCGCCGCGCATCCGCAAACCGCTGAAGCTGTGCCTGTTCCTCCTGCGCATACTGGGCGACATCGTCATCGCCAACCTGCAGGTGGCCAAGCTGATTCTCGGCCCCAGCGCCAGGTTGCGTCCGGCCTTCGTCGAGATTCCCATGCTGCTGGAGGACGAACTGGCCCTGACCATGCTCGCCAGCATCATTTCCCTGACCCCGGGTACGGTGTCCGCCGACTTGAGCGACGACCGCAAGATCCTCTTGGTGCATAGTCTGGATGTGGACGACGAAGCCGCTCTGGTCGAGCAGATCAAGCACCGCTACGAAGCACCGCTGTTGGAGGTATTCGCATGCTCGCCTACGTGATTCCGTTGTGTCTGGCGATCATGGGCCTGGCCCTGGTGCTGACCCTGGCGCGCCTGATCAAGGGGCCCGATATGCCGGACCGGATCCTGGCCCTGGACACCCTGTACATCAACGCCATCGCCTTGCTGGTGCTGTTCGGCATCTGGCTGGGCTCGGATCTGTATTTCGAGGCGGCGCTGCTGATCGCCGTGATGGGCTTTATCGGCACCGTGGCGGTGGCTAAATACCTGCTGCGCGGCGACATCATCGAGTGAGGAATGGTCATGCATAGCTGGATCGAAGCGTTGGTCGCCCTGTTTCTGCTGCTTGGCAGCCTGTTCGCCCTGGTCGGCGCCATAGGCCTGTACCGCCTGCCGGACTTCTTCATGCGCCTGCACGGGCCGACCAAGTCGACCACCCTGGGCGTGGGCGGCATGGTCATCGCCTCGCTGATCTACTTCGGCAGCCGGGGCGAGGGCATCAGCCTGCACGAGCTGCTGATCACCCTGTTTTTGTTCATCACCGCGCCGGTCAGCGCCCACATGCTGGCCAAGGCCGCCCTGCAGCAGAAACTGCGCCTGAGCGACAAGACCCGCGGCCGGCCCTGGCAGCAGTAGGGGATTGGACGGCGTTGCGTTCGGAGCGCAACGATAACCCGCACAGCTTTGTGCAGCGTCGGTGAGCCCATGGCGCACTGCCTGCCCAACCATCGCCAGGCGCACAGTTCGCGCACCCGACTGTACCTGTCCGCGCTGCATCGGCCTCTCTACACTCCAGGTTTTGCGTGGAGCGACCTATGAGCGGGCAGGGCAGGGGAGTGGCAGTGGTCTGCCTGATCGTGGCCATGGCGCTGTGGGGCAGTTCCTTTATCGCCCTGAAATGGGCCTTCGCCGAGTTGCCGGCGCTGTGGGTGATCTTCGCCCGCATGGCCTTGGGCAGCCTGGTGTTCCTGCTCGCCTGGCGCTGGCGTGGACGCATCCGCTATCGTGCCGGCGACTGGAAGTACCTGCTCGGTCTGGCCGCCTGCGAGCCCTGCCTGTACTTCATCTTCGAGGCTCTGGCGCTGCAGAACACCAGCGCCGCACAGGCGGGGATGATCACCGCGCTGCTGCCGTTGCTGGTGGCCATGGGCGCCTTTATCTTTTTGCACGAACGTATCAGCCGCACCACCCTGGCCGGCTTTCTGCTGGCGATGTGCGGGGCGATCTGGCTGAGCCTGGCCGGCAATGCCGATGTCCATGCGCCGAAGCCGCTGCTCGGCAACTTCTACGAACTGCTCGCCATGCTCTGCGCCATGGGCTACACCCTGCTGCTCAAGCACCTGTCCGCGCGCTATTCGGCCTTTATCCTGACGGCGATGCAGGCGTTTATCGGCAGCCTGTTCTTCCTGCCGCTAGCGCTGCTCAGCGCGCCCATGCCCACCAGCATCTCGTTGCAGGGGCTGGCGGCCGTGGCCTACCTGGGGGTGGTGGTCACGGTCGGCGCCTATGGCCTGTACAACTATGGCGTCAGCCAGTTACCGGCCAGCCAGGCGTCGGGCTTCACCAACCTGATACCGCTGTTCACCCTGGTGTTCGCCATGCTGCTGCTCGGCGAACGGCTGAATACCCTGCAACTGTTCGCGGCGGCGCTGGTGTTCGGCGGGGTGGCCTTGAGCCAATGGCGCACTGCGCCAGCCGTAGCGGTTGGCGTGCTGGATTGAGAGTCTGAGGAGGCACTGATGAGCGATTCAAGACCCTGGGCGCGCGAGGCGATCCGCATCATCGAGGCGGATTTCCAGCGCAGCGCCGACACCCACCTGATCCCCCTGGCGCTGCCCGGCCTGCCGGGCATCGAGCTGTATTTCAAGGACGAGTCCAGCCATCCCACCGGCAGCCTCAAGCATCGCCTGGCCCGCTCGCTGTTTCTCTATGCCCTGTGCAATGGCTGGCTCAAGCCCGGCGCGCCGGTGATCGAGGCCTCCAGCGGCTCCACGGCGATCTCCGAAGCCTATTTCGCCGGCCTGCTGGGCCTGCCGTTCATCGCGGTGATGCCCGCCAGCACCTCGCAGGAGAAGATCGCGCAGATCGCCTTCTATGGCGGCAAGAGCCACCTGGTCGATGACCCGACGCAGATCTACGCCGAATCGGAGCGCCTGGCGCGCGAGAGCGGCGGCCACTTCATGGACCAGTTCACCTATGCCGAGCGCGCCACCGACTGGCGCGCCAACAACAACATCGCCGAGTCGATCTTCCAGCAACTGCGCAGCGAGCGTTACCCCGAACCGACCTGGCTGGTCTCCAGCGCCGGCACCGGCGGCACCCTGGCCACCCTCGGCCGTTATGTGCGCTACCGCCGCCACGCCACCCGGGTGCTGTGCGCCGATGCCGAGCGCTCGGTGTTCTTCGATTTTTACCGCGACGGCGATGCCGGCCTGACCCTGGACTGCGGCTCGCGCATCGAAGGCATTGGCCGGCCCAGGGTCGAGGCGTCCTTCCTGGCGACGGTGATCGACGCCATGTGCAAGGTGCCGGATGCCCTGTCCCTGGCGGCCATGCATTACCTGGCCCAGCGTTTGGGCCGGCGGGTCGGCGGCTCCAGCGGCACCAACCTGATCGGTGCGCTGCTGGTCGCGCAGCGCATGGTCGCGGCCGGCGAGTCCGGCTCGGTGGTGGCGATTCTCTGCGACGGCGGCGAGCGCTATGCCACCACCTATTACGAGCAGAGCTGGCTGCACGGCCAGGGTTTCGCGCTGGCGCCGTTGATCGAGGCGGTGGCGGCGTGCGCCGAACGCGGCGCGCCCTTGCCGGGTGATTTGCCAACGGCAGGCCTGTAGCCGCAGCCCTGTAGGATGGATTAGCCGCCAACAGGGTGTTCAGGCAAGTCCGCCATTTTAGCTGCGGCGTAACCCATCATGGCGCACCACGGTCTGTCGCTTGCAGGTGCATCCGTAAACGACAGGGTTGCGCCGCCGTATGGCTTTTGCTGGTGCGCGCGGCGCACCCTACGGGGGGCAGGCCTGGGCCAGCCCCAGCATGTCCCGCGCCAGCGCCTCGGCCACGCGAATGCCATCGACCCCGGCGGAGAGGATGCCGCCGGCATAGCCCGCGCCTTCGCCGGCCGGGTACAGGCCCTTGACGTTGAGGCTCTGCATATCCGCGCCGCGGGTGATGCGCAGCGGCGAGGAGGTGCGCGTCTCGATGCCGGTGAGGACCGCGTCGTGCAGGGCGAAGCCCTTGATCTGCTTGTCGAAGGCCGGCAGCGCCTCGCGGATCGCCGCGATGGCGAAGTCCGGCAGGGCCAGGGCCAGGTCGCCCAGTTTCACCCCCGGCTTGTAGGACGGCTCGACGCTGCCCAGGGCGGTCGACGGCCGCCCGGCGATAAAGTCGCCGACCAGTTGCCCCGGCGCCTCGTAGTTGCTGCCGCCGAGCAGGTAGGCCTGGGATTCCAGGCGTTCCTGCAATTCCACCCCGGCCAGCGGGCCGCCCGGGTAGTCCTGCTCCGGGGTGATGCCGACGACTATGCCGGCGTTGGCGTTGCGCTCGTTGCGCGAATACTGGCTCATGCCGTTGGTCACCACCCGCCCGGCTTCCGAGGTGGCGGCGACCACGGTACCGCCCGGGCACATGCAGAAGCTGTAGACCGAGCGGCCGTTGCTGGCGTGGTGCACCAGCTTGTAGTCGGCGGCGCCGAGCTTGGGGTGGCCGGCGTACTTGCCCAGGCGTGCGCGGTCGATCAGCGACTGCGGATGTTCGATGCGAAAGCCCACCGAGAACGGCTTGGCTTCCATGTACACGCCACGGCCATGGAGCATGCGGAAGGTGTCGCGCGAGCTGTGGCCCAGAGCCAGGATCACGTGGCGGCTGCGGATCTGTTCGCCGCCGTCGAGCACCACGCCGAGCAACTGACCGTCCTCGATCAGCACATCGCTGACCCGCTGCTGGAAACGTACTTCGCCGCCCAGAGCCTTGATCTCCTCGCGCATGGCGGCGACCACGCCGGTCAGACGGAAGGTGCCGATATGCGGTTTGCTGACGTAGAGGATTTCCTCGGGCGCGCCGGCCTTGACGAACTCGTGCAGGACCTTGCGTCCCAGGTGCTTGGGGTCCTTGATCTGGCTGTACAGCTTGCCGTCGGAAAAGGTGCCGGCGCCGCCCTCGCCGAACTGCACGTTGGACTCGGGGTTGAGCACATGCTTGCGCCACAGGCCCCAGGTGTCCTTGGTGCGCTGGCGCACCTCGGTGCCGCGTTCCAGCACGATCGGCTTGAATCCGGCCTGGGCCAGAATCAGCGCGGCGAAGATCCCGCAGGGGCCGAAGCCGACCACCAGCGGGCGCTCGTCGAGGTCGGCCGGCGCCTGGCCGACCGGCTGGTAGGCGATGTCCGGAGCGGGGCCGATGTGACGGTCGTCGGCGAATTTGCCCAGCAGCGCCGCTTCGTCGCGCAGGCTGCAGTCGATGGTGTAGATGAACTGCAGCTCGCTGGATTTCTTGCGTGCGTCGTAGCTGCGCTTGAACAGGCTGAAGTCGAGCAAGGCGCTATCGTCTATTCCCAGGCGCTGGACAATGGCCGGGCGCAGGGCGTCGATGGGGTGATCGAGCGGCAGCTTGAGTTCGGTGATACGCAGCATGGGGCAATTCCAGGATCAGGGCCGGAGGCAACCCGGCAGCTTTGACAAGGCGGCGATTATAGGCGTTATTGCAACCAGAGGGGGCAGCGGCTCTGTTGATGGGGTTAAGCCCAGCACAAACGACAATGCACTCAATCGTCGCGCGCGCCGCCGAAGTAGGCGCAACCGCGCAGCACTTCGCCGTTCAGGCGCAGTTCGGCGGACATGTGCTGCAGCGCGCCGCTCATGCTGTCGACGCAGCGTTGCGGCGCGGCCCACAGCACCAGGCGCTGGCCGTTGGCTTCACTGGTCAGGTTGAGGCGGCCTTCCGGCAGCTGTTCTTCCAGATAGGGCAAGGCCAGCGGCGCCTGGCCCGCGCGGTTGAGAACCAGCCCCTGGCTGCCGACCACCACGCTCCAGCCGGGCTCCTGGCCGCTGGCATGGAGGATGGTGCGCTTGAAGTTGGCGTCATCGCAGCCCCGGCCTTCGCGTTGCAGGCGGTACACCCGGCTGAGTGTCAATTGGCCATCGATGCCGTCCAGTTGGCTGGTCGCCAGCTGGCCGCGCAGATCGGCAAACAGCGGGCCGGGGCCGTCGGCCTGCAGGTCGGCCGCGTCGCGCATGATGTCGGTCGCACCGTCATTGGCGATGACAAAACGTCGCTGCTCCTGGCAGGGGCGAAACAGCAGTTGGCCGGCGTCCAGGCTCAGCTCGCCTTGCAGACGGCTATGCTGCACCGAATCGGCCTGGGGTTTTTCGCTGAACAGCTGGCAACTGGCAAATAGTGGCAACAGGGCAAACAATAGAATACGACTGGCGTGCATCGAGGCTCTCCTGGCAAGAGCGGCCACGGTACGCAGAGCTTGTGAAAAAATCGAGCGCAGTAGGCGAGAGTTTTTCACCAACGCTCAACCATAGGGCAACCATAAGGGCGCAGAGCGATGATTCAGTGTAAGCGGGTATACGAGGCGGCGGCCGCAACCGATGGCCGGCGGGTATTGGTCGACCGGCTCTGGCCACGCGGGTGCAGCAAGGCAACCTTGCAACTGGACGCCTGGCTGCGCGAGGTGGCGCCCTCCGCCGAACTGCGCCGCCAGTTTAATCATGCGCCCGAGCGCTTCGCCGAGTTTCGCCAACTCTACCGGCGCGAACTGGCCGGCCATCCGGAATATTGGCAAGGGCTGCTGGAGAGCGCCGGGAACGGCACTCTGACCCTGCTGTTCGCCGCACGCGAGCAGCAGTTGAACAACGCCCAGGTACTGGCCGAGTTTCTCGAAGAGGAACTGGACCGCCGAGCCGAACCCAGCTCGGCGGTGTGCTACGCAGACAGGTTCTAAGCCCTGCGACTGAGGCTAGCCGGCCAGGCCGACGTAGACGTTCTGCACATCGTCATGGCCGTCGATGGCCTCGAGGAAGGCTTCGACTTCCTCCAGTTCGGCATCCGTCAGGCTGGTGACCGGGTTCTTCGGGCGATAGCCGAGGTTGGCCGAGTTGACCGTGAAGCCCTGGTCGGGCAGGGCGCGGCACACCGCGTCGAGATCGGTCAGCTCGGTGATGAACAGGGTATTGCCCTCATCGGACGGTTCGAAATCCTGGGCGCCGGCTTCGATGGCGGCCAGTTCCGGGTCGGCGCCGCTGTCGCTGGAGGCTTCGATCAGGCCGACGTGGTCGAAGTCCCAGGTGACCGAGCCGGAAGCGCCCATCTGGCCCTTGCGGAACAGCACGCGGATCTCGGCCACGGTGCGGTTGATGTTGTCGGTCAGGCATTCGACGATCACCGGCACCTGATGCGGGGCGAAGCCTTCATAGGTGGTGCGCTCGAAGTTGACGGTTTCCCCGCTCAGGCCCGCGCCTTTCTTGATCGCCCGTTCCAGGGTGTCCTTGGGCATCGAGGCTTTTTTCGCCTGATGCACGGCCAGGCGCAGCTTGGGGTTCATGTCCGGATCGGCGCCGTTACGCGCGGCGATCATGATTTCTTTCACCAGCCTGCCGAAGATCTTGCCTCTGGCGTTGGCGGCGGCTTCTTTAGGTTTGGCTTTCCATTGTGCGCCCATGCGGATTCTCTTGGTCTGTGCGGGTGGATGAGTGGCCGGCCGTACGCTACCCCACCCAGCAGATGAGCGGCAGTCAGCAGGAAACCGGACTACGGAGTTAGACAAGCGATTTTAATCGCTCCGTCTGCGCCTGGCACCCTTTGATTGGCCATGGCGCCTTCGCCAGCGTTAGCGGGTATCTGTCGGAGGGCTCGGGCGCTGACAACTTGTCCTGGCGCAACGGATGAGCCGATG
>RCUR01000143.1_pt1 | contig 24030 bp, 19 predicted proteins | sample 2166151 | NCBI WGS metagenome assembly RCUR01 (sample SAMN09932785, study PRJNA488358) | compost metagenome | isolation source: compost soil in an enriched community | place: Germany: Experimental Botanical Garden
CCTGTTGATCTGATGCATTGGCGATGCTGCGGGAAACAATCGGGGACCACGGTATTGATGCTGATGGGCAGCTTCTGGCCCAAGCTGTGTAAAAACGTTTTGAGCACCGAGATCTGATCAATTAATGATCAAATCTGGCGATCTCTCGTAAATTCCACGCAAGCTCGATGCGAAAATTTCTTCAGAATTCGCGTAGCAACGTGATCCGTAGAAATGAGCGGGAGTTTTTACACAGCCTGGGCCAGGAGCTGTCAATCATTGCCAGAATTAAGCCGAGCCACAGACAGAGTGCTGCTCCTTGACCATCTCCAGAAATGCGGTAAACGCGGCCAAGGCGTAGTTATGTTCCTGTTCGAAAATAGGTAGCAGCTCGCTCAGTTGCATCGGTTCCTGTTGCCCGAACGATCAGCCTACCCATGTGAAGCGGGAACAGACTCTACGACCTCGTCGTTACAGCCCATTCCATTGCTGTGCACGAATTTCTGCGCTTCCGGGATAACGCGGTATCCCCTGGGAGCGCTCGCTTGGCATGCGCTCCCTACCATCGAGTCGTTTCAACGGCAACCCGTTGGGTCTGCCGCCTGATACGACATGCCTCTGCGGACGGCCGTGTCATTCCTGATGGGGCGCCCCGGGGTGAACCAGGAAGTATCGGGGGCGCCGATGACTACTAGGAGTCAGCCACGCATGAATGACGAAATGCCTCAGACCATGAAGTTTATGGAGGGTGCCACTCGCCGGTTGGAGGCGCAGGCGACTGTTTTTGCCTCCGGTCTGGTCGAAGCGGGTGCGGTGAAATGAGCGCCTACCTGCACTGCCAGTCGCACAGCCCGCTGGTCGGGCATGTCGATCCGGCGCCTGCGATCCTGGGCGAGATCGACGAGGTGATTGCGGGCGCGCGTGCGCGCATCGCCCGCTTCGATCCCGAGCTGGTGATCCTCTTCGCCCCGGACCACTACAACGGCTTTTTCTATGACCTGATGCCGTCCTTTTGCATCGGCACCGCGGCCCACGCCATCGGCGACTTCGGCACCCTGGCCGGCCCGCTGCCGGTGCCCAAGGCGCTGGCCGAGTCCTGCACGGAAGCGGTGCTGGCGGCCGGCGTGGACACCGCCGTGTCCTACCGCATGCAGGTCGACCATGGTTTTGCCCAGCCGCTGGAACAGCTGCTGGGTGGTCTCGGTGAATGCCCGGTGATCCCGGTCTTCATCAATTCGGTGGCCACCCCGCTGCCGAGTTTCCAGCGTGCCCGCCTGCTCGGCGAGGCCATCGGGCAATTCGCCCGGACGCTGGACCAACGGGTCCTGTTCCTCGGCTCCGGCGGGCTGTCGCACCAGCCGCCGGTGCCGGAATTGGCCAAAGTCGATGCCCACATGGCCGACCGGCTGCTGGGTAGCGGCCGCAATCTGCCGGCCGATGAACGCCAGGCGCGGCAGCAGCGGGTGATCCTCGCGGCGCAACGCTTCATTGAAGACCAGAACTCGCTGCATCCGCTCAACCCGGAATGGGACCAGCACTTCCTCGACCTGCTCGCCAGTGGCCGCATAACCGAACTGGACGGTCTCGGCAATGCCGAGCTGTCCGCTTTGGCCGGTAAGTCCACCCATGAGGTGAAGACCTGGGTGGCGGCCTTCGCCGCCCTGTCGGCCTTCGGCCCCTACCAGGCCAGTGACCGTTACTACCGCCCGATCCCCGAGTGGATCGCGGGTTTCGGCGCGCTCAGCGCCCAGTCGCGATCCGCCGCCAAGGAGTCCTGAGATGACTGCATTTACCGAAGCCTCCAGCAGCCGTTTCGCCCGCATCCGCGAGGGTGAGGGCGAACGGGAGCTGAACATCCACTACAACGATTGCGATCCGGGCAACGCCAGCGACACCGTGATCATGCTGCACGGCTCCGGCCCCGGCGCCAGTGGCTGGGCCAATTTCAACCGCAATATCGAGCCGCTGCTGGACGCCGGCTACCGGGTGATCCTCTTGGACTGCCCGGGCTGGAGCAAAAGCGATTCCATCGTCTGCGACGGCTCGCGCTCCGACCTCAATGCCCGCGTGCTCAAGGGCCTGGTGGACCAGCTCGATCTCGATCGCGTGCATCTCCTCGGCAACTCCATGGGCGGGCACAGCGCGGTGGCCTTCGCCCTGAGCTGGCCGGAGCGGGTCGGCAAGCTGGTTTTGATGGGCGGCGGCACCGGTGGCGCCAGTCCCTTCGTACCGATGCCGACCGAGGGTATCAAGCTGCTGCAGGGGCTGTACCGCGAGCCGACCCTCGACAGCCTGAAACGGATGATGGAGGTCTTCGTCTACGACACCCGCGACCTGACCGAGGGGCTGTTCCAGACCCGCCTGGACAACATGCTGAGCCGGCCTGAGCACCTGGAAAACTTCGTCCAGAGCCTGGCCGCCAACCCCAGGCAGTTCCCCGATTTCGGCGCCCGCCTGGGCGAAATCCAGGCCGAGGCCCTGGTGATCTGGGGCCGCAACGACCGCTTCGTGCCGATGGACACCGGCCTGCGCCTGATCGCCGGCATCCCCCGATCCGAACTCCATGTGTTCAACAACTGCGGCCACTGGGCGCAGTGGGAGCACGCCGACAAGTTCAACCGCCTGGTGCGGGATTTCCTCAGCCATTGAGCTGTGAGGTGAGCGATGACCCTTTCCCAAGATTCCCTGGAACAACTGGCCGCTGCCTTGCGCGGCGCCGAAGCGAGCGGCGAGGCCATCGGTCCGCTGCGCGAGCGCATCGGCGAAGACAACGGCGAAGCCGCCTACGCCATCCAGCGCCTCAACGTCGCCCATGGCGTGGCCAGCGGCCGCCGCGTGGTGGGCCGCAAGATCGGCCTGACCAATCCCAAGGTGCAAGCGCAGCTGGGTGTTGGCCAGCCGGACTTCGGCACCCTGTTCGCCGACATGGCTTATGGCGACAACGAGGTGGTGCCGGTCGACCGCGTGCTGCAACCGAAGATCGAGGCGGAGATCGCCCTGATCCTCGAGCGCGATCTGCCGCGGGCCGACACCGGGCTTGCCGATGTACTGGCCGCCACCGGCTGGGTACTGCCGGCCCTGGAGATCGTCGGCAGCCGCGTGGCCGGCTGGAACATCCGCTTCGTCGACACCGTGGCCGACAACGCCTCCAGCGGCTGCTACGTGCTCGGCGGCCCGGCGCGGCGCATCGCCGACGTCGACCTGCGCCAGGCGGCCATGCGCATGACCCGCAACGGCGAGGAAGTGTCCAGCGGCAGCGGTGCCGAATGCCTCGGTCATCCGCTGAATGCGGCGGTCTGGCTGGCGCGCACCATGGCCCGCCTGGGCGAGCCGCTCAAGGCCGGCGACCTGATCCTCACCGGTGCCCTCGGGCCGATGGCGCCGGTGGCCGCCGGTGACCGCTTCGAGGCGGTGATCGAGGGCATCGGCCAGGTGGCCGTTGATTTCAAGGCTGAAAGCAGCACCGACTGATTACAGAGAGAACCTGTCCCATGAGCAAGAAACGCAAAGTCGCCATCGTCGGCTCCGGCAATATCGGCACCGACCTGATGATCAAGGTGCTGCGCAACGCGCAGCACCTTGAAATGGCCGCCATGGTCGGTATCGACCCGGCCTCCGACGGTCTGGCCCGCGCCGCGCGCCTGGGCGTGGCCACTACCCATGAAGGCGTCGAGGGCCTGACTCGCCTGCCCATCTTCCAGGAGATCGACTTCGTCTTCGACGCCACCTCAGCCGGCGCCCACGTGAACAACGACGCCTTCCTGCGCAGGGTAAAGCCCGGCATCCGCCTGATCGACCTGACCCCGGCGGCCATCGGCCCCTACTGCGTGCCGGTGGTCAACCTGGAGCAGAACCTGGCCCAGCTCAACGTCAACATGGTCACCTGCGGCGGCCAGGCCACCATCCCCATGGTCGCCGCGGTGTCGCGCGTGGCCAAGGTGCACTACGCCGAGATCATCGCCTCCATCGCCAGCAAGTCCGCCGGCCCCGGCACCCGCGCCAATATCGACGAGTTCACCGAGACCACCTCGAAAGCCATCGAGGTGATCGGCGGGGCGGCCAAGGGCAAGGCGATCATCATCATGAACCCTGCCGAGCCACCGCTGATCATGCGCGACACCGTGTATGTGCTGTCCGAGCATATCGATCCGCAGCATGTCGAGGCGTCCATCGAAGAGATGGCCGCCGCGGTGCAGGCCTATGTGCCGGGCTATCGCCTCAAGCAGCGGGTGCAGTTCGATGTCATCCCCGAGTCCGCGCCACTGAACATCCCCGGTCACGGCAAGTTCAGCGGCCTGAAGACCTCGATATTCCTCGAGGTCGAAGGTGCCGCCCATTACCTGCCGGCCTATGCCGGCAACCTCGACATCATGACCTCCGCCGCGCTGGCCACCGCCGAGCGCATGGCCCAGGCGATGAACCACGGAGACGCAGCATGAACGGCAAGAAGCTCTATATCTCCGACGTGACCCTGCGCGACGGCAGCCACGCGATCCGCCATCAGTATTCGATCGAGAACGTGCAGGCCATTGCCCGCGCGCTGGACGAGGCGCGTGTCGACTCCATCGAGGTCACCCACGGTGACGGTCTGCAAGGTTCCAGCTTCAACTACGGCTTCGGCGCCCACACTGACCTGGAGTGGATTGAGGCGGCCGCCGACGTAATGGAGCACGCCACCCTGACCGTGCTGCTGCTGCCCGGCATCGGCACCGTGCACGACCTCAAGGCCGCCTATGACGCTGGCGCCCGCTCGGTGCGCATCGCCACCCACTGCACCGAGGCGGACGTGTCGAAGCAGCACATCGAGTACGCCCGTGAGCTGGGGATGGACACCGTGGGCTTTTTGATGATGAGCCACATGATCCCGGCCGAAGCACTGGCCCAGCAGGGCAAGCTGATGGAGAGCTACGGCGCCACCTGCATCTACATGGCCGACTCCGGCGGGGCGATGAACATGCAGGACATCCGCGAGCGCATGCGCGCGTTCAAGGCTGTGCTGAAACCGGATACCCAGACCGGCATGCATGCCCACCACAACCTCAGCCTCGGCGTGGCCAACTCCATCACCGCGGTGGAGGAAGGCTGCGACCGCATCGACGCCAGCCTCGCCGGCATGGGCGCCGGCGCCGGCAACGCGCCGCTGGAGGTGTTCATCGCCGCCGCCGAACGCCTGGGCTGGAACCATGGCACCGACCTCTACCGGCTGATGGACGCCGCCGATGATCTGGTGCGGCCGCTGCAGGACCGTCCGGTGCGCGTCGACCGCGAAACCCTTGGCCTGGGCTACGCCGGCGTCTATTCCAGCTTCCTCCGGCATGCCGAAGTCGCCGCGCAGAAGTACGGGCTGAAGACCCTCGACATCCTCGTCGAACTGGGCAGACGGCGCATGGTCGGCGGTCAGGAAGACATGATCGTCGACGTCGCCCTCGACCTGCTGGCCGCGCGCCGGGTCTGATCATTCGCGGTCGGTGCGCACAGCGCACCCTAGGGTTGAGCGCTATCGCAGGCATTCGCTCGTAGGGTGCGCCGCGCGCACCAGTGTCCGCTGCGGAGTTTTCGGGGTTCGCCTCGGGGCCGCAGCCGTAACCATCGAATCCGCGGAGGCCAGGGATGTGCCGCCGGCCACCCGCGACCAGGAGTTCGCCATGCTGGCCAATTTTTCCCTGAAGAACAAACTGCTGTTGACCATCCTGCCGCTGACCATGCTGGTTTACCTGGCTACCGTGCTGCTGGTCTATCAAACGAGCAAGTCATCGACCGAGGCGCTCGCTGAAGTAGCGGTGGGGGCCATTGTCCGTCAGCAGGCTGCCGAGATCGGCGGCTATTTCGATGGTGCCCTCTACCCGGCGCGGACGACCGCGGAGCTCCTCGCTCGTGAGCTGGCCGATGGCGAGCTGGCGGACCGGCGGATCGCCGACCAGATGCTGGAAACCCTGTTGCACACCAGTCCACAGGCAACCGCCGCCTGGTGGCTGCCGCTGCAGGGTGGCGAACGCACGCCGGTGTATTGGCGGCGTGACCAGGCCGGTGTGCAGATGGCGTCGGCCGAACAACGCGCCGCCTTGTCCGACGTCGTCGGCCGCGATGCGGTCGAGCGCGAGCGGGTCGTTCCACCCCGGCTATTGCCAGGCCTTGGCGCCACGCGACCTGCGATCCTCATACTGATTCCGGTGCGCCAGCAGGGAAGGGTGGTCGGCAGCCTGGGCATCGGCCTGGACGCGAAACAGCTGCAGGCCAAGGTGGCCCGGTTGCGTCCGCTGGGTGTCGGCCTGGCGGCATTGACCGCCCACGACGCCACGCTGGTGGCACATCCCGACCCGGCGCGGGTGGGACGCAAGAACGCGGAGACCGAGGGGGATTTCCTCGGCGACCATCTGCAATCGATGATCGACGCGGTGAGCCAGGGCAAGTCCCTGACGCTGCGTTTCGTGTCGCCGGCCATGCAGGAGGAGATCTTCATGCTCGCGGTGCCGGTGGCGATCGGTGATACCGCGACGCCTTGGTCCTTTGGCGTCGCCCTGCCCAGTTCTGCAGTTCTGGGTGGGGTCAAGACCCTGGCCCTCAAGCTGCTGCTGCTCGGTGCTGTCGCGCTGCTGCTGGCCGCAGGATTGATCCTGCTGCTTGGCCAGGCCCTGGCGCGGCCGTTGACTAGCGTGGTCCAGGCGGTCAGGCAGCTGGCTGCCGGCGAGGCCGATTTGTGTGCGCGGCTGCCCGTCCAGGGGCGTGACGAGCTGGCGACGCTGGCCCAGGAATTCAATCGATTCATCGGCTCGATGGCCGACCTGGTGGGCGAAATCAAAAGGACTGGCCAGACCCTGCACACGACGTCCGCGTCACTCCAGCAGGACAGCGATGCCGCGGGAAGCGGCGTCGACGCCCAGCGCGACGAGATCGGCCAGCTGGCCGCCGCCATGCAGCAGATGGCCGCCACGGTCGAGGAGGTGGCGAGCAACGCCGGGCGTGCCGCGCATGCCACCAGTGAAGGCGACCAGGCGGTGGCCCGGGGGCTGGGCACGGTGGCGGCGCTGGCCGCAGCGATCAGCCACAACGCTGCCCTGCTGGAGGATATATCCGCCCTTACCGAGCAGCTCGACGATGCCAGCCAGACCATCGGCAGTGTGGTGGCGGTGATACGCGAGATTGCCGATCAGACCAACCTGCTGGCCCTCAACGCGGCGATCGAATCGGCGCGTGCTGGCGAGCAGGGACGGGGCTTCGCCGTGGTGGCCGATGAGGTACGGGCCCTGGCGCGGCGCACGCACAGCTCCACCGAGGAGGTGCGCCTAAGCATCGCGACCATCCAGGAGCGTACGCAGACGGTGGTGGGCATGGTCGAGCGCAGCCGGCACAGCTCGCAGGCCAGCGTCGCCAGCGCCGAGGAGGCCAGTGAGGCGCTGCAGCGGATCACCCTGATGATCAGCCAGGTACGCGACATGAGCCAGCAGATCGCCGCCGCCACCGGCCAGCAGGCTGCCACCAGCGAGCAGTTGTCGCGCAGCCTGGTGAGCATCGCCGGCTCGGCGGAAAGCGCCTCGACCAGTGCCGGCCAGGTACGCCAGCGTGGACATGAGCTGCAGGCCCTGGCGGGGCGACTGAATACCCTGGTGGGCCGCTTCAAACTGTAGGCGTCGTTGTTGGTACGCCGGCCATTGGGGCGGCGATATGCGTACTGGCCTCGGATAGTGCCTAGCTGGCCGTTGGCCCCACGGCCCTCACCATCCTTCCTCTGGTGCTGGTCAGTGATCGTCGTTTCCGTAAAGGGTACGCATGCAGCGCGCTGAACTAGCGCCGGAAGGTCCGCCCAAACCATGACCTGGATCAAGAATCTGCGCCCAGGGGACAAGCCATGCAGTGTCGGGATAGTTCCCCTCCCGGGGCATACCTAGAGTGGAGTTGCCTGCGTTGTCGGCCAAACCACCACAACAAGACGACGTCAACCGTGCGGACTCGACCCATGTCAAAACTCATCAACATCGATCACCCATCATCCCTGCGGATACCGCGTCAAAGCGCCGGGCAGCGTGCCCTCAAGGCGTTGCTGGCAGTGCTGCCCTGGTCGATCATCGCCGGCCTACTGTGGGCCGGGCTGTTCATCAAGCCGCAGCCGGTCGGGGGCACCGTAACCCCGCCGGCACTGGAGCGCCGCGACCATTTCTATGGCCTGGCGCTTTCGCCTGGCGGCGAAGTGTGGGCCAGCGGCTCCAACGGCAAGCTCCTGGCGATCGCCGAAAATGGCCAGATCCGCCGTTTGCCCACGCCCACCGAGCGAACGCTGCAGGACGTCGCCATCTGGGATGCCAGCCATGCCGTGGCGGTGGGCAACGACGGGGTGATCCTGCATAGCCAGGATGCCGGCCAACACTGGCAGGCCGCGTCTGGCGTGCCGCGCTCGGAAGTCGCCAACAAGCTCAACCGGGTACGGGTAGCTGCCGGCGGCCTGGCCATCGCCACCGGAGAGATGGGCGCGCTGCTGATCAGCCGTGACTATGGCCAGAGCTGGCAGCGCCTGCGCGAAGAGGAGGATGTGGCCTGGAACGACGTGGCCATCCTCGATGGTGGTCGCCTGGTGGTGGTCGGCGAGTTCGGCCGCGTCCTGCTCAGCGACGACCTGGGGCAGCATTGGGAGGAGCCTGAAGCACCGGTTCCCGGCTCGCTGATGTCGGTGCAGTTCCGCGATGCGCAGAACGGCGTGGCGGTCGGCCTGGAGGGTGCGCTGCTGGTCACCCGCGATGGCGGTCGGACCTGGGAGGGTGTCGAGCTGGGTGTAACCGACCACCTGTTCGACATTCTCTGGATCGCGCAGCAGCAACGCTGGTTCGCCAGCGGCGCCCTGGGTCGCTGGGTCGCCGGCGACGACCAAGGCTGGACGACCGGCGCCCTGGATGAGCGCAACCGTGCCTGGCATACCCGCGCCCTGGCGGTTGGCTCGCAGGTCTGGCTGGCCGGCGCCGATATCGGTCGCTGGGACGGCCGCCAGTGGTCGGAGCTGCAGCCATGAAATCTCCCCTGGCCTTATTCAGTCGAGAACAAACCATGATCGAACGCATTGCCGAGTTCTGTATCCGTCGGCGCGCCTGGGTGGCCGGCGGACTCCTGTGCCTCACCCTGGTGTTGGGCTGGTTCGCCCTGCACATCGAGGTACGCACCGTCTTCGAGGACATGCTGCCGTCGCGTCACGAGTACGTGCAGACCCACGAGAAATTCAAGGACACCTTCGGCGGCTCGAACATGGTCACCATCATGTTCGAGGTGGAGCAGGGCGAGATCTTCCAGACCCCTGTGCTGGACAAGGTGCGCAGCGTCACCCTGGGCCTGCGCGAGGTCTCGGCGGTCAACCAGTACCAGATCACCTCGCTGGCCTCGAAGAAGCTCAAGGAAGTGCGTGCCTCCACGGCCGGCATCGAAAGCCGTCCGCTGATGTGGCCCGACCTGCCGGCCAACGCCGAGGCAATGGCCGAGCTCAGGCAGGCGGTACTGCGCAACCCGCTGGTCTATGGGCCCTATGTGTCCAAGGACTTGCAGGCAACCCTGATCACCGTGGACTTCATCGACCAGCAGGTCGACTACACCAAGGTGTTTCACGAAATCCGCGCGCTGATCGATAGCGTCGACGACGGCAGCGTGAAGATCCGCGTGGTGGGCGATCCTATCCTCTACGGCTGGGTGGGCCACTACCTGCCGGAGACCACCCAACTGGTGTTCGCCGCGTTGCTGGTCACCCTGGTGATGCTGTTCGTCCTGCTGCGCACCTGGCGGGGCTTGATCCTGCCGCTGCTGGCGGGCCTGGTCAGCGCCATCTGGGCGCTGGGCATCTGCCGGCTGCTGGAGATCAATTTCGAACCGCTGGTCATCGTGGTGGCGATGCTGATCACCTCAAGGGCGGTGTCGCATTCGGTGCAGATCGTCAATCGCTTCGATGACGAACTGGAGTTGCTGCCGCCCGGCGCCGATACCTCGAGGATCGCCGCGCGGATCGCCCTGGCCGACCTGTTCCGCCCCGGTATGCTGGGGGTGATCGCCGATGCCGCATGCATGGCGGTGGTGGCCCTGAGCCCGATCCCGATGCTGCAGAAGCTCACCGTGCTGGCGGTGGTCTGGGTGTCGACCCTGACGGTCAGCGCGGTGATCCTCACCCCGGTGATGCTGTCGTTCATCCGCAAGCCCCACGGTACGGCGCATCCCATCGACTGCCTGCCGCTGTTGCGCAAGGTGCTCGACCTGGCCGTCCGGGTCAGCCTGTCGCGGGCCCGCTATGCGGTGCTCGGCACCAGCCTGCTGGTAGTGGTCGCTGCCGGTCTCTACTCGCTGAACCTGAAGATCGGCGATGCCAACCCGGGCTCGCCGATTCTCTGGCCGGAGTCGCCCTACAACCGCGACTCCGCGGCGATCAACGCGCGCTTCGAAGGGGTCGACCGGATGTTCGTGGTGCTTGGCGACGACAGCCAACCCGGCCTGATCAAGGGCAACGAGGCGCTGCACGCGATGAACAGCTTCCAGCGCTTCATCGAAGCGCAGCCGGAAGTGGGCGGTTCGCTGTCCATCGCCGATGTACTGCCCCATGTGAACAGCAGCCTGCGCGAAGGCAATCCGCGTTACCTGGAACTGGGCGACAGCGGGGCGATCAACGGCAGCCTGATGGCCATGCTCGATTCGGTGTCCGAGCCGGGCGACATCTCGCGCTTCGCCGACGACCAGTACGCCAACGGCTCGGTGACCCTAATGTTCCGTGACCGCCAGGGCGAGACGATCCGTACGGCGGTGGCGCGGATCAAGCAGTTCATCGCCGAGCACCCCTTGGCCGATGGCCAGTGGCACCTGGCCGGCGGGTTGATCGGGGTGATGGCGGCGGTCAACGAGATCATCCTGTCCAGCCAGATCGAGGCGATCGCCCTGGCCCTGCTGGTGCTTGCGGTGCTCTGCACCCTGGTCTATCGCTCCAGCATGGCCGGCATGCTGTTCATGGTGCCGGTGATCATTTCCAACATGCTGACCTTCGCCTTCATGACCTGGATGGGCATCGGCATGAACATCAACACCGTGCCGGTGGCGGCTCTGGGCATCGGCCTGGGCGTCGACTACGCCTTCTACATCGCCGACCGTGTGAAAGAGGAAATCGCCGCCGGCCGCAGCGCCGAGGAGGCGATCCGCATCGCGCTGCACTCCGCCGGCATGGGCGTGATCGTCACCGCCAGCGTGCTGATCCTCAGCACCCTGCTCTGGTGGCTGTCGTCACTGCGCTTCCAGGCCGAGATGGGCCTGCTGATGGCCATCTGGCTCAGCGTATCGGCGTTCTCCGCCCTGTTCGTCATGCCGGCGCTGCTCTACGTGTTCCGCCCCCGCTTCATCTTCGGCGAGCGGGGCGCGGCAACCCTCGTCAGTACGGCTCCTCCGTCGTTTCAGGCGACTTGAGACGAAACAACAACAAGAACCCTAGCTTCCTCGCTGCCATAACCCTCGGGAGACAACATGAATAACAAGCGCATCCCGGCCGCGCGTGCGCGCGTGCCGCTCGACAAACTCGCCCTGGCGATTGCCCTGGGCACCCTCGCCATGCCCTTGCTGGCTGACGACAGTTTCAAGTTCGACGGCTACCTGCGCGAGGAGCTGTCCTGGAACACCAAGAACTGGCAAGACACCCCCGGCTACGACGACCAGGGCAAGCTGTCGATGGCGCGCAGCACCGCGCGGCTCAACCTGGACTGGCAGGCCACCGACAGCGTTTCGCTGGTGGCCAAGCTGCGCGCCGTGCGCGAGATCGAGACCGACTTCCTCGAGCATCTGGAGGAGATGGGCGCCAACAACCACCGCGAGGCCGATGGCCGCGGCGACATCATGGACCTGTACAACAAGGCGGAGATCCGCGAGCTGTACGTCGACTTCCCGCTGGGCGAGCGTCTGTCCTTCCGCATCGGCAAGCAGCAACTGGCCTGGGGCGAGACCGACTTCTTCGCCGCCAACGACCTGGTGCACGGCTTCGACTACACCTGGCGCAACTTCCTCGAACCGGCCAACGAGGAACTGCGCAAGACCAACAACATCATCAAGATGAACATCGATGTGCCGGAGCTGGCTGGCGGCCTCGAGGCCTTCATCCGGCCGGGGCTTGATCGCAAGCAGGACATCGGCACCGAGCTCGATGTCTATGGCGGGCGCTGGTCGGGCAACCCCTATGCCGGGGTCGATTTCCGCAACATCGACCCCTACAACTTCGAGAACGACGAGGGCGACTACCACGATGTCACCGGCGGCCTGCGCTGGAGCGGGCTGTACGGCGACATCAACTACTCGCTGTCGTACCTGAAGACCTTCTACAACTCGCCGATCCTCAATGCCTCGGACAACCTCGCGTTGTTCGGTCTGCCGGACGTGCCGTCCGGCGCCGAAACCCAGGGTACCGAGCAGACCCGCGGCGCGGCCGGCGAAATCATCTACCCGATCGTCGATATCTTCGGCTTGACCGCCAGCGGCTACTCCGAAGCAGCCGACGCAGTGTTCAGTACCGAGGTCGCCTACATCAAGGACGCCCCCTACCAGATCGAGCTGGCGAGCCCGACCCTGCTCAGTCAGTTCATCGCCCCCGGCTTCGACGGCTACATCACCAAGGACGTGGTGGCGCTGATGCTGCGCATGGACAAGAACATCGCCGCCACCCAGACCTGGCTGGGCACCGAGAAGCCGATGTTCTTCTCCGTGCAGCTGTTCGACAAATGGGTACAGAACTTCGATGACGACGACAACTTGCTCTACAGCGTCGGCTGGGGCGGCAAGGTCAAGGAACACTCGGTGCTGGCGACCGCCATCTTCGACCTCAGCTACGACAGTGGGCGCATTCGCCCGAACCTGGTGCTGGGGGCTGACCTGAGCAATGGCGGCGGCTTCGCCGTGCCATCGGTGACCTTCGAGCTGTCCAGCAAATGGCGCTGGAAGGTCGAATACGACGCCTTCTGGGATGACGGCCATCGCGATAGCTCGAAGTGCAGTCCAGGGCAGATGAACGACTGCGATAGCACCACGCTGTTCGGCTATTTCCACAACCGCGATCAGCTCTACACGAGCCTGACCTACCTGTTCTGATCCGTACCTGGAGAACCCACCATGAATGTATCCCGCCCCATCCTGTGCAAAACCCTGGCCTTGGGCCTCATCGCCGCCGCCGGCAGTCTCTCGTCCCTGGCGCTGGCCGCCGAACTGCCCGCCGGCACGGTGATTTCCGCCGCCAACATCGACCAGATCAAGAACGACACTTTCGAAGGCCACAGCATCGCCAGCCTGCTGACCGAGAAGATGGAATGGCGTATCCGCCACAGCGGCTGGAAGCTGCCGCTGGTCCAGTCCAAGGAAGTACCGCTGGACCCGCGCTGGGTCGAGGCGTCCCAGGCCAACGCCGGCAAGGCCAGCATCAACAAGGACGCCTGCCGGGTGGACAACTGGGGTGCCGGCCAACCTTTCCCGAACATCGACATGCAGGACCCGCAGGCCGCGGAAAAGCTGGTATGGAACTGGCACCTCGGCCAGCTGGTCGGCGACGTCTCCCAGGTGCCGCAGTACACCCAGTTGCTGATCGACGGCAAAAAGGGCGTACACGCCGAGCCTGTGGCGGAGTTCAGCCGCTACACCATGAAGGGCCGCCTGAGCGGCCCGGCGGTTGAGGGCGACGGTAGCGAGCGCGGCCGCCAGTTGCTCTACTTCAAGTCACCCTCAGACATGAAGGGCCTGGGCACCTACACCCAGATGTACGACTCGGACAAGGTCAACGACGTGTGGGCCTACATCCCGGCCGTGCGCCGCGTGCGCCGGCTGTCCGGCGGCGCCTGGATGGACCCGGTCGGCTCCTCCGACCAGCTGCAGGACGACCTGGAGATCTTCAACGCCCGTCCGTGCTGGTACCCCGAGTACAAGCTGCTCGGCAAGCGCTGGGTGCTCGCCGTGGCCAACAGCAAGACCGGCCTGTGGAATCCGGACGGCAAGAGCTTCGCCGAGAAGTACCCGGTGGTGGAGGACGCCGCGCCCTACTGGAACATGAACAACAACGACTTCGAGCCGCGCGAGGTGTACGTCATCGAGGCGATCACCCCGTCTGTCCACCCCTACAGCAAGAAGGTGCTGTACATGGACGTGAAGTACCCGCGCTTCTACTACGCCGAGGCCTACGACCGCAAAGGCGAGTTCTGGAAGTTCATGGAGTTCCACTCCTACGCCAACACCGCAGCCGGCGACATCCGCACAACCGCCGGTGCGGTCATCGACTTCCAGCGCAACCACGCCACCCTGTCGATGATCGACACCAAGTCCTGGAAAACCAACTTCGACGCCAAGGCCAGCGACTTCTCCCTGCAGACCCTGCAGAAGGCTGGTCGCTAGGTCCGCCGTGTTGGCTGGTCGGGGTGCCGCGTGGCGCCCCGACCAGCGCTTTCGCTCCCGCGGCGAGCCGCCGTGGGCATAACAACAATCGCAACGGTCGGCGCCACGCCCTGTGGCTAGCCGAACCGGAGGAGAGCCTTGCCATGTCGACGATGAAAGCTGCGCGCCTGCACCAGATCGGCGGTCGCTTCACCCTTGATGAAGTCCCCCTGCCCACCCCAGGCGAGCACGACGTGCTGGTCAAGGTCGAGGCCAGCGGGATCATCCCCAACCTGAAGAACGTCACCACCCACTTCCCCGAGTGGTATCCCTTCCTGCCGCTACCGGCGCTGCCGGCGATCTTCGGCCTGGACAGTGCCGGCACGGTCGCGGCGGTGGGCGCCAAGGTGCGCGCATTCCAGCCAGGCGACCGGGTCTACGTCAATCCCGGCGTCGGCTGCGGTGAGTGCCGCTACTGCCGCCAGGGCGAAGCGCCGCGTTGTGACGCCTATACCTTTCTCGGCTACTTCGGCTTCGGCCCGGGCTCGCAGCAGGTATTCCAGCAGTACCCCTACGCCGGCTACGGCCAGTACATGACCGCGCCCTCGACCAACCTGGTGCGTCTGCCACAACACCTGAGCTTCGCCCAGGCGACCCGCTTCGGCTATCTCGGTACCGCCTATTCGGCGATCCGCAAGTCGGCGCTGCGCCCTGGACAGAGCATCCTGATCCTCGGTGCGTCCGGCACTCTCGGTGTCGGTGCGACCCTGCTGGCACTGGCATTCGGCGCGGCACGCATTGTGGTTGCCGCCCGCGACGAGGGCGCTCTGGCCCGACTCAAGCAGCTGGCGCCGGAGCGCATCGACACGCTGCGCATCGGCGCTGGCGAGCTCCGCCAGCAGGTGCTCGAGCGGGTACCCGGCGGCGTCGACGTGATGCTCGACACCCTCGGCGCCAAGGCCCCTGCGGCGCTCTCGGTGGACGCCATGCAGGCGGTCAGCCGCGGCGGGCGGATCATCCAGATCGGCGGCGTGGCCGGGCCGATCCCGATCGACCCGCATCCGTTCATGTGCGCGCAGCTGCAGTACATCGGCTCGCTGTGGTTCACCACCGCCGAAGGCGACGAGATGGCCAGCATGATCGAGGCCGGTACCCTCGACCTGTCGCTGCTGGAAGAGCGCCGCTATGCGCTGGAGCAGCTCAACGAGGCGCTCGACGACATCCAGACCCAGGCCAACGGCTTCACCAACTTCCATATCGTCCACGGCTGAGGGTCGCGCCCGGTCGCGCGCCGCGGCCGGGCCGACCAGCCCTTCGGGAGCGTTACGACAATGACAACAACACGCACCGTGACCGGCCACGACAGCGCCGGCGCCTCGATCATCGTCAGCCAGGGTCCGCTGCCCGGCTGCGAGGAATACCGCCACTCGCCCGGTTTCTCCGCCGCATTGGTGTGGCAAACCGCGCCGCAGGCGCAGATCGCCTACCAGCCGAGCGACCCGACGCGCGCGGCGACCTCGGTACTGCCCGCCCCGGGCGGCACCAGCGCACTGCTGGTGACCTTCCCGCCGGACAGCCTGGCCGCGGGCCGCGACTTCGACCCGGTCGCAGCGGGTGAGGAACTCTGCCAGCGCCTGCCCGGCCTGGCCGAGCGCTTCGAGGCCGAGGCGCCGGGCTTCCATCGCACCGACAGCATCGACTACGGCGTGGTGCTCGAGGGCGAGATTACCCTGGAACTGGATGGCGGGCGCACCAGCCTGCTACGTCAGGGCGACATCGTGGTACAGATGGGAACACGCCACGCCTGGCGCAACCGCGGTAACACTCCCGCGCGCCTGCTGTTCGTCCTGGTCGGGGCTCATCGAGTGCCGCTTTCGACCTGAATTCGCCGCGAAAAGCACTAAATAGCCGGCCATCTTGCGTCATTCTCGGGAACTCTCGGGGATGCGCCGTGGTACGTCCGGAATATGGCTTGGTTCGGCTCCGTCGGTCGGCGAAGCTCGCTAGGAGGCATGCTTTTTGCCTTTATCCAAGGGCAGGTATTTGACAGCCCCGAGCGTTACTCGCTGGGCTGGCCATGCCCTGCGCCCGGCGATTCGTTTGCTGGTCACGCCGAGCGGCGTGCCTCGCCAACCCTGGCGCTACGACTTGCCACTCATGCGCGAAGACCGTGATTAGCCACCATAACCATAACTGGGCTCGCGCGCCTTGCATCGACACAAGCTGTCTGTCCTGCAGCATTCAGGACAGGGGATGAGCGCAATGGAACACCTGGCTTTTTCGGCGGCAACGCCACCCGAGTCCGTCCTGTCCCGCTTCGAGGTCTGCCACACGCAGGATCTCGACGAAGCGCGCCAATGGGGCGAGCGTATCTTCTGCGAGAACCGCCTGCGCAGCCTGGACACCAAGGGCACGGTGGACACGCGCATCTATTACCGGCGCATCGGCGGGGTCGGCATCGGGCGGATGAGCTATGGCGGCGATGTCAGCATCGAGCCCGGCGTACTCGGCTCCTTCGCCCTGATCCAGATGCCGATCCGCGGCCAGGAACTGATCAGGTGTGGTACCCAGCAGGTGCGTTCCACGCCCAGCCTGGGCTCGGTCCTCAGCCCGCAGACACCGATCACCATCCACCACTGCGACAGCACGGAAAAGCTGATCATCCGCGTCGATCGCAACCTGATCGAACGCCATTGTCAGCAGCACCTCGGCCGCACCCTGCGCAAGGACATCGAGTTCCAGGCGGCGATGCCCCTGGACACCCCGCAAGGACAGCGCTGGATGCGCATGGTCGGTTGGCTCTACGACAGCCTGTCGGTCGACGACGAGCTGCCGCCGCTGCTCGCCGCCCAGCTCGAAAGCACCCTGGTCAACATGCTGCTGACCTGCCAGCCGCACACCTACAGCGAGGAACTATTCAACGACCCGCGGACTTCCATCGCCCCTTCGTTCGTCAAACGGGTGGAGCGCTTCATCGAAGAGCATGCCCACGAGCCGATCTCCATCGTCGAGATGGCCGAGCACGTCGGGGTCAGCAGTCGCTCGCTGTTCACCGGCTTCCGGCGTTTTCGCAACACCTCGCCGATGCTCTACCTCAAGGAGGTTCGCCTGCGCCACGTGCAGGAAGAGCTGCAGCGGCAGAGTCTCGGCAGCACCACGGTGACCACCGTGGCCTTCCGCTGGGGGTTCAGCCACCTCGGTCATTTCACCACCGACTACAAGCGCCGCTTCGGCGAGAGCCCGTCGGAAACCCTGGCGCGCTGAGCTGCTCGGACAGGGATGTCCTGCTCCGCACACTTTCTGCGCTGCCGGGATAAGTCGCTCAGTCAAGGGAGCGTCAGCCCCGCTCCAGCTTCCTAGGATGACCATCAAGCGCACCGCACCGCGGTGTCCTGTCAGCCTACCGGGAGCCTTCCATGTCCGAGCAACCCATTATCCGCCGTCGTGTGGTGAAAACCGGCATCAGCGATGCCCGCGCCAACAACGCCAAGACCCAGAGCCAATACCAGCCGTACAAGGATGCAGCCTGGGGCTTCATCAACCACTGGTATCCGGGCCTGTTCAGCCACGAACTCGAAGAGGATCAGGTCCAGGGCATCCAGATCTGCGGCGTACCCATCGTCCTGCGCCGGGTCAATGGCCAGGTCTACGCGCTCAAGGACCAGTGCCTGCACCGTGGCGTGCGCCTGTCGGAAAAACCCACCTGCTTCAACAAGAGCACCATCTCCTGCTGGTACCACGGCTTCACCTTCGACCTGGAGAGCGGCAAACTGGTGACCATAGTCGCCAACCCGGACGACAAGTTGATCGGCACCACCGGTATCACCACCTACCCGGTGCATGAGATCAACGGGATGATCTTCGTCTTCGTCCGCGAGGACGACTTCCCCGACGAAGACGTGCCGCCGCTGGCCCACGACCTGCCGTTCCGCTTCCCCGAGCGTAGCGAGGAGTTCCCGCATCCGCTGTGGCCGGCCTCGCCGGGCGTGCTCGACGACAACGCGGTGGTGCTCGGCATGCACCGCACCGGCTTCGGCAACTGGCGGATCGCCTGCGAGAACGGCTTCGACAACGCGCACATCCTGGTGCACAAGGACAACACCATCGTCCACGCCATGGACTGGGTGCTGCCGCTCGGCCTGCTGCCGACCAGCGACGACTGCATCGCCGTAGTCGAGGACGAGAATGGCCCGAAAGGCCTGATGCAGTGGCTGTTCACCGACAAGTGGGCGCCGATCCTGGAGAACCAGGAACTGGGCCTCAAGGTGGAAGGCCTCAACGGCCGCCATTACCGCACCTCGGTGGTCCTGCCGGGCGTGCTGATGGTGGAGAACTGGCCGGGCGAGCACATGACCCAGTACGAGTGGTATGTGCCGATCACCGACGATACCCACGAGTACTGGGAAATCATCGTGCGCGTCTGCGACACCCCGGAAGAGCGGCAGAAGCACCAGTACCGCTACGACCACGTGTACAAGCCGCTGTGCCTGCACGGTTTCAACGACTGCGACATCTATGCCCGCGAAGCCATGCAGAGCTTCTACGCCGATGGCACCGGCTGGGACGACGAGCAACTGGTGGCCACTGACATCTCGCCGATCAGCTGGCGCAAGCTGGCCTCGCGCTGGAACCGCGGCATCGCCAAGCCCGGCCGTGGGGTGAAGGGCGCGCTGAAGGACACCAGCCTGATCTTCAAGGAAACCGCCGACGGTCATCGCCCGGGCTACAAGGTCCGCCAGATCGAAGACCATTGATTCCGGCAGGGTCCGGTGCCCGGCGCCGGACCCTGCTCGGCAAGGATATTTGCGATGAGCAATCCACTGATTTCGCACAGCCGTTTCGTCACGGTCGACGGGGTGCGCCTGCACTACCGCGAGGTCGACGGCGCGGACGATCGCCCGCCGGTGATCTTCACCCACGGCGGCGGTCCCGGCAGTAGCGCCTGGAGTAACTTCCACCGCAGCGCCGCCGCCTTCGCCGGGCGGCAGCGCTGCTATTTCCTCGACTTCCCGCAGTTCGGCGGCTCCGACATGGTCGCCGTCGAGGGCCCGGTCTTCAGCTGGCACGCGCGCAAGCTGCTCGGTTTTCTCGATGCGCTGGGCATCCCTCGCGCGCACCTGGTCAACCAGTCGTTCGGCGGCTGCGTGGCGATTCGTTTCGCCGCCGAGCATCCAGAGCGGGTCGCCCGCCTGGTGCTGATCGGCTCGCAACCGGTGGCGCGTGGGGTAATGCAGCCGCTGCCGTTGTTCAGCAAGCACGCCGCTACGCTGCTGAGCGACTACTTCCTCGCCGATGGCGGACCGAGCCTGGACAAGATGCGCGCGCTGATCTGCCGCTACGAGCTGCACGACGACGGCAAGATCGACGAGGAGAGTCTGCGCCTGCGCTACCAGGCCAGCAGCAACCCCGCGTTTATCGAGCTGCTCAAGACTCCCGGCGCGTTCGGCGAATGGGAAGACCTGACGGCGGTGTTCGCCCGGGTACAGGCGCCGAGCCTGATCCTCTGGGGCCTGCACGACTGGTTCGGCGGCATAGATGTACCGATGCTGATGCTCAACCAGTTCGCCGACGCGCGCCTGCACGTGATCGGTAGCGCCGCCCACCATGTGCAGAGCGAATGTCCAGGCGAATTCAACGCGCTCGCACTGAGCTTTATCGGGGGTTATCCATGAGCAGCACATCCGAACTGCATTACCTGGAGCTGCACCAACTGTCGCTGCTGATCCGCAGCGGCAAGCTGTCGCCGGTGGAGGTCACCGAGGCGCAGCTGGCGCGCATCGAGCAACTCGACGGCGCCCTCCACAGCTACGCCCGGGTCACCCCCGAGCTGGCCCTGGAGCAGGCGCGCCAGGCCGAGCGCGAGCTGGCGCGCGGCGAGTGCCGCAGCCCGCTGCACGGCATCCCGCTGGCGGTCAAGGACCTGTTCCACACCGCCGGCGTGCCCACCGCGGCGGGCATGCCGCTGCACCGCGGCTTCATCCCGCAGGAGGACGCCACCGTGGTCGCCCGCCTGCGCGAAGCCGGCAGCGTGCTGCTCGGCAAGCTGCAGATGACCGAGGGCGCTTTCGCCATCCATCACCCGGAGATCGTCGCACCGGTCAACCCCTGGGGCGCCGACCACTGGGCCGGCGCCTCGTCCAGCGGCAGCGGTGTGGCCACCGCCGCCGGCCTCTGCTATGCCGCGCTGGGCACCGACAGCGGCGGCTCGATCCGCTTCCCCTGCGCCGCCAACGGCCTGACCGGCCTCAAGCCGACCTGGGGCCGGGTCAGCCGCCACGGCACATTCGAGCTGGCTGCCAGCCTCGACCACGTCGGGCCGATCACCCGCAGCGCACGCGATGCGCTGTTCCTGCTGTCGACCATCGCCGGCCACGACCCGGCCGATCCCACCTCGCTGCCGAGCGTGTGCCTGGAGATTCCGAGTGTCGAGGAATCGTTCCGCGGCCTGCGCGTCGGCATCGACGAGGCCTGGCTCAGCGACGGCGTCGACCCGGTGATCGTCAAGGCGCTCGAACAGGTGCTGGCGATTATCCGCGACGGCGGCGGCACCCTGCTGCGCGTGCGCGTGCCCGACACCCGCGCGGTGAGCGGCAACTGGGAGCGTCACTGCGGCGTGCAGACCGCCGTGGCGCACGCCGCCACCTACCCGCAACGCGCCGCCGAATACGGCCCGGCGCTGAGCCGCCTGATCGACGGCGGGCGGGCGCTGAGCGGCATGGACTACCAGCGCATCCTGCTCGACGCCCAGCGCTTCAGCGGCGAGCTGGACAGTCTGCTCGGCGAGGTCGACCTGCTACTCGCGCCGGTGCAGCCCTACGCCGCACCGACCCACGCGCAACTGGCCAGCCTGGCCGAGGATCCGGAAGCCAACCGCCGACTGATCCAGTTCACCGCGCCGTTCAATGTCAGCGGCCACCCCTGTCTGAGCCTGCCGATCGGCTTCAGCGAGAGTGGCCTGCCGATCGGCGGCCAGTTCATCGCCGGCAAGGGCAAGGAAGGCTTGCTGTGCCGGGCCGGCATGGCCCTGCAGAAGGTGACCGATTGGCACCGGCAGCGCCCCGCCGGGCTCTAACGACTCCTTGGTTGGCCCGTGCCGCGCTGGCACGGGCTTTTTTTTTCCGCGGCATCGCTGGTCGAGTTTTTTGCGCTGTTGGGATAAGCCCGTAGCCCATGGGAGCGCCGGCCAGCGCGGCGCTTTCTATGATCGAGACATGCCCTGAATCCGGCGCCACGCCGCCGGACTCCGATGCCGCCTGGGAGCGATCACTCATGAAAGACACGCAGCACCAAGTCACCCTGAATTTCGCCGACGGCGTCAGCCGTAGCTTCAGCGTCGCCGCCGACACCAGCATCCTCGATGCGGCGCTGGCTGCTGACGTACCGCTGCTCTACCAGTGCCGCTCCGGCAGCTGCTCGAGCTGCATCGCCCAGCTCGCCGAAGGCGAGGCCAACACCCGTCCCGGCGCCAGCTCGACCCTTTTGGCCAGTGAGTACGCCGTCGGTCAGCGTCTGCTGTGCCTGTGCCAGGCGCAGTCGGACTGCACCTTCGAGCTTGGTTACGGCAGCGCGGTCGGCTCCAGCCAGGCCCGTGAAGCGCACGCCTTCGTCGATTCGGTCGAGCGCATCGCCAGCAACGTGATGCGTCTGACCCTGGAACTGGCCGACGGCGACTGGCTGGAGTTCCGCCCCGGCCAGTTCATGCAGATCGAAGTGCCCGGTTACGGCGTGCTGCGCAGCTACTCGCCGTCGAGCACCGCGGTCGACCTGCCCAAGCTGCAGTTCCTGATCCGCCTGCTGCCGGGCGGGGCCATGTCCAGCTACCTGGAAGAGCAGGCCGCCAGCGACGAGGTGCTGACCCTGAGCGGTCCTTACGGGGCCTTCTTCCTGCGCGAGGAAAAGCGCCGTGCGCCGCATATCTTCGTCGCCGGTGGCACCGGCCTGGCGCCGATCCTGTCGATGATCGATGCCCTGCGCCAGGGCAGCGGGCGCAAGCCGCCGATGCTGCTCAGCTTCGGTTGTGCGGTGCCGGATGCGCTGTTCTGCCTCGACGACATCGAACTGCGCCAGCAATGGCTGCCGAGCCTGGAGGCGCGCATCTGCGTCGACCGCGAGCCGCGTGCCGGCCTGCACCACGGCAGCCCGGTCAGCGCGCTGCGCGAGGGCGATGTCAGCGCCGACACGGTCGCCTACCTGTGCGGCCCGCAACCGATGATCGACGCCGCCACCGCGCGGCTGATCGAGCTGGGTGCCGACCCCGCGAACATCTTCGCCGAACAGTTTGTGGCCAGTCATTAAGGAGCCGCCATGCACGCCACCACCCCCGTCGCCTTCTCCGCCGAGCAGATGAAATGGTACGAACAGGCCTGCGCCCGGATCGACCCGGAACGTCTGCAGCAGCTGCTGTACGCCATCACCGACATCCATAGCCCGACCGGCGCCGCCCGCGCCGCCAGCGAGCACATGGTCAAGCACCTCGACAGCATCGGCATGCGCGCCCGCTACCAGCCGATGAGCTTCACCAGCGGCAACGTCCTGGCCGAAGTGCGCGGCAGCGGTGGTGGCGCCAGCGTGCTGCTGTATGCGCCGATCGACACCCACCTGGAGCTGGACGAGGCGGAAAAGATCCTCACCGGCGAGGCCGACGAGGCAGACATGCAGCGCTCGGCGCAGCTGGTCGACGACTGGGTGTTCGGCCTCGGCGCCTCAAACCCCAAGGCGATGGTCGCCACCTTGACCGAGGTGGCCACCGCGCTGATCGAGGCCGAAGTGCCGCTGGTCGGCGACCTGCTGGTCGGCATGGCCGACGGCGGCATGCCGGTGGACATTTCCGCCCGCGGTCACGCGGGGATGTCCAACGGTGTGACGCACCTGCTCAACCGCGGCGGTTCGCCGGATTTCGCCATCGTCATGAAGCCGTGGAACTGGGTCTACCACGAGGAGCCGGGCATGGGCTGGTTCAAGCTGCGCGTGCACGGCACCCTCGGCTACGCCGGCGTACCGCGCGGCACCCCCGGTTTCCGCAGCTCGGTGGTGCCAGCGGCGACGGTGATCCAGGAACTCGAGCAGTGGATCATCGCCTACGCCGAGCGCAACGCCTCCGGGCAGGTCAAGCCGCACGGCTGGATCGCCGGGGTACGCGGCGGCGACCCGGAACGACCGGCCTTTCCCTCGGCGGTCACCGAGATCTTCTTCGACGTGCGCATCAGCCCGCGCACCAGCCCGGCTGAGGTCAAGGCGCAGTTCGCCGTCTTCGTCCGCGAGCTGCAGGCACGGCGCCCCGAGCTGGTCCTCGACTGGGAGATGTACGGCTCGGTCGCCGGCGGCAGTACCGACCCGCAGAACTGGATCATCCAGTCCTGCCGACGTGGCTGGGAGCACATCGAACACCGCGATCACGGCGAGGCCGAGCTGCTCGGCGGCCAGACCGACGGCGCCGCGCTGCGCCGCCTGGGCATCCCCACCGCACGGATCGGCTGGCCATGGCCGGCGCAGGGCGCGCCGCTGCCGGTGGCCGAGGGTCTGGGCGGGATGGGCGCGACCTACATTCCCGACCTGCTGCCGTGCGCGAAGAAGATCATGTACGCACTGATCGACACCCTGACCCGTCCTCGCCACGAGCTGGGCCTCCAGCCCGGGGAGATGTCATGAGCAAGCGTATCAAGATGATCTTCCCGGTGCCGATGAGCGAGGCGACCCGCCCGCTGGTGGAGT
>RCUR01000145.1_pt1 | contig 24020 bp, 26 predicted proteins | sample 2166151 | NCBI WGS metagenome assembly RCUR01 (sample SAMN09932785, study PRJNA488358) | compost metagenome | isolation source: compost soil in an enriched community | place: Germany: Experimental Botanical Garden
CCCGACCCCCTCGGTGTAAACGAGGTGCTCTGAACCAGCTGAGCTAATCGCCCTAGTACAATTTAGATTTTTTCATTTCCTTATTGCGAGTGCAAATATAGGCTAGTTTTTCGCTTATGCAAAATATTTTGATAAAAAAAATCAATATTTTTTTTAGAGATATAGATATCTATTTGGTGTTTAATTTATTAGCAGTAAAATAAATTATCAAATAAATCCAGCAGGATGATTGTAAGTCTGGATTTATTTGATAATTCAAAGCTTATTTCGATAGGGTAGGCTCATTGCGGTAAATATAATCACCATGAATACCCGTGAAAATTTTGTCCATTTCATCCAAAAAAGCTTTTCTTTCGTCCTCTTTTGGCCAGGCGGCTTTGATTAATTCATCGTCCTTGTCGTTCGATTTTTCTAAATCGGATAAGGAGTCAAAGTAATACGCTTCCAGAAAATCCCTGCTGTCAGATCCCCAAGTGTGACGATGAGGATAATAGCCTTTTACATAGGGATTCTTCATGGTTACTTTTTCGTTAAATTCTTTCAGTCCCTTCCCTTGACCGTTCATGGCCATTTGCGATTTGCGTACATATACAATCATAGGCTCTTTGGTAGTTGGTTTAACTTCTTTGGTTTCTAAGACAGAAGTGTAGATTTCATCAGAATGCTGGTGGGTATAATAACTGTTGTATTTTGCTAAAAAAGCAGTTCTTTCTTTTTCGTCCGGCCAGGCTTTTTTAATCAATTCTTCGGTTACAGCATTTGCTTTCTCGATGTCTTCCCAAGTTTTAAAAGCAGAAACATGCAATATTTCAGAACTGTTTGCAGTGTAATAGTGGTGGAGAATTTCAGATCCTAAAATCAAATCGTTCTTACTCGTGACCTTATCAAAATATTCCTGTTCGGTTTTTCTCCAATCTTTTCCGTCCGAATCTAAATTCCTATGCAAAGTGGTAACTGTAATAAATACAGGTTTCGGGTCTTCCTGAGCTTGCGTGTTAATACTCAGTAATAATGTTAAAATTAACATTACCAGTGCTAAATTACTTTTCCTTTTCATAATAACTTAAGAATTAATGATTAATTAATTAAAAACGAGTATTAAATTTAACTCATTTAAAATCAATACATTACAATAATTAAATATATTTTTTAAGAAAAAAATGGCTTTTGGTCACATTCCTTTATTTAAGGGCAATTCAGCTACTACAAAAGTACTTCCGCCAATAAAAATAAAATCATCATTTGTGGCGTTATTCTTAGCTGACTCATAAGCTTCTGATACAGAAGTAAATATGTTTCCGTGTAAATGGTATTTTTGCGTTTCTTCCTGTAGGGTTTTCGCATCTAAACCACGGGGGATATTCGGTTTGCAGAAATAGTAAATAGCGGTAGCGGGAAAAAGGGGTAAAACTTCATTTAGGTCTTTGTCGTTCACAACTCCTAACACAATATGAAGTTTTTCGAATTTTTCTTTTTTAATTTGATTCAGGACAACTTCCAATCCATTTTTATTGTGGGCCGTATCACAGACAATTTTTGGAAATTCCCCTAATTGTTGCCATCTGCCTTGAAGTCCCGTGTTTTTTACCACTTGCAATAAGCCGGACTTAATGTCTTCGTGAAAGATTTTAAATTCTTTTTGTGCGTTCAAAACAGCAATAGTTTGCAGTACGGTCTTTTTGTTGTGCAATTGGTAATCACCTATTAAATCCGAAGAATAAGTCTCTGTAACCAGATCGGAAGCAAAATAGATATCCGAATGGCATTCTTTGGCTTTAGCCAAAAAAACAGGCTTGGTTTCAGGAGTGTATTCTCCAATAACGACAGGGACTCCTGGTTTTATAATTCCTGCTTTTTCATAAGCTACAGATTCTAATGTATTACCGAGAAATTGGGTGTGATCCAATCCGATATTGGTAATGACGGATACCAATGGTGTAATGACATTGGTAGCGTCTAATCTTCCGCCCATTCCAACTTCAATTACGGCGATATCGACCTTTTCTTTGGCAAAATAATCGAAAGCCAAACCCACGGTCATTTCAAAAAAGCTCATGTCATTGGCTTCAAAAAAGGCTTTATGCTTGTTCACAAAATCACAGACAAAATTTTCAGAAATTTCTCCCGAAGCTCCAGAACCAATGATTTTGATGCGTTCTCTGAAGTCTTTCAAATGAGGGGAAGTGTATAGCCCCACTTTGTAGCCCGCTTCCTCAAGTATGGAGGCCAGCATGTGTGAGGTAGAACCTTTTCCGTTTGTTCCGGCAACATGAATGCATTTGATTTTTTTTTGTGGATTGTCGAGATGATCTATCAGTAAATGCGTGTTGGTCAAATCTTTTTTATAAGCCGAAGCACCTTGAAGTTGGTACATCGGGAGTTGATTGAATAACCAGTTTATCGTGTCTTGATAGTTCATTTTGTGTTTAATGGTTTTGAAAATGGATATGAATTTTCAAATATATTATTCGCCTAATTTAAAATTGACCGTTATAAAGCCAATTTGAGTTTCCGGTGCTTTTGGGTCCGGTTGCCATTTGTATTTTCTGGCTGTTGCCAAAGCGGGTTCTACCAGGCACGGATTTGTATTTGTTGTTCCTTTGGTGTATTTGGCGCCAATGACATTTCCGTTTCGGTTGACTGTGATTTGTACAACAACGGTTCCAAATTCATTGCATTTCTGCATTTCTTTTCCTCTGCTCATTATTTGTCTACCGTTTAGTCCCCAGCCTCTTCCATCGCCGGTTCCGCTTCCGGAACCGTAATAACTGTTTGAATAAGGGTTGCCGTTAAGGCTTCCTTTGTCACCGGCTTCCTTGTCATTGCCTTCTCCGCCTTTTGCTTTTCCGTCAGATTTAGGGCCATTTATTAAGCTCGATAAAGCATCAGATGTGCTTTTTGATGGTTGTGGGTTTTCTTTTGGTTTTGGTTTAACTTCTTCTTCCTTTGCAGTCTCTTTGGTCGGCTGTGTTTTCTTTGTTTTCTTCATGACAACGGCTTCCTCAATATCTTGGGACAGAACATTTTCATCGGTTGCGGTGGCTTGTTTTGCTGCTGATGTTTTTGGAGCAGATTGTATTGCCTCGGTAGGTTGAATGTTTCCCGATCCAAACTCAGTTGTGCCAAAGTTTATGGCGATTCCGTTTTCCGGTGGTGGATCTAAAGAAGTTAATCCTAAATAAAAGAACAAAACAAATAGAATCACAAAAATAATTGATGTGATTGCAAATGATTTCTTTTCTTCTTTTGTTTCTAAATATTTCATGAAAAATAATTCTTTTTTTTGGTAGTCACAATTATTTAGGTCTTACAGCCAAAACAACCTTGATTTGGTTTCTGTTGGCAATGTCTAAAACATTGACGGCTTTCTCAATTGGGACTCCTTCTTCTGCTCTTAAAATTATGGCTTTGGTTTTGTCTGCAGAAAATGAGGATAATAATTTTGATTCCAGTTCAGTTTCTGAAACGGGCTCTTTATCAATGAAAAATTCCAGTTTTTTATTGATGCTGACCGCTATGTTTTTATTGCTATCCGTTTTTCCTTTTGCTTTAGGCAGGACTAAATCTAATGCGTTTGTCGTTACCATTGTTGAAGTCAGCATAAAGAATATCAGCAATAAAAAGACAATGTCTGTCATTGATGACATATTGAAATCGGCGCTAACTTTATTTCTTCCTCTTAAATTCATAATTATGCTGGATCGTTTAATAAGTCTAAAAAGTCAACTGCGTTGGCTTCCATTTGATGTACAATTTTATCCGTTTTTACAACGAGATGATTATAGCCTACATAAGCGATAATCCCAACTACAAGACCAACAACTGTTGTTGTCATGGCGGTGTAAATTCCCTCTGAAAGAGCTCCGACTTCTATTTGTCCGCCAGAACTTGCCATTTTGTGAAAAGCTTGAACCATTCCCACTACCGTTCCTAAGAAACCAGTCATGGGTCCTGCTCCGGAAATGGTGGCGAGCATGCTTACGTTTTTTTCCAGTTTGTAAATTTCTAACTTTCCGGCATTCTCTATGGCAGTGTTGATGTCGTCAAGAGGCTTTCCTATTCTTGAAATTCCTTTCTCAATCAGACGGGCAACTGGAGAATTAGAGTGGGCACATGCCATTTTAGCATTGTCAATGCGTCCGTTTCGGATGTTTTCTCTAATTTGCCCCATGAAGTTTACATCAATTTTTGAAGCTGAATTTATAGCCATCAGACGTTCAAAATAAAGGTAAAGCGCAACAAAAAACATAAGGAATAGGGATGTCATGATTAGCTGACCTGCTAATCCTCCGCTAGTTAGTAATTCAATAATGGATAAAGTTTTTTCAACAGGAACCGTTTCGGCTAAACTTTCTTGTGTGACAGCCAGGCTATCAACTTGTAACAATATACTCATACAGATTTTCTTTATTATGGAAACGCTAATATATTATAAAAATTGCTATTTTCTGAGATTAATATAACCGGCAAAAAGGACTTATTTTAAACATTAATTTTTGGACTGAAAAAAGTCAGTTCGATGTATTCGTGTTAAAACGGATACTTCAAACTGACTCTTAAATTGGTATTGTAAGTTAATTACAAAAAAAAGTTATACTAACTGCTTCAAAGCAATTTCAAAAGCAGTAGCACTAATATTTGTTTTTGATGGATTTAAATCATGTGCTTTTTCGATGGCTCTTTTAATCGTTTCCGAAGTGTCATGAAAGATAGCTTCATCGGTCATTTGTACTTTCTTTTCCATGAAATAAGCAAAAACTCTTGCCATTCCGCAGTTTGAAATAAAATCCGGAATCAAACTTACTTTGTGATCCACATGTTCCATAATTGGACCAAAAAAGATTTCTTTATCACCAAAAGGGACATTGGCGCCACATGAAATAACTTCAAGACCATTAGCAATCAAACTATCAATTTGGGATTGAGTTACTAATCGGGAAGCCGCGCAAGGTGTAAATATTTCAGCACCGATAGTCCATATTTTTTCATTGATTTCAGCAAAAGGAATCATCTGGTCAGCGATAAGCTTGTTCCCGTCTTTAGCCAAAAATAAAGCTTTTATTTCTTCAAAAGTAAAACCTTCTTCGTTAATTAAACCACCGTCTCTGTCAATGATACCGATGATTTTGGCTCCCATATCTGCCAAGTAAAAAGCAGCTGCTGAACCTACATTTCCAAATCCTTGAACAATGGCTTTCTTTCCTTTTACATCACCGCCGTAAATGCTATAATAATGACGGACAGCTTCAGCAACACCATAGCCGGTAATCATATCGGCTACCGTATATTTTCTGGTAACGTCAGGGGAAAATTTCGGGTTTTCAATTACTTTAACCACACCTTGACGCAATTGGCCAATTCTATTGATTTTATCGGCTTCGGTTGGTTTGAAGTGGCCATTGAAAACACCTTCCTGCGGATGCCAAACACCACATTCTTCGGTCATCGGAATTACTTCATGTATTTCATCGACGTTCAAATCGCCTCCAGTTCCGTAGTAGCTTTTCAATAGTGGAGAAACGGCTTTGTACCAACGTTGCAAAACCCCTTTTTTTCTAGGGTCATTCGGATCAAAATTAATACCTGATTTGGCTCCGCCAATGGCAGGACCGGAAACCGAAAATTTCACTTCCATAGTTTTGGCCAAAGACAAAACCTCATTCATATCTAATCCTTTTCTCATTCGTGTTCCTCCACCTGCAGCACCACCGCGAAGGGAATTGATAACTGTCCAGCCTTCGGCTTCGGTTTCGGCATCTTTCCAATTGAAAACTATTTCAGGAGCCTTATTTTCGAATTTCTTTAATAAATCTTTCATTTATTGCGATATGTTTAATTTTGACAAATATAAAAAATAGAATAATGTGAAATATGTATTTTTAATATTATTTTAAAGTTTAAACAATTTCCGTGATAAACGAGCTTTTCCTTCATTTATAGCCATAAAAAAAGGCCTATTAAAGGCCTAGTAAACTTTTTTTCAATTCTTCATCTATTGGATTGTCCGAAAGCCAAATTCCAAATAAGGCTCTTTTAAACTCAAATCCTTCCACTTTTCCTTTAAGTGTTTTGTTCTTGAATACAAATACAGAATTGTCATTTGGAGAATAGGTCAGCTCAAATACATCCCCATTTTTAATATCTTCTGCTAAATAGGTTTTGAATAATTCGATTTTAGGTTGTAATGCTTTTAATTTATCCCCGGCTGATTTTTCAAATCCGCTGTTCATGGCTCTGGTTAATTTCCCTGATGATACCAAAGCAGAGGTAATTTCTATTCTGATCGCCATTTCAGAGTTTCCTTCAATGATTTCTTTAGCATCTTGTGATAATTGCGATAAATACAAAGCTTGGATATAAACTTCAACCCACATTTTTGATCGTGATCCTGCTCCATTTAAGTTTAGAGTTGAGTTTTGGAATGTAATTGTTCTTGGAATGGTTACGCCTTCAAATACTATTTGTTTTTGAGCTTTAACATCTGATGATAATGCTGAAATAATAAGTGTGATAGCTAAAAAAAACTTTTTCATTTTTATTCTGAATTTATGATATAATTTGAGGGTGCAAAATTAATGCTAATTTCTAAATTTCAGCTATGTTTTGAGGGGTTATTATGTCAATTATGCAATTTTTTGAGCAGATATCTGTTTAAAAGTTAAATGTTTGTGGGAAATGTTGACCTAATTTCTGAAGATTGAAATACTTTTCTTAATTATGGAAAATCACTCCGGAACTATGGTCTTTTTGAGCTCCCGTTACACTACTCAAAACATTGATTTCGTCTCTTAGTTTTAAAACACCCAGCAAAGCAAAAATTAAGGCTTCTTTAAATTCCAATATTTTGGCTTCCGGGATAATGATTTTCATTTCCGGCAAATAGGATTGCACGCGTTCAATAAGAAAGTTGTTATAAGCTCCTCCGCCGGTTATAAGCAGACTTCCTTTTTTAGTAGGCAAAGCCAAAGCGATTTGTAACGCCACATGCTCGGTGAAAGTTCTTAATTTATCTTCAATAGTGATTTCGAAATTCTCAATGAGTGGTAAAACGGTTGTTTTCACAAATTCAAAACCCAAGGATTTAGGATGTGTCTTTTTATAAAAGTCCAAAGCGTTTAATTGGGCTAATAGAAGTTCATTCGTTTTTCCTGTTCGGGAAATCAACCCTTTATTATCATAGTTTAATCCCAATTGATTGGCATAGAAATTTAAAACAGTATTTACCGGCGAAATATCAAAGGCAATCCGTTTGTTATTCTCTTCAAAAGATACATTTGAGAAACCGCCTAAATTCATGCAATAATCGTATTCAGAAAATAAGATGCGATCACCAATTGGAACCAAAGGAGCACCCTGACCACCCATTTGCACATCCTGAACCCTGAAATCACAAACTACAGTTTGCTGAATTAAAGAGGCTATTTCAGGTAAATTGCCAATTTGAAGTGTAAACCCGTTTTGTGGCTGATGCAAAATAGTGTGTCCATGAGAGCAAACAGCATCAAGATCTGAAATCGCATGCCTTTTTATGAAATCCGATATGATAGAAGCTAAAAGTTGGGTGTAGTCCTGATTTAATATTTCCAGTTCCTCTTTAGAGAAATCTACCGCCAGTTTTAGTCTGTTAACCCAATTCGGACTGTAAGGAATAGTTTCGTTTTCAAGGATTTCAAAAGTCCATTTTTGATTATTTATTCTAAATTGAATATGGGCCAAATCAACTCCGTCAAGCGAAGTTCCTGACATGACGCCGATAACGTTATAGTAATCTAGTTTCATTCTTTAAATTTCTAAAGGGATATTGATAATTTCACAATAATAAAGTATCTTTGGCTGATTTTTTTACACAAAAAGGAATTTAATACAGGCAACATAAAACAATCGTCAATTTTAAAACAAAAAGTAAAAAAAATAAAATACTTTCTTAAGCTGTAAATTTAAGGATTGTAATTGAGGAATTTTACTTTTATTTGTAGAGTTGAAATTTAAATAAACAAAACACATATAATTATGGATTTTAATCTAACCGAAGAACAGTTAATGATTCAACAAGCCGCTAGAGATTTTGCTCAAACCGAATTGTTGCCAGGTGTAATCGAAAGAGATGAACACTCAAAGTTTCCAACAGAGCAAGTGAAAAAAATGGCAGAGCTTGGTTTTCTGGGTATGATGGTAGATCCTAAATATGGTGGTTCTGGTCTTGATAGTGTGTCTTACGTTTTGGCAATTACGGAGATTGCTAAAGTAGATGCTTCTGCTGCCGTAATTATGTCGGTAAATAATTCCTTGGTTTGTGCCGGATTAGAAAAATATTGCAACGAAGAGCAAAAAGTGAAATATTTGACACCTTTGGCAAAAGGAGATGTGATTGGTGCATTTTGTTTATCTGAGCCTGAAGCGGGTTCTGATGCCACTTCGCAAAAAACAACCGCTATTGATAAAGGAGATCATTATTTGTTAAATGGAACAAAAAACTGGATCACTAACGGAGCTTCTGCGTCAACGTATATAGTGATTGCCCAAACGGATATTGAAAAAGGACACAAAGGAATCAATGCCTTTATTGTTGAAAAAGGTTGGGCCGGTTTTGATATTGGACCAAAAGAAAAGAAAATGGGTATCCGCGGATCAGACACGCATTCTTTGATGTTTAGCGATGTTAAAGTTCCTAAAGAAAACCGAATAGGAGCCGATGGTTTTGGGTTTAATTTTGCTATGGCAGTGTTAAACGGAGGTAGAATCGGAATTGCTTCTCAAGCTTTGGGAATTGCAACAGGTGCTTATGAATTGGCATTGAAATATTCGCAAGAACGCAAAGCTTTCGGAAAAGAAATTTTTAAACACCAGGCAATTGCTTTCAAATTGGCGGATATGGCAACTCAAATTATGGCTGCTAAAATGCTATGTCTAAAAGCGGCTTCAGAAAAAGATGAAGGGAAAGATATTTCTCAATCAGGTGCTATGGCAAAATTATTTGCTTCGCAAACAGCTATGGATACTACTATTGAAGCGGTTCAGATTCACGGAGGAAATGGTTATGTGGCAGAATATCACGTGGAGCGTATGATGCGTGATGCCAAAATCACCCAAATTTACGAAGGAACTTCTGAAATTCAACGTATTGTGATTTCAAGAACGCTGATCGCCTAAGTAAAGATAATAGTATAGAGAAAGCCCAATCTCATCATTTTGAGATTGGGCTTTTTATTTTGGAACTAATTACCTTCCTTTGTTATGCGATTTTGATTTTTATAACGGTAATAGAAAACAAATTTGTTAAAATTATAAATATAGTATGCTTATACCTTCCATAAATACTAGTTTGGATGAACTAATCCGTTTGCTGGATCAACTGTCAGATCAGGAGTATTCAAAATCCTGTTCGGAATTGAGTAATGCAAGTATTGGAGAACATACAAGGCATATTATTGAAATGTTTCAATGTCTTGAAAATCAATATGAATCCGGTGTCGTGAATTACGATAAAAGAGACCGAAATGTTCAGATTCAAACAGCTGCAAAGTTTGCTATTGCACAAATAGTATTGATCAAGGATAATCTGGAGAAAGAGAACAAAAATATTGAACTTCAACAAATTGTTGATGGAGAGGAAATCAGGATTCAAAGTAATTATCACAGAGAACTATTGTACAATTTAGAGCATTGCATTCACCATCAGGCATTGATTAAAGTGGCTGTTTTAAAATGCGAGAATATTTCTGTCAATGAAAATTTTGGTGTTGCCCGTTCCACAATCGAATATAGAAAGCAATGTGCACAGTAAGTTTTGTTTGTTCCAATGATAAAATTATTATTACTTCAAATCGGGACGAAAAAGTAATCAGGCCGAGTGCCATACCACCACAAAATTATACAATAAACGGAAAGGATATTTTTTTTCCGAAAGACCCAAAAGCAGGAGGGACTTGGTTTGCCGTGGATGCTGAAGGAACCGTTTTGGTTTTGCTGAATGGCGCCGATGAAAAACATCAAGTGCAACTTTCTTATAGGAAAAGCCGCGGATTGATCGTCTTGGATATTATTTCTAGCCCGTCTCCAAAGCATTTTTGGAACGAATTGGATTTGGATAATATTGAACCTTTTACATTGGTTTTGTTTCAGGACAAGCAACTTTTTCAATTGCGTTGGAACGGAAATCAGAAAACAACAGTTTCTTTGGATATTTCTAAAAATCATATTTGGTCTTCATCGACTTTGTATCCAAAAGAAATCAGAGAGAATCGATCAAATTGGTTTTATACTTTTTTGGATGTAAATCCGGATATTTCTGAAACTGGAATGCTTCATTTTCATCGCTATACTGAAGAGAAAAATCAAGAAAATGGATTGGTGATTAACCGAAACGAGGAAATGAAAACCTTGAGTATCACCCAGTCGGTAATCGAAAATCGTAAAGTAACGCTATTGCATTGTGATTTAATGACAGAGCAGGATTTTACCACCTCATTTATCACTATCTAAAAAACGAATTTGACCCAGGGGACAATGAACAGACGCAGCAAACTACTTTTTCATAAGATTACGCATTGGGAATATTGGCCTTTTCAAATTGTCTATATTCCTATTTATTTCCTTTGGGCATTTTATTCGTTGAAAGCAAAATCTATTTTTTTCTTTAATGCCTCGAATCCGACCATTAAGAATGGCGGTTTTATGATGGAATCAAAAAAAGAAATTTATGATTTAATTCCACAACAATATTACCCGAAAACAGGTCTTATAAAAGAAAGGACAGCTGTTGAATCGGTATTTCAAAAAATAGAAGCATTGGGTTTGCAATATCCTTTTATTGCAAAACCGGACATCGGTTTACGCGGCTCGGGAGTAAAAAAAATTGAAACTTTGGATGACTTGAAAAAATATGTCGGCAAAGCAGATTTTGATTATATTGTTCAGGATTTAATTCCGTATGAAAATGAAGTCGGTATTTTTTATGTTCGTTATCCAAATGAAAAAAAGGGTAGGGTTACCGGAATTGTTTCTAAAGAATTTCTGATTATTACCGGTGACGGAATGGCAACAGTTGAAGAATTAATCAAACAAAATCCAAGATACGAATTGCAACTTGAAGTCTTGCAGAAGGAATATGGTGAGAAATTAGGCGACATTTTACCAAAAGGGGAAAAACTGAATTTAGTTCCTTATGGGAATCATGCCAGAGGCGCGAAGTTCATAGACGGAAGCCATTGGATAACGCCTAAATTAAACGAAACCATCAACGAAATGTGCTTGCAGATACCCGGTTTTTATTTTGGACGACTCGATGTGATGTACCGTTCGTTTGAGGAATTGGAAAACGGGAAAAACTTTTCGATTGTAGAACTGAATGGGGCTGCAAGTGAACCGACACACATTTATGATCCCAAACATTCGTTGTGGTTTGCCTGGAAAGAACTCGCCCGACACATTACCTATATGTATGAAATCAGCGAGCAAAATCATAAAAATGGAGCTCCTTATTTGCCGCATAAAGTAGGGATGAAAGAATACCGATTGCATCTGGAGCAAAGCAAAAAAATTGTAAATTTTTAGTAAATGAAACCTTTTAAAAATATAGCCGTTGGATTTATTGTAAGCTTTCTGGGCTCACTTCCACTTGGGTATTTGAATATTATTGGGGTTGAGGTTTTTTCTAAATTTGGCATGAATTCCTTAGTTTTCTATTTGTTCGGTGTGATTTCCATTGAAGCAGTAGTAATCTATTATACGGTGATTTTTGCAAACCAACTGGTGAATAACAAGAAATTAATGAAAAGCATTGATTTCTTTGCTGTTTTTTTTCTTTTGCTGTTGGCTTATTTGTTTTATGTTAATTCTAATCAAACACTGGATGAACATAATTATTTGGAGGAATATGTTCAATATTCTCCCTTTTTAATAGGTCTGGTATTGTGTGGGCTGAATTTTCTTCAGATACCGTTTTGGGTAGGTTGGAATTTGTATTTAATGAATGCCAATCACATATCATTAGGTCGTAAACTGAGGTTCTATTATATTTTTGGAACTTTGCTTGGAACTTTTTGGGGAATGTTAGCAGCAATCGTTATGTTGGCTTCTTTATCCCAGTTCACACTTTCTTTTTCAAAATACATTATGCCTGTATTTATCCCTCTTTTTTTTGTGGGCTTAGCTATCTTCCAAACCTTAAAAGTCTATAAAAAATATATTAGGTAGGATTACAATGCCGATTGATTCATATCATAGGCCAAGACGAAATAGTTGTTATTGTTGAATTGGAAATCGGCAATAATTGTCCAATGCAGTTTTTCGGTATGCGCTTTTTGGGAAGGTATATTGGTTTTGTTGATAAAAGTTAAACTCAACGGATATTTTTTCAACATATGAATTCTCATGAAGTCAAAGAACACGGTGATTAATCCTTTTCCTCTGTATTTTTTGTCGATGCAAATGGGACCATATTGGAAACTATTGGTTGTGGTAATGTCAAAATCCAGAAAACGAAGATCTGGAAACATGGCTGTCATGTGATTGAAGATAGGCCACTGACTGAAGAAATCCCAGCTTCCGGCAAATATATAAGCAATTATTTTACCATTATCTTTAGCAACAAATAAACCTTCCTGATTAATGATTTCGGTGAGTTGCGCGATGGAAAAAGGGGTGGTGACAAATCCGGACTCTTTTTCTTCTTCCGATAAATTAGATACAAGATATAATTCCTGTAGCGCAAGGATGCCTTCTATGTCATTCAGTTTTGCTACTTCCAATTGTATGTTTTCGATCATTTTGTCCAGATTACAGTGTTGATTTATTTTAGACAAAAATAATCTAATTTATAAGATTCCCGAATTTTAAAAAGCAAACAATCCTGTATTTTCGATGCTGTTTTTTTGAGGGCTTTTGTTTATTTTTGCTAAATGAAAAATATTATTGTTACAGGGACGAGTAGAGGTATAGGTTTGGAATTGGCATTGCAATTTGCTAAAGCCGGACATCAGGTATTGGCGCTGTCCAGAAAAATTCCGCAAGCTTTATTGGGCAACGAAAACATTAGCTGTCTTTCGGTTGATTTATCAAAGGAGTCTGAACTACAAAAAGTAGCAGATTTTCTTTCTACTTCATGGAAACATGTTGACGCTGTTGTGCATAATGCCGGAAGTTTGTTGTTGAAGCCATTTGTAGAAACCACTCAGGAAGATTTTGAAAGTATCTATAAAGTCAATGTATTTGGAGTCGCTAATTTGACACGTATTTGCATACCTTATTTGCAAAAGGGGAGCCATGTGGTTACGATTAGTTCTATGGGAGGTGTTCAGGGAAGTCTGAAATTTGCTGGATTGGCCGCATACAGTTCCAGTAAAGGCGCCGTAATTACCTTGTCGGAATTATTAGCGGAAGAGTACAAAGAGCAAGGGATTTCCTTTAATGTTTTGGCTCTTGGAGCCGTTCAGACAGAGATGTTGGCAGAAGCATTTCCGGGGTACCAGGCACCTATAACTGCTAATGAGATGGCGGAATATATTTTTAATTTTACTTTGACGGGGAATAAGTATTTTAATGGGAAAGTATTGCCAGTTTCCTCTACCAACCCATAAAAGTTATAAATTAGGAATGATAATTTATGAGTGAAAGTATTGTAAAAAAGAAGAGTTTTGAATTGGCAATTAAAGGGGTGAATTTTTACAAATATTTGGTCACCGAAAAGAAAGAACTTATAATGAATTTATAATGAGTAAACAGTTTATGCGTTCAATAACATCAGTAGGGGGCAAATGTGCGTGAAGCTGTTAATGCGCAAAGTAAACCGGATTTTATTCATAAATTGTCGATTGCTCAGAAAGAATGTGATGAATCTCTTTATTGGTTAGAGCTTTTAAAAGAAACCAATTATATTTCCGAGAAGGAATTTGAATCTATATACCAACAGAATAATGAAGTTTTGAAGATTATAAGAAGTATTATTATTACCTCAAAGAAAAACTCATAACTCATAATTCATAACTCATAATTTTTTGTTTTGAGCGAAACTTTAGCCAGATATTTACCAGAGCACGCCGTAAAGCCAGTTTTTGAGCTGATTGTGGTGAACCAGGTGCATCTTAAGATTGTGAATGAGCGTGTAACCCGTCATGGAGATTACCGCAGAGGACCGAATGGGAAACACGAAATTACGGTCAATTCAAATCTTAATAAATACAAGTTTTTGATTACGTTGATTCATGAAATTTCACATTTGGTGGCGTTTGAAAAATTTGGACGAAATATCAAACCACACGGAAATGAATGGAAATATTCTTTTCAACGTTTGATGATTCCTTTTATACGTCCGGAAATTTTCCCGAATCATATTTTACCATTAGTGGCAAGGCATTTTAAAAACCCAACGGCAAGTAGTGATACGGATGCCACTTTATCATTGGCGTTAAAGCAGTTTGATCGACAAAATGATAAAAACTATATTTTTGAAATTCCTTACGGTAGTATTTTTAGAATTCAAAATGGTAAGATTTTCAAGAAGATTGCCATAAGAACCAAGCGTTTTGAATGCCTCGAAATAAGTTCTGGTAAGACATACCTGTTTAATCCCAATGCTGAGGTGGAATTACTGAAAACAAATTAAATTGGATGCTAATTTTCTTCCTTCAGATAGGCTTCTCTAACTTTTTTGAACAATTCAGAAGAATAAACAAAGTCAACAACAGCTTCGTTGTCTGTTCTGAAAATTTCTTCTTTGGTTCCTTCCCAAGCTTTTACACCATTTTTAAGGAATAAAATCTTATCACCAATTTCCATTACCGAGTTCATATCGTGTGTATTGATAACGGTGGTAATGTTGTATTCTTCGGTGATTTCCTGGATAAGATTATCAATCAAAATCGCTGTGTTTGGATCTAAACCGGAATTAGGTTCGTCACAAAATAAGTATTTAGGATTGTTTACAATGGCACGTGCTATGGCAACACGTTTTTGCATTCCACCCGATATTTCAGATGGCAGTTTTTTATGGGCATTGATCAGATTCACTCTTTTCAAAACAAAGTCAACACGTTCCTGAATTTTTTCTTTGGAGTCATTAGTAAACATCTGTAATGGGAAACCCACGTTTTCTTCCACTGTCATCGAGTCAAATAAGGCACTTCCCTGAAAAACCATTCCGATTTCGGTTCTCAATTCTCTTTTTTCATCTGCTCCCAGTTCCGAATAAATTCTTCCGTCAAATGAAATAGTTCCGGAATCCGGTGCGTGTATTCCTAAAAGACTTTTTAGTAATACGGTTTTTCCCGAGCCACTTTGTCCGATAATCAAGTTGGTCTTGCCAGCCTCAAAAACAGCAGAAATACCTTTCAGTACTTTGCTTTCGCCAAATGATTTTTCTACGTTTTTTACTTCTATCATGACAATAACATTTGTGTTAAAATATAATTGAAAAGAATGATGGTAACAGAGGTCCAAACAAAGGAAATCGTACTTGATTTTCCTACTTCAAGAGCACCACCTTTCATGTAATAACCATGAAAGGAAGGAATTGTAGCTAAGAAAAGACCAAATATAAATGTCTTTATAAAAGCGTAGGTGATATGAAAAGGATCGAAATCTATTTGAACTCCATCAATAAAATCAGAACTTGCGGTAAATCCTCCGTAAACAGAAGCCATCCAGCCGCCAAAAACCCCTAAAAACATACTGATGCCAATTAGAAAAGGATAGAGTAGTAAAGCTATTATTTTTGGAAAAACCAAATAATTTAATGAGTTGACTCCCATTACCTCTAAGGCGTCGATTTGTTCTGTAACACGCATTGTTCCGATACTTGAAGTGATGAAAGATCCCATTTTTCCGGCCATGATTACCGATACAAAAGTAGGAGCGAACTCTAATATTACTGATTGACGTGTAGCAAAACCAATAATATAATGTGGAATTAATGGGTTATTTAGATTTAATGCAGTTTGTATGGCTACAACTCCTCCAACGAAGAAAGAAATGAAACATACAATTCCAAGCGAGTCAATAATCAAATCATCAATTTCTTTGAAGATAAGTTTTTTCATTACAGACCATTTGGTTTGCTTGTTGAAAATTTCCTTAAGCATTAAGAAATACTTTCCAATTTGAGAGATATAGCGAATGAGCATCATAGTTTTTTCAAATATGGGCTAAAGTAAAAAGAAGTTACGAGTTATGGCGTATGAGTCATGAGTTTTTTCGATTAAACAAAAAAACAAATTAACGAATTAACTTTTGCTTCATTTTTTGCAAGCGATAGTTTCTGATGAATTTTGCTTGTTCGGGGCTAACAAGTAAAGGTGTTTTATTTGATTTGGCTTTCCAGAATCCTTTGATATAATCAAAGAAAAGCAAAGGTTTCTTTTTCATCATGGCCAGTTTAGCTGATGAAATGGTCGTTATTAGAAAACCGTAACCTAAGGTGTAAAAAGATTCCCCTTGTTTGTAACGGGCCGCTTTGTTGTAATTGGCACCAGTGGGTTTCAAATGTTTCACGATCAGTGAGGCATCAGTAACTACTTTCCAACCATAGAATTTAGATAATAATTCATCTACGGTGTCCCAACCCATAGCTGGTTTTAGATTTCCAATTTGTAAAAAACATTCTTTTCGGTAGGCTTTAAAAGCACCTCTGATATGATCTTTGTCGGTAAGGTTTTCTAAAATCCATTTCCCGTCTTTTTCAATATAGGCGAATCCACCCGCCATTCCGACTTTTGGATCTTTTTCAAAAATATTTAGGATTGTTTCGAAATAATTGTTCGGTAAAATTAAATCACCGTCCAGTTTTACAATAATATCATACTGATCGTCAATGGTTTCAAAACCTTTATGAAATGCTTGTATTACCTTGCTTCCCGGTAAATGGACGGCGCTGGAGGTTTTGTTTACCAAAGTAATAAACGGATTGTCTTTGGCGAAATCCAATACAATTTCGGCTGTTTTATCAGTCGAATTGTCATTTACGACTACGACTTTTTTGGGTAATACGGTTTGAGAAACTAAGGATTGTAATGTCAAAGCGATAAAGGCTTCTTCATTGTATGCGGGTATGATAATGTAGTAGTTCATTGTATTGAGGGACTAAGTTTCTAAGGTGCTGAGAAGATAGTACTGTTTATTTCTTAATTTTCTCTGCGTAAACAATGTAGTATCTCGGAGTGAAATATCTCAATAAAGGACGAAAACCGATTTTCTTTACCGGATGGGTAAATTTTTCACGGTCGATAATTTTCCAGCCCGTTTTTTCTAAAAGCCAGTCCAATTGCCAATCTTCAAATTCGTGGTAATGTCTGTCCCACATATCGGTTTTACTTCTGTAAGCAGAGGAGAACCATAGACGCAATGGAATAGAAATAAGAAGTTTGTCTGATTTTATTTCGTTTAAAATGGTATAAGGATTCAGTAAATGTTCGAAGATTTCGAAAGCAGTAACCACATCTTGTTTGTCGGATGAAAATACAGATTGATCCTTGTCCAGGTCTTCGCCAGAGGTGTTTTGAACAGAATAACCTTCTGATTTCATGATTTTAGAAAAAGGGTTGTCTACTCCTAAATCCAGAATTGTTTCAGAGGGTGAGATGTGTTTTTTTAGAAAATCTAAAGTATGTTTAAATCTTTTGTTTGGAAACGTTTTTTCGTACATGTTTATTTGGGTTTTGCCGCTAGGGCACGAAGGCACAAATATAGTAATAAAAGTGTTTTTGGCCATTGTTTTTTAGCCCGGATGGGAACGAAAATCCCGGAGCAGCAAAATGTAGTTTTTCACGGAGCAAAAAAGCGACTAAAAGAAGCTTTTTTGCGCCATAGAAAAACACATATTGTAGTGAGGAATTGTAGGGTACAGCCGGATTAGCTCCTGATGGCTGTGTTCCTCGAAATGATTAATATCTGTAAACAAAGGCGTTGATGTTCATACCTGCACCTACGGAAGCAAAGATGACAACATCACCTTTGTGTAATTCGTGATTTTCTATTTGTCCTTTGGTTAAAAGGTCAAAAAGGGTTGGAACGGTAGCTACACTGCTATTCCCCAGATCGTGGATACTCATTGGCATGATATCTTTGGGAGGAGTTTTGCCATATAGCTTGTAAAAACGGTGAATAATGGCTTCATCCATTTTTTCGTTAGCCTGATGGATAAGTATTTTTTTAACATCATCTATCGAAACACCGCTTTCGTCTAAACAGCTTTTCATGGCTGCAGGAACTTTGCTTAAGGCAAATTCGTAAATTTTACGACCGAACATTTTGATGTAACGGGTGTCCGGATCTAAATCGGGATTGTATGATTTTCCAAAAAACAAATAACCGGCTTCATCATCGGCATAGGTAGCGCTTTCGTAGGACAGCATACCCGTTTCGTCATCTGAGGCTTCAATTATCGAAGCTCCGGCTCCATCTGAGTAAATCATGGAATCCCTGTCATGTGCATCAACTACTCTGGAGAGTGTTTCGGCGCCAATAACCAGACAACGTTTGGCCATTCCGGATTTGATAAATGCATTGGCTTGCATAACGCCTTCAATCCAGCCCGGACATCCAAAAAGGATATCGTATGCTACACATTTAGGATTTTTTATCTGCAATTTGTTTTTGACACGGGTAGCTAAACTTGGAAGGATATCCGATTGGATTGTTCCGCATTTTACATCTCCGAAGTTATGTGCAAAAATGATGTAATCAATAGTTTCAGGATCGATTCCTGCATCTTCAATTGCTTTTTTTGAAGCAAAATAGGCTAGGTCGGAAGAAGTGTGTTGGTCTTCTGCATATCGCCTGTTTTCAATTCCGGTAATGCCTTTAAATTTGTTAATTACTACTTCATTTGGGTATGCAAAAGGAGTACCGTCTTCATTTAAAAAGGTATGTTGGTCGAAGTCCGTATTGCTTACTTTTTTCTCAGGAATATAACTTCCTATTCCAGTTATTTTTATTTTCATCGGGGGTGTTTTTCCAAAAAATTCAGGCTAATTTAAGCATTAAAAAATAATTTTAATCATAAAATTTACTATGCACGCATACAATTGCGAAATAATAAGTTTTGCTTAAAAAAAATGGTTATTTTTCAATAAATGACAATAATTGCCTCATTTTTTATTTCTAGATTGTTAATGTGGATGAATTTTTTAACGCTTGTGCTTTATAGGTATCTGAGTTTTTATTTAAGTTGGATGAAGTAAAAAAAATGCCCCGATTTCTCGAGGCATATTTGTGATTTATGTTTTATTAGTTTTCCATATACGCTTCAATAGGCGCACAAGAACAAACTAGATTTCTATCGCCATAAGCATCATCTGCTCTACGAACGGTAGGCCAGAATTTATTTTCAGCAATATACTCCAATGGGAAAGCAGCTTCTTCTCTGGTATAAGGGAAATCCCAAGTATCAGCGGTTAGCATAGCTAAAGTATGAGGAGAATTTTTCAAAACATTATTTTTGTCTTCGATAGTTGAAGCTTCGATTTCTTTTCTGATCGAAATCATCGCGTCGCAAAAACGATCTAATTCTTCTAAGTTTTCACTCTCTGTTGGTTCAATCATTAAAGTTCCTGCAACCGGGAAAGAAACTGTTGGTGCGTGGAAACCATAATCCATTAAACGTTTTGCAATATCGGTTACTTCGATTCCTTTTTGTTTGAAAGGACGACATTCCAAAATCATTTCGTGAGCGGCACGACCCATTTCTCCAGAATATAAAGTATCGTAATGACCGTTTAATTTTTCTTTGATGTAGTTCGCGTTCAAAATAGCATGTTCAGTAGCTTCTTTTAAACCTTCAGCGCCCAGCATAGAGATATATCCGTAAGAAATTAAACAAACCAAAGCAGAACCCCATGGTGCAGCAGAAATAGCTGTAATCGCATTTTCTCCACCAGTTGGAATTACAGGATTTGTTGGTAAAAACGGAACTAATTGTGGAGCCACACAGATTGGTCCAACACCCGGTCCACCACCACCGTGAGGGATAGCGAACGTTTTGTGTAAATTCAAGTGACAAACGTCAGCACCAATCGTAGCAGGATTAGTTAATCCTACCTGCGCGTTCATATTGGCACCATCCATATATACCTGACCACCATTATCGTGAATCAATTGGGTAATTTCTTTAATAGCGCTTTCGAAAACACCGTGAGTTGACGGGTAAGTTACCATTAAACAAGAAAGGTTGTCCTTGTGAAGAATTGCTTTTTCACGTAAATCTTCCACGTCAATATTTCCGTTTTCCAAAGTTTTGGTAACGATTACTTTCATTCCGGCCATGGCTGCTGATGCCGGATTTGTTCCGTGTGCAGATGATGGAATTAAAGCGATATTTCTGTGGTGATCTCCTCTTGATTGGTGGTAAGCGCGAATAACCATTAATCCGGCATATTCACCTTGAGCACCTGAGTTAGGTTGTAAAGTTGTTCCGGCGAAACCAGTGATAACATTTAATTGTTGTTCTAGTTTAGACAACATTTCCTGGTATCCTTGAGCCTGATCCAATGGTACAAAAGGGTGAATGTTATTCCATTGTGGATTGCTTAAAGGCAACATTTCAGCAGCTGCATTTAATTTCATTGTACAAGAACCCAATGAAATCATCGAATGATTCAATGATAAATCTTTACGTTCCAACATTTTGATGTAACGCATCATTGCTGATTCCGAATGGTATTTGTTGAAAACATCATGTTGTAAGAATGATGATGTTCTGTTTAGGTTTTCCGGGAAATGATTGGTTTCCGTTAAGACTTCGATTGTCGTTGCCTGAGTCCCTTTTGCGGAAGCGAAAACACCAATAATTTTATTTAAATCGGCAATACTTGTTGTTTCGTTTAAAGAAATGGAAACGGTATTTTCGTCGATATAGTAAAAGTTAATTTCGTTTTGTTCTGCGATTTCTTTTACTTTTTTAGCATCTGCTTTGACAACGATTGTATCGAAAAAAGAAGTATTTGTTTGTTCGAAACCTAATGTATTCAATTCGTTTGCTAAAGTCGCTGCCGAAGCATGTACTTTATCAGCTATATATTGCAATCCTTTTGGACCATGGTATACAGCGTACATTCCGGCCATAACAGACAATAAAACCTGTGCTGTACAAATATTTGATGTTGCTTTATCACGTTTGATGTGTTGCTCACGTGTTTGCAAAGCCATACGCAAGGCACGGTTACCATTAGTATCTACAGTAACACCGATGATTCTTCCTGGCATACTTCTTTTGTACTCGTCTTTAGTGGCAAAATAAGCAGCATGCGGACCACCGTAACCTAACGGAATTCCGAAACGTTGTGTTGTTCCAACTACTACATCGGCACCCATTTCTCCCGGAGGAGTCAGTTTTGCCAAACTCAAAATATCAGCAGCAACAGCTACTTTGATTTCTTTTGCTGCAGCAGTAGCGATAAAGCTAGCATAATCGTGAACCTGACCAAATTTTCCAGGGTATTGAAGCATAGCTCCAAAAAACTCATTTGAAAAATCGAAAGTTTCGTGGTTTCCAACAACTAATTCAACACCGATAGGAGTAGAACGTGTTTGTAAAACCGATAAAGTTTGTGGTAATATTTCTTCAGAAACGAAGAATTTATTGATGTTGTTTTTCTTTTGATCACGTGATCTTACGTCAAATAGTAAGGCCATCGCCTCAGCAGCTGCAGTTCCTTCATCCAGTAAAGACGCATTAGCGATTTCCATTCCGGTTAATTCGATAACCATCGTTTGGAAATTCAAAATAGCTTCTAATCTACCTTGTGCGATTTCAGCCTGATACGGTGTGTAAGCCGTGTACCATCCTGGGTTTTCAAATACATTTCTTTGAATTACCGCAGGTACAATCGCCTGGTTGTATCCTAAGCCTATGTACGATTGAAAAACTTTATTTTTATTTCCTAATTGCTGAATGTGATTTGCAAATTCATACTCGGTCATTGCAGGATCTAAATTCAGAGGTGCTTTTAAGCGAATATCATCTGGAAGTGTTTCGTATATGAGCTGATCAATAGATTCAACTCCAATAGTTTTCAACATGTGTTGAAGGTCATTCTCTCTTGGCCCAATGTGTCTTAAAGCAAAAGCATCTGTTTTCATTTGTAACTGATATTGTTTTTTTGTACGTCAAATGGAATAGGCCAGTTTTGTAAAATTTTCGTTTACATTTGAGGGTAAGTCAAACGGGACTATTTCATATAGAAATAAATAGTGTTGTTTTTTGTGGTGCAAAAATAAGTATTATTAATAATTTAATTGGTATTTTAAGGTTCATTTTTTATCAATTTTTCAAGTAAATGATTGATTTGTTCGTAATTGATTAATTTTGTCTAATGAGAATTTTCAAACAAATATTGAATTTTTATATCAACGGCAGTATTCACGTGGGATTGTCTTGTTATGCTCTGGTTCGAATGACTCAACATATGTTTCACATTCCCTTTGACGAATCTATAGCTAACTTCGCTTTTTTCGGAACTATTGTCGGTTATAATTTTGTGAAATATGATGCGTTGGCCAGAGCCAAAAAACTTCAAATGCGCGCCGAATTGAAAGCAATTATAGCATGTAGTTTTTTTGCGCTTGTTCTGGTTGGCTACTATTTTTTTCAACTGCAAAGAATAGCACAAGTAGTTTCGGTCGCTTTTTTGAGTGTTACTTTATTGTATACATTGCCTTTTTTTCCAAATAAGAAAAATGCGCGAAATTGGGCTGGCGTGAAAATTTATATTGTGGCCTTATGCTGGGTGGGTGTAACCGTTGTCCTCCCTGTATTGGATGCTGAAATCTCGATTACATCTGATTTTTATCTGAAATGCGTCCAACGATTTATACTGATATTTGTGCTGGTCCTTATTTTTGAAATTATTGATTTGAGAAATGACGATCCTCATTTACAGACCGTGCCACAACAAATAGGGGTGAAGCGGACTAAAGTACTTGGATATTTCTTATTGCTGATTTTTTGCGGATTAGAATTTTTTAATAGCAATATCAATAATAATAGCGATACTTTTCAATCTTCAGTATTGTCATTGCTATTGATTTTTGTCGTTGCCATTGTCATCGCTGTATTTTTGCTTTTTGCCAATGAAAAACGGTCTAAATACTACACTTCATTTTGGGCAGAAAGTATTCCGATTGTTTGGTGGTTGTTATTAATTTGTTTTTTGAAAAAATAAGAGTATTATGTCTTTTTTTAATTAATTTGTTTTGATTTTAATTGTTTTGTGTGTAATTATGTAAAAATTTAGTTATTTTACTGATGAGTAGTGGTTTATTCGTTTTAATATTTAACTTTGTCTCTTAAAGAAACGTTAAAAAAAACGTATAAAATAGTTCTAATTATTTAAAATGAATTGCTTATGAAATCAAAATTAATTCTTCTAGTTGTCTTGTTTGTTTTCAGTTTTGCGAGTGCGCAAACTGTTAAAATTAGCGCTTCCGAACCAGATGCCAACATTATTGTTAATGGGGCAAACGTAGGAACTGGTAATTATAAATTGAGTCTAGATAAAAAAGACTGCTACAAAATTAAAGTTGAAAAAGCCGGTTTTTTAAGGTATGAATCTACAGTATGTGGAAAAAAAGCAGGACCAGAACCGCCATCAAGTTTGTACTTTGAAATGAAAAAAGATGATGCTGAAGAAGCTTCTATCAAAACGGATCAGGCAAACGTAGATTTTCAAATTGAGGTAAATCCAGATTTAAATATTACAGAAGCTTGGAAGCTTACAACTCAAATTGTGACTGATTATTTTGACGCTATTGAAGTTAGTGATAAGGAAACATCTTATTTAAGAACAGCTTGGAGTGTTCAATCATTTCAGCAAAATACGATCAGAACCCGATTGATTATTAAATTATCAAAATCAGAACCTCTTACATTTAAAGTGAAGCTAAATAGTGAATATTCTGGAGTTAGCGGAACTAGCGTAAAAGCTGATGAACAGTTTAAAGATTGGGACAGGATTCTTAGAAAATATAAAAATGTAGTTTCAGATTTCTCAAACAGATTAATGAAGAAGTAAAAAAAGTACATATAAAAAAAA
>RCUR01000146.1_pt1 | contig 23963 bp, 21 predicted proteins | sample 2166151 | NCBI WGS metagenome assembly RCUR01 (sample SAMN09932785, study PRJNA488358) | compost metagenome | isolation source: compost soil in an enriched community | place: Germany: Experimental Botanical Garden
TCTTCCCTCCCCTTTGGCCAGTTGTTCGCACACCTCTGGGGTTCCGAAAACGTCTGGTATTTCGCCGAGGAAGTGTTCCTCAAGGCCGGCGGACGCGGTTCGCGCACACTCTGGCATCAGGACACCTCTTATTTGCCCTGGGCCGGCATGCATTGGGGCAATGCATGGATCAGCTTCGAATCCGTTCCCAAGCAGAATGCACTGGAGATCATTCGGGGCTCACACCGCGGAACGCGTTTTGATGGCACCACCTTCCTCGACCCGAACGACCCAACCCAACCCTTGCATGGAGGCGGCATGCTGCCTCGCCTTCCCGATATCGAGGCTGAGCGCGAGCAGGCGCCCGATGCATACGAAATTCTGTCGTGGGCAACGGAGCCCGGGGATGTGGTCGTGCTCCATCCCGGCTCGCTACATGGCGGCGCGCCGGTCGACGAAGCCTTCCCGGATCGCCACACCTTTGTTTTCCGCTTCTTTGGTGACGACGCAACCTTTAACCCCCTGCCGGACCACAGTGATGCGGGTTATCCGAAGGAAGGCGTTCTCTTCACCGAAGAATTGATGACCTTGAAGCCGGGAGAACCCTTCCGTCACCCCACCTTCCGCCAGCTCGTATGATCGGAGATCAAGCAATGAGTACCCAGAACCTGAAACGGCAAACCATCACCCCTCCCCAATCCCAAGTGTTCTACGATAACTATCACTTTCCGCAAGCGACGCGTGTCGGGGACATGATCTGGGTTTCCGGCCAGGTCGGAATCGACGCCACAATGACACCGGGCAATGGTATCGAAGAGCAGGCGCACCTAGCCTTCCAAGGCTTGAAAATCGCCCTTGAGGCGGCGGGCGCGACCCTGGCGGATGTTGTCGAGCTGATGACATTTCATACTGAGCTTCAAACTGACACGCACGCATTCATCCAGGTCAAGCACCAGTACTTCCCCGACCGGTATCCGTCATGGACCGCCATCGGCATCTCGCAACTGGCCCTTCCCGGGCTTCGCGTAGAAATTCGCGCCGTTGCGGTCGTGGGTTGCGGCGAAAGCTGATTTCACAAAAACATCACGCCTCAGGTTGCCGAGGCGCGCGTCATGCCCTCTCTACCCCATCACAACAAGAGCAAGGACTACCCATGGCTACCCTTATCGTGAGCTACCCCTTAACCGAAGATGCGAAATTCGACCGGGAGTACTACCTTTCCACCCACATCCCGCTTGCGCGCTCCGCATGGGGTGAGTTTGGACTGCAATCGGCCGAGATCCTGTTTCCGGCCGTCGGTCCGCAGCCCTTGGCAGGCCTGGTGATTCTGCGCTTCAACAATCAGACCGGAATAGATGCCGCGCTCACCTCCCCCAGGACGACTGAGGTTCTCGGCGACGTGGCGAATTTCACCAATATCGCTCCAGTGATCTTCCGCGCGGACGACTGATGCATCGCACGGCTGCCCGAAGGCCGCTGATGCGCCCTTCGGGAGAGCCCCGGTATCAAGTCTTGCATGGGTGCTTTCTTTAAATAAATTCCATATGCTGAGCCGCAAATAGCAAGTTGCAGCTTTTTCACTGCAGCTGTTACTCCGATCAATTGAGCCAGCGAAAATTACCCATTTCCTATGCCTGATTCACGACCCCAGCCTCCCATGAACAACAGCGCTCAAGCGAGTGATCGCGAATCCGAACCGGTCTCCCGCCGGGGTCGGCCCGTAGGCGACCACAAGGCGAAACGGGCCGAGTTGCTGGCAGCGGCGATCGCGGTGATCGCACGCGAGGGCTATGCCGGAGCTTCGATGCGCAAAGTGGCGCAACACGCCGGGTGCACGACGGGAGCGGTGACCTACTACTTCGCAAACAAGGAGGAGATGATCACCGCTGTCGCACAGAGCCTGTTCGACCAGATCGACACTTTGCTGGAGAACAACCAGGAGCGGATCGATATCAAGGCTCTCATCGAACAATGGCTCGACTGGACGAACACCGACGAGCCGGACGCATGGCTCGCATGGCTCCAATTGCTTGGCTACGCAAGGCACGAACCGGCTTTCGCCGGCGTCATCAAGCAACGATATGCAAGGTTCCGCCAGGTGTTTACATCGGTACTGGAGAGAGGGCAAAGCCAAGGCATAATCCGCGACGACATCCCCGCCGAGCTGCTCGCCGATCAGCTCAGCGCGATCAGCGATGGATGGATGATGATGTTGCCGATCGAACCTGAACGGTTCGGTTCGAGCCGAGGTCAATCCCTTCTCGATGCCCTCATGACCTTGATCACTCCACCCCAACCGCAAAAACCATCTTCCAAGAGAAAGGCCGTCGCCAAGTAAAGCAGTTAACGCGCGCAGCTGAGTTGGCCTTCACGAGCAGCGCGCTTCTCCAGGATCATCAGGTCGGGGCTGAGCACCGCGCTTTCTTGCCAAGACCATTAAATGGCACTGGCTGCCTTGTTCTGACCGCCCTATCCAGCAGACCACCAGCTCTTATCATGCCGCGCCCCCCACCGGCGCCAAGGCCTGCGTCGTCCTCCACCCTCCTCAACACCAAACGCCCTTCTATTCTGCTTTGCACGGTTTCAAATGTGCTGTATTTTTACACAACAACTGTTATGTAAAACATACAATAGATATGACAGAGGCGAAGATGGATTCAGATAACGATGAATTGTCGCTGCCGGCGCGCCAGCGACGCTTGCTGCTTCAGGCGATTGGAAGCGCCACCTTGATCGGAGGGATCGCGCTGAGCGGGCGGGCGACGGCTCAGGTGCTACATGCTGGCCAGGACGACATCCTTGACGTAGCCATCATCGGGGCAGGACTGGCCGGCCTGACTTCGGCGCGGGACCTGCGCCGCGCTGGCTGCGAGTCTTTCGTCGTACTCGAGGCCCGGGACCGTGTCGGTGGGCGCACCTACAACCACGACCTGGGCAAGGGCGTTGTGTCGGAAGCCGGTGGCGAGTGGATCGGCCCCGGCCAGACGGCCATTTTCGACCTGGCCCGCGAACTCGAGATCGACACCTTTCCGACCTGGTACCAGGGCAAAAACATCTACCTGGTGGGTGACGCTAAATTCGAGCAGGACCTGACCAAAGGCCAGAACTCCAATGCCTCGATAGTCGAGAAGCTGAATGAACTCGCGCGGGGAGTGCCCAGCAAGGAGCCATGGACCGCGACGGATGCGACCGCCCTGGACAAACTGTCGGTCGGCGAGTGGCTTGCACAGCAGGGAGTCAGCAATGAGAGCAAGCTCGGCTTCGACACCTCCATCGGCCTGACAACGGGTACCCCTCCCTCAGTCCTGGCGCTATTGCACTACCTGTCCCTCATCAACTCCGCCGATTGCCGCATGGAAAAACTCGAGGGGTTCAAGGGCGGCGCCCAGGAAACTCGCTTCGTCGGCGGCTCACAGATCCTCAGTATCAAGATGGCAGAGGCACTGGGTGACAAGGTCAGATTGTCCTGCCCGGTGCGCAAGATCGTCGGCTGGGACCAAGATGTGGTCGAACTGCATACCGACCAGGGCGTCATTCGCGCCCGACAGGTCATTGCTGCACTGCACCCGGCCTTGTGCAACCAGATCAGCTTCGACCCTCCCCTCCCCAGCGGACGCGCGCAGTTACAGCGCCTCTGGCCGTCCCATGCCCCCATGCGCAAGACCGTGCATGTCTACGAGCGTCCGTTCTGGCGGGACAAGGGCCTGAACGGCCAGATCACGCAAGCCGACGGACCGCTGATCCTGTCCTATGACAACTCGCCTCCGGATGGCGGCGTCGGTGTCCTCAGCGCCTTTGTCAGAAGCGGCCAACTGCCCCATGATGCCAACGCCGCCCAAAGCGCCCTGTCAGCCATCTATGCGCAAGCAATGGGCGACGAAGCGTTGCACCCCATCCAGTTCCACGACCACGACTGGGGCAAGGTCGATCCCTGGACCCTTACCTGCGTCGCGTCGATACCACCCGGTTTCCTGACCAAATGGGGCCAGTACCTGAAACCGTCGGTCGGCTGCCTGATCTGGTCGGGCACTGAAACGGCCGATCTCTGGGCCAGTTCGATGGATGGTGCTATCCGTGCCGGCCACCGCGCAGCACTCGAGGCGCTCCAGGCGTTGGTTAAACGTCGGAGGAACGTGTGATGAAGCGAGCATTTGTGATTGGGGCGGTCGTAACTGTGGCGGCCCTGGCAGTATCGAGCGTGATATATGGCCCGGAGATGGTGGCGGGCTATCGCTTCATGGACGCCCTCGACCAGCATTATGCCAACTACGAGGCCAATGGCGGCGCCTGGCCACAGATTCAGGATTCCTGCGCACTTTGCCACGGCGCCAATGGCCAGCCCCGGGACGCGCAGTACGCTTCCCTGGCCGGTCTATCCGCGCCATACATCGAAGCCCAGTTGCACGCATTCGCCGAAGGGCGTCGACACAGCCCGCAAATGAGCCCGCTCGCGGCACATCTGACTACAGATCAAATCAAGTCCCTGGCGGGCTATTTCGCGCGTCAGCAGCCGGAAAGGACAGAGTCCCCGAGCCGCGATGAAGCGCTGGAACAACGCGGACAAGCCACAATCGCGACCAGGGGATGCGCCGCCTGCCATGGCGAGGGTCTGTCGGGTAGCCCGCTCGCTCCCCGCATTGCGGGCCAGGGCGAACGCTACTTGATAGACCAGCTCACCGCCTTCAAGCAGGGGCAACGCAAGGACCCCAGCCAGGTCATGAACGCTATGACCAGTACACTCTCGGAGGAGGAGATCAGGGCCACGGCCCACTTCCTGGCCAACCAGACACCAACTTCGCCCCCGGGAGCCAAATAATCCGTTGTTCGTGAAGGTGGGAATGGACGCTCACCTGCCGCGCATTCCCATTCGAAAGACAGAACTCCCCCCGGATCTACAGAGAGGCCGGAGTCAAGGAATGAGCCGCCAGAAAATGGCGGCTCATTCCATGCAACTCGCAAATCGGTCAGCGGGCCTGCACAAGCGATCGAGACGAACCTCCCATCGCGCGCGCCAGCGCGCCATAGGCGTAATACAGTTGGACCATGGTGTAAGACCAAGTGGTCAAGGCAAAGGTCATGAACACCATTTTGGTGTCGTCACCCGGGATCGGGAAGAAGTCATAGACGAGAGCCACGACCAGGGCGACCGCAGCACCCACCGCCGTGGCCAGGGCGTGCAGGTTCTCTCGGGCACAAACCAGTTGCCAGGTGAAATACGCGAGATAAATTGTGTAGCCCGACCACATGATCACATAGAAGTACGGGAGCGGTTCGCGAACGAAGTCAGCCAGGACAAGCACGAAGGTGGCAGCGAATGAAGCCGCGAATATCACGACATCCTTGGAAACCGATGGTTTGTAATTATGGGTGACCGCCATCAGGCCAAGAGTGGCAACAATCGGTATACCGAACCCGCGGGAAAAGGCATCGAGAAAGAATGAGATGCTGTAGTTAAACTTCCACTCAGTGAGGAGGTATATCAGAAGATTCGACCCGGAGAAGGCAACGATCAGCCACTCGAAACCGAGCAGATAATTCTGTTTTTTAAGAAACTTGATCCCGTAAGTCACTCCGCAAAGAATCAACAGAGCGCAAGCAAGCAACGCAAAGGTATCCCTGATTTCCATAGTAATAGCCTCTATCAAATACTGAACTCAATACATCACTTCGCCACAGGAGCGAGTGCCGCGAGATAATGGGCAAGTGCTTTGCGATCATCCGCGGACAACGTCGTGACAATGGCGGTCATCGCGCCTGACGGATCCTTGCGGCGACCCAGCGCAAAAGCATTCAGCTGCGCCAGCAGGTAGTCATGCCCCTGCCCGGCCAACCGCGGGAATTGGTCGTGCCCCATCAGACCTTCACCATGACAAGCGGCGCAGCCCCCGCTCGCCACCAGCTTCTTGCCCTTCTCCTGCAGAGCGGGATCAGGCCTGAACGACCCGTTTTGAGCAGCCGGGTGCTTGGCGAAGTACTCCGACAGGAGCTGAATGTCAGCCTCACTCAGGCTCAACGCCAGCGGGCCCATGTTCGGGTTGGCTCGCTCGCCGCTGGCGAAGTGGCGCAACTGAGCCGCCAGGTAGGGAGCCGGCTGGCCCGCGAGGCTGGGGTAACCCTGATGCAGCGAGTTGCCCCGGGCGCCATGACAACCGACACATGCATCGGTCAGGCGGGGCCACGCCCCACCATCAGCCTGCCGCGCCTCGCTGGACGTGCTGATGTGAGTCAGCAGGCGATAAAGATCGAGCAGGTCCCGGCCGTAAACAGCCAGCAGGCCGGCAACGACCGTAACAAATCCCAGCAAAATCCACTTCTTCATATTCACCTCCTATGCCCGACGCAAGGCGTTAAGGGCCTGCAGGGCACTCTGGTGGCCCGAGCGCACGGCGCCATCCATGTAACCGGCCCAGATATCGGCGGTCTCGGTACCGGACCAGATCAGATTGCCGCAGGCCGGCCGCAGCGCCTCGCCATGGGTGGTCCAGAATCCCGGAGGTATGGCCGAAATGCAGGTGATCGACCAAGGATCGTCACGCCCCCAATCCTGATCGTGATAGGCCACGGGCTGCAGCGCTTTGTCCCCCCAGGCGCGCGCGTAGAGTTCCGTCAGGATGCGCTTCGCCGTTGCAGGGTCCGAGGGCAGATTGGCGTTGGAGATGAAGGCATTGATGACGCCCACGTCCCCATTGGGTGGCGAGTTATCCCAGGCCCAGATAATGGGACCGTTGAGCATGATGATGTGCCCGTTCAGGCCCTTGTCGCGCCAGAACGGCCGGGAATACACCATGGCTGTCTTGCGCGCCGGGGAGTGCGCTGGCCAGGCACGCTGCAGAGCGGCACGCGCTGGCGGCAGGGGCGGATCGAACTGCACCTGGTTGCAGAGGGCAGGATGGATGGCCACGATAACCTTGCGCGCACGCACCAGCCCCTGGTCCGTGTGTAGTGTGACGACCTCGCGATCCCAGTCGGCAATCCTGCGGACCGGGCACTGCAAGCGCACCTTGTCCCCCAGTTGCCCAGCCATTCTGGTGCTGAGAATCTGCGAGCCGCCGACAAACCGAGTACCCTGGGCGCTGTCCTTGATCGAGTCGAGCTTTTCGTAATCACAGCTGGCTGAGTTGATCATGGACAGGAAATGCAAGAGCCCCATTTTGGCCGGCGTTACACCACCGCTCAGCGTCATGCTGGCATCCCAACCTGGCTGATCCTCGGGTTTGATGTTTTGCCGGGCCAGCCAATCGCCAACCGAAAGCTTGTCCAGCTCCGCTGCCTTCGGCGAATTCCAGGGCGCCCCCGAGGGCACATCGCGCGAAAGCTCGCTGAGCTTTCCAGCGACGGTCATATCAGTGCCGAAGGTTCCCTTGAGATCGACCTCAAGGCGGCCGTCGCCGCCGAGAATGACCGTGCTGCCTTCGTAGAAGCTCGGGAAGGTTCCCACCCCCAGCTGCCGCGCGAGATCCTCGACAGCGGTCTGACCCGGCCCGATCCACTGGCCACCGACCTCGGAAACATGGCCGTTGCCCATGTCGAAATTGAGGGTTCGACCTCCCACGCGGTCCCGTGCCTCGAGGACCACGAAGGACTGGCTGCCGGCCAACTGCAGGTCCCGGGCGGCAGTCAATCCAGCCAGGCCAGCGCCTATGATGGCGACATCCAGAACATCGCCCGCCTCGCCAGTGGCTGCACCGGCATGCGCCAGCCCCACTTTCAGGCCGAAACCTCCTACGGCCACGGAGGCACCGGCGAGTTTCAGAAATTGTCTACGTTTTGAATCGAGTCCGGTATCGGAGGTAGGCCTCTTGGCCATGGCTAATGCCTCACGCAGCGGTTAATCGAGATCACTGACCAACAGGTATTTCGCTGCGCAACATTGGCGAAGCGAACATGATCAGTGGCATGGGAAACATCGGAACAACGATGATCAGCTACGCCGCTGCAGGGCCCTCCAGTTCGTCCACTCATCAAGCGCTTTGGCCGCCACAAGGCCAACATTCATGGCGCACCACTGCAGGGGTTCGGGAAGCATTGAAGGTGTCTTGTGGTGCAACGCCTCCAATAGCGGATTCTCGACACCACTGATTCGCTCGGCGAGTAGCAGCCCCATGAGCGATTGGGTAGCAACACCGTGCCCCGCACACCCAGCCGTGTAGAGGATGTTTTGCTGTGCCCCGGTTGCGCCCACCACCGGCAGAGCGTCGTACGCCATGCTGACGTAACCGCTCCAGCAGGATTGGATGCCAAGGCCACGCAGGGTCGGAAAGCGCTCGTGCAGCGCCAGCGCCAATGCGCGATAGGCGCTGTCGTCCGGCACGTTGGGTGTCTTCGAGCCATAGACGTAACTGAGCTGCTTGGTGGTCAGCACCAGCGTGTTACGTGCAGTCAGGCGGTGACTCTCCATGGTGATATGCGGCGTCACAATGCCTTCGCGCCCTCGCCAGCCGAGCGATGACAACTGCGTCGCGGACAGCGGCCGGGTTTCGATCGCAGAAACCCGGAACGGCGCGACCTTATTGCGCAGCAGGCCCAGTTGTGGGGTAAAGGCATTGGTGGCCAGCACCATGATTGGCGCACTCGCGCTACCGTGCGAGGTCTTGCAGGTGATGGTTCGCCCCTCGCTATAGGACAGCAGCGGAGTTTGCTCGTACAGCTTCACGCCCGCCTGAATCGCTGCACGGCGCAGCCCCAGTACGTATTTGCCCGGATCCAGCGTGCCGCCGTGCTGGGTGCAACCGAACAGGAAGGCTGGCGGAATCCCGCGTGCACGCATCTCGGCCTGATCCACGAAGCGCGTGATCGAACCCAGATCGAGCCCGACGTCCATGCTCTTGCGCAGTCGCTTTTCCTGCGAGGGATGAACGGCGGCGCGGATGAGCCCGGAAGGGTTGTAGTCGCAGTCGATGCCCAGCTCGATCAACCGCTTTTCCACATAGGGGACGCCTGCATCGTAGAAACGGACGATCTGCTTCGCCTGCTCGCGCCCCACTCGACTGACGAACAATTCGAACTCAAGCCCCATGCTGCCGGCAAGGTAGCCCGCATTGCGCCCACTGGCGCCAAAGCCGGCAAATTCTTGCTCGAGGACGATGACTTTGGCCCCGCGAGCCGTCAGCTCCAATGCGGTGGACAATCCAGCGAAGCCGGCACCGACCACTATCACGTCGGCGCTGACATCGTCCTGTAGCTGCAGTTGCAGATCGTCCGGCTTATCCATCCACCCACCAAAGCGTCGAAACTGCCCCGGATCGGTGAGGGTTATGAGGTTTTCGTTGCGATGGTGGGTAGACATGGCGGGTTCTCCTAGCGAGTCAGAATATGGACAGCCACGGCGCCTTCCTCGATGCCGATGAGTCCCCCTCCGTTTTCCTGGATCGCATGGCGTGCGCCCTGGACCTGGCGAGCCCCTGCCTCGCCCCGCAGTTGGGTGGTCAGCTCGAACAACTGGCCAATGCCCGTTGCGCCGAGCGGGTGACCTTTGGATTCCAGGCCGCCAGAGGGATTGATCGGTATCCGGCCGCCCACGGTGAAATCACCGCGCTCGGCACAGATCCCGCCTTGCCCCAGGGGCGCCAGGCCGAGATTTTCCGATTGAATGATCTCGCCCATCGCAGAGGCGTCATGGACCTCGGCGACCTGCATGTCCTGCGGGCCTAGCCCGGCGATCTCGTAGGCCTGAAGCGCGGCCAGGTGACTGACATGCTTCTCGGGTTCGGCCAGGTCGCGCAGGGTGAAACTGCGAATCACGCTGGCGGCGATCCGCACGCAACGTTTGGGGTCGGCACCTATGCGCTTCAGGCCCGCCTCGGTGCAGATGATCGCGGCTGCAGCGCCGTCGGTCATCGGTGCGCACATCGGCAGGGTGATCGGATAGGTGATCGGCGGCGCGGCCAGCACTTCTTCGATGGTGAATGGCTTGCGAAACTGCGAATAGGGGTTGTGCACCGAGTGATTGTGATTCTTGGCGCACACCGCGGCGATCTGACGCTGGGTGGTGCCGTAGGTCTTCATGTGCCAACGACACATGGCCGCATAGATGGCCATGAACTTGCTGTACGGCCGATCGGACTCGGAGCCCGCCGGAAGGAGGATGCCCTCCCCCATCCTCACTAGCGTCGCGTAATTCTCCTCGGCGGTGGAGACGTCCCAGCCAGCCTCGAACAGGGAAAGGGTTTTCATCTTGTCGGGTACGACCATTTTCTCGGCGCCCAGGGCCAGCACCACGTCGGTGGCGCCGGCGCGCAGGCTCTGCACCGCCAGATGAACGGCGGTACTGCCCGAAGCGCAAGCGTTTTCGACGTTGTAGATCGGCACCCCTTCAATGCCGATCTTGCTGCACACCACCTGCCCGGGAATCGACAGCTGCCCCTGCAATTGGCCGTTGGTAATGCCGGCATAGAAGACGGCACCGATATCGGAGCGCTGGGCGCGGGCATCCGCCAGGGCACCATTGAGTGCCTCCAGGGCCATGTCCTGGAGGCTGCGATCCGGATGGCGCCCGAACTCGGTCATGGCGATGCCGGCAATATAGATTGATTCCATCAGAGGACTCCTGGACTTCAGATTTGCCGTTTAGCGTCTTGCCAATAACGGGCACGCAGGTCTTTCTTCAGCACCTTGCCGACCGGGCTGCGCGGGAGGGACAGCACTATGTCCACCGTCTTGGGTGCCTTCACCGAGCCCAACTGTTCCTTGCACAGGGCAATCAGCGCTTGCGCGTCGACGGTTTGACCTTCGTTCAACTCGATGACCGCCTTGACCGCCTCGCCCCACGTCTCGTCCGGCACACCGATCACCGCACAGTCGCGAACAGCGGGATGGCCCCAGATCACCTGCTCGACCTCGCTCGGATAGACGTTGAAGCCACCCGAAATGATCATGTCCTTCTTGCGGTCGGTGATATGCAGATAGCCATCGGCGTCGAGATGACCGATATCGCCGGTATGCAGCCAGCCATTGATGATGGCTTCGGCGGTCTTCTGCGGGTCCTTGTAATAACCCTTCATGATGAGATCGCCGCGTACGCAGATCTCACCGGTTTCTCCCTGTGGCAGAATCACGTTGTCGTCGTTCATGATCTCGACGCGAACCAGGGGATTGGGTCGGCCGACGGAGGACAGCCGCTCATCACCCGCAAGATGTCCATCTATAAAGTGCTCACCCGGCGTCAGATGCGCGATGGCGCCTGGTGCTTCGGTCTGCCCGTAGCCTTCCATCATGACTGGCCCGAAGACCTCGATCGCCTGGCGCAGCTTCTCGACCGACATCGGCGCCGCACCGTAGAGGAAGTAGCGTAGTGACGAGAAGTCGACCTTCTTGTTCAGATCGGGAATGTCGAGCAGCCGATAGATGACGGTCGGCGGCAGGAAGAACTCAGTCACCTTGTACTGCGCGATTGCCGCGAGCAGCAGTTGCGGTTCCGGCTTAGTGATCACGACAACCGTCCCGCCCCTGGCCGTGCAGGGCATGGACAGCATGCCGGCGGTGTGGGTCATCGGCGCCGCCGCCAGATTCACCGGCCTGGCGTTGGCCGGATAAGGGGTATTGATCATGAAGTGCGCAAAGCTGGTCTGCACGCTGCGATGCGTGTTCATGACGCCCTTGGGCAAGCCCGTCGTACCGCCCGTGGGACCCACCCAGATTACGTCTTCCTGATCAATGTCCACTTGCGGGTTGGTTGCCGGCTGCTGCGCGACGAAGTGCTGAAGCGACTCGGCACCTTCCACCTCGCCGTCGATGCAGATCCACCGGCGGATCCCGGGCAATTGCGGCCGCAAGGCAGCAATCACCTCGGTAAACTCGCGCTGAAAGAACAGGATCTCGCAATCGAAGGCGTCCAGCACGTATCGGTTTTCCTCGGGCGCATTGCGCGCGCCCACCGGAATCCAGCACAGATTGGCGCGCCAGAGGCCTAGCGCACAGAGCCAGGCCGTCACATCGTTGGCCGCCCAGACCGCGCCCTTGACTCCGGACGCGAACCCCTGCGTGAGGAGCGCGTTGGCGATGCGGCAGGACAGTTCCCCCGCTTCAGTAAAGGTCGTGACCTTGCCGTCCTGGATGTATGCCGCGCCGTGCGGATTGATCCGCCAGCCACGATCGAAAAAATCAATAATCGCCATCTTCGTCACTTCACAGTTGGGTAATGGTGGCGCGTGCCAGACCGCGCTGCTCGAGGAAGCCGAGCATGTAGCGGTGACCGAATGCCTTGGAGGACGAGGCGAAACCCACCTTGGCGACGTCGTTGTCCAGCAGCTTGGCCACTGCCGCCGCTTGCAGGGCGCCGGTGGCGATGTAGGGGGTGATGCCGTGCACGGTCGCCCGGACTGCCGTCAGTTGACCGCGGCCGATCGCGAAGTCCACTGTGCGCTGCAGGGTGCTGCGCTCACGGGGCGGCATGCTCGGCGTGGTCGAATCCACAAGACTCTGGATCACCTCATCCTGCTGTTCTTTCGGCAGGTGCTTGTATTCGGCTTCCCACTTCTGCCCCAGCGCGTGGACACTCTTCATCACAGGGTTGTCGTAGAAGCCGACGCAGGACATGCAGCTGCGCACGCGCGCATCCTGCTCGAAATACACTGGCAGCGAGGTTCCGCCCCAGGGCAGGCAGAACACCGACTCCATCAGATTGGGGCAAACGATGTTGAAGCTGGCGTTGGGCGCATAGGGAACCAGCGCCTTGTCCCACAGATAGGAGCCCTGATGGCGAAAGCCTTCGAAGATGGTGGCGGTGGAGCCCACGGTCACACCGGCGGCACCGACACGCGGCCCACGGGTCAGGGTCGCGGTTTCCAGAGAGTCCACGCCGGGGGTTTCCAGGGCCAGCTCGGCAGCGATCTCGGCGAAGGTGTACATGTAGGCGAGCGACGGCGACAGCAGCAGGCCGGCCTGGCGGAACAACTCGCCGAACTCATCACGCAGTGCACGAATGTGCTCCTGCTCACCGGCAGGGTCCAGGTAGTGACAGCCCGCCTTGAGCGCGGCCTCGACCGTCACCTTGCCGAAATTGACGAACGGGCCGACGGTGTTGCAGACCACGCGCGCGCCCTTGAACACCTTTACAAGCGCTTCGACCTCGTGCGGGCACTCGATGATTTCATATTTGGCCGACTCCAGGCCGACGACGCGTTGCGCCATCATTTCCTGGGCACGACCGGCGTTGCGCGCCACAGCAGTGAAAGGAATGTTCTGGTCGATCAGCCAGTCCATGGTCAGCATGCCGGTGTAACCACTGGCGCCATAGACAACGACAGGATATTTGGCCATTTCGTGTTCCTCGCTTTCTTATTGGATGATTTTTACAGGGTGGGTTTTGTCGGCTCAGCCCTGGGCCCAGCCTTCGGCGTAGAGCTGCTGGGCCAGCAACCCCAGGCGCATGGTCAGGACACGGTTTTCACCGTCCTCGATCAAAGCGGCCTGTGTGTCTCGCAACAGCTTTTCGATCGGGTATTCGCGCGTGGTCCCGTTACCCCCGAACAGGCGGAAGGCTTCCTCGACAACGGCCAACGCCTCTTCAGTCACCGTGACCTTGGCGGAGGCAGTGGCGTAAGGGTGGGTTTGCGGCGACAGACGAGCAAAGCTCAGCGAACGACGAGCCACGGCGCGGGCGATCTCTACGCGGCGCAACATTTCGCCCAGACGCAGGCGCGTCATCTGATGGTCAATCAATATCCGACCGCCCTGGCGACGCTCGTGGCAGTATTGCAGCGCATACTCGAAGGCTGCCCGAGCGACGCCAGTGAAGACTTGGCTCATGTGAGTACCGGCATAGGACCAGGACGAGCTGACGGCGCCGTAGTAGGCATCTCGCTCGGCGATGGCAAAGCGCCGAGGTACCCGCACACTGTCAAAATAGATCTCACCCTGAGGCAAGGAACGCTGCCCGATCTTGTCCAGCGGCTTGCCCTTGGAAACCCCCTTGAGGTCCAGCGGGATGACCACGGCGATGCCATGGGGCAGTCCGTTGCTATCGAAAAAGCCGTCACCGTAGTCGGCGCACATCAGGCCAAAGGCGACCTGCGCTACTGCGCCATTGGACACCCAGGCCGAGCTCTGTCCATTGATGATGATCTCGTCGCCGACGACCTTTGCGGTCAGGTTGCCGATGTTAGCCTGCTGCCCCGCGGGCCAATCGCGCGCTATATCGAAGAGTTGATTGTCGCTCCCTCGATCAGGCTGGGTGGCCATCCAGCAACCGATTCGGCCCTGACAAAGCTCCACCAGTTCAGCATTGCCGGCAGCGGCCGCCATCTGTAGCGGGAAACCGGCACAGCCGAGAGAAACCGCCAGGCCTGCATCACCCCAGCCAAGCTCTTCACCGATCAGGGATTCGATCCGCACCGCCATTTCCGGCGGCAGCTCTGCCAGCAGCGCGGGATCCAGTCCCAGCTTGGCGAACTCACTGAAGAGTGAGTAATAAGGCGAGCCAGGAGCGATGACCTCCTCGGCTTTCATCCGGTCCAGTTCACGACCCAGCGGCCGCAGCACCTCTTTGGAGAAACGGTGTACCGAGGCCTGGATCGCTGCTTCTTCTTCGCTCAGCGGGGATTCGAAACCGGACAACCCGGCAGCCGGCAACGTCATGGTGGATTTGAGCGTAATCATCAGAGCACCCTCGCCGGAACCGGCCCGCAAGTCATTGGCTGGCGACCGCTCAGGCAGTTGAGTTCGATAGTGGATGGGGCCTTTGGCGTTTCGCCCAGAAAGCCTCTGGCAACGGCCAAGCCGTTGTTCGGACAGGAACCAGCCTTGGAATCTTTCATGTTCGACCTCCTGGGGGCCTTTTGTTGTTTTGTCGACTTTAACAAGGAGTTTTATTTTACGCAACGACTGTTATGTTAATAATAATCGCGCACAAGACTTTCCCTGAAAGCGAGCCCTTATGGTTCGCCAGTCGTTCAACCGGGAGATGGAAGACCCAGTGCAGGCACCACCTGACAACAGGCCAAAAAGTACGACGTGCCCTGCTCATCCAGCGGGTTCCTGGCATGCAGGCTGTGGGAGCAACGGACACTTGCGCGCAGATAAATCCGCTATGCAGGGTGCCCCGAAAGGACGCCCTCTCCGATGACTAAAGCGCCTTTGAAGAGAGCATGTCCTGAATCGTCTGAGTGGCTTCTCGAGTTCTGCCCGCGAGCTTCTTCACCTCATCTGCCACTACGGAAAATCCGCGCCCCGCATCACCGGCTCGTGCCGCTTCGATTGCTGCATTGAGGGCGAGCATGTTGATCTGGTCAGTGATGCTCTTGATCACGTTCACGACCTGCGAAATCTGTTCGTAAGTCGCCTGTATGCCAGCCAACTCGCGCGCACGGAGCGTTTGCGCAAGCTTTTCGTCCGAGATATCACGTACAGCCCCGATGATGCGGCGCAGCCTGCCACTGCGATCCATCACGCCCTGGCCCCTTTCGCGGTACCAGATCTCGCCTTTGAATTTGTGCCTCATTCGGTACTCGACCGTATAGCCTGAGTAAGGGTCCGCGGCATTGAGGTATTGCGTCACCACCTTCATGACATGCTTCAGATCATCCGGATTGACGATTGAAAAATACCCCTCCCAGTCATCCTTGAAATCCTGTTCCGAATAGCCCACGAGTTCGCGGAACTGCTTCGACCAGCGAAGCTGGTTTTCAGGGTGATCCGGATTTCCGTCAACAATAAACAGCTCCCAGCAAACCTCTGTGAGCGCATTCTTGGTCACTTCCCAGACCTGTTCCTTTTCCCTGCATGAAACCAACTGCTCATTCAGATCGGACAGCTTCAGGTTGCTCTCCTTGATTTCACATTGAAGCTGGTGCAATTCATCCCGAGCGGCTTGCAGAGAATTTTTCAAATCCCTGACCAGAGCACTTTCAGAGTCATCTGATCTCTGACCAGCACTGATATGCTCCTGATGGTTGAGCCGCCGCGCCAGCCCATCGAAGCTGTCAGCCAACCATGGATATTTGCTGATCAAATCGTCTTGGAAATCGGGGGCTGGCTGACCACTCAACAGCGACGATATTCGCGAGCTGACCTCTTCAGCCAGACGCTTGAGCTTTCTTCCGGAAAACATGGGTCCTCCTTAAAAACAGTCGAATTCATGATTGGCTGATTTCAAAAAAAAGGGACCGGACGTCGGATCCGACGAGGTCCCTCAAAGGGAGGAATCAAAATCAGCTATGGGGTCAAAGAACAGAGTCAACAACTCGCCGTTCCAGCGACGTCTCGAGAGATGCCTTTACTTGATTTTTACCGGCACCACACCACGTCGAGAAAACAGAACGGGATAGTCATTGCCGCTGAGTAATGCAGCCGTCAGCGAAACGCCATCGGGCGTCTTCTGCTCCTGGAAACTCCCTCCTCCATCGCTGCTGCGTACCATCAGCCCATCCAGACCGACCACGACTACCTGCTTTCCTGACACCGCGATGGCCGTGATTGAACTCTTGCTCTCCAGAGGCACGCGTTGCCAAACCCGTCCGTCCGCGGTGCCATGCAGCAGTGTGCCGCGCTGGCCACCGACCAGCAGGGTGCCATCGGCCAACACGGCTCCCGACCAAAGCGTGCCCTCATAGCCGGTATCCAGATAGCTCCAGCTTTTCCCATAGTCATCGGAACGCAACACCTGGCCTCGTTCGGCAGCGGCATACACGCTGCCGTGAGCGTCGACGAAAAGCCCCATCAAGTTCAGATCGGCACGGCTAGATCCTGGTGGGGCTTTAAGCTTCTGCTCATCCCAGGTTTTTCCGCCGTCATCGGTCGTCAACACCAGTGACCAAAGGCCGACGGCGACACCTTGTTCGGCGTTGAAAAAATGCACCGCGAACAGTGGCCGATCCTCATTGCTGGACAGTCGTTGAATCTGCCAGGAGTCACCACCGTCGTTGCTGGCCAGAACCGCCCCCCAGTGACCCACCGCCCAACCTTGCCTGGAATCGACGAATGAAACACCGGTCAGTGGCGTGGACAACGGTACCGAGCTTGCCTGATGGAAGCTTTTCCCTTGATCATCGGAAAGCAACACCATGCCATGATCGCCAACGGCGACCACACGATCCTTTGCCCATGCAGCATCCAGAAAGGTGGCCTGCGTGGCGTTGCTCGAAGGGACTGCCGGCACAGCTTCCAATGCAGATGCCTGAAGTGTGACCAGTGGCAGCACTGCAGCGAGTAAAGCCCCCATGAATGAAATCATGTATCGCATGTTGCTTTTCTCCTCAGTGCGCCAGTGCGCCGACCATGCGCACAGCGCGCTTACGCGGGAACACCCGCTCGAGCCAGACGGCGAAAGCCGGTAACACGGTCATGGCCATGACCATGTTGACCATGAACATGAAGGCGAGCAGCTTGCCCATATCGGCCTGGAACTTGAGGTCGGAGAACGCCCAGGTGGCGACGCCGACTGCCAGAGTAATCGCGGTAAAGATGGTTGCCACACCGACTTCGAGCAAGGCGTGCTCGACAGCCTTGGCGATCGGCAGGCCTAGAGATTGATGCAGTTGCATGCGGTTGTAGATGTAGAAGGCGTAGTCAACACCGATGCCAACCGCCAATACCATCACCGGCAGCGTCGCGATGGTCAGACCGATCTGTAGTTCCTTCATGAACCAATAGCCGATAAAGGTACCAATGGTCAGAGGAAGGCAACACACCAGCACAGCGCGCAGATCCCGATAAACGACAAATACCAGCAGCGCGATTGCGGCATAGACATACAGCATCATGGGTGTCTCACTTTTTTCAACTTCCTCGTTGATGGCTGCGATCACCCCTGCATTACCCGAGGCCAGTCGCACCGTCACCCCTGGCATCGGGAATTCGCGACGAAAGGCCTTGGCGGCTTCGATCACCTTGTTGATAGTCGTTGCCTTGTGGTCCGCCAGGTACAGGTGTACGGCGGCCATGCTGCAATCAGAGCGCATGATTCCCGGAATACGAGCCACTTCGGTAGCCAACGAGGAGTAGTTCGCCGGATCGATGGGCACCGCATTCATTTTCGGATTGCCCTCGTTATAACCCTCGTTGAACTGGCGCATGCTGGTGGAAAATGCGGCAACCGATACCACTCCGGGTACGCCTTCCATTGCCCACACAAAGCGATCCTGGTACTGACCCAGGGCGACCTCTTCGCAGGCGACTGAAGCGCCGTCACCAGACTTGCCCGGATTGACCTCGAAGACGACGCTTAGCCAATCCAGGCCAATGTCGTAGCTGCTGGCGATGGCTACTGCATCTCGGTTGAAGCGAGAATCCTCACGCAATTCCGGTGCTCCTGCCTGCAGGGAACCAACGACTCGGTCATGGCTTTGCCAGACCGCCGCGAGAAAGACGAGCAAAGCAACACAAAGCACCCATTTGGCATTACGCCATTCGGTGAGCCTGACCAGTCCATGCAACCAACGGGCACGGCGTTGACGGGAGGTCTCCTCGGTCGCGGCGTAGTCACCGTCGACCCGCAGCATCGACGCCACCAACGGCAACATCACCAGATTGGTGATGATCTTGAAGGACACACCGAGCGACGCGGTGATGGCCAACTCGCGTACCATCGGAATCGGGATCAGCACCAACGTTACAAAGGAAACAAAAGCGGTCACCAGTGCCAGCGTGCCGGGGATCAGCAAACCGCTGAAGCTGGAACGCGCCGCCTCCTCGACGCACTTGCCATGGGCGATTTCCCGCACGATGAAATTTATCTGCTGCACGCCATGGGACACGCCGATGGCGAACACCAGAAAGGGCACCAACACGGCAAGCGGGTCGAGGCCATAGCCAAGCAACCTTAGACTGCCAAACTGCCAGACCAGCGACGCCAATGAACACCCCACTGCCAGCAGAGTGAAACGTACGGAGTGGCAGTACCAGTACACCGCAACGGCCGTCAGCAGCAATGCCAGCAGGCAAAACTCCAATACTGCAGACGCGCCATCGGCAATATCGCCGATCTGCTTCGCAAAGCCGATGATCTGAATGTCGAAATCACCGTCCTCGAACTGCTGACGAATTTGCTTTTCCAGGACCTGGTTGTAGGCCACATAGTCCAGACGCGCGCCAGTGGCATCAAACTCGTTGAGTTCGACGGTGATCATCGCGCTGCTCTGATCCCGCGAGACCAGCGTGCCGATAAAGCCCCCCTGAGCCGTCGAATCGGCGATCCTGGCAATGGTTTCATCATCGAGGCGTTCGGGGGTTACCGTACCCGGTACAAGTGGATCTGCACGGAAGCCCTCCTCGGTTATCTCGTTGACGAAAGCGTTCGGCGTCCACAACGAACGCACGCTGCTACGCGAAACATTGGGCAGAAAGGTGACTGCCTGAGTGACGTCATACAGACGCTTGAGAGCCGTCTCGCTCCAGATCTTGCCTGCGCGAGCCTTGACCACGATGGTCAGGCGATTCGCCCCCAACAGGTCATTGCGGTATGCCTCGAACGTTTCTACATATTCATGGCCGATGGGTAGCTGCTTTTCAAAGCCGGCATCCATACGCAACTGAACAGCAAACCAGGCCATGATCAGAGTGAAGATGACCAGACTCGCCAGTACTGACCGGCGATGCCCGAAAAGCCAACTTTCGATGCAAGGCAGCACACCACGCCCCCGTTTGACGGGCACTTTTACGGAAATATTCAAGACATGCCTCACAGAGTGCGCGAAATCACGAAACCGACATAGTCGCGATCACCCAACAATTGATCGTAGGGGGTATCGCCTCCCATGAATTTCGCGTAGTTGAAAGAGACCTGCCAACTTGCGGGGTTACGCACGAGGTTCAAATACAGGTTCATGCTGCTGGCACCCTCGGTGAAGGTTGCAGACAGATTGGGTGTCCGTCCGCCCAGGGAGCGCGAATAGAAGATCCCAGGCGTAACCTGCCAACCCGGAAGCAACGTCCCGTCATAGGTGAGGCTGAAATCCACATTGACGCCCGATGAGGTTTTGTCGCCCTTGGCCGTCGGCGGGGTCGATGGATCCAGCTGCCAGGTGTTCAAACCCGCGGAAATCAGCTCACCGTCGACACTGTCATGCAGATCGGGATACTTCACGACCACCAATTCAGACAGCAGGGTGCCCGTGCTGGCGCCAGTGAAGTCAAGCAGCCCTGGGGAGTTTGAGGGTGTCAGGCTGTATAGGCCGGTCAGGTGCCACTGGAATTTTTTCTGATCGTCCCAGCATTTGCCGCCATTGTTTGCACAGAGATCGAGAACAGGGTTGAGTGGCACTGCATCCTTGGGACGGTAGGACAACTCCGTGCCGACAGCCCAGTCGCCAATCGGCATGTTGGCGCTGATGCCATAGAGCATACGGTCTTCCGGATATACCCACTTTTGCGAAAGGGCGAAGGTCTCCGGATCGAGCACCTGCACCGTCAGCGACGGCAGCTTTTCGTGATAGCGCATCACGTAAAGGCCGAGATTGAGATCGGTGTCATCCGGTTGCCAACGCAGCGAGATGCCCCACTGTCCGCTATCCCGAGCGCCCTTATCGTCGAACCCGTAGGATTGCATGCCCTCACCGAGCCCGTGAGTGGTCGACCAGTAACTGCCAACGGGCGGCAACTCGCTCTTGTTCCAGCCGAACTGATAGTAGGCCTCAATGTTCAGACCCGAACCCAGACCCGAAGCGAGGCTGAGCATCGGGGCCGGCAGCACGGCTTCCTTGAGTTGGACACCAGGACGCGCGAGGGCCTGGTAATCGTAAGCGTTGGTGTTGTTGATGCCACCCACCACGAACAGGCTTTCGCCCCAGTTGATCACCTGGTTGCCCAAGCGAGCCCGTACGCGCTGATCGCCGACATCGAAGCTCTTGCTCACCCACAGGTCGAGCAGGCGAGCCTTGAATTCGAGGTCGTCACGCGCATCATTGGTAAGACCGTCGCCGCCAACGTCCGCGGGTGTGTTGAAAGACAGGGCGCCGGTGGTATCGGTGGCGGCGAAGTCACGAATCCAGCTTCCACGCGCCATGAAGGTGAAGTCCTCCGGTAACTTCAGCAGCAACTCATGGGAGCCTTTGATGTAGTTGGTGAACAGGTCACCCTTGTCGTAGTTCAAGTTGCCCTGATCACCAATGCCAGAAGTTTGTGCCAGGCAACCACTGGGCGGGTTGTGTCCGGTAGCGCCGGTATTGACCAGATTGCAGGATTGCGAATCGGTGCGCAGGCCCATGCCCAAGGCGATGGTGGAATCGAATGAACCACGGATGTTCTCGGTTTCAAACGTGAATGCCATTGCCAAAGGGGTTGCACACACGATGACAAGGCCTGATGCTTTTGTGATTATTTTTTTCATGATGGCTCTCGATCGATCGCTTTTTAGCGTTCACTGATGGCACGCAAGTTGTCGGAGGTGTAGAAGTCACGCTTCAGGCGGGGGTTGCCGGTACTCTCGGTGAGCCAGCGGTGATCGTTCTTGCCCACTCCGACAGACGTCATGTCGTACAGGTAGCGACCGTCAACCAGGTTGTACTGCGCCTGTGCCTCCATATCGCAGGTGCCTGTCTCGTAGACCGGGATCGTATAGCCTTCGCGAACCTTCCAGATTTGCCCTTGCTTGTCGTAGTCGACAGCCATCAGCGCGTTCCAGCTATCCTCATCGATGTAGAAGAGTCGCTTCGGAGCCTGGTGGCGCATGCCCTGGCGAACCGTGGCCTCGACGACCCAGACACGATGCAATTCATAGCGGCGTGATTCGGGCGCGATGTAATCACGCTTGGCCACATTCTCAATGTTGGCAGAGGCGTCATAGGCCCCGAAGGCGTTGTAGGGCACCAACAACTCCTGCTTGCCGACCAGCTTCCAGTCGAAGCGGTCCATCGGCCCGAAGAACACGTTCGACTCATCGATGGTGTACTGATTGTCGAGACCAATTTGCGGAGAGTCGTAGGAGTAGGCGGGCATGCGACGCACACGACGCTGACCGGGGAAGTAATAGAACGTGGTCGCCTGTTCGCCAGCCTTGGTAGTCACCACACCGGCCTGTCCGGCAAGGGCAGCAGGATCCAGATAGGAGAAATAAGTGGCGACTTCCAGGCGATCGAAGGAAGAGAACAACGCACTGCCCTTTTCTCCCCATGGGGTATACATGAACCAGTCCGTCGAAGTACGCAGCCAGTCGCTCCCCCCCTTGCGCGGCGATATCCCGGAAACGGTCTTGGACATATCGAAACCAACGCCGCGGTAGCGCATTTTCATGTTCCACATCACCTCGGCACCGGTGCTCGGCATAGGGAATGGAATACCGGGTACGTGAGCTTCTTTCAGGGCCAGACCATCGGCATCCAATGTGGCGAATCCGACGTTCTTCCTGGTGTTATCAGCGACGAAGTCGGGCACACCGCAGCTACGACGGGTCGGATACACATCCATGCGATAGCCCGGGATTTTCTTGAACAGTTCCACCTGACCGGGTGAAAGCTTTTCCGCATATTGCGAGACATTGTTGGAGTCGATACTGAAAAGCGGCTTGTCGTTCTTGAATTTCCAGGATTGACCACGCACCTGGCCATAAGACCAGCCACTGCCCTGCGGACCGGGTGATGTCCAGGCCGGGATGACCCCATCAGCACTTGCCGCGACCTCCCCTCCCAGCGGCGTTAGCTTCGTACCGAGCAGCGCAGGATCCTTCTGTGCAGCTTGAACAGTGCCGATAGCAGCCATTGCTGCCAATGCCACGATCAGATGCCTGACTCCACTTCTGGTGGAGATGCCGGCGCAGGGCCGCTCAATAACTTCATTCATTGGAAGATCCTCATGGGGCTGGAACCGGCGGCGCGACCTTCCTGGAGGGAAGACTCGGGCTGTGCCACACTCTATAATCAATTGACTTGATCACTTGACCAAGTCAATTGACCACAAAGCAAACCACATGCCAAACCATGGAGGTAAAATGAATTTGCTTAGTTATCAATGTGTTAGAAATTTGATCAATCGGCCAGGCAACACTGCTCACTCACCGACGCACCAGCTTGTTTCAGCAGGCCGCACCAATCTGGGAATTTACGAAACAGTTGTTACGTATTATCACCGCATTGGAATGAGCTATTCACGTGTGCCATTGGCAACAAAACCCATGCGCCGCTCCACGCCGGCTCATGACTCGCAGACCCGTCATGCTGTAGCATCCGCCGGCGTTGACGCCGCCCCCCAGGCAGGCGCTACTGCAGTAACAAAGGAGATTGCTTGACTATGGCCAGAGTGGGCGCTGAATTGCGTAGACAGGACTTCGTGGAAGCCACTGTCAAAGTGATTGCTGAACATGGGGTTGCCAATGCAACGACTCGACGTATCGCCGCTGCCGCAGGCTGTCCTCTCGCGTCGCTGCACTACGTGTTTCATACAAAAGACGACCTCCTCTATGCCGTCTATGAGTCTCTTTTCAACTTGCCACACCAGGCCCTGACGAACGTGCCTGCGGGGACTACCGCAGCCGAAACGACAGCGGAAATGCTTCGCCAATTAGTCACGTGGTTCTGCACCCACCCCGACATAGCCAAGGCACAAACCGAGCTTTTCTTCTGGGCCATGCGCAACAATCCCGAGATGGCGAGCAGGATCTACGCGGTAGCGATAGAAGCAACGGAACAGGCCATGGAAAAAGCCATCGGTGCGCAATTCGACAAGACCTTCTTGAAGGCCACAAGTCGACTGTTGGTTCACCTTGTAGATGGTCTGATCATCGCCTGGTCCGCTCATGGTGACTTGGCACGGCTGGAGGCAGAAACTGAAACGGCCTGCGAAGCGGTAGCGCTATTAGTGGCCAGTCGCTGAACATTTCGATCCGCATCTACCTGACGATCATCAACCTGTACCCCGGTGGAGGTTGGTCGCCAGCATCCTGACTCGTGTCGTCCCGACCGATTCTTCCAGACATAAGATCGCTTGTCCTTTCGCCCACAGAGGCGAGTGCGACGACGAGATGTGCCACACCCTCGAAGGCACCATGCGCCTCGCCTGGAAACGCCGGCAGCCCGTACGTCAACGCAAGTTCCAAGGCCGGTTACAAGGGGTATAACTAT
>RCUR01000151.1_pt1 | contig 23690 bp, 25 predicted proteins | sample 2166151 | NCBI WGS metagenome assembly RCUR01 (sample SAMN09932785, study PRJNA488358) | compost metagenome | isolation source: compost soil in an enriched community | place: Germany: Experimental Botanical Garden
CCTGAACCCAACTTTCAGAGGAGCCGGCAAATGCCTGCGACCCGCATCTGGTTACAAAACCCCCTGGCCATTTTCACCGCCAACAACCTGGACGCCCGTGGCGGCCTGGTGCTGGAAAACGGCGTCATCACCGAAGTGCTCGGCCTCGGCCAGCAACCCTCCAGCCCTTGCACACAGGTCTTCGATGCCCGTGAGCATGTGGTGCTGCCCGGCTTGATCAACACCCATCACCATTTCTACCAGACCCTCACCCGTGCCTGGGCGCCAGTGGTCAACGAGCCGTTGTTCCCCTGGCTCAAGACTCTGTACCCGGTCTGGGCGCGCTTGACCCCGGCCAAACTCAAGTTGGCCAGCACTGTAGCGCTGACTGAATTACTGCTGTCGGGCTGCACCACGGCAGCCGACCATCACTATCTGTTCCCCGATGGCCTGGAAAACGCCATTGATGTTCAAGTGGAGACCGTTCGTGACCTGGGCATGCGGGCCATGCTCACCCGTGGTTCCATGAGCCTGGGCGAAGCCGATGGCGGCTTGCCACCCCAGCAGACTGTCCAGCAGGGCGAGGTCATCCTCGCCGACAGCCAGCGACTTATCCACACCTACCATGAGCGCGGCGACGGCGCGCGTATCCAGATCGCCCTGGCGCCGTGCTCACCATTCTCGGTCACGCCTGAAATCATGCGCGCCAGTGCCGTGCTTGCCGAAGAGCTCGACGTACGCCTGCACACTCATCTGGCCGAAACCCTCGACGAAGAAGACTTCTGCCTGCAGCGCTTCGGCCTGCGTACCGTCGATTACCTGGACAGCGTCGGCTGGCTCGGCCCGCGTACCTGGCTGGCCCACGGCATCCATTTCAACCCGGACGAAATCGTTCGCCTGGGTGCCGCCGGTACCGGCGTTTGCCATTGCCCGAGCTCGAACATGCGCCTGGCCTCGGGTATCTGCCCCACTATCGAACTGACCGATGCAGGCGCACCACTGGGCCTGGGCGTCGATGGCTCGGCGTCCAACGATGCCTCCAACATGATCCTCGAGGCACGCCAGGCCCTGTACATCCAGCGCTTGCGCTATGGTGCCGCGGCCATTACCCCGGAGCGCGTACTGGGCTGGGCGACCAAGGGTTCGGCACAGTTGCTTGGGCGCACCGACATCGGTGAACTGGCCGTAGGCAAGCAGGCTGACCTGGCACTGTTCAAGCTCGACGAACTGCGTTTCTCCGGCAGCCACGATCCGCTTTCGGCGCTGTTGCTGTGCGGTGCCGACCGCGCCGACCGGGTCATGGTCGGTGGCGAATGGCGCGTGGTGGATGGCCAGGTGGAAGGGCTGGATCTCCAGCAATTGATCGCCGACCACCGTCAGGCCGCCCGCGAGCTGATCGCTGGCTGAGGCTGTTATAGCCCCAGTATCGCCAGCATGATGAAGGTGGCGAACAGCACGAAATGGGTCATCCCTTCGATGGCGTTGGTTTCGCCATCGTTGAGGTTGATCGCACTGACGATCAACGTGATGAAAACCATGACCGTCTGAACCGGGGTCATGGCCATCTGAAACGGTTGGCCCGTATACAAGGCCATGGCCTCCATGGCCGGCACTGTCAGGATGACGGTGGACAGTGAAGCGCCCAGCGCGATATTGACAACCGATTGCATGCGGTTGGCCAGGGCGGCACGCAATGCCGTGAGGATTTCCGGTGCCGCGGAAATGGCCGCCACCACAATGGCGGTCAGGACCGGCGGTGCACCGCTGCCCTCCAGGCCATAGTCGAGGGTCACGGACATCACTTCGGCCAGCGCACCTATCACCACTACGCCAAATACCAATATGCCGATCGACAGTGCCTTGTTGATCGGTGGGCTGTCGGCGGTCGTGGCGCGACGCTTTTTCTGTGGATAACTGTAACTGAAGAAGTAGCTGTGCGGCCCGACCTGCATGCGCAGGAACAGGGCATACAGCAGCACCATGGCGCCAATGGTGAAGGCCGAGTACACACGCCAGAACTCCCTGGGGATAAATTCGGGCACGACCATCGAGACCCCCATGGCCGTCATGATCATGACGCCATAGGTGCGCGCCGAATCGTCGTTATAGGGCTGCTCGCCATGCTTGAGCCCGCCCATCAGGGCAGCCAGGCCGAGGATGCCGTTGATATCGAGCATGACCGCCGAATAGATGGTGTCGCGCACCAGTGTTCTGGAGGGTTCATTGCTCATCATGATCGCCAGGATCACTACTTCCACCAGCACCGCAGCCAGGGTCAGGATCATCGTGCCGTACGGATCGCCAACCTTTTCCGCGAGGAATTCGGCATGCTGGGCGACTCGCATCGAGGCACACACGATGGCTGCCACCAGTACGATACCGCCAACCAGCGCAATGCCATGCCCTTGCCCCAGCAGCCACGGCTCCAGCGGATAGGCCAGCAACGCCATCACGACCGCCAGCAGCAGGAAGGCTTCTTGCTTGAATAATCTCGGCATCGAAGGCCCTGAGTCATGAAAGCTTCGATAGTGACTTTAGCTGCACTTTACGCCGCAACGCGGGACGCAATCCCACCCAGTGCCTGCAGGCATTGTAGAATGAACGCTATATGCACTGATGAGACCCCGCCATGTACGACTGGCTTAATGCCCTGCCCAAGGCTGAACTGCACCTGCACCTGGAGGGTTCGCTGGAGCCTGAGCTGCTGTTCGCCCTGGCCGAACGCAACAAGATCGCCCTGCCATGGAGCGATGTCGAAACCCTGCGGGCAGCCTACGCCTTCAACAACCTGCAAGAATTCCTCGACCTTTATTACCGTGGCGCCGACGTACTGCGCACCGAACAGGATTTCTACGACCTGACCTGGGCTTACTTGCAACGCTGCAAGGCGCAGAACGTTATCCACACCGAACCGTTCTTCGACCCGCAAACCCACACCGACCGTGGCATCGCCTTTGAAGTGGTGCTCAACGGTATCGCCAGTGCCCTCAAGGACGGCCAGCAGCAACTGGGCATCAGCAGCGGCCTGATCCTGAGCTTCCTGCGTCACTTGAGCGAAGATGAAGCGCACAAGACCCTGGACCAGGCGCTACCCTACCGCGACGCCTTCGTGGCCGTGGGCCTGGACAGCTCGGAAATGGGTCACCCGCCCAGAAAATTCCAGCGCGTTTTCGACAGGGCGCGCAGTGAAGGCTTCCTGACCGTCGCCCATGCGGGAGAAGAAGGCCCGCCCGAGTACATCTGGGAAGCCCTCGACCTGCTCAAGATCCAGCGTATCGACCACGGCGTGCGCGCCATCGAAGACGAACGGCTGATGCAGCGCATCATCGATGAGCAGATCCCGCTGACCGTTTGCCCGCTGTCCAACACCAAGTTGTGTGTCTTCGATCACATGAGTCAGCACAACATTCTGGAAATGCTCGAGCGTGGCGTGAAAGTGACGGTGAACTCCGATGACCCAGCCTACTTCGGTGGCTATGTGACGGAGAACTTCCATGCCCTGCACACCTATTTGGGCATGAGCGAAGACCAAGCCAAGCGGCTGGCCCAGAACAGCCTGGATGCGCGCCTGGTCAAGCCGTGACGCTCAATCGAGGGGCTTTTCCTCGGCTTTTGCCCTGACTTCAACGCACGCGATGTTGCCGATCTCTTGCAACCCCAGCGCCGTCACCTTGACAACCCGGCTGTCATCGCTGCGTTTGAGCCAGCCAGACTGAATGAACAGCTGCAACAGGCTGGCCCCCAAGGCACCGCCCAAGTGCGGGCGGCTGTCACTCCAGTCGCTGCAACAGGTGCACGGCGTCTGCTTGTGGCCACGTACTAAAGCCTGGGTATAGATGCCATATCCCGCCAGGGCCAGGCTGCCCCTGGCTGTCACCTCGATGCGGTTGTCCGTGGAGACTATCCAGTGTGCATCGAGCAGCCGCTGATACAACTGAGCCGCCATTTCCCCGCTCAGATGATCCTGGCAAATCTTCGCCTTGCGCATTGACAGTGGGGCCTGCTGCATCTCCGTGCGGGTGTCGAGGCCGTTACCCGGCACACGGCTGGCAACCGAAACACTCGCCAGTGCCTCGACGGCGATTCCCACTTGCGGCGCAGCCAGGCGAAAGAATCGTTGCCGACCTCTCGCTTCGCGTTTCAACAGGCCACCCGCCGACAATCGCGCCAGGTGTGCCGTAGCCGAGGAACGACTCAAGCCCGCCAGCGCAGCCAGTTCATCGGCAGCCCTGGCCGTTCCGTCGATCAATGCCCAAATCATCGCGCTGCGTTTGGGGTCTGCCAACAAGGTGGCAATCTGGCTGATACACGGTATTTGTTCCATGCTTCACTCCTTGTTAAAACACTGACTGTGCTACGGATAGGAATGTGCCCCAATAGAATGAATTATTTATCTGCAGCCCGCCGCAGACCACACAACAAACTATTTCAGGAAAAGCCATTTGCTGGCACACCCAATCGGAACAGTATAAGCCCCACTATTTGTATGCCAACGAATAAAAAAATTAACCCACGATTTTTCACCAACTTTTCCGCTCGTTATGGTGAAGCAATGAAGGCGCAATATCTGCCAACTCATTAACCCCCCCATCGCCAAGCCCTCATAAATCATGAGTGTGCGTCTACTTCACGAAGATGACATGCAACTTCTGGTGAAAAATCCCACAATCGCCATCTATAATCCCTACACAAAAAATCCACGGGCATTTTTTACGCAACAACGCTCCAATTGTTTTCGAGCAACTGTTCACACCGACGCCATCAAACTTTCCCAAAGTTACGAGTTATATTTCATACACATGAGTAGTCCGAAGCCTTGGCCAACAAAAGTCCGCACCGAGCCTTGAGCATGTCGCCCAACAGCCGTACCGGCTTGCTCAGTTGAGCCCGATGAGCGCACAGCAAATTGAGCGGTGCACGTTCGCCGCGCAGATGCGGCAGTAGTAGCTTGAGCCTCCCGGCTTGTACATCCGCAGCCACATCCAGCCACGACTTGTAGGCAACCCCCTCGCCCGCAAGCGCCCATAAGCGCACGACATCGGCGTTATCGGAAAAGCGGTTGCCGGAAACGGTCAAGCCCACTTCCTGCAGGCCATCATTGAAACGCCAATGGTCATGAACCCGATCACCGAGCATGAACAGCAGGCAATTGTGCTGGGCCAGTTGCCCCAACTCCCGCGGCTCTCCATGGCGCGCCAGGTACTGCGGGGCCGCACAAAGCACGCGACGGTTCGCGGCGGCCAGAGGCATTGCCACCAGGCTGGAATCGCTCGGTTCGCCATAGCGCAAGGCAATATCCACCGGTTGGCGAAAGAGATCGGCAATACGATCAGCCAGCAACAAGCGCAAGGTCAGCTTGGGGTGCTGGCGCTGAAACTCGTCCAGCCAGGGCAGCAGTACGTTACGGCCAAAGTCCGAGGGCGCAGACAATTGCAGGACACCACTGACGTCTTCTTGCCCATGATCGAGCAGGCGTCGTCCTTCGTCCAGGCTGCTCAGGGCGGCGCGAGCATAGGCCAGAAAACCATCGCCCTGGCTGGTCAGGCGCAAGCTGCGGGTAGAACGGGCCAACAAGCGAACGCCCAACTGCTGCTCAAGGCGCTTGAGGGCCGCGCTGGCCACTGCCGGTGACATGTCCATTACCCGCGCTGCGGCAGACAAACTGCCCAGTTCGGTAGCACGCACGAACAATTGCAGATCATCGAAGCGCAACATGCCAGCTCCCGGGATTATCAAAAATTTCTTGAAAGAGCCTGCAGTATTAGTGGCTTTTATCTGAAAGTGAATTACTCAATCATTGCGCTTTGCCCGCTGCAGCCCAGCCCGTGGAGTCCATTTATGAAAGCCGTTGCCTACACTCATTCGCTTCCCATCACCGATCCCGCTGCGCTGCAAGACATTGAGTTGCCCGAGCCGGTTGCCGGCGCGCGCGACCTGCTGGTAGAGGTCAAGGCCATCTCGGTGAACCCCGTCGATACCAAGGTGCGCCAAAATGTCCAGCCCGAGGGGGGCGTCGCCAAGGTGCTGGGCTGGGATGTTGCTGGCGTGGTCAAGGCCGTGGGCCGCGAAGTCAGCCTGTTCCAGCCGGGCGACAAGGTGTTCTACGCCGGCTCCATCGCCCGCGCTGGCGCCAATAGCCAATTGCATGTGGTCGATGAGCGGATTGTCGGGCACATGCCCGCAAGCCTGGGATTCGCCGAGGCCGCCGCCCTGCCATTGACTGCCATTACGGCTTGGGAACTGCTGTTCGAGCGCCTGCAGATACGCGAAAGCCAGGCTGATGAAGGACAAAGCCTGTTGATCGTCGGTGCAGGCGGCGGAGTGGGCTCGATCCTCACGCAATTGGCCAGCCAATTGACGGGCCTGAAGGTCATCGGTACCGCCTCGCGCCCAGAGACCCAGGCTTGGGTACGCGAACTGGGCGCCGACCTGGTTCTCGACCACAGCCAACCGCTGGCCGAGGAGCTCAAGCGTCAGGGCCTGACGCAAGTGACCCACGTCGCCAGCCTCACCCAGACCGACCACCACCTCGATCAACTCGTCGAAGCACTGGCACCTCAAGGCAAGCTGGCGCTTATCGACGACCCCAAGCAACTGGATGTGACCAAGCTCAAGCGCAAGAGCCTGTCATTGCACTGGGAGTTCATGTACACCCGCTCGCTGTTTGAAACCCCGGATATGCTTGAGCAGCACAAACTGCTGGAGCGGGTTGCCAAGCTGGTGGACGCCGGCACCTTGAAAACCACGCTGGGCGAGCACTTCGGCACCATCAATGCTGCCAACTTGCGGCGCGCGCACGCCCTGCTGGAAAGTGGCGCGGCCAAGGGTAAAATCGTACTCGAAGGCTTTTGACCCCGGTGCTGAATCCCGACCTTGCCCACGTCTTGGTGCGTGGGCAAACCGTCAGACCGGCGGTGGGTCGCAAACGCTCCAGCGTCTGCCCCGGGGTCTAAACTTTGGGCCTTCACCAGCAGAGGTAATCCGCGATGAACATCCTCGTTACGCCAGCAAACAACGGCCAATGGCAGGTGCGCATGGATCAGCACGTGGTGAAATTTCGCACCGAGGCCGATGCGCAACGTTTTGTAGCAACTTTGCAGGCCCGCCTCAAGGCGCCCCACTCCATCCCCCAGCGGGCCGCCAGTTAACCCCTGGCTGCCTGCAAGCGCCGCGTCATCATCACAACCGTCACTGCAGCCATCCCGCACAGGCTGATAACAATCGCCATCGGCAGCGCACTACCATCGTGCAACACCCCCACCAGTGCCGAAGCGCCCGCCGCCACACTGAACTGCAGGCAACCGAGCAGCGCCGAAGCGCTGCCCGCCCGCGCACCTTGCCCACTCATGGCACAAGCCGAGGCATTGGGCACGATCCCCCCCAAGCTGGCGATGCACACGAACAGCGGAATCAACAATGGCCACAACGCCTGGGTATGCAAACTGCTAACCGCCAACAACACCAGGCCCGCCGCCAGGTAAAACCATATCGTACGCGCGAGTAAAAAAGCCGGCCCGCGCTTGGCCAGCAAGCGCGCATTAACCTGCGCCACCAGGATGAAACCCGCAGCGTTGGTACCGAACAGCCAGCCATAGTGCTCAGGTGGCACACCGTAGAGTTTGATGAAAACAAACGGCGACCCGGCAACGTAGGCGAACATGCCGGCCATGGTTATTCCACTGGTCAGGGCGTGCCCGATGAATACCTTGTCCTTGAGTAATCGCCCGTATTGGCTCAAGGCGCCGGACAAGGGTTGGCGAGGTTGGTTGGCTGGCATGCTTTCCGGTAGCCCGACCGCCACCGCCAACGAGCAGAGGGCACTGAACAGCGACAAGGCGAAAAAGATCGACTGCCAGCCATACAGGTTGACCAACACCCCACCCAGCATTGGCGCGAGAATGGGGGCCAGGCCCATCACCAGCATCAATTGCGAGAAGACCTTGGCTGACGCCACCGCATCGCATTTGTCGCTGACTATTGCCCGCGACAACACCATGCCGGCACAGCCGCCCAATGCCTGCACGAAGCGGGCAACAATCAGGGCATCGAGACTGGGCGCAAAAGCACAGGCCAATGACGCCAGGGTGAACAGCGTTACACCCACCAGCAAGGGCACGCGCCGGCCAAAGCGGTCGGCTACCGGGCCGTAGGCCAACTGGCCGATGGAAAGGCCCAGGAAGTACGCGGCAAGCGTGGTCTGGATTTGCTTTTCATCGGTGCCGAAGGCCATGGCCATTGCCGGGAAACCCGGCAGGTAGAAGTCGATCGCCAACGGACCGAACGCACTCAAGGCGCCAAGAATCAGGATTATTCTCAGGTTCATCAGGAATCCAAAACAGGCAGGGCAACGCGCTAGTCTAACCGTCTTGGATCCACCGTGCGGTCCGTGGCCCCCTACTTCATGAAAAACTTTGAATTAAAAATCAGAGCGCCTTGGCCGCGTAGCCCTCTTCGTTGATCAGGCCAATGATCTGTTGCGCATTCAACGTACTCTCGACCCGAACCTCGCCCTTGCTCAAGTCCACATCTACCGACGCCGCTGAGTCATGGCGTTTTACCGCTGCGGTCACGGCCCGGACACAGTGGCCACACGACATACCTTGCACGGTGAATACTTGCATAAGGGTTTCACTCCCGTTGATGGTTTGATTCAGCATCAGCCTTGCCATCATGGCAAGGTCAAGTTCTTCGTACCGCTGCCGGGCTGGAATTCCTCGCGCGGCTGTTCCAAGCTGCACCCTTGATCCATAGCAGGAGATTGCCCCATGCGCTGGGCGACATTGAGCCTCACCGGCATGCTTGGCCTGTTTGCCCTCGCCCAGGGCGCGAGTGCAGCACAAGACTACGCCGTGCTGATCGTTTCCCGGGAGCAGCTGGAAGTCGCGACGTCCTGTGAAATAGGCCTGTATATCGACGATCAGTTGGCCGGCCGGCTGTTTCAGGAACAGTCGGCCTCATTCAATCTCCCTCCCGGCCCAACCTCCATCCGCCTGCGCCTGCTGCCTGGCCAGGTACCCGGCTGCGAGCCGGGCATTCAACGAGCCGACAGCGGTAGCCGGGTGGACCTGCGCGCGGGGCAGATCAGTAAATACCGGATTGCCATGGGTCAAAACGGGCTGTATTTGAAAACGGCAGGCTTGGGGTATTGAATCGGGCTTGACCTTACCCATATGTCAAGGTTGATGCTTGTGGTTCAAGGAGGTACACCCATGCTCGAACCCACGACATTCGATCTGCCCATTGCCGGTATGACCTGCGCAAGCTGCGCCGGGCGTGTAGAACGCGCCCTGCGCAAAGTTGAGGGCACTGCTGCCGTCAGCGTCAACCTGGCCACCGAACAGGCCCGTGTGCAAGCGCCTGCCGATCGCCTGCCCGCCTTGCTCGAAGCCGTTGCAGATGCCGGCTATAGCGTGCCGGCGAAAACCCTGGAACTTGAAATCGGCGGCATGACCTGTGCCTCGTGTGTCGGGCGGGTCGAACGCGCCCTGGCCAAGGTTCCGGGAGTCAGTAAGGCCGAGGTCAATCTGGCCACGGAGCGCGCTCATATTCACCTGATTGGCCAGGCAGCACCGCCCGTACTGATTGCAGCAATCATCCAGGCTGGTTACAGCGCCGCGCTACCCGACGCGGGAGGTGCGGCCCGTGATGACATTGAACGACGCTTGCGCAATGAGCGCTGGGCCTTGGGCCTGGCCATTGCCCTGGCGTTGCCACTGGTACTGCCCATGTTGCTGCAACCATTGGGCATTCACTGGATGCTGCCGGCCTGGGCGCAATTCATGCTGGCAACGCCCGTGCAATTCATTTTGGGTGCGCGCTTCTACGTCGCGGCCTGGAAAGCGGTCAAGGCTGGCGCCGGTAATATGGACCTGCTGGTGGCCATCGGCACCAGCGCCGGTTATGGCCTCAGCCTTTATGAATGGGCCCGCGCCGGCACAGGTGAAATGCCCCATTTGTACTTCGAAGCCTCGGCAGTGGTCATCGCGCTGATCCTGCTCGGCAAATACCTGGAAAGCCGCGCCAAGCGCCAGACCGCCAGTGCCATCCGCGCCCTCGAAGCCCTGCGCCCCGAACGCGCGGTGCAGGTAATCGACGGTCGCGAACAGGAAGTGGCGATCAGTGCACTGCAGTTGAACGACCTGGTACTGGTCAAGCCCGGTGAGCGTTTCCCGGTCGACGGTGAAGTCATCGAAGGCCAAAGCCATGCCGATGAAGCGCTGATCAGCGGCGAAAGCCTGCCCGTACCCAAGCAACCCGGCGACAAAGTCACAGGTGGTGCAATCAACGGGGAAGCCCGGTTGCTGGTGCGCACCCAGGCGCTGGGCACCGAGACGGTCCTGGCACGAATCATCCGCCTGGTCGAGGACGCCCAGGCCGGCAAGGCGCCGATCCAGAAGCTGGTGGACCGGGTCAGCCAGGTCTTCGTTCCGGTGGTATTGCTGTTGGCGCTGGCCACCGTGCTGGGCTGGTGGTTCAGTGGTGCCCCCATCGAAACGGCTATCATCAATGCCGTGGCCGTGCTGGTCATCGCTTGCCCGTGCGCACTGGGCCTGGCCACGCCGACGGCAATCATGGCCGGCACCGGTGTCGCCGCGCGTCACGGCATCCTGATCAAGGATGCCGAGGCCCTGGAACACGCCCATGCGGTCACCAGCGTGGTCTTCGACAAGACGGGTACCCTGACTTCCGGCACCCCGAAAGTTATCCACAGCCATGCCCTGGACGGCAACGAACCACAACTGCTGCAATTGGCCGGCGCCCTGCAACGTGGCAGCGAACACCCGCTGGCCAAGGCTGTGCTCGACGCCTGCCATGAGCAGTATCTGGACGTACCGGCCGTTAGCGCCAGCCAATCGCTGACCGGGCGTGGCATTGCCGGCACCCTGCAAGGCCGCGACCTGGCCTTGGGCAACCGGCGCATGCTCGAAGAAAGCGGCTTGCATAACGACCATCTGGGCAAACTGGCGCTGGCCTGGGAGGCCGAAGGCCGTACGCTGTCCTGGTTGATCGAGCGCGGCCCACAGCCGCAAGTCCTCGGGTTGTTCGCCTTCGGGGACAGCCTCAAGCCCGGAGCGGCCGATGCAGTGCAACGGCTGACGGCAGAAGGGATCTCCAGCCATCTGTTGACTGGCGACAACCATGGCAGCGCCCGTGTGGTCGCCGAGGCGCTGGGTATCGGTGATGTTCATGCCGAAGTATTGCCAGCGGACAAGGCGGCCGCCGTGGTCGCCCTTAAAAACAGGGGTGTCGTCGCCATGGTCGGCGACGGCATAAACGACGCACCGGCCCTGGCGGCTGCCGATATCGGCATCGCCATGGGTGGTGGCACCGACGTGGCCATGCAAGCGGCCGGCATCACCCTGATGCGTGGCGACCCACGGCTGGTTCCGGCGGCCCTGGAAATCAGCCGCAAGACCTACGCGAAGATCCGCCAGAACCTGTTCTGGGCCTTCATCTACAACCTGATCGGCATTCCACTGGCCGCCTTCGGCCTGCTCAACCCGGTGCTGGCTGGCGCCGCCATGGCACTCTCCAGCGTCAGCGTGGTGAGCAACGCACTGTGGTTGAAAACCTGGACACCGAAGGTACACAACGAGGGGGAAGGCCAATGAATATCGGCCAAGCAGCACGGCACAGCGGCCTAAGCGCCAAGATGATTCGCTACTACGAGTCCATCGGACTGCTCAAGCCCGCCCACCGCAGTGACAGTGGCTACCGCCTGTACGGCTCGGACGACCTGCATACCCTGGCGTTCATCAAGCGCTCGCGAGACTTGGGATTTTCACTGGAAGAAGTGGCCAAGCTACTGACCCTGTGGCAGGACCGCCAACGGGCCAGTGCCGACGTCAAGGCCCTGGCTCACCGCCATATCGAAGACCTCAACCGCAAGATCGAAGAGTTGGTCAGCCTGCGTGACACCCTGCAGGAACTGGTCACTCACTGCCAAGGCGACGACCGCCCCGATTGCCCGATCCTGAAGGATCTGGCAACCGGGGGTGCCTGCCACTAGCAGCTACCCCAATTTGCGCTCACTGCAACCAGGGTGGTGGCGGCTCTTCGGTTTTGCTCGGCGGCAAGTCGTCGGCAGCCCGGGCGGCTTGCCGGCGGTTTTCGTCCAGGCGCGCCGCTTCGATTTCCCGCATCACGCCATGCACGTCGGCCAGGGTTTCGTCGTCCTGGAACTGCCCGGTCAGCACACTGCCCGGGTGCAGGGTGCCGGCTTCATACAGCGCCCACATTTCCTTGGCGTATCGGGTCTGCTTGAGTTCAGGCGCGAAACGGCCGAAATAGCCGGCCATGTTGCCCACGTCACGCTCGAGCATGGTGAACGCGTGGTTGTTGCCTGCTGCATCCACAGCCTGTGGCAGGTCGATGATCACCGGGCCATCCGGCCCCAGCAGCACATTGAATTCGGACAGGTCCCCGTGCACCAGGCCGGTACACAGCATCAGCACGATTTGCCGGATCACGAACTCGTGATACTCGCGAGCCTGCTCGGGCTCGAGCACTACGTCGTTGAGCCGTGGCGCCGCGTCGCCGAACTCATCGGCCACCAACTCCATCAACAACACGCCTTCGAGGAAGTCGAACGGCTTGGGCACACGTACGCCGGCATTGGCCAGGCGAAACAGCGCGGACACCTCGGCGTTCTGCCAGGCATCCTCGGTTTCCTTGCGGCCAAATTTTGAACCCTTGGCCATCGCCCGGGCCTGGCGGCTATTGCGAACCTTGCGCCCTTCCTGGTACTCGGCGGCCTGACGGAAGCTGCGCTTGTTGGCCTCCTTGTAAACCTTGGCGCAGCGCAACTCGCCACCGCAGCGCACTACATACACAGCTGCTTCTTTGCCACTCATCAGCGGGCGCAGCACCTCGTCGACCAGACCGTCTTCAACCAACGGTTCAATGCGTTTTGGAGTCTTCATCGGCTTTTATTCTGGGTCCTTTTTTACCAAACACGCGAATTTCGGAAAACCTGGCGGCCATCCTCTCACAGCCAAGCGAACATGCCGACCTTTGCACGACCAACAGGATGCAAAGGGCCAGCCAAATGGGCAAAAACCTCTCGGGATTTTGCAGGCCAGGCCAGCCCGTGCAACTTTTAGCGGTTAATCGCGAAACTGACCATCCTTTTATCGAAAACATTAAATTTTCCCGAGGGGCAGCAGCCGCCCCGTACAGGTCCAAACCCGATTTTCCGGAGCTGGGATGAACATCAAACAAAAACTGACCTGGGCCTGCGCAGTCATTGAAGCCCGCGCGACGTTCATCGACAGGCCGCCGAATCGGCGGCCGGACGCAGCCTTCGTCAGCTGCTAGACCCATTCCGTAGCAGCGCTGCGTCTAATGCCGAAACAACTCCCCCGGCGTAAACCCCAATAGGCGCTTGAATGCGGCTATGAAGGCCGAAGTCGAGTCGTAACCGTACGACAACGCCACCTCCGTGACACTGCACCCCTCCTCCAGCATGTTCAATGACGACAACAAGCGCATGCGCTGGCGCCACGTGCGAAAACTCAAGCCCGTTTCACGCTGGAACAGTCGCGTCAGGGTCTTTTCCGACATGCCCATGCGGTCGGCCCACTGCCCCAGTGTCACCTCCTGGTCGGGCTGCTCGATCAGATCGTTGCACAGCCCAAGCAACCGCGCATGCTGCGGCATGGGCAGGGAAAAGCCGACTTCCGGCAAGCTGGCCAATTGGTCCAGCAACACGTCCACCAAGCGCGCCTCGGGACTGGGCGCCAGCGGATACTCCACCGGCAGCTGGCAAAAGTGCTTGATCAATTCGCGCGTGAGTGGCGTTACTTCCAGCACCCGGCAACGGAGCGGCGCCCAGGCCGAATCTTCCTGGCGCACATACAGGCTGCGCATTTGCGCACGCATCGAAGTCACCACTTCATGCTCTACCCCTGCGGGAATCCAGATGCCCCACTGCGGCGGCGCAAAGAAACTGCCCTCGGCGGTGTGTACCCCGAGCACGCCACTGATGGCGTAGGAAAACTGCACCCATTGATGGCTGTGGCGTGCAGTGAAGGAACCGGCGTCAAGGTTTTCCGCCCGGGCATAGAGAGGCCGGGGTAGCTGCATCAGTGTGGGTATGGCGCGGGGTTGTCCGTTACTCGGCATGGCTTGGCCTGTTGTCGCAGATAGGCGGCAAAGCGCTCAGGCTACGCCATGCCGCCAGGCAATACAAAATGCGACCTTCAGCGCTCGATGATGGCCGTCACGCCTTGCCCCCCGGCTGCGCAGATCGAGATCAGGCCACGCCCTTGGCCGGCCTTGTCCAGCAGCTTGGCGAGGTTGGCGAGTATGCGCCCACCGGTGGCTGCGAACGGGTGCCCGGCAGCCAAGGAACTGCCCTTGACGTTGAGCTTGTTGCGGTTGATCGCCCCCAGGGGTGCATCGAGTCCCAGCCGGCTCTGGCAGTAATCGGCATCTTCCCAGGCCTTGAGCGTGCACAGCACTTGCGCGGCGAAGGCCTCATGGATTTCGTAGAAGTCGAAATCCTGCAGCGTCAGCTGGTTACGGGCCAGCAGACGAGGCACGGCGTACACCGGCGCCATCAATAAACCCTCCGCTCCCCCAACGAAATCCACCGCCGCGGTTTCGCCATCGCGCAGATACGCCAGGATCGGCAAGCCTCGCTCCCTCGCCCACTCTTCACTCCCGAGCAGCACCAGCGCGGCACCGTCGGTCAGTGGCGTTGAATTGCCCGCCGTGAGGCTGCCATGGTCGCCACGCTCGAACACTGGCTTGAGGCTTTGCAGTTTTTCCAGGGTTAGGTCGGGGCGCAGGTTCTGGTCACGGGTCAGTTTATGGAACGGGGTCAGCAAATCGTCGTGCCAGCCCTCGGCGTAAGCGGCCGCGAGCTTCTGATGGCTTTCCAGGGCCAGCTCGTCCTGATCCTGGCGACTGATCTGCCAAGTGTGCGCCATCAACTCGCAATGCTCGCCCATGGACAGACCGGTGCGCTGCTCGCCATTACGCGGCAGTTCGGGTTTCAGGTCATGGGGCCGCAAGGGCAACATCGCCTTGAATTTGTCGGCCAGGGTCTTGCTGCGGTTTACGTCCAGCAGCACCTTGCGCAACCCCTCGCCCACACCGATCGGCGCATCGGAGGCCGTATCGACACCGCCGGCAATGCCACAGTCGATCTGCCCCAGGGCAATCTTGTTGGCCACCAGCAATGCCGCCTCAAGCCCCGTGCCGCAAGCTTGCTGCACATCGTAAGCCGGTGTTTGCGGGGAAAGGCGCGAGCCCAGTACACACTCACGGGTCAGGTTGAAGTCGCGCGAGTGCTTGAGCACCGCCCCGGCCACCACGTCCCCCATGCGCAGGCCATGCAGGTTGAAACGCTCGATCAGGCCTTCCAGCGCCGCGGTCAGCATTTCCTGATTGCTCACATGCGCATAAGGACCGTTGGCACGGGCGAAGGGGATGCGGTTGCCGCCGATGATAGCGACCCGGCGCACTGAATCCATTGAAAGCTCCCTTTCTCAAAACACGAGGTACGCGCTAAAGCGTAGGCCTATTTTTCTTCCTGCGAACGACTGTTCTACAACCATGGTCCACACTTTGAACCTTATCTGCCGGAGAGCGTTCCATGTCTGATCGATATATCAACTTTGCCAACTCTGACATCGGCCGCCGCCTGGTCGGTGCCGTCGGCCTGCCCACTCCGGCACGCCTGGAGCGTTGGCAAGCAGGCCGCCTGCGTCCCATCGATGGGCCGCTGTTGCTCGGCGGTGGCCCGCTGGCAGCCAGGGTGGCCGAGTTCGCCAACCGGTTGACCGATCAGCTGTTCAGTTTCGCCAGCGAAGACCTGAGCGCCCCGGCGTGGGTCCCGGGGCTGGGGCCCAAGCTCAAGGCCGTACTGTTCGACGCCAGCGAAATCGCCGACATCGACCAACTCAAGCAACTGCGTGAATTCTTCCAACCGCTGCTCAAAAGCCTGGCTGCCAGCGCGCATGTGGTGATCCTCGGGCGCGCGCCGGAGAGCCTCGACGACCCCTTGGCCAGCGTGGCCCAGCACGCCCTCGAAGGGTTCAGCCGGTCCCTGGCCAAGGAGCTGCGCAATGGCGGGACCTTGCAACTGTTGTATGTCGGTGCAGATGCCGACGCCCAACTGGAAGGTGCGCTGCGGTTTTTCCTGTCGCCCAAAAGCGCCTTCATCTCCGGCCAGGTACTGCGCCTGGATGCCTGCACCAGCCAGGTCCAGGACTGGACGCGCCCCCTGGCCGGGCGCAAGGCGCTGGTCACCGGTGCCGCACGCGGCATCGGCGCCGCCATCGCCGAAACCCTGGCACGCGACGGCGCCGAAGTGGTATTGCTGGATGTACCGCCGGCCAAGGCCGACCTCGAAGGCCTCGCCGCGCGCCTGGGTGGGCGTGCCGTGGCCCTGGATATCGGAACCGAAGGCGCTGCCGCGCAGTTGATCGCCGAGCTGCCTGATGGCATTGATATCGTCGTGCACAATGCCGGCATCACCCGCGACAAGACCCTCGCCAACATGACCCCGGAATACTGGGACGCAGTGCTGGCCATCAATCTCAAGGCACCGCAACAACTGACCCAGGCGCTGTTCGACAGCCACACCCTCAAGGACGGCGGTCGCGTTGTCCTGCTCGCCTCGATCAGTGGCATTGCCGGCAATCGTGGCCAGGCCAACTATGCCGCCAGCAAGGCCGGCATGATCGGCCTCGCCCAGGCATGGGCGCCCAAGCTGGCCGAACGTGGCGCCAGTATTGCCGCCGTCGCCCCCGGCTTCATCGAAACCCACATGACAGCGGCCATCCCTTTCGCCATGCGCGAAGCGGGCCGACGCCTGAGCACCCTGGGCCAGGGTGGCTTACCGCAAGACGTGGCCGAAGCCGTGGCCTGGCTGAGCCAGCCAGGTGCCGGCGCCGTCAATGGGCAAGTGCTGCGCGTGTGCGGCCAAGCCATGATGGGGGCCTGACCATGGCCATCCAATGGCAAACGCTGGGTAGCGAACCCAGCCTCACCGGGCTGTACGGCAAAGCCGCGCTGCATCGCAAGATTACCGGCCAGGCGCTGCCCGACAGCGGCCTGCGCTGCCGGGTAAATGTGAACAGCGCGAAGCTGGCGACTTACTGCAAGGTGTGCCGCTTTGGCGAAACCAGCCTGCTGCCGCCAACTTACCCACACGTGATGGCCTTCGCCCTGCAGATGCAGCTACTCACCGACAAGGCATTCCCCTTCCCGCTGCTGGGCCTGGTGCACCTGCACAATCGCATTCATGTGGTACGCCCATTGGGCGGCCTCGGCAGCGTAGACATCAGCGTGCATGTGCAGAACCTGCAACCTCATGCCAAGGGCGCTACCTTCGATCTGATCACCCGGCTCGACGATGGCATGGGTGCATTGTGGGAAGAAACCAGCACCATGCTTTGCCGGGGCGCCAAGGTGCCCGGCGAGCCGCCTGCAGAAATACACAACGCAGAATTGCCGCTGGTCGAAGCCCGGCGCTGGTATGCCGGCAAGGAAGCCGGACGGCAGTACGCCAGGGTCAGCGGCGACTACAACCCCATCCACCTCAGCGCCACCACCGCCAAGCTGTTCGGTTTCCCCCAGGCCATTGCCCATGGCATGTGGTTGAAGGCCATGAGCATGGCCGCCCTGCGTGAACACCTGCCCATGGCCGGGTATGAGATTGCCGTGCAGTTTCACAAACCGGTGCGCCTGCCCAGCGAGATAGTGCTGTCGGCCAGTTCGGCGAAGGCCGCTGGACAAATGAAGCTGGAGGGGCATGGGGAATTGGTGCATATGACAGGGAGTTGGGAAACCGTGCTTTAGTTGCGACCGCTTTGCGGTCGATTCGCGGCGGTCCGGCAAGCCTGCAGTCTTGCGCACACCCCCTGTAGGCGCGGGCTTGCCCGCGATAAGGTCCGCAGGACCTCCATTTACCCCCTGTCATCGGGGCCATGCTGCATTCGGTGGAAATGGACCGGGCCGTGGCGGATGCATAATTGGATGGGCGGGAAAGATTCCTATAGACCATTCTGGCCTCATCGCGGGCAAGCCCGCTCCTACGGATCGCAGCGATAAGGGCCGAAGGACCTTCCCGCTTGCACCAAATCCCCAACCCCCTGAAGCTATACACCTTCAGGAGACCTTCACCCATGAACCTAACCGAACTGACCGAGCGCCTGCACCGCATCCGCGATACCAATGAATGGCGTGGCTTCCACAGCCCGAAGAACCTGGCCATGGCCGCCAGCGTCGAGATGGCCGAGCTGGTGGAGATTTTCCAGTGGCTCAGTGAGGATCAGTCGCGGCAGTTGTCTGCCGAGCAGCTGGAACATGCCGGCCAGGAAGTCGGCGATGTGGTCCTTTATTTGCTGTTGCTGTGCAGTGAACTGGGCCTGGACATGGAGCAGGTCGTGCGCAACAAATTGGCCGACAGCGAAAGGCGCTTTGCCCGATGAGCGACCGTCACTTCGATGAACTGGCGACCCGTTTCGCTGAAAAGATCTACGGCGGCGCCAAGGGCGCCATTCGCCTGGCCGTGCTTCAGGCAGACCTGGCCGAGACCCTGCCGGACCGCCCCTTGCGCGTGTTGGATATCGGTGCGGGGCTGGGCCACATGTCGCTGTGGCTAGCCGAACGCGGCCATCAGGTGACCCTTGCCGAACCCGCGGCGCCAATGCTCGAAGGTGCCCGTGAGCGATTCGCCGCAGCCGGTCGGCAGGCCACGTTTATCCAGGCGCCGTGGCAGGATCTGCTGGGGCAATTGACTGAGCCGTACGACCTGGTGCTGTGCCATGCCGTGCTCGAATGGCTGGCCGAGCCCCATGCCATCCTGCCGGTGCTGCACCAACTGACACGCCCGGGTGGCTGGCTATCGCTGGCCTTCTACAACCGCGATGCCCTGGTGTATCGCAACCTGCTCAAGGGCCATTTCCGCAAGCTGCGCAAGAACAACCTGGCCGGTGAAAAGCAAAGCCTGACCCCACAAATGCCCCTTGATCCGCGTGAGCTGCAAGCACAACTGGAAGGTTACTGGACAGTCGAAACACAGAGCGGGGTGCGGGTTTTTCACGACTACATGCCCTCCGAGTTCCAGGCCAGGGTCGAATTGCTGGACCTGCTGGAGATGGAGTTGGCACACCGCCGCCACCCTGCCTATGCGGGCCTGGGTCGTTACTTGCACTGGATTTGCCGGCCGGCGTGAGCCTACTCGATGGCCACGTGCGATGGAGAGTGAAATGCTACGCCGAATGATGTTGGGCCTGCTGCTACTGGGGCTGGCCGCCTGCCAAAGCCCCAATCCCTATACCGCCAGCTCCAGGCCGTTACCCCCGGCCCCACCGCAGGCAGCCAAGACCTTCGACGCCAGCGCCTACCCCGCCCCGCCTCGTGACTACGGCCGCTACCGTAACTGGGCCTGGCTCAACGACCAACCGCCGACTGGCAGTGAATGGGCTGATTCGGCACAGGTCGCCGAAGCCGTCAGTAACGCGCTGGACCAACGCGGTTTGCGCCCGGCGCGTGGCAGCTCGCCAGCCGACCTGCGCGTGACCGCAGACCTTCGAGTCGAAACGCGCCTGCGCCAGTACACCGACAATTATGGTTATGGCGGCTACGGCGGTTATGGCTATGGCGGCTATGGGCCCTACGGCAACGGCTACGGCGTATACGGCAGTGTGCCAGTGGTGCGCAGCTACTCCGAGCAGGTGCTCGTTGTGTACATCGAGCTGTACGACGGCGGCACTGGCCAAGCGATCTGGAGTACCAGCGCCGAGGCCGACAGCCAGGGCAGCATCGGTGAACGTAACAATGCTTTACAGGAGGCTGTGAAAAAGGCGCTGACGGCGTATCCTCCTAGTTGAGACCGTACGTTTACGGCCCCAATGCAACCGGAGAAACCATCATGTTCGCGCGTCTCGCCGTCCTCTCGCTAGCCCTCTTGCTCAGCGCTTGCGAAACCGGCAACGTTACCCAGGATTATGACGCCAGCCGCGATTTCAACACCTACCGCAGCTGGGCCTGGAAAGAGCCCGCCCTGCAATACCGCCCCGACGACCCACGCATCAAGAGCGACCTGACCGACCAGCGCATCCGCCAGGCTGTCAGCGACCAACTCGACCAACGTGGCCTGCGCCCGGCTCCAGCCACCAACAAGAGCGACCTGAACATCCAGACCTACCTGATCGTGGAAGATCGCCAACAACTGATCACCACCAACTACGGCGGCGCCTGGAACGGTTACTGGGGCAATTACTGGGGCGGCCCGATGTACAACGAAACCCGCAGCGTCGACTACAAGGTCGCGACCATCCAGGTCGACATGTTCGATGCGCACGACGGCAGATTGGTGTGGCGCGGGAGCGCCGAGCAGGTCATGCGCAATTACCCACCGACCCCGAGCGAACGCGCCACTGCCATCCAGGATACGGTCTCCAAGGCCCTGTCCAACTACCCGCCCCGCTAAGCCTCTCGACACTGTGCCGGTTGCCCCTTCAAGGCAACTGGCCATCGCTGTAACCAAACCTCGACTACACGGACCTGCAACGCAGGCGTTCGTACTCGGCTGCACCTTTTTGCCAAGCGGGGAGGCTTGCTTTCATGATCGCGTCTACCCTGACAGTAATACTTGTGTTCCAGCATAGAATCACTCAACGAATAGGGATGTTTTTTGCTTATGCAAAGTCTCGTCCTCCTGCTGTGGCTGGCACTATGTGCCGAACAGGATGTCCGCCAGCGACAGATCGCCAATGAACTGACCCTGGGCGGCGCAGCCTGCGCGCTCATCTACCTGTTCCTTACCGGCCATACCTGGCTCGGGGCCGACGCCACCGAGGGCGGCTGGGCGCTGGCCATCGTCATCCTGCTGTCGATGCCGGGCTATGTGTACGGCCAACTGGATGCCGGCGATGTAAAACTGTTGGGGGCCTTGGCCCTTGCCACTGATCGCATGCACATACTCGGCACCATTATTGGCGCCGGGTTGGTGACGGTGCTGTGGCTGATGAGCAGCAGCTGGCTGGTTGCCCATGTAAGTCAGCGGTTTAAAACCTATCTGCTGCAATTGAACGGCGATGCGTCAAAAAAACAGCCCTTCGCCCCCTTCCTCCTGGCCGGGTTTTTCGTTGCCCTGTTGTGGGTCAATTAACCTGCCCGTCAGGTGAGCTTTATGTACAGAGTTGAAAAGTACGTCTACTTTTAGCCCAGAAGTAAGGAACTGCCGCGTCCAATTCGCCCCCCGCCCGGACTCGGCCGGGTTGGCTTGCCAAGCAGGGAGTTGCGTGTGGATACCCCAGGCTCACCTTCAAAGTTGCTGATTGTTGATGACCAGGCCGTTGTCGTCGAAGAGCTGTGCGCGTTTCTGCAGGGTAACGGTTACTACTGCGTACCCTGCCATTCCAGCGAACAGGCCCTGGAGCAATTTCGAGATAACCAGGACATCGACCTTGTGCTCTGCGACCTGCACATGCCCGGGCTAGATGGCATCGAACTGGTACAGGCACTCAAGAAAATCGCCGGCAAACACCGCGTCTTCGAAGCCATCCTGCTCACTGGCCAAGCCAACAAGCAGGACGTGATCAAGGCCTTGCGCGAAGGCTTTGCCGACTACTATCAAAAGCCCATCGACCTCGATGAATTGCTCGAAGGCATCCAGCGCCAGGAGGCGGTGCTCGGCGAACGGCACCAGAGCTTCCGGGAACTGGGCGCTCTGAACCAGAAACTCCACGAGCTGGCCGAATCCATCGATGATCTTTACCAAGACCTGGACAAGGTGCGTCGACGCCCATCCGAGCCGGCCGCCCAGGAGCCGGTTGGCGGCGAAAGCGAAACAATGGCGGCAATCCTCAGCCAGCTTTCGCCTCGCCAGCTGGAAGTAGCGCGCCTGGTGGGCAAGGGCCAGACCAATTACCAGATTGCCTGTGAACTGGGCATTACCGAAAACACGGTAAAACTGTACGTGTCGCAAGTGCTGCGCCTGACCCATATGCACAACCGGACCCAATTGGCGCTGGCACTGACGCCCAACACACCAGGGCAACACCAGCGGCAGACTGCAAACTGAGCCAGGCGTGTGCAACGGGTCGGGCAATAGGGACCGAGCACCGCTACACATCCCGTAACAGCCCCGGCGCAGACAGCTATAATGGCAACCCATTATTGATTGGAGATTGCCATGCCCGCCCCTGCCGCCTGGTGGCTGTTATGCCTGCCCCTCATCGCAGGCGCCTTCCTGCCCCTGCAAGCGGGCATCAATGGCCAACTGGCCAAGCAAGTGTCAAGCGTTCTGGCAGCGGCGCTGATTTCCTTTGCCGTGGGTACGGTGGCCTTGGTGGCGTTGGTGCTACTGCAACGCGAGGTGCCTACGTTCAATGCCCTCAAAGGCCTGACCTGGTGGCATTGGAGCGGCGGACTGCTGGGCGCGTTTTTCATCACCACGGCGGCGTTCGCCGGGCCGCGCATTGGTGCCATGTTGTTCATGGCGCTGGTATTGGCCGGGCAGTTGACCATGGCGATGGCCCTCGACCATTTCGGTTGGGCCGGTTTTCGCGAAGCGCCGGCCAGCCTCGGCAAACTCACCGGACTGGTATTGATTTTCGGCGGTATCTGGTTGATCCGCCGCAGCTAGAGGCCTGTGCGATTAACGTCATTAGTCAATCGGTCACGGCGAACTCGACACGTGCCGTCTGCCCGCTTTCATCCAGCACACTAAGCTGATAACGCCCGACCTCGGCGAAACCGGTGGCCAGGCTGTCCTGGTTCAAGGTATCGCCCAGCGGCGCACCATTGAGGAACCACCAACGCCGACCGCTACCGCCCAGTGCCGACAGCTGCAAACGCAGCGGCTCCCGGCTGGCAGCCGGGCGCCGCAACTGGTCGCCATCACGCACACCAACAATGGACAGCGGCGTGGTCGCCGCGGGCACTTGCGGCGGGCAGGCCGGGGCGGTGGCCGGCAGCCGCCCTTCGCGCCGCTCACTGCGCGCAAGCCAGGGCTCCAGCGCCGCCGGCCACAAGGCTACCTCCCGGGCCGTGGCACCGGGGCAATGGCTATCGACACGTAGGCCTTGGGCATTGACCCAGATTTTTTCCAGCAAACCGACACTCAAGGGCTGGTCCTGCGCCAGCAGGGTCGGCGGCGTGGTGCCGTCCAGGGTCCAGGCGAAACGCTGGCGGCGGCAGTTCGGGTCGTGGCGGGGCATGGGCTGGCCCAGCGGCCAACAGATCGCCGCCACCCCGATATTCGCCGGTACCGATTGCACTGGGGCAACGATCCCACGCTGGCTGTCACGGTTGCTCAGCAGGTCATGTACCTGCAGCATCAGCGGCGCGGCCGAGGCCAGGCCGAACTGGCCCGGCACAGGGCTGCCATCGGGACGGCCGATCCAGATTCCGATCAGGTAACGCGGCCCGACACCGATCGACCAGGCATCACGAAAGCCGTAGCTGGTACCGGTCTTCCACGCCAGCACCGGGCGCTGCACCAGCTCCGCCGTGAGGTCCCGGCCCGGGCGGGCCTGGCCGCTGAGGATACGCCGCACGATCCAGGCCGCCCCCGGCGACAGCAGGCGCCGCTCGTAGAGTGGCTCCTGGGGCTGCAGGCGCAGGTTGGCACTCTTGCCGTCGCGGGCGAATGCACTGTAGCCGCTGACCAGGTCTTCGAGGCGGCTGCCAACTCCGCCAAGGATCACCGACAGGTTCGGCTCGGCCAGGTTGGGCAAGGTCAGGGG
>RCUR01000152.1_pt1 | contig 23635 bp, 19 predicted proteins | sample 2166151 | NCBI WGS metagenome assembly RCUR01 (sample SAMN09932785, study PRJNA488358) | compost metagenome | isolation source: compost soil in an enriched community | place: Germany: Experimental Botanical Garden
AAGTAGGTAAAGCACAACCTAAACTTTTGTCTTGCACACTGGAAGACTGTGCTTCAAGAATAGACTCAACTCCGTTATGGTTATTAACATCCCATATTTTCAGGAAATCAGACTCTAACGCAAAAGGCCCCTCGGTGATCACCTTGTCAGCATATTGTTTTGCTTCAGCCCATTTCTCTTGGAACAGAGATACACGAGCCAATAGAGCATAAGCAGCCCATTTATTAACTCTTCCGTTTCTGTCCACTGGAATATCTTCTAATTTCGCAGCAGATTCTTTAAGGTCGGCCTCTATTTGTGCATAAACTGTTGCAACAGGACTACGCTCCAGACTCAAATCACTTGTTCCTAATGATTTTGTATACAAAGGAACTGCTCCAAAGTTATTCACCAACTCATAGTAGCAATAAGCACGAACAAACAATGATTCTCCCATGTACTGATTTCTTTGAGACTCGCTAATCGGAGATTCCGCCATTTTCTCTAAACCAATATTACAAGATTGAATAGTATAGTAATGCGCAGTATAAATACTGTTCATATCTCCCATATTATCAGGAGTAATTGTGTATTGGGAACAAGGTCTGTGCGCCCCGTTGTCCTGTCCTGTATTCCCCATCCAGGCATCATCAGTTGACATTTCATTAGTTACCCTCGGAGCAATCAATGTCCACCAATCATTTGGAAGTAATAACCTATGTGTTAATTCATTAACATAATTCTCACATTCCTGAGCAGTTTGAAAATAGTTTTCAATGCTCTGAACCCCTCTTGTCTCTTTTTCAATAAAGTCTTCGCAGGAAACTGCAAAAACAGAAAAAGCTATTATTGATAATATTATTTTTTTCATATCCTTTTATTATTAAAATGCTACATTAAGACCGAACAAAACTGTTGGCTGAACCGGATAATTCCATCCTCCGAATCCAGATCCTTTAACTCCGTCTCCTTTATTAGGATCTCCTCCACCTACTTCAGGATCAACACCTGTATAGTCAGTTATTGTCCATAAGTTTTGACCTGATAAAGACAATCTTAGTTTGTCTAAACCAAATTGATTAACGAATGTATATCCTAACTGAAGGTTTTTCATACGCATGAATGAACCATCTTCAACATACAGAGAAGAGAATTTTGTGAAGTTTTCGTTATTATCATCTTTAGACAAACGAGGAACATAATTTGAAGTTCCTTCTCCATGCCAAGCCATTTGGTCTAATCCGCTTACTTTATTGGTCAAACTTGTACCATTATACAAATCAGAAATATTTTGGTTAACCAATTCGTTTCCGATACTTGCATAGAAATTAGCAATCAAATCAAATTGTTTGTATGCAAAATTCAAATTCAATCCCACAGTGTAATCAGCCCAAGGAGAACCAATTTTTGCTCTGTCTTTATCATCCAATTTACCATCACCGTTCAAATCTTTGAAACGAACATCCCCTGCTTGTGCATACGGTTGCAATTTAGTTCCGTGTTCATCTGTATGTGAATTCAATTCTGTTTGATTTTGGAACAAACCATCAGCAACATATCCGTAGAAATACCCTGGCTCTTCACCCTCAACAGTTAACGTTCTGTTACCACTTCCGTACAATTTTTCTCCTTCTGCTGACAAAGAAATCATGTCAACATTAACAGTAGTAAAAGTAAGGTCAGCTCCATAAGAGAAATCCCCTTTTCTTTCTTTATAAGAAACCAACAAGTCAATACCATTTGATCTCATCGAACCAACGTTTGTCCAGATTGTTGAGTATCCAGGGAAACCACTATAAGTAGGATATTGTTTTAAGAACAACATATCTTTAGTTGTTTTTTGATAATACTCTACCGAACCGGAAAGTTTGTTTTTCCATAATCCGAAATCAAGACCAAAGTTTATATCTTCAACAGTTTCCCATTTGATGTCTTTGTTTGCCATAGAAGATGGGTAAGAAGTATCAACAATAACATCACCAATTGGATAATATCCTTGCCCGATGTTTGATTCGTACACCGAACCAGGTAAACTTTGATTACCAACTCTACCCCAACCAGCTCTGAATCTAAGATCATTTACAACCGCTTTAGCATCCGACATAAAGTCTTCGTTTGTAATTCTCCATGAAGCAGATGCAGACGGGAAATTCGCCCATTTGTTTTCAGCCATGAATTTAGAAGAACCATCACGTCTGAATGTTCCTGTAAAATAGTATTTACCATCATAATTATAAGACAAACGGGAAATGAATGACACTAAAGAACTTGACCAACTGTTACCACCACTATCGAAGTTTTTGGTTGCAGCATTTAACTCTCTCATTGCATCGGAGTTATTTGGTACACCTTCTCCGTACCCCCAAACATCACGTCCGTTGTATTCCTCCATAGTAGTACCTACCATTAAAGAAGCATTGTGTTTTTCAGCAAATGTTTTTGAATAAGTTCCTGTCGTTTGCCATGTCCAGTCGTTGTTTGTAGTATTAGATCTCTGAATAGTGTTGATTTCCGCTTTTTCGTGTGCCGCATCAATTACAAAATCCGGTGTAAATTTACTCCACACTTTATCTCCAACTTCAATAGATCCCTGTGTACGGAATACCAAACCTTTGATAGGCTCATATTGTAAATAAGCATTCGAGTTCAAGTTATACAAATCAGTATAATCATCATATCTTTTTACGGCCGCAACGGGATTCCATACATACGAAGGAGATCGTGCGTAGATACTGTACTCGTTTTCTGTACCATCTAATTGATCCGCCGGTTTGTAAATTGGGGTAATCGGGTCAATTTTATCAAAATCAGCCCAGTTTCCTGGTGCTCCCCATGATTCGTAACGTGGGTTTAAAGTAATTCCTGCAGAAACTTTATCAGAAAACTTGAAATCATTAGCAATTCTTGCTGTGATTCTTTCCCATCCTCCTATTTCATAAAAAGACTCAGAGTTGTAATAGTTCAAACTTACGGCATACGTGTGTGTGTCAGAACCTCCCGAAACTCCTAAAGAAGCATTTGTTACAGGAGAAGCTTCTTCAATTCCGGCACCCCACCAATCGGTAGTTTTTCCTCTGTATTGTTCCGCATTTGGTAAATATTCAGAATAACCCGCATTGGTATATGCTTTGTTCATAATATTGGCATAATTTTCAGCATTTGCCATATTATATGGATTACTCATAAATTGAAAACCATTACTTAAATCAATATTGAATTTTGCTTTACCAATTTTACCTTTTTTGGTGGTAATAAGGATTACACCATTAGAAGCACGAGAACCATAGATTGCACTTGCAGAAGCATCTTTAAGCACCTCCATAGACTCAATTTCATTGCTACTCAAAAAGTTGATACTGGTACCCATTGGAATACCATCAACAACATAAAGAGGATCGGTGCTAAGGTTTACTGTAGAAATCCCACGAATAAGTACTCGTGGTTGAGCCCCAGGTCCTCCAGCGCCGGTGATTTGTACCCCGGCAACTTTACCTTGCAATGATTCAGTAGCATTACCAACAGTCATTGTTTGCAGTTCTTTTCCTTTTATAGAAGCAATCGAACTCGTCACATCACTTTTCTTTACTGTTGCATAACCAACTACTACAACTTCTTCCAACGCTTGGCTGGATTCTTCCAAGACAACATCAACAACGGTTTGATCACCCACTTTTATTGCTTTGGTAGTAAACCCAACGAAAGAAAATTCAAGTTGGGCATCTTTGTTAGGAACTACTATAGCATACTTTCCGTCATAATCGGTCGAAGCTGAAGTTTTTGTTCCTTTCACGAAAACATTTACTCCGGGAATCGGTACAGAACCCTTGTCTGTAACAGTCCCTTTTACTGTTACCTGCGCATATGTTGCAGCACTGCACAACACGGCAATAAATAACCATATAAATTTAAATTTCATATTAAGATATTTTATTAATTACTGTTACGATTAAAGTCGTAACAAACTATTTTCTTGTTATAAAGGCTCTTTCTAACTCTGTATCAACAATTACTTTATAAACACCGGGAGCAGCTGGATATTTTGCATTACCATTTTCTCCTGGAGACATGGTAGCAATACCGTTTTTGATTAATCTCCAAGACGGGCTCCACCATTGGCCGGTAAAAGTCGCTTCCATAGTTCCAGTAAGTGTGTACTCTCCAACTAATTGATAAGGGTTATTTGGATCATTAGCCAAATGTAAACCTGTTTGAACCCATGCATTCCAAGTATCCCAGTTAGCATCTTGAATACCTCCACCACAAACACTCACAAATGGTTTTCTTTGAGCTTCGTCATCATGCCATAGTCCGTTTGCAATATCTGCCCAAACTTTACTTGTAGGCGTGTATTTTGTAACAGAAAAAGTTAATGTTTTTGGATTCATTTTAATTTTGTAGTAACCTTTTGTAGGTAAAACAATTGGAGAACTGTTAACACCATAAGCTAAATTAGAACCATCCGCACCAAAACAGTGAGGAGCAAAATCGCCTTCTTGTCCTAAGAAATAAATTTCCTTATTGTCTGTATTAGCGTAATATTTAAATTCGAAATCTTGTCCGTTTTTATCGTGGAAGTACATTGGTACACCAACAGCATCTGTAGTAAGATTAGTCCCTTTTGGCTGGTCGCACAAGTAGATAGCCGGGTAGTCATTAGAGGCAATAACATTGATGTTTGTGGTACCTGTATTAGATTGAACAAATTTATCTTTAGCAGTAATGCTCAATACATAACTTCCATCTGTTCTTGGCAATTCATAATCTTTTTCATAAGTATATGATTGCGCTCCATTCACTTGAACCATATCATCAATTGAAAGAGCAGCACAAGTAACATGTACAAAGTCAATACCTGAGTCATCATTTACAGTGAATTTTACTTTCATTATGTTGCTTGATGGCAACAGGATAACAGCTCCTTCTTTAGGGCTATCCATTGTTATCGCAGGAGCGCTAAACTCTCCGTCTAAACGCAAATTGATTTCTTCATCAACTGAATTACCGGAAACATCAGATATAGTTAATTTGATTTTAAACGCCTCTGATGCTCCTCTATCAGCAGGAATATCAAAGAAATAACTCAAATCATATGATGTCAATAGTGGTTCCGTTTCAAAAGTAATCACTTTATCCAATGACAATTCTGGTATTTGAATTCTCACTGATTTCAATCCTAAATCATCTGCCAAGGCAGCTTTAATTTCGAATTTTCTGTTTGGCGCTCCATAAATTTCTCCTGTGCTTACCGAAATCGTTGGAGCTTCAGATGCCGCAAAACTTGGTTCGCTATCTTCACAACCTATAAACAGGGCTGTAAAAAAAGCAAGAAAAAATAAAAACTTAATTTTTTTCATCTTTTTAATTTTAAGGTTAGTTAGTTTGTTTTAATTCTAAAAATAAAAGTCTCTTCAAATTAGACTTGTTCATTCCGGAGTGTTACTCAGAGACTGGTTGCGGTTGTGTTCAATGTCCTGTGTAACTTTATACTCTTTTAGAAACATCATTTTTCAAAATAACATTCATTTTAGATTGGTTTAGAGTTGCTACTTCTTTGAGTCCTTCATCGTATATTTTTAATCCCGTGAAGTTGATTTGTCTTAGAGAAAGTAACTGCTCTTTTATCCGATAGTTGCATAATGGATAAATGTGGTTGTTAATGTTGATTGCTATTCTTTTTTACAAAAACATAGCAATAAAAAAAATCATTGTGTGGTTGTTATCATAAGTTTTTTTAGTTGGTTAATTATAAGTGTTTATTTTACGTTTTTAAATTTGATCAAATTTTTTTTCTATCGATATAGAATATTCTCTCCCAACAATTGATGAAAATCAAACGAAAGACTTCCTCTGAAATCATCAATCCATTTCTTCATTGTAACCTTCTTATAACTTTGTTTTGTTTATTTATGCCCGCAATATTATACTGCGGGCATAGGTAAATTAATAAGTAAAACACACTCTTACAATTTCCTGCTAAAAGCAATTTTTCAGCTTTTTGCAATTTTAAAATCTACCCAGTAATAAACAAATTATGAAGAATATAATAATACCGTATCAGTACAACTATAAATGCAAAGTAATGTTTAGTTTCAATGTTTCAGGAGGGGTAAATTGGAAAAAAAAGGAGGTCAAATTCGTAATTAAACTATTTATTGTTACAAAAATTAATAAATACTAAAAAAAACAATCATTTTTTTACAAAAAACATAATTCTTAAAAAAACACAGCCTTACAACCTACATCGTTGTAGGTTAGAGAAATAATACTTGTCTTAGTCATAAAAGCGAAAACATAGAGCGAAATAAAAACTAAAAAGGCCTTATTTTAAAAACAAAAAAGCAAAAAAAATAAGAGATTTTAAACCTCTTTATTTTTTTGCCAGTACAGCGTGCTATTATTTTGAACCATTAAGTGATTTAGAAAATTAAGTTTTAAAGAATACTAAATGAAGCGTAATTATTTAATGGTTCATAAAAACTGATTATTTAATAATATTCGTATCAGCATTAAAAGAGCTTTTGTATTTCTTTATGTACTCTGAAGGAGTCATACCAAAAAGCTTTACAAATTGCTGTCTAAAATATTTTGGATCTTCAAAACCTACCTCAGCACTTGCCTGGGCAATATTGATGTTTTCGGTAAGCATAAGCATCGCAGCTCTTCTTATTCGTATCGAACGAATGAATGCATTTAAGGTTTGGCCTGAAATGATTTTAATTTTAGTATAAAGAGTTCTATGACTCATGCCCATTTCAGAAGCAAAATGTTTAATGGTAAAATCACGCTTATGTATGTTGGCCTCAATAATAGCAATGCATTTTTTTAAAATTTCCTGATACTCTGCCGGAACCTTCTGATTATTCTCTTTAAGCGTTATACTATCCAGGAAGTATTTACGCAAATTACTACGGCTTCGTAATAATGACTCCACACGGGCAACAAGTATATCATCATCAAATGGCTTAGTAATATAATCATCTGCTCCGTCACTTATCCCCTGAAGATGCGTTTCCGGATTTTTTGATGCCGTCAACAAAATTACCGGAATATGAGAAAGACTACTATTTTCTTTTATTTTTCGGCATAATTCAAGTCCATCCATCACATCCATGGCAATGTCACTGATCACCAAATCGGGCATGTGTTTTTTAGTCAGATGTAAACCTTCTTCACCATTATCAGCACTGTAAATAATATAGGAATCCGAAAACAACTGTATCAAATAATTTCTTATATCTGTATTATCATCAATAATTAAAAGGGTTCGTTTATCCGTAAGCATCACTTTATACAACTCTTTATCTGAAGTTGCAGTAGCAGAAATTTCGATGCTTTCTTCTGTTTCATCCGCCATTAGTTCTTCCACCAATGGACTCATTTTTGGCGCAACAGTACTAATTTGCAGGTCTTCAAAATGGTTCTGACCTTTTAAGAAAGTCAATTTAAACACACTTCCTTTTCCTATTTCACTACTGCAACTTACAGTGCCTTTGTGTTTTTCTACAAAGTATTTCACTATAAATAGTCCGATTCCAAAGCCTGTTCCTCCTGATCCTTTAGCGTTTACTTGTTTAAATTTCTCGAAGATAGTTTCCAAATCATTTTTTGCGATTCCATCTCCGCTATCTGAAATTTCGATCCTGACATCCGTTTCCGTTTCGGCCAATAGCAGACTGATTGCTCCTCCAACGGGTGTATACTTGAAAGCATTTGATAACAAATTAAACAAGGATATTTCTATTTTTTCATAATCCCCTATGATTTCAATATTGTTTTCCGGTATCTGGAAAGTATAGTCAATATTTTTATCTTTTGCCTGGTTTACAAAACATTGATACACTTCATAACAAAGATTATTTACGTTTATGGCAGAAACCCTAAGTTCATCGGCATCATTTTCAGCCTTACGAAAAAGCAACAACTGATCTACCAAGCTCAAAAGTCTTCTTGCGTTTCTATGTGCAATTACTAAATCACTGCGGGACGAACCTTTTTCAACACTTTCTTTCTGAATCGCTTTTTTTAATGGATTTATAATAAGAGAAAGTGGTGTACGAAATTCGTGAGAGATATAGGTAAACATAGACGATTGCTTTTCGGCAATTTCCTTTTCTTTTTTTCGTTCGACTTCTGCTATTTTTACTTTATATTTTAATTTTTCTTTGTTTTTATTGTATTTTATATAAGCAAAAATAATCCCTGCTACTACAAGTAAATAAAGAGTGTATGCCCACCAGGTTCTGTACCATGGTGGTGATACAACTATACTGATCAGACTTTCTGCTTCATTCCATCCTCCTTGAAAATTTGTCGTTTTTACTTTGAAGACATACTTCCCTTCCGCCAATCTGGAGTAATTAGCCTTTCGCGCCTGACCAACATAACTCCATTGATTGTCCCAACCTTCTAAGAAATAAGCATACCTTACTTTGTCGGCATTATTGTAATCCAGGGCTACAAATTCTAACGACAAGGCGGTTTGATCATGAGGCAAGCTTACCTCTTTGATTTTACCGGAACTCCACTTCGATATCAGATCGCTTTTATTTTCTCCAATAGGTTCATTGTTTACATAAAAATCGGTCAGCAGTAAATTGTTTTTCTGATTAAATTCTTTTACCCCTTCAGGAAAAAATAAATTAAATCCGTTTATTCCTCCAAAAAGAAACTCCCCTGTAGACAATTTAACACCCGCGTTAAAACTAAACTGATTGCTTTGCAACCCATCATTTACAGAAAAATTTCTGAACGTCTTCCTTCTTTTATCAAATCTGCAGATTCCGTTGTAAGTACTCATCCATAAATTTCCTTCTTTATCTTCTAGCATCCTTAAAATCGTGTTAGAAGGCAAACCATCATCTGTCGTAAGTCTTTTAAATGTATTTGTTTTCCTGTCAAACAACAACAGTCCCCCTTCTTGGGTTCCTAACCATAGATTTTTGTTTTTATCCTCGAGTATGGATCGAATAGGATTCCCTATGTTGATCTTTTTGTATTTTCTACTTCCTTTTTCGATCGCAAATAAGGATGTATAATTACCTCCCCACAGTTTACCATCGCTGGTTTCTGTAAGACATTGTAAATTATTGATTGTTTTATCAAAGAGTATAAAACTATTTTTAGCTCTGTCAAAAAGATATAACGAGCCTTCATTAGTCGCACTGGCCCATATATTCCCCTTCGAATCCTTATATACAAACCAAATATTTTTTTCAATCTGTTTTGTAAATGGATTATAACAAGAAAAATGACTTATGGAATTAGTTACAGGATTAATTCGATTTACACCACCGGCCCAAGTTGATAACCAAATTTCATTATTAGTATCCCTTATAATACTGGTAATAAAGTTACTGGTGATTTTATTCGTTGAAGAGCCCGAATTACTATAGGCTGTATACGTATTTCTTTTTCTGTCCCAATATTTTAACCCTGCCCCATCAGTCCCTATCCAAACATTATTCTTTTCATCTTCACAAAATGACAGAATGAAATTTTCTGCAGGATTGCTGTCTTTTGTATTGTACTTAATATTCTTAAAGTACTTAGGGCTATTGCCAATCATGCTAATCCCTCCGCGTAAAGTACCAATCCATTTGTTACCCGCTACATCTTCATAGATACTCCATATTGCATTACTTTTTACAAGTTGAATCCCTTGTGCAGCTTTGTATGGAACAGCTTTGCTATTTTTACCTGTTACTTTATAAATACCACAACCATCTGTAGTAATCCACATTTCCTTTTTCTTATCGATAAGAATATGAGTAACAGCACATTTATTCAAAAAATAATTCTCTGAAAGTGTTCTGGATTTGGTATTAAACAGGTAAAGACCTTCATCTGTTCCCAACCAAAGATTACCGTCTACAGAACGTTTCATACATTTTACATCCATTAATGACGGATATACGATCTTTAACTTTTTTGAATTATAATTATAGCTGCAAACACCTACATTGCGTACAAAAACCCAGCTAGAGCCATTTATTCCGTCATCTTCAACAACCGCAGCGTCATAATTGTACTTGATATCCTTATTTAATCCTTCTAACGCAACATTTTTACCTATAAATGATCCATTTTCAAAAACAAGCAAACCTAAATTTTGAGAAGCAACCAATACGCGATCTTTCGAAACGGATCGTATCTGATGAATAGCGTCTTTTACTATTTTGGGTTTATTATTATTCGATAAAACATATTCAACCGGATGAAAAGTAGCCGTTGTTTTATCATAAACACAAGCGCCTTTAGAACCTGCTATCCAAATATTTTTTTTTGAATCCCCTTCGATATGATAAATAGTATTAAACAACAGTGATTTTTTGTCGGTAATTCGATTGCGATATACTTTAAAATTATACCCATCATATCTGTTCAATCCGTCATAGGTCCCAAACCACATATAACCATCACTATCCTGATATATTGTTATGACGGAATTGTTAGACAAACCATCAGATATATCAAGAAATTTAATGGGATAATCTTGTGAATAGCCAGATAGAGAGAAAGTTATCAGTGTTAGAAAATGTAGAACAAAATTCTTCAAGAAAAAATGGGTTTAAAGATTGACTTATTTGATTGCGTGTAAAAATCACAATTATAATCCAAATTTACTTAAAGTTATTATAAATAGCTTCACAAAATTTGATTTTCATAACAAGCGTGGGGATATTCTGACTTAGTGTATATTTGGAGTTAGGAGCATAATCTTACTTTTAAATCATAAATTAAATACCTTTACATACAATGATCCAATACCGCTTTTATGAGTAAAAATTGCAATGATAAAAAAGGATTCCAAATTGATGAACTATTTGAAGTTATTCCAAATGGACAGACAATAAAATTTACATTTCAAGAACTCAACCCAGAAATTGTAAAACAAATTGAGAGTAATTTGGGATTACTTTTCATTAATGAAAATGAATCCGCAGGTGAAGTCTGTTTTGCCCACTGCAAAGAGCTGCGTCCTGAATACAAACAAAGCTTTACCCCATTAGATTTACTAAATTACTGCTACGGGGTTTTACATTCTCCCAATTACCGTGAGAAATGTAAAGGATTTTTAAATATAGAATCCTCAAATATTCCTTTTCCGACAGATGCCAATCATTTTTGGGAATTAGTTGTTTTAGGGAATAATTTGCGCCAAATTCATTTATCGGAAGGTTCAGCATCCGAAAAAAATTCCATTTAATAAATTGAAAGTCTTGATACCTAATAATCATATCCTTTTACTGATTCAATAGAAAATCCGAAATCCTTTCAAAATTCCGTAATTCCCGTTACTTTTGCGAAATGGATTCTTTAACCCAAATCGCTTTAGGCATTGCAGTAGCCGAAGTTTGTGTCGGCAAAAAACTTAAAAACAAAACCTTTTTATATGGTGCTGTTTTAGGTACACTACCCGATTTAGATATTGTAGTGGGCAAGTTCTTAAATCCTGTAGACGGAGTCCTGATTCATCGTGGCCTAAGCCATTCCATCTTATTCTTTCTATTGCTTTCCCCTATTCTGGGTTGGATTATTTCAAAAAGAGAAAAAGGAAAAATTAACGTCTTCGAGGCAGTAAACATGACATTCTGGTGTTTATTCACCCATGTATTACTGGATATGTTTACATCCTGGGGCACACAGATTTTATGGCCGCTGGATTACCGATTTGCATTAAAAACCATATTTGTAATTGATCCTTTATACACCGTTCCGCTACTCATTGCGTTGGTAGCGGTTTGGAAAACAAAAGATTCATTACTTCGTAAAAAACACATTCTTAAGGGATTGTTTATCAGCAGTGGCTATCTGGCTTTGTCTTGCTTTATCAAATTATATGCTTTACACCAATTTGAAAAAGCATTAACCAAACAGGGAATCCAATATTCTGAAATTATTGTAAAGCCCACTGCTTTTAACTTGATATTATGGAACGCAAACATATCAACTGCCGATGCTTACCTATTAGGCGATTATTCTCTTTTTGACAGTCAGCCTATTTCATTTAGTTCCTATACTAAAAATACAAGTTTGGAATCGCAACTAAAAGGAAATTCCGATTTTGAAAAGCTGAAAAAAATCAGCGAAGGCTGGTATATCGTTTCCAAACAAAATAATTTTTTATTTTTCAATGACTTGCGTTTTGGCCTGTTAAATGACAATCCAAAACAGCCTCAGTTTGCCTTCAGTTACCAATTTATCCCCACCGATTCTAAATTAAAAGCAGTAGAAGTAGCCAAACAAAAACGGGACGGCAAACTATTACTTCAAAAGATCTTTAACCGATTACAAGGAAATTAAATCTAAATCCTAACTTTTCGAAAAGCATATTCTCGTGCTATACTTATCCGAAAAATGTTCTGAAAAAGCTGACTGTCAAACAAGGTATTTTACAATAAAAGCCTTGATCCTGATAGCGTCACAAATAAAACGCAACTGTTTAAAATACAATAAATTAATAGCTATATCAGATACTAAATCAAGAAAAATTGGTAACTTTATGCTATGAAAAAGCACCACACAATTGTTATTGCAGGAGCGGGTGGAATTGCAGAAGCCGCCGGTTTATTGCTGATGGAATGGAGTGAAATACCCCCTAGCCTTTTTATTGGCAATCGAACACCAGCTAAAGCAAAAAAAGTAGCCCAATGGATTATGGAAGGCACCACAAAACCATGCTCGGTTGAAGATTTTCATCTTACTGAAGAAGGCCTTACAGAAGAAATGAAATACATATTCCAAAAAGCCGATATCTTACTGGATTGCCTGCCTGGCAGTATGGCTCCAAAAATGGCCCAGTTTGCCAAAGATTTCCAGATGCATTACGCGAACCTCACCGAATATGTTGCAGAAACCGAAGCCATAATGGCATTGGCTAAAGGAGCTAAAACGGGTTTTATACTTCAGACCGGCCTGGCTCCCGGTTATATAGACTTACTCGCTCATGGACTTTTTCAACAGTTTTGCAATGATTACAAAGTGGACAAAGCAGACAAGTTGGAATTAAAAGTGGGGGCTCTTACCAATCATGCAGTAGCTCCACATTATTATGGATTTACCTGGAGTCCTGTGGGTGTGGCTACCGAGTACCTCAAAGATGCGATAGTACTTCGGGACTTTAAAAAAACAAGCTTACCATCTCTATCGGAAAGAGCCACTATTATTATTGACGGTATTGCCTATGAAGATGATCTTACCTCGGGAGGTGCAGCAGATTTACCAGATGCATTGTCAGGAAAGGTTCGTTCGCTCGATTACAAAACCTTACGTCATCCCGGTCATTATGCCTGGATAGAGGACCAGCTTACCCTTTTAGAAAACACAACTGATACAATCAAAAGTCTGCAAGAAAAAATGGAAACCGTAATTCCCCACATCGAAGACGACCAAATTATTTTATACGCTGCGGTCGAAGGTAAAGATGCGACCGGAATTTTAAGAAGAAGAGAGATTGCAAAACGTATCTTTTCACAAAAAGTTGGAAAGCATCAGTTGAGAGCCATTCAAACCACCACGGCAACCCCATTGGTACAAGCGGCTCAGCTGTTACTCGAAACTCCGCAGGAAGGACTACTTTTGCAAAGCCAAATAGACCCTATACCGTTTTTAAACGGAAATTATATTCTACCCGTTTACGGAAAAGTGTAACACTAATAAAAATCATAGCCACTGGATGTCATTAATTTTATATAGACAAGCATCTTATAAAATCTGAATTAAGGTTTAGACTTACTAAATATTTACTTTTGTAATATTAGAAAAGACAAACCATGGAAAAGCAATATTCTCTAGCCATATATCCTCCGGAAAATATTATTGCATTAATTAAGTCCATGAAAGAGCAATTAGCGACTGAAGTGGGCTGGTTTCACAGTAAAAATTCCGTGGGTCATATCACCATCTGTGAATTCAAAGCGACAGATTCCGCAATTGAAACAATTAAAAGCCAAATAAGCAGATTGTGTGATGGTTTAGAACCGGTTGAAGTATTCCTAAATGAATTTGGTTCCTTTCCGAACGGTGCTTTTTTTATCGCTCCTGATGACCATTCTAAAAAGAGTTTAAAACACATCATGAAACGATTTCATAGTTCACTTCGGATTCAAAATATGCAAAAAAGTGACAGTCCGCATCTGTCGATTGCCAGAAGGCTGAGCCCTGAAAATCTTGAGAAAGCGAATCATTTATTTACAACAATAGCGCTTACTTTTATTTGTGACAGCGTTGTCTTGCGACAATTTGATGAGAACATAAAACAGTTTTTTGTAATTAACACATTCAAATTCAATGGTAATCCGCAACCCACACTAATACAGGGAAAGCTTTTTTAGCCATTTTTACTTTTTTTCCTTCTTTTAAATAATAAAATATGAAAACGAAGACCGAATCTTTTTTTTTTGTAATTTTAGTAGGAAAAACAAGAACTTAATTAGAACCTAAAAATAAATCGTATGAAAAATTTATTTTACTGCTTACTATTGTCCCTTTTTTATTTTCAGACTAATGCACAAACAGCTTCTGAGCCCTCATTAGAAAGTGTCAGTACTACTACCGTAACACCTGAAGAACAAAATGATTACGATGTAGAAGAACTTCCTTGGTATAGAAGACGTTTCAAATTTACTGCAGGTGCTTTTATGCCTATAAACAACACCGAGATAAGAGTTGGAAATAGTGACGGAAGCATAGGAACATCAATTGATCTTGAAGACGACCTCGGTTTTACAGAAAGTACTGCTTCTTTTCTGGCTTCTTTTGAATGGAGAGTCTCCAGAAGATCCAGATTTAATCTTGAGTATTTTTACTTAAACAGAGATGCAACCAAAACAATTGATAAAGACATAGAGTTTGGAGATGAAGTGTACCCTGTTGATGCAAGGGTATCCGCTTTTTTTGACACCCAAATAATTCGATTTGCATACTCCTATGCCATTTTATCAAAACCAAAATACGAAGCTGGATTATTATTGGGAGCACACGTTCTTATGGGGGATATGGGTTTAAAAGTAGAAGCCAATGGACAGACTGCCGAGGTCAAAGATGATTTTGACTTTACCGCTCCCCTTCCTGATGTTGGAATATGGGGGGAATTTGTAATTAGCAAACGTTTTGGTGCCTATGCAAATGTAAATTACCTTTCTGCCAAGGTTGATAATGTAGATGGGAGTATTATTAGTTACAACGTATCTGTTTTATATAATGTATATAAAAACTTTAATCTAACCGCTGGGTATACCGGTCTTTCTTTTGACTTAGATGTAGAAAAAGAAAATAGGAATGGTTATATAAAATGGGGATATAATGGACCCGCAATAACTGCCTCATACAATTTTGGAGCGCACGTTAAATCTAAAAAATAAATAATCTAAAAAACATAAATAAAAAAGCAGCGAAGAAATTTGCTGCTTTTTTTTATATTCCATACTAACGCGATATTTTAATTCTTGTCCGGAAACTACGATTAAACTACCTCCTCTCTTATTTGCTAGTTTGTGAAAGTACAATTAATACAATTGCCGTTAAGGCCAAAAAAAGACCTGCAAAATTCATTTTGGTTAGTTTTTCCTTAAAAACTAAAATCCCTGTAAGACTCCCTATTATAATGACCCCCATATTCATTCCTGCAAAAACCGTTGAAGGATTTTGAGCAAATACCTGATGGGCTTTCAAATAGAAAAGTATATTTCCAAAATTAAAAACGCCTACTAAACCTCCAAAAAGAATGCTTTTGCTATTTATTCTAACTGTTCTAAAACTGATTTCATAACTAACAACAAGTACCATTATCGTCATTGCTATTCCAAAAACAACAAACAATGAGGTTGTATAAGGTAAATCAGTATAAATCGCAATTTGCTTAAAAAGAATGTCTATAACACCAAATCCAACCAAAACTGCAGCTGGATATCCCCATTTATTTTCGGTATTAGCCGAAGGTTTTGTGAGAATCAACAGCAATGCCGGAAACGCTATCAAAAAAGCAGTAACTTTAAATAAATCAAACTCTTCTTTAAAAATAAGCCAAGCAGCCAAAACAGGTATAAATAAGGAAAGTCGTTGGGCTGCATCGGTTTTCACAATTCCCATGTGTTTTATTGAAGCTGCCAAAAAAAGAAAAACAGAAGGCAATAAAATCCCCAAAGCCGTATAAATTCCCCAAGGCGCGTTACTCCCTAATGCATTAAGATCCGGGCTGAACGAAAAATAACAAAGCAAAAGAGCAATCACGTAATTTGTCGCTACAATTTGAGGAATGCTGATGGTATAACGACGGGCAATTTTGAACAACACACCGACCGTTACACTACATATAATACTTAAAATTAGAAATAGCATAAACTTATATTTAAGTCGCAAAAATACTACTTAATATACTATCGTTATTGCTCCTGGTCTTAAATTGCTAAAAAAGATATTTTGAAAGCGAATATAAAAATCATCAAGAAAAAACAGTTAACTAATATTACTAAACCCTTTTTTAAATTTATAACTTACTGATGAAACTACCATAAATATCCTTGAACTGATGTCCTTCAGAAAAACGGTCTTTACTTAGTTTTTTGTATTCTACCAAACCCCAAAGAATAAATTCTTTCATGAAAAATTTATCTTCTTTTTTAAGTTCCGGCTGGTATTTTTTGATTAAAATTTCAAGTGGAACAATGCTTCCCAGAATTCTTTGATATTCCTCATCAGAACAATCATCTAGCAGTTCGAAACCACTTTCTGCAAAAAACCATTCGATAACATCAGTATAAGGCGTTTTCTCTCCCTGTTTTTCTAATTTTTCTATTTTCGGAAAATAAGCCGGAAAGAAAGTATGTATGGCATCACCTATTAAATGTTGTGCCACTTCTGCAGCTCCCTCCTGCTCACCTTCATACACCAATTCTACTTTTCCTGTAATAGACGGAATAATTCCCATAAAATCAGACAAACGCAAAGTGGTTTTATCAGCACCCGTTTTCAAGGCACGACGTTCGGCAGTACTCAATAAATTCTCAAATGCAGTGATACTCAATCGTGCACTCACACCGCTTTTGTGGTCAATGTATTCACTTTCTCTAGCTTCAAAACTAATCTGTTCCAATAAATCCTTTGCTAATGAAGGAACATAAACCAAATCACTCTGTACTGCATCCAGTTTCGCCTCTTGTTCCGTTATAGTTCTGGCAATTTTAATGGTTTCCGGATAATGCGTCAGGATTTGGGATCCGATTCTGTCTTTTAAAGGTGTTACAATACTGCCACGATTCGTATAATCCTCTGGATTGGCTGTGAACACAAATTGCATATCGAGCGGTAATCGCAATTTGAAACCACGAATTTGAATATCACCTTCCTGTAAAATATTAAACAAGGCTACTTGAATTCTTGCCTGTAAATCAGGCAATTCGTTGATGACAAAAATACAACGATTCGCTCTTGGAATCATCCCAAAATGAATCACACGGTCATCAGCATACGAAAGTTTCAAATTAGCTGCTTTTATCGGATCGACATCGCCTATCAAATCAGCAACCGTCACATCAGGTGTGGCTAATTTTTCATAGAAACGATCACTTCGGTGCAACCAGGAAATAGGTGTATCATCACCTTCGGATTCAATTATGTCTTTGGCAAAACGCGACAGAGGCTGCAATGGATCGTCATTTATTTCTGAACCAGTGACAAATGGAATATATTCGTCCAATAATTCAATCATTTTACGCGCCAATCTGGTTTTGGCCTGACCGCGCAGACCCAATAAATTGATGTTATGACGGGATAAAATGGCTCGTTCCAATTCAGGAATAACTGTATTTTCAAATCCGTGAACACCTTCAAATGTATTTTTACCCGATTTTATTTTTTCTCTGAGATTAAAACGCAATTCGTCCTTGATACTTTTGCTTTTGTAACCTGATGCTTTTAACTCACCTAATGTGTTTATGTTTTCTATTTTCATGTTTTTTATTTAAAAATGGAAAGATTTAATGCTTTAAAAATTCAATATATTTTGTTTAAAACCTTTGTGCCAAAACATTTCATCTAAAAAGGCCTTTTTGACTGCGCTCATTGTGACACAGCTAAAAAACTTAGATTCTGATATTCTTAACATCTTAGAACCTTTACAGAAACTTTTCGACTCCACTCCTCGTGACAACCAAAAACTGAGACTGCAAACTGTCTACTATTTTATTCTTTTTTTTCGATTCGTTTCATAATCTTCGAAAATCATTTCCCCTAAACCTTTCAGTCCGGTGTAAAATGCTTTTCCTTGATTGGCTTCTGTAAACCGATTAACGAATTTTTGCAAATACGGATCATTAGCAATCATAAAAGTGGTAATGGGAATGTGCAATTTTCGGGCTTGCTGCGCTTGGGTATAGCATTTGTCCACGATATACTCGTCCAGACCATTACTATTCATATAATAAGAACCGTCTTTTTCACGAACACAACTCGGTTTACCATCGGTGATCATGAAAATCTGTTTGTTAGTGTTTCGTTTTCGACGGAGAATGTCCATTGCGAGTTGTAATCCAGCCACGGTATTGGTATGATATGGTCCTACTTTTAAATACGGCAAGTCTTTGATAGCGATTGTCCAGGCATCATTTCCAAAAACAAGGATATCTAAAGTGTCTTTGGGGTAACGTGTCGTGATTAATTCGGCCAAAGCCATCGCTACTTTTTTGGCTGGTGTGATTCGGTCTTCCCCATACAAAATCATACTATGACTGATGTCTATCATCAAAACCGTACTCATCTGGGATTTGTATTGGGTTTCTTCGACAACCAAATCATTTTCGGTAAGATGAAAACCATCCACTCCGTTATTGATTTGGGCATTTCGCAAACTCTCGGTCAAAGAAATTCGCTCTAATCCGTCACCAAAATGAAACTCCCGAAATTCTCCGGTATGTTCATCCCCGTTTCCGGTATGTTTTGTTTTGTGATTGCCACTTCCGGAACGCTTTAAATTACCAAAAATATTGTCTAAAGCCTGTTGCCGAATAGCACGCTCGGTTTTTGAAGTGATGCCCATTCCGGGGGTTCCATCATCTTTAAGTTCCTCACGGATGTACCCTTTTTTCTTTAAATCTTCTATAAAATCATCAATGGAATAGTGTTTATCGGTGAGTTTGTATTCTTTGTCCAATTCACGCAACCAATCGATTGCTTCATCAAAATCTCCTGAAGTATGAGTGATTAATTCTTTGAAAATCGCAAAGAGTTTATCAAACGGAGACTGGAATGGCGCTTCGTATTGCTTGAAATAAAATCCTTTTCTATTATCATTTTTCATAGAAAATAAATTTACATCATTTTAAAACGCCCTTCTAACAAACGTTTATTAATTTTTCGTTAAAAACAAAAGCAAGAGCATTCTATAAAAAACGGAACCTAATTAATAAAATTTCCCATCTACATAGAACCATTGTCCGTTTTCAAGTACAAAAGTAGAATGTTCATGATGTATTTGATTTTGCTTAGCACTGTCCTGAAAATAGGCTTTGAACTCCACCGTATTTTCTGTGACCTTAATAATTTCAAGTTTTTGCCATTGATTGCTGACTGCCCAGTTAAGAATATCCGATTTTGAATGGTATTTTCTCTCCTCAAGCTGTGTCGTTGCCACTAAATAATCAGCGGCATGAGTCGCATAGGCTGAATATCGGGAACGCATCAAAGCTTCTGCCGTTGATGCGTTTTGGGTTCCATTAATCAAAGGTTCACAACAATCTGCAAAGCTTTTTGAAGAACCGCAATAACATTTATTTGGAGTCATTTTTCAATAAAAGCTTAAATTTGCCCGTCAAGCTCAATTATTCTTTGATGCAATTGATTCAGTAATACTTGGTAACGGCTTAGCTCCTGTAAATCTTCATCTTCTTCAGAAAAATCGAGTAATTCATCTAATTCCTCACTAACTTCAACCAATTTATTATTAGCCTCTCTGCCATTTCTACTGGCGATCAAATCAATTATTTCCTGAACGCCAATTTTTAAATCATCAAATTTGTTCTTTTTCATCGTTTGGGTTATTTAGTTAGTCCTCGGCGGTTTTGCTTTCATTAAATTTCTTGGTAATTTCCTTTAATTTTTCCTTACGAAGAATTTCTGCCTGCTTTACCTTATTCTGCGCCTTGTGCAACTTATCGTTGTGCTTTTTTATATTTCTTTCGTTGTTTCTTCCCATTGTATTTCTCTTTTTATTTCTTCCAAAGTTTTATTGGTAAAAATGAGTTCATTTATTATTTTTTGTCTCAGAATATCCAAATCATCATAATCAAAATGTTTCGCCCAAGAGGTTAGATTTTGTAAATTCCGAATTTGTTTAATTCTTTTTGTCGTTTCAAAACTAGTCCGAAGAACCGCTTTATTATCGTATTCAGGATTATTTTTGTGCTGATAATTCACTGTGTTTTTGATGTAATCAGCTTTTATGTAATACAGTTTATCCAAAGCATTGTCAGGATAAAATGCGGTCCAAGGAGCAAAACCCAATTTGATTTTCGATTCAGTTTCCGGCTCTAAAGGTTCTAATCTCCATTTACTGTTCGCCAAACGTCCCCAATGATTCGATAAGCGATACATTCCTTTTTTTGTATAATAATAGGTACTCCCGGATTTACTTTCATATTGCACTGGCAAACCCTCGATTGCCTCCTTGTTTTCTTCTTTAAATATACAAAAGGTATTTTTAAAAGAGTTTGGACTGGGACGAAATACTTTTTCCATGAAAACAAAGGTAATGAGAAACTCCAAAACATCACCAAACAAACAATAATTGATTAACTTTGCAACTTGAAATTTTTAAATCAAATCGATCATGTCTAAATCTTCGCAAGAAAAAATGCTGCAAAAAGGAGTTTACACCGGAATAATGGAAAAAGATGAAAACGGCAATTATTTTTGTGGTGAATATCTTTTAGATTATAAAATGGCACAAGCCAATCATACTGTTGGTGATTGGATTACTATAAAGTCTGTCATTGAAAACCCAAGTGACATCAGTTATAATAAATATCCAAAAAAGTCAAAAAACTTCGATAAGGCTAACAATAAGCCTCAACAATAATTAGAAATTCTCACTTTTTTCTCCTTCAAAAAAAGACCATATCATTGAATATTTTTTTTGGATAAACCAAAAAGTTAAAAAAAAGTGTACCTTTGCAAAAAATTTGTCGATTTTGAATTTAAATAATACTTAATTCATACTAAAAGACAAGTAGTTACCTTATTTATGAAAAAAATAGTTGAATACCGCAAACTGCTAAATGTAGACAAAACTGCTGAGCTTAAAGATTTAAAAACAATCTATCGTAATGCAATGAAAGAAGCGCATCCTGATAAATTTCAAGGAGACGAAGCTGGATTAAAAGAAGCAGAAGAAAATAGTAAAAAAATTATTGAAGCTTACCACTTTTTGGTTAGTATCAATCCTGAAACTATTAAACAAAATTTACCAGAATACACTGAAACTATCTCAACTTCTACCATTACGGATTATAAATTCGTTGAAGGCCGATTGATTATTAACTTTTCAAACGGAAGTGTTTACGAATACATCAGTGTTCCTAAAGCAACTTATGTAAAAATGGTTAATGCTGATTCTCCTGGAAGATTTGCAAAAAGACATATTCTTAATTCTTTTACTTGGAGAAAAACAATCAACCAAGACTAGATTTATTCTACATTGACATAGAAAAGCACTCCCAAAAAGAGTGCTTTTTTTATACCCAATAGTTCGTATTTGACCATAAAATTAACATACGTAATAATTAATTTACAAAGTATTGCATAATTTACTTGATTTTAATAGTTTAGCCAAACCAAAACTAACCCTAATCAAACCTACTTATTATGATGAATACCCCTTGCAAATTATACAAACGGCAATATAAAAAAGCAAAAGAAACCCTTGATATACTTGAAATCCGAAAGGCTCAAATCGATTTCAACTTAAAATCAAATCCGGTCTGTCCCGATTTACATAAAGAATTAAGATTGATAAATCTAGATATCAAGATTACCGTAAATGAATTGGAACAGGCAGAATCCGACATTGAAGCCTGTGAATCGAAATACAATTTTTCAGAAATGGAAACCCAATTATTTTAAATCTGTTTTTGCTTCCTTATTTCTACTAAATAGTCCAAAAAAAACACCTTTCTCGTTCGTTCAGTTAAAAAACAAAAACTATAACAAAAATTTAGTGTGTAAAATTGTTGATACTTTATAATTTTAAATACTTTTGCAGACTTAAATCAATTAACTAATTTATAATGAAAAAAATAATTTTATTACTTTCTGCTACTGTTGTATTATTTTCTTGTAGCAAAGTTGGAAAAGATGAATACCTTATTACAGGTACTGCAACAGGGGTTGAAAATGGTAAAACAATAATCTTGGCTACACAAGATACTAATGGTATGTTAGTTGCCAAAGACACTGTAAAAGTTGAAAATGGTAAATTTGTAATGGAAGGTAAAATCACTGAACCTGCATTTTATACTATCCAATTAGAAGGTGCACAAGCGCCAATCCCTTTCATTTTAGAAAATGCTGAAGTTATTATCACTATTAACAAAGATAGTATTCAAAAATCTAAAGCTTCAGGAACTTACAACAATGATGAATACGTTAAATTTAACGAGGAAATCACAAAAGTTCAAAAGAAACTAATCGATTTTCAAACTAAAAACACACAATTGATGAATACAGCTCAACAAACTAAAGATACTGCTGTAATCAATGGTTTGATGAAAGAATTCTCAAAAATTCAACAAGAAGTTGGTGAAGCCTCAAAAGCAAAATACATTACTTATGCTGAGTCACACCCAAAATCTTTTATATCTGCTTTAATCGTTAAAGGTATGCTTAATGATCCTAGCACAGATGTAAAAAAAGCAGAAGCTTTATACAATAGCCTTGATGAGTCATTAAAAAACACAAAACCGGGTAAAGATATTAAAGCTAAATTAACTGAAACAAAAGCTCCTTCAGTTGGTGCAACTCCTACTCCTGCTCCAGCAGCAGAGGAAGCTAAATGAAGAACAGATTTTTCAGCTCCTAATCCTCAAGGAAAAGTAATTTCCCTTAAAGAAAGTTTAGGAAAAGTTACAATAGTTGATTTCTGGGCATCATGGTGTGGTCCTTGCCGCCAAGAAAATCCAAACGTTGTAGCGATTTACAAAGAGTTTCACTCGAAAGGTCTTAATATTGTTGGCGTTTCTTTAGACAAAGATGCAAAAGCTTGGAAAGAAGCAATCGCAAAAGATAAATTGACTTGGACACAGGTTTCTAATTTAAAATTTTGGGATGAACCAATCGCGGCTCAATATAAAGTTGAATCTATTCCTGCCACATTCATTTTGGATGCATCAGGTAAAATAGTTGCAAGAGACTTGAGAGGTGATGCGCTGAGAGCAAAAATTTCAGAACTTTTGTCTAAATAAAACATCAATTCTACCGAAATAAAAAAAATCTCCCCAGTGGAGATTTTTTTATTTTATTCAATACCAACAGATTAAAAATAATAGTAAAATTAAGTGCAATTATTGTTTGGAAACTTCAAAACAGTTGCTATATTTGCACCCGGTTATCGCAATAAGCCATACCAGTTCAGTCTTGGGGAGATACTCAAGCGGCCAACGAGGGCAGA